>C687J35174_10008184_pt1 | contig 13342 bp, 10 predicted proteins | sample RifCSPhighO2_01_FD_35174 | JGI IMG/M metagenome (IMG submission 35174) | reverse complement strand
GAAGTTATTGAGTATTTTTTGTTTTCAACGGCTCTGAATCGGGACATGGCTAATATCTGGCTCTCAAGAAGTCGCCCGCCATTAAAAAGCCCAAAATTATGAAGAGCGACTATTAAATCTCCGTTATCGTCACCAACGATGGAAGGAGATAGAAGTTCAGAACAGACAACAATTTTTATTTTTTGGCCGTTAAATTCAATTAGGTTGGAACCTGAACCGGGGTAAGTATCCGGGAGTAGAGATTCCTTAGCTTTAGGCCAGAACAGTGTTAGGGGAATTTTAATAATGTATGGTGTAAATTCTCCTCCCGGGGTGAGTAGTTTTTTATCGTAAGTTCCGATAAGGCCGTCTTTAGAGTTGATGAGAACAACTTTTGATTTAAGATTTCCATCTGCAGGCGATTTAACCTGATCAATTACGAGGATTTCCTTCTCTGAGAGGTTATCAAAATAGTTTTTAAGGGAATTCTCGTTTAAAAAAACGGACAAAGAATTTAGAAGATGAGATCCTTCTGGCAAGATAGCTATTCCTTTTTCCGAGCTTTCGTGAGAATTGAGAAATTCCGACGCCCCTTCAAGAAGTTCTAATTTCTTTTTGAAATTATCAAGACCTTCTTCGGAGGTGTAAGAAAGTTTACTGGGAATCTTGGTTTGGATCAGGGCAATGGGTAGTTTCTTTTCTTCGAAGTTTTTATCTCTGTTGTCTGGCAAAAAAGTATTTAGACAGAGTAATATAGCAGGAACCCAGGCTAGTACTAGTAGATTTTTAAAGTCCTTTCTTCTTGTAAATAATAAAATACCGCCGATCAGGTAGGCTAAGACAAAATCTATGCCGTAAATTCCCCAAATTGAGGAAGTTTTTAGAATATAATCGAGGTCTTGAAGCAGATAGGCTGGGCTGCCTATTGTCCAGTGAGGACCAATAATGCTCCCGTTACCAATAAAGATTATGCCGAAAAAAAATGTTCTCAGATATTCTGCTAAAACAAAAGTACTTGCCCAGGCTAACGGAATAAACCAATTATGCCCCTCTATTCTGAGAAACTTAATTGAGAATAAACCTGCCATCCCCCACCAGAAAGCCATACCAGCGCTACCAATCAGGAATAGGATCAATATTAAGCTAAAACTTACAAAGCTATTTGATATGCCGAATGATTCGAGCGGGTATAAATTCCAGAGCCAAAAAAATGTATAGAAAAAATATGAGAGTCCTAAAGTAAATCCTATCCAGAACCCTCGAGTATTGAAGATTTTTAGCCAATGCATTACTTATTCTTAGCATAAAAAACAAAACCCGTTAAACGGGTTTATAGTAATTAATTTTGCATAACGGTTCTTCTTGCCAAAAAACGGTGAAGAGCTACACCCTTTTTTATCAGAAAAAAAGGAAGTTTTGTCGGTCTTCTACTCCGAACTGAATCTGCCGAGATGCCATCTATAACGTAAACAAATTTAAAAGCCAGAGAGAAAAGAATATACCATGTTCTTTTACTTAAATTCCAGTCATGATTTAAGGCTCTGGTCAGGATTTTTTTGATGGAATAGAAATGACTCCAGCTTTCCTTCACTTCTTTTATGATTGTTGGGCCGTCTAAGTTAGGATGCTTGATGAGTACGGGTGGTTTTTCCGGATTGAGCCAAAAGTTATTATATAGGAGAGATATTTTTTTGTTTGGATTTCTAGGATCGGTCATTCTCGCAAAATCAACCGTTCCTGGGTAGGGGCTATAAATAATGAATTGAGCCAGATCAGTTCCCGACTGAACAGCAAAATTTCTAGCCGATTGGAGAGAGCTTTCTGTGTCCGATTCTAGGCCATAGATCATTGAGCTCAAAACGGTGATTCCCCTATCTTGGATAGTCCCTATAGCATTAATCATATTATCTCCCGAGGGATTCCATTGTTTGTTAGCGCTTTTAAGTCCTGCTTCAGAAAACGATTCGACACCCATCAGCACTCCGCGAATGCGCATTTTTTCATACATGGCATTTAAGTATTCAGGGTCGCTTGTGATTTCTGAGGTCATTTGAGTAAAGGCATATATATCTTCTGGTACCGAGCGTGAATATTCCTCAAAGAATATTAATCTTTCTTCTCTGATCCTCTCTAGCTGAGCTTTTTTTACGGAGTTTTCTTCTCTTGCAATTCGGCCCAGTGTGCCAGGGTTGAAATTATCATCTGCAAATAATAGATAGCGAAAGCCCATCGAATAAAGTTGATTGACCTCACCTATGATTTTATCAGTTAATCTTTGTCTGGGACTTCGTCCGTCAGTTACCCAGACTGAGCAGAAATTGCAATTTTCGGGACAGCCGGCTATGGTTTGGACTGACGCCGCCATGTAATTTGATGGGTCCATCAAATCCCAACGAGCAGGTAATAGTTGGTTGCCGGGGACCCTTCCACCGATATAGGTTTTCTTAAGTTTTTTATCTAATGCGTCTTGTATTGCTCTTGGCCAAGCGATCTCACCATTGCCGGTAATAACGGAGTCAGCTCCAAATTGAATAGGTTCGTCGGGGAAAATAGTAGCATGAATTCCGCCAACTATTACTTGGGCGCCGATATTTTTTAATTCTTTTATTATTTTGTAGCCAACGGCACAGTTACCAGTGGTTATACCAATTCCAACAATATCCCCCCCCTTTACGAGACTGGTATCGAATTTTTTTATACTCTCATCAATTAATATTGGATCTCCGACAATATCCGCAGGTGTTGCTTGAGCTAGTACGAAAAGCCATCTTGGAGTAATAAGACCGAAGCCAAATTCTGTAACGGCCGGATTTACTAAAAAAACCCTAGGCATAATGAGTAACCTCTGATTTTCAAAAGGCTCGCCTCATTGTACAATAAAAATATCTATTGTCCATATTTTTTTAGTTCTTTTAAGGCTAAAATCCATTGTTCCAGAGTGAGATTTTCTGCTCTAGCTCTTACATCTATATCAATGCTTTGAAGGGTACTAACTATTTTCTCTTTGGGTATTTTAAATTTTTTGGCCAACACACTTGCAAGCTGTTTTCTCTTTTCCGAGAACCCGGCCCGTATTAGTTTGAACAAATTTTCTGTTCCTTGCCTTGTTTCTTGTTTCTTGCTCACCTCGCTGTAGCTCTGGCGAAGCGGGTCTCTTGGTCGCAGTCTGATTATTGCTGAGTCTACTTTTGGTATTGGACGAAAGTTATTTTTAGAAACGTATCCTATAATTTCCGGTGCAGAATAATATTGGATTGATAAGGCGAGCAAATTCATGTGGGGCGACTTTGCCATGATTCTTTGGGCAACTTCTTTCTGTATAGTTAGAACTATTAATTTTGGAGTAGGCCATTTCTCAAATAGGATTCGAAGAAATTTTGAAGTTATATAATAAGGTATATTGGCGACAATCTTATAGTTATGAGAATACAAAGGTGCCCTTTGTATTACAAAGGGCACCTTTGTATCTAATATATCCTCTTCGATAATTTCAACATTTGGGTAATTTTTTTCACCAAAGGCAGGTCCGTCTTTGGCGGAAAAAATTTCTTTTAATGGTCCGATAAGCCGGCGGTCTTTTTCAACAGCAATGACCTGCTTAGCCTTCTTAGCTAGTTTTTTTGTTAAATTTCCTGTACCTGGACCTACTTCTAAAATAATGTCATCTTTCTCGATCTCGGAGGCGGCAATTATTCTGTCGATGATGTGCGGATTGATAAGAAAGTTTTGGCCGAGAGATTTTTTGGCTTTGGTGATCATCCTAGTAGTATATTTTTCTTTCGTCATCATAGTTTGTATCGAGGAGCTGGTAGTCAACTAAGCTAGGGGGTATTTCGCCTATAAATCTCGAAGGAATACTCATTGAGCGTGAACCGAAAATGTTTCTGAATTTGGTGTAGGTTAAAATGAGATGTTCTTTAGCTCGGGTGGTAGCGACATAACAAAGGCGCCGCTCCTCTTCCAGCTCAGCCGGGTTTATGGTTGTTCGGCTGTGTGGGAAAAGACCCTCTTCCATTCCAACTACAAAGATTACCGGGAATTCAAGTCCTTTTGATGCGTGTATGGTCATCAAGGTTATTTTTCCAGACACATCCTCGCTTGATGACTTTATGCGATCATTCTGCTGGAGTAGGGTTACTTCTTCAAGGAATTTTTCGATCCCTTCTTTACTGGGTAAGTTTTCGAATTTAGAAGCAACAGTTTGGAGCTCTTTCAAATTTTCCATGCGATCCTCGAAATTCTCATAGTCGCTTTGCTTAGCTAGACTGAACTCTTTTAAATAGTCTTCGTATTTTGTCCTTTTGATTATATATTTTATTAGTGCAGCAAGCTTTTTAGTTTCGGAAGTTTTTATGATATCAACCATAACTTCATGAAAATCTGACACAGCTAAAAACTGTCTAGGGAGCATGGTTTTATCTTTGACGGCCATAGCTAAAGAGGCCACTATATCTGTCCCCCCTCCTTTTCTAACCTTCTCGATTATTACCTTACCTATTCCTCGTGGAGGAATATTGTATATTCGCTCAACAACCAAAGTGTCAGAGGGGTTCACGATCAATCTCAGATAGGCAAGTATATCTTTTATTTCTTTCCGGTCATAAAATTTTAAACCACCCACTATCTGATAAGGAAACCCTCTCATTACGAATGCTTCCTCAAGGGCTCGGGACTGAGCATGAGTGCGATAAAGAATAGCAAAATCTTTTATTTTATATCCCTGACTGGATAGATCCTCCACCCGCGATATTACAAAATTTGCTTCATGCCGTTCGTTCATCGTCTCGGTTATAGTAATTTTTTCTCCTGGATCATTGTCGGTCCAGAGCTCTTTTGGTATCTGATTTTTATTATTTGATATGATCCCTTGAGCAGCGGTAATTATATTTCTCGTTGAACGGTAGTTTTGTTCTAGCAGGATTATTTTGGCTTCCGGATAGTCCTTCTGATAGTTTAAAATATTTCTGATATCAGCTCTTCGGAATTGATAGATCGATTGAGCATCGTCGCCGATGCAGAAAAGATTTCTGTATTTTTGGGCAAGTAAGCTTATAAAAACATATTGGTCATAACTAGTATCCTGATATTCATCTACTAATATGTATTTCCAGCACTCCTGATACTTTTTGAGTGTCTCTGGATATTGCTTAAAGATTTTTACCGGAAGAACAATAAGATCATCAAAGTCGGCGGCGTTTAGATTTTTCAATTCTTCTTGGTATTTCTTATAAATTTTTGAGATGACTTCTGAATAGTAATCTTTTGGATCATGATCTTCGGGAAAAATAAGTTTAGTTTTTAACCCCGATATTTTATAAATAATTATTTTGGGATTAAAGCTTTTTGTATCAATTTCTAAATCAGTCAGCACTCTTTTCACTAGGTTTAACTGATCATCCTCATCAAACACGGTGAAATTTCGACGATAACCTAGTTGAGGTATTTCATTGCGTAAAATTCTTAGACCGATCGAGTGAAAGGTACCGATCGTAGGCGAAGCCATATATTGATTCGAAGAGTTATCTAAAAGTTTATCGACTCTTTCTCTCATCTCCCCTGCCGCTTTATTGGTGAAGGTTACGGCAAGAATATTCTCTGGCGGGATCATTTGCGAGATAAGATAAGCTACCCGGTGAGTAAGGCATCTTGTTTTTCCCGAACCTGGACCAGAAATAACCAAAACTGGGCCGTCAATAATTTTGACAGCCTCAATCTGTTTGTCATTTAAATTTTCGAATATTTTATCAACTTTCATAAGCAACCCTTCTGGTATTCACCTTCCGTTTTAAGACAAAATGATTTTATCTCACCTTTTGAACTTAGAACGTCTCTGGCTCGATTGAAGATTAAACTATAGCACAGATCTTTGTCTTTAGAGTCGGTTATTATTCTGCAGAATTCCAGGGCGTCGTCTTGGCCGGAAGAATCCCAAAAAGTATCTTGAATAGCTCCACTTAAGCAAGCTTCTCTATATTGATCAGAGGGGGTTTTTGAACAAGCTTCGATTGCTCCTTCAGGATTTTTTCGATTTGAACCCCCGACATCTCGGCCCATACTTAAAAAGCATGACTGTTGATATTGTTGAGGCGCTTCTAAACAGGCCTTAGCGACTTTTGCAAAATCATAATTTAATAGTTGAACCATTCTTGAGGTTTGGAGGAAATAACATGAGCTTTTATATTTTTCCTCGACTATGTCGCATGGATGGTGGGGATTGTTGGAAAGATATTTTGTGAAATGGCCCCCAATCTTTACTTCGCTTGGTTCTTGGGTTAAGCCGCCGACGATGTTTTCCATAAATACTCCGGTCCAGCATGAATATTGCCTTTGGGGCAATAGATCGCAAGCTTTGAGGGCCTCGTGTATCTCATAGTTTGCCCAAGCCATTAAACCATGGCCTATTCCGTGGATGCATTGATGGCTGAAGAAACTATTTAGCTCTGAACCGCAGATAGTTTTTAAATTTTCAATCAAATCTGCTGTGCCATTTTCTTTGAAATATGCTTCGGTAGCGCCATGATAACAGCCTGAATGGCATTCAGCGCTGCATTCTCGGAAGGCTTTATCGTCTAATAATTCATAGCTTATTCTTCCGGCTACATGGGCTTGATCATGACAACTGCCAAACTGAGCGCTTAACAGGTTAAGCTGTTTTATCGTTTGACCTGGGCCATATTTTTTTATGTATAAACGGAGCATACTCTCATCTTTGAATATCTCAGTCGAATCTTTTTCTACCGGAATTGTTCTTGTTTTCTCTAGTCCGAGAACATTTAAGATATTTGAAAATAATTTTTTGGCCCAACCAGAAATATAGCTTAGAAAGCTTTCTATATCCGCTTCGCTTTTTCCTACGGTTATAGTGCCTGTAAAGTTAGGATAAATGTGATCGTGTAATTTCCAGATGCCGGCTTTTTCGAATTTAAACTCCCAGCTTTCACCGGGTTTAACTGGCTTCTTGGGATCAAAGTCGGAATATATTTCATGGGTTGGGTGAATATTCGATGCTGGCCAGCGGTCACGAGAGTCGGTATTCTCAAAAATGACTTTGCCGTTGTTTGGAATAGTCATCTGAGAAGGAGAAAAACCATCCTCGGTCATATGGATTATCAGAACTTCTTCAGGACTATGAGCCAAAGTATGATAATTTGCAAGAAGTGTAAGAAAAACAATTGAAATTAAAAATATTTTTTTCATTGCAATATTTAAATGGATACTTCTGGATAAGATTCGAGTAAATCAAAAGTATCATAGATTCTAGCTTTTTCAAAAATCAATCTCTTATTTTCGAGGCGTATAAAAGGATTTTTGTATGAAAAAACCGAGCAATGCTCGGCACTCAAAGTTAGCTACGAAATCTTTTATATAGGTAAGTTACGCCAACAAAAAATTGTAAAAGAACTCCACTAATCCAAAGAATTGCAGCTGCTTGACCATATCCTTGCTTTGTCAAAAACACCGCAACAAATATGGGGACCCAAGTAAGTAGGGCAAATCTTTTCATCTCAACCTCCTAATAACCCATGGTCACCCATTTTACCAACATCCTACCAATTGTCAATTTCTTTCTTTCAACTCACTCCAACCCAGTAAAGGCCCGCGGCCCATGAAAAGTGGCGTGGCCACCTCGTGGCTTTACGCCACTGGGCTTTATGGGCTCTCAACTAAAAACCACTCTTTTGATCCTGAAAATAATTTGCCATTTGTTTTGTAATAAATCTATGTCCCGAGCCTGACTTAAGAAATATCTCACGCTTTTTGGCATCAAGCTGATTTTTGTATGCCTCGTAATAGATTAATTCTAGGGGTCTACGATTCTTTGTTGATATAACTTTACCATTTGTATGCAAAGAAAAACGAACTCTTAAGTCCTCGGTGTAGCCGATATAGAGCTTGTTATCTTTTCTACTTTGTAGGATGTATACGAAATACATAGATGAGATGCTACATAATTAGGGATGCCCCGTAAAGTTGCCAAAGGCGACCACGGGGCTACCTCGTGGAGAAATATAAAACTGCTTAGTTAGAGCAGTTTTATATTTCTCTTTACGAGGTGGACCCGGCGGTAATCGAAACCGCGTCCCGGCAATGCGAATGCCGTATATTACCACTATACGACGGGCCCTCACACCTAATCAGCGATTGCCTTTCGGCAATTGGAGATATTCGCTGATTAGGTGTGAGGGCGGGCCCATGAGTAAAGATACATATCCTTATCCTAACAGTTTTCGGAGTTCAGCAACTTTATTTGTTTTCTCCCAAGGTAGGTTGATATCTAGTCTGCCAAAATGGCCATAGGCGGCAGTTTGTCTATATATTGGTCTTCGCAAGCTGAGATTCTTTATTATCATTCCTGGTCTCAGATCAAAAACCCTCAGAACTGCTTCTTTAATTTTAGCATCATTTATCTTTGATGTGCCAAATGTGTTTATATCAATTGCTAGTGGTTCTGGAACGCCAATAGCGTAACTTACTTGAATTTCAGCTTTATCAGCTAGCTTTGCGGCAACGATATTTTTTGCCACCCAGCGAGCGGCATAAGAAGCTGAGCGGTCTACTTTTGTGGGATCTTTTCCGCTGAAAGCTCCTCCACCATGAGATCCCACTCCCCCATAAGTGTCCACTATTATTTTTCTTCCAGTCAGGCCGGTGTCTCCATATGGTCCGCCGCTGACGAATCTTCCAGTTGGATTAACTAATATTCTAGTTTTGCTATCAATAAGTTTCCTAGGGATGATCTTTTTGATTACATCTTTGGTAATATCTTTTGTTAACTCCTCAATGCTTACGGTTGGACTATGTTGGGTTGAAACCAATACAGTGTGAATCCTTTGTGGATTTCCGTTTAGGTACTCGACGGTGACTTGAGCTTTTCCGTCGGGCCTCAAATACTTTAGTGTCCCCCTTTTTCTAAGATGGGCTAGCTGTTGAGTTAATTTATGGGCAAGAACTATGGGTAGGGGCATTAATTCTTTAGTCTCATTCGTTGCATATCCATACATAATACCCTGATCTCCTGCTCCAACTTTTTCGGGCTCTTCCTGGCGGTAATGGCTTACTCCCTGAGCGATGTCTAGCGATTGTTTTTGAATCGAAACCTGAATGCCGCAAGTTTCCGAATCAAATCCATATTCAGAGTTGATGTAGCCGATATCTTTAATAGTTTTTCTAGCTATATCCGGTATGTTGATATGGGCGTTGGTTGTTATCTCTCCGGCAATAACGACTAGGCCAGTTGTAAGTAGGGTTTCAACCGCCACTCTACCATAGGGATCTTGTCTTAGTATCTCATCAAGAATGGCATCTGATATCTGATCGGCCATCTTGTCTGGGTGGCCCTCAGTCACAGATTCTGAGGTTAGGAGGTGTTTTCCTTTGTGATTCAACATGACCAAAATTGTAGCATAATCTTTTTTCTAATCAAATAAAAATCAGCCAGAGTTGATTGCCAAGGCTGATTATTCCAAATGAACATAGTATGTTTTTAAACCATTCAGCTCAAAAAATAACTTTCGTAAAAATCGATCTTGATCCACTAGCCTCAGTCCTTCGGTTACAAAGATCGGTTGGTTGATATACCAATTGGATTTTTTCTTGTCCCCCTCTTCTTCTATGCTCATTCTTCTTATGAGGACAGCTCCGCTGCAATTTACAGGTAAATTTTTAACTCGATTCACCGTTGGATTAAAAGGTTCTTTACTTAAGACGGCTATATTTAATCCATGCAGATCTGAACAAGTTCCGGCCCCTATACTTATGCCGAGAAGGTTGACCTCTTCACTTGCTAGATAGAACTGATAACCCGGCCGTATTAGTAGGTCAAACCTAGTAAAGACTTCTTCTAGCGCTCTTCTCTGAGGTTGAAGGATAAAAGACATTCTGTACTTCCTCCTTGCGACAAGTAAGGATGCTAATATAGTACATTAAAGTTTGTTTTAGTCAACTTGTCGGCGTCCCGAATCCAGTCAAACAGCCTTCAGGAATTCTAGTTTATGTATAAAATTAGAAGTTTTGTATAAGTCTTCTGGATAAATACTAATTAATTTAATGCCATGCTTTTTGCAAATTTGGTGTTTTCTTCGAATAGCTCTATCGTATCGAGAGCTATCTTTTGCTAGTCCGAAATACTCAATAAAAATATCGCTATTATCAATATTATCAATTGCCCAGTCTGCAACATGATTTGTATTAGGATAAGAGACATTTCTTGAATGTCTTATGTTGTTTTTATGAAGCCAGTTATCAATTAATATTTCTGATGCTGAATCACATTTGTGGCCGTCAGCGGCCTTTCCAAGGAGTCGTTTATACATTCGGTTATCATGAGAACGATTAGGATTAAGTCCAGCAGCTGATATGGCATTATTCCAGGAACCAAACAGATGGATGGCTTTATGAGATATTTTAGGCAATTCTCTTTTTGGGGGCACTCTATTTATATCTTGATGGTAATTTTTTATAAAGCTTATTATTTCGTCTTTTGAGTATTTAAATCGACCCAACTTTCCACATAGTATAGAACAATAAGAAGAGCCCGCTCTTCTAAATGGTTTTTTGCACTTCCTACAATATTTTACTGGCCATTTGGGATATTTCTGGTTGTTTATAATAGCCGCACAGGATTTAGAGCAATAGTTAAAGGCAGAAATATTATTCGGTGCTCTATAGAATTTTTTGTCACACTCGGGATTTTTACAAGATAAAGTTTTACCTTGCAGTTTAGATTTGTAATGACACTTTTTAGAACAAAAAGAGTTATAGCCAAACTCTTTATTAAAAACAAAATATGCTCTCTTCGTGAGAAACGGTTTATGACAAGAATAACACTTAACCTTAACTTTTGACATTACCCTTTATTATAGCAAGGAAATATTCGGGAAACAAGGATTTGAAACAAAAGTTATAAACACCATGGTCGGGACGCCGGGATTCGAACCCGGAAAATCTCCTGAACCCGAATCAGGCGTGTTACCGTTACACTACGTCCCGTATAATTTTCTAGTATTTTAGCAATATTTTAGTTGTTTTACTATGGCTTCATTTTTTACCCGTTGTGCCGAATCCTCCGCGAGTTTTACTATTCATTTTATTTACTTCTTGCCATTTGGCTTTTGTAAATTTTACAAATACTCCCTGGGCGATTCTAGTCCCTTTCTCTATCGTGACGTTTTTTTTAGTAAAATTAAGTGCTGGGAATTTATATTCATCATTGTTACCCCTGAAGTCGGGATCACCTATGCCAATACCATGAATTGGCATTAAGCCAAATTTATGAGTAGAGCCACGTGCTGCTACCAATAGGATATGATCTTTTGGTGTGGCTATGGCAACGTTAAGCGGAATGTATCCGACTTGACCTGGCTTAATGGTATGATTTTCTCGAGCGGCTAAATCAAATCCAACCGCTCCGGCAGTCTTATATTCAGGCAATGGTAAATTCTTATCAAATCTTTTTATTCTGATCTTTCTAAACATAATATTTTTTCATTCTCTCTTTCTCCTCTTCTTCGATAGCCTTTTCAATTCGTTCAAGAGATTTTTTTAATTCCTCCGGAGATTTTCTATCTAGCTCGCGAATCCTCTGTTTTAGATGCTCCTTTTTATTTTTAGTAGGATCATCAATTACCTCTGCCAAGAGTGAGTTTAAAATAAGGCCAATTTTGGGTCCAGGCTTAATATCAAGCTCTCTCATCACGTCCCCCCCATTAATTTTGAGCATTTTTGCTGATATAGGATCATGTGAAACTTTGTCAATAATATATTTCATGTGACGGAGCTTGTAGGGTACGGCTTTGGGCCTGCCGGAACTTATTCTGTCGGCTTCGCGGACTTTTATCAGGTCTTCAACATTAGCTAAACCGATATTAGCTATCAATCTTCGCACTGATGACTCNGTCACTTCACCGACGTTNTAGTAAAACATATGATAGCGCACCATCTTTATTATCTTTTGGGAAATATCATTAGGAAACTTTAATCGTTCCATAATTACCGAAACTATTTTTGCTCCGATCACCTCGTGACCATAGAAAGTCGAATTGCGCCCCTTTCCTCTTTTTGAACGGGGTTTACCGATGTCATGAAACAACGAAGCAAGGCGGACAGCCAGGGGATATTTTTTATCAGAAGTATATTTAAGAGTTCTAGTGTTATGTTCCCAGACAGTGTAAATATGGTGGAGATTCTGCTCTACTCCTATCCCCTCCCTCAATTCTGGCAATATATATTCGAGTAGGCCCACTTCTTCCAAAAGTAAAATTCCTTCGTAAGCATTGTCCGATTCGATGACTTTTATAAACTCATCACGAATCCTTTCTTCGGATATCATTTCAAGCCACTTGGCATTTTCTTTGACAGCTTTAAGTGTTGCGTCTTCTAGCTTGAAGTTTAAAACTGTTGCAAAACGGACAGCTCTTAACAGTCTTAGGGCATCTTCGGAAAATCTTTCCTCGGGATTTCCAACGGTACGAATAATTTTGTTATTAATGTCAGCGGCTCCGTCAAATAAATCTGTCTTTTTACCGTTGATATCCAGGGCCAGGGAGTTTATAGTAAAATCTCTTCGAGAAAGATCGTCGTTCAATCTTGAAACGAATTTTATTTCTTCAGGATGGCGTTTGTCTTTATACTTTGCCTCGATTCTATATGGAGTTATTTGAACTTCCTTTAGTGACGGGTCGCTACTTTCTGTCTTAACAGTAACTGTGCCAAAATTATTTTCATAAATATGTTCTGGAAATATTCTTTGTATTTCTTCTGGTTTGGCATTGGTGGTGATATCCCAATCTTTGGAAGGTCTTTCCATCAGCAAATCACGAACGCAACCACCTACAATATAGGCTTCATGTCCGGCTTTTTGAAGTTCTTGTAGTATATTTTTTATTTCTCTAGGAATGACCAAAACTTTTTATAGTTTTGATTGGTGGACCTGAGGGGACTCGAACCCCTGGCCTCTTCTATGCCATAGAAGCGCTCCACCAGCTGAGCTACAGGCCCATTAACTCAAAACAAGTGTCTTAAAACACATTGAAAAATACCACAAAAATGCTAGAATAACAAGGAAATTATTTATGCCCTTGTCGTTCAACGGATAGGACAGAGGTTTCCTAAACCTTAAATCGAGGTTCGATTCCTCGCGAGGGCACCAGAACAGAACTCAACGGCTTTTTCAAAGCCAAAATGCGGGACGCGCGAAGCGCGTCCCAAGGATTCCCGCCGAATTTCCCAAACGAATTCAGAGTTTTTGGCGCGCTGGCGTGCACTGATTTTTCGCTGAGGAGGAGGTTCGAGCCAAAGATTTCTTTGGCGCAGACCTTTTTCGCAAAAAGGTCTGAATCAGAAGCAATTTTGTCTATATTCTGTG
>C687J35174_10008182_pt1 | contig 13344 bp, 11 predicted proteins | sample RifCSPhighO2_01_FD_35174 | JGI IMG/M metagenome (IMG submission 35174) | reverse complement strand
AGATGATAAGAAAATTCTTTCGCATGACATTCTTATGCTACCAGATAAAACTTCAAAACAAAAGCGGCTTCGCGAGTAAGCCGCAAACCACAAAAGATGCGTGTACGAACTTTGGATTACGAAAATTTTCCGAAATCCTTGAGTATTTCTTTTAAGGCATCTCGAGGCATACCTTCATTCACGCGTTCGCGCACAAGAGCGAAATGTTCAAAGAAAAGCTTTTCGTTTACCATCGTAAGTTTTGCCACAAAAACTTTCTGATGCTGCGTGGCCACTGTGCCTTCTTGAGCGGTTAAGATATCTTCAAAAAGTTTTTCTCCTGGCCTCGTACCCGTAAATACAATGGGAATATGGACATCCGGTTCAAAACCGGACAGCCGAATTAATTCTTTTGCGAGATCCACAATCGCAACTGGTTTTCCCATATCCAATACGAACACTTCTCCTCCATTTCCCATTGCCGAGGCCTGCAAAACCAGCAAACACGCTTCCGAATTCATCATAAAATATCTTTTCATTTCAGGATGCGTTACTTCCACAGGCCCACCTTTTTGAATTTGCTCGCGAAAAATCGGAATCACACTGCCGCGACTTTCGAGCACATTGCCAAATCGAACAGAAATGAATCTTGTTTCTCCTTTTTGGTTATAAAGCTGACAAAGCATTTCTCCGATACGCTTCGTCATGCCCATCACAGAAACCGGATTGACTGCTTTATCGGTAGAAATAAACACAAATTTTTCCGCTTTGCAACGCAACGCAGTTTGAGCTACAATTTCAGTTCCAAAGATATTGTTTTTGATGGCTTCATCGGGATATTCCTCCATCAAAGGCACATGCTTATAGGCAGCCGCATGAAACACAACTTGCGGTCTTGTCTGGTCAAAAATCGAAAAGATTTTCACCTTGTCCCGAACATCCGCAGGAAATAATCTGATCGGTATGGGAGTTCCGCTTCTCTTTCGCAACGCACGTTCAATATCAAACAACCCGCTCTCGTTATTATCCACCAAAGATAATCCAGCTGGATGGAATTTGAGCACTTGTTGAGAAAGTTCCGATCCAATGGAGCCCGCGGCTCCCGTAATCAGCACATGTTTCCCACGCAAGAAACTTTCAATCAATTTAGTATCCAACTCCACCGGATCCCTTCCCAACAAATCTTCCACGCCCACTTCTCGGATGTGTTCCGAAGATACCGCGCCACTCATCAACTCTGAAATCGAAGGAAGAATTTTAATCTCTTTTATTTGGGCCGCGCGGCCGAACTCCACCGTCTCCCGAATCAGTCGAGAATTTGCCGAAGGGAGAGCGATAATAAGAGCTTCGGCATTGTACCTACTCGCAATCCTTGGAATATCTTGAATCCCCGCAACCACCGGGATGCCATGAATACGAATGCCTCTTTTAAGAGGATTATCATCCACAAGACAAAGTGGAAGATACTTCTCTTTTCCACTTTGAAGACTGCGCACGAGCTGTTCCGCCGCATCTCCGGCTCCTACGATAACCGTTCGCAGTTGAGAAAATGCCTCTCCTTTTTCAGGCCGTAAAGAAAAATAAATGCGCTTTGCCAATCGCAATCCTCCCAACACCAAAAAAGAGACTACGTATCCAATCACCAACACGGAACGAGGAAACTGCTCGAATACAGGAATCTCGCGCAAGAAAGAGACCAAAGCGAAAGCGAAAAGAAAACCCGCCGTCATAGCTTTAGCAAGAGAGACAAGTTCTCGCGTGCTCACATATGACCACGAAAGCGAATAGAGCCGGAACAGCCAAAGAAAAGGCAATACGCACATCCATACAAGAGCAACTGCCATTCCAAAAGGCGCGTAGAAATACAACGCGGGAATATGCCCGTCAAACCTTAAAAGGAATGCAACCCCAATAGATACCGCCAAAAGGAAGGTATCAGCGCACAAGAAGAACAAAACACGCGTCTTGGTATTTCGGGGAAAAAGATTACTTACGAATTCTTTCATACATGCTTTATTTCCATTAGAGCATTTCTTAAAGCGCGAGTAACTCGATCAATTTGGCTCTCGGTAATATTGGAGAAAAACGGCAGCGCAATTGCGCGAGCGCTCACGCTTTCAGTAATTGGGAAATCTCCTTCTTTGAATCCGAACTGCTCCCGATAAAACGGCTGAAGATGAATGCACTGGAAATAAATCCCGCACTGGATGCCTTGCTCTTCCATCAATGTAATAACGCGGTCTCGGTTCTGTCGCGAGAATTTTTCTGAAAGCTGAATAACATACACAAACCAGCTCATGGTTGTATCGTCAGAAACAAAAGGAATCTTCACCCCGGAAACATCGGACAATTTTTTGGCATACGATGCTGCCGCTTTCTTGCGCTTGGCTAAAAGTTGGGGCAAACGGGAAAATTGGGCCAATCCCAGCGCACACTGTATTTCCGGAAGACGGTAATTGTACCCAAGCCGGATATGCTCCAGCCATTTTCCTCCTTCCACTTTTCTTCCCTGGTTGGTCATGCTTCGACAAAGATCGGCAATTTCTTTGTTATCGGTCAACACAAGACCTCCTTCGCCTGTCGTCATCTGTTTATTGGGATAAAAAGAATATATTGCCGCGTCTCCAAAACTTCCGCAAGGTTTACCTTTGTAAAACGACCCTACCGATTCGGCAGAATCTTCAATAACCTTGAGATTATGTTTCTTCGCAATGCGCGCAATCGCATTCCATTGCGCAGGATGCCCAAATACATCCACCCCAAGAATCGCTTTCGTTTGAGGACAAATCGCCTTTTCTATTCTTGCGGGATCAACGCAAAGAGTTACAGGATCAATATCCACAAACACTGGTTTTGCCCCTTCGAACAGCACGCAATTGGAAGAGGCAATAAAAGAAAAAGGGGTTGTGATTACTTCATCTCCTTCTTTTATTCCTAATGCGCGGATAATCAAATGCAATGCCGCAGTTCCCGAATTTACAGCCACCCCAAATTTGCGGCCGGCGTATCTCGCCAACGCTTCTTCAAACTTCCCCGCATTCGGCCCAATGCTTAACACCGGACTATGCAATACTTTTTGCACCGCATTTCGTTCTTTATCGGTAATATCGGGAGATGAAAGAGGAATTTTTTTCATAGCGATAGAATATACTGCGCGAGCGCAACTCCACAAATAATACAAACACTTTGCGCTCCATAATGAATAAGCAATACTTTCCAAGTGGAATATCGAGTGCGTAACCGGTCATAGATATGCGAGCGGTCGCCGCGAAAAATGGATTTTCCTTGCCGCAACCTGCGTATATTCGTATAGATACCCTCAATTATTGGAATACCAATAATTAAGAGCGTTGCCAAGAGCATTTCCCATCCTGCGTATTGCACAAGCCGCATTCCAAGCAAAGCGAGTAAGCATCCTAACATATATGATCCCGAATCCCCGAGAAATACTTTTGCGGGCGGAAGGTTACATGCAAGAAAACCTGCCAGCGCGCCCATGCCCGAAATGGCTGCAAGAGAAAGCGCTCCGTCTCCTGCCAGAATTCCCATGGCCCCAAATCCCAAAAAAGAGAGAAAACATAGTCCGCCAGCAAGTCCATCCATGCCATCCTGATAATTCAGAGCATTCATGCACACAAAAATAAAGAACGCAATAATGATGACTCCCGCAAAAAAAGGAAATGATATAAATTGGAGCCCGAGGAGCGAAACAAGAAGCGCCGAACACAAAGGAACAGCAAGAAGCAGAAAGAATTTCCGATATGGACTCGCTTGAGAGATATGCTTCCATTTGACATCATCCCACCAGCCCAACAAAAACGGGAATGCCATTCCCGCAAGAATAACCGGAAGAATTGCGCTGTATTCAATTCTCAAGAGCACAGCCGCAACAGCAATCAGAATCAACACGCCGAACACAACAAAACCACCGGTTAAGGGAATTGGCGTTTTGTGAATTTTAAGCTCGTCTCCGTCCGCAATATCATAAAACTTCATTTTCTTTGCCAGTCGGAATGAAATAAAAAAACCTCCTATCGAACAAAGAAAACCGAGAAGAAAAATCAAAGCGCTCTGAAAAAGATCAATGGATATCATAGATATAGACGCGAGAAACCTTATTTCCGTGAACTGAAGTATTTCGAAGGAATTGAAAACCGGATTTTTCGTAAAAACGGATCGCATGCGCAAGCTCTTCCCCGACTAAAACCTTAAACGTCGTAATATGTTGCTGTTTCATACCTTCCACAAAGGCAGGGAGCATTTTGCCCGCCACCCCCTTTCCTTGATATTCATGCGCAACCGCAATGGTAAGCAACTCGGCTTCAGATACATGGTGTTCCTTCTTTGGATACAAAAGAACCTCGATAATCCGCCGAATTGTCCCAATATTCCCAAGACGTTTAAGCAATACAAAAAAACCAGAAATCATATAATTACGAAAAAAATACCGATAAAAATCAGAGGCGCTGGACACTCCCGCAACAAATCCTATGACTTTTGTTCCTTCGCACGCCNCCACCACAACGCCTCCAGGGAAAGTCAGAATCGCTTCATAGAGTTGCTGTAAAAAGGCCGTGGGAAGCGTCGAAAGAAACCCTTGGGAAATTTCTTGTTTATGCAATCTGGCAAAGATAACCGCATCCTGTTTTTGTCCCATTCGTATATCCATAACGTATGCTTTCTTATACCATATAAATGTCCTTCAGATAAGATTGACATCTTGAACTATTTTTGTAATATACAGTTAGCAAAATAAATGCCAAAAGGAGGTGGCGAGATGCCATCCTTTCAAGAATTCCTTATCAGCCAAGAAAGCGCGTATCAATCATTCCGAGATAAAAAAGGGCTATTGAACGCAGTACATGGAAGATCAGGGTGTTGCTATTCGATTGGGTGGAATTCTGCTTAGCTGGAAGCACTCTGCGCAGATCGCGCAGCAAGCAAGTGAAGCTTCTCGCCGCATCAGGGATTGCGCCCAATCCATCCGATATGCTCCTCAAGCTATCCATACCGCAATCTCTGATACCACACCGGACAAGATATACAAATAAGCGGAGATGATCCCGCGCAGAGAGAAACCCTAGATAGGATCGCTCAAAGCGTTGCGGAAGCTCTCATGATTCCGCGAAGACTTCCCCTAACTGTTCACTACCCTGAATGGCTTTTTAATTCCGCCGCGGTTGTTGCGGCCGGTATCCCAACACAATCCGTTTTTGATCTCACCCAGAAGATCATTCGTTGCGCCAAAGAAAGAGGGATCGAACTTCGCTCGCCATGGGGATCTCATATCACCGTAAGCAGATTCACCGGACCCATGCCACCTTCTCAAATCGCGATGCTGGTCAACACAATTGAAACTCTACCTCCCCTTGGCCAGAGCAAACTTCAAAGTATCCAGATTGGATATTTCCTCATCACCCGCCAAACGTTCGAACACACGGTCTATGCGGAATTTCAACTGTAATACCGTCAAATCCGCACACAATAGCCAGCTTCCAAGCTGGCTATATATTTTTTCCTCGCAGCGAAAGAAACTGTGTATATGTTTTCTCCAATCTTCCAAATGTAATTTCTTTCGAAAACTCTCTTCTCACTTTTTCTCTTCCTGCTTTTCCCATTTGCGCTTGTTTTGCCTTATCGCAAAGAAGATTCACAATAGCTTTGGCGAGCCGTTCAGGATTGCGAACCGGAACCAAAAAACCTGTTTTCCCGTCTTCCACCGATTCGCGGCATCCTCGAATATCCGTAGCGACAACCGGCCTCTCCATTGCAGACGCTTCCAATACCGAAAGCCCAAGACCTTCCCGATACGAAGGCAACACAAATACATCCATGAGAGCGTACATTGCTTCGACATCAATGCGTTCACCCGCAAACACCACATTATCTTCAATACCATATTCTTTTACAACATCTTTTGAGAATCCATCTCCTTTCTCTGGCTCCGCGGGCCCCACAACCAAAAGAACCGCATGAGGCATTTCCCTGATAATCAATTGCATCGCGGAGAACAAATCACGAAATCCTTTTTCCCAGACTAATCGCGCGACAATACCAACAACGGGTGAGGATAAGGGAATCCTCAATCCATTACGCAAGGATTCAAGAAAATGTCCGTCATATCTGTCCGGGTTGAATTGATCTAAATCAATGTCAGCTCCGATATATCCAATTTTTGCGGCGGGATAAATGCCTGTTTTCTGCACGGTTTCCATATCTTCCCTGTTCACGAAAAATGCTTTGTGCACTAATAAAGAAATAATTTTCTCCATCGCGCCAAAAGCAAGTTTGCGTCTCCATGAAGAATCTTTCGTAAAAAAAAGTCCATGCACCGTATACATGCGAATAGGCACTCTCGCCAAGGCAGCCGCTATCTGCCCCAGAAAACTCGCCTTTGGGGTATGCGTATGAACAATCGCAAAATCATTTTTTCTAAAAAACCAAAACAATTTCCAAAGTGAATATACATCGATAAAAGGAGTGTAGAGCTTCCGCGTAATCTTGATAGGAGCAAAATGAATTCCAGCTTTTTGCAAATCTGCTGTCCATTTCCCGGGAGAAGACACGGCCCAAACCTCAAATCCGATCTGCCGCAAAAATTTCATCTGCTCCAACAGAATAAACCGCAAGGTGATATCTGCGGCAGCCACATAGCAAATCTTAACTGATTTTACGAATTTCATGCTCCTATATGAAGTTTGAAGATAGGTATCACCATTTTATAATCTACAAGTCAAACGTACTTTCCCTTATCATCTTCGAGAGATTTTCCAATAAGAGAGATTCTGAAGTAAACGACTACGCAACAAGTAAACAATGGGAAGCGAAAGGACATAAGCCCCAAGACCGATTAGAAACCCTTTCCAGAAATGGGGATAATCTTTTTGATATTTTCTACGCAGATTCAAGTTTAATCGCGCGTTTGCCTGTACATTAAAATTGGAACGGTTTTGGTTTGATTGCAAATAGGTAACTACGTATTCTTGTAAATTGTATAATTTCCCGATTTTACCAAATCTCATCCATAAATCCCAATCTTCAGAAAAATCGAGATTCTCGTCATACCCCCCTGCATTCTTCCATGCATTTTTCCGAAACAATACGCTTGTGTGCGCAAAAGGGTTATTCAACAAAATCACTTTCCTAATTTGCTCATCAGTCTCTGGAAACAAATATCGCATTCTTTCATTTCCCTTTTCATCAATACGAATTTGCCCTGCTCCTACCAATATATATTCGGGATGCGTTTCTAGAAATTTGACCTGCTTCTCGAGTTTTCGGGCATCAGACCAAAAGTCGTCATCATCTAGTCTTGCGATATACAAACCTTTTGCTTGTTGAATCCCCCTATTAAGGGAACGGGCTAACCCAAGTTGTTTTTCATTTTTGATTTCAGTGATTCGTCCGTCTGTTTTTGCATATTGCGCGATAATCTCAGAGGTTTCATCGGATGAAGCATCATTAATAATGAGAAGTTCAATATCCTTATAATTTTGAAAAAGCGCGCTTTCAATAGCTTTTCTTAGAAAATTCGGCCTCTTATGTGTTGGCAATACAATTGAAACAATACCGATCATATTATTACAGATTTTTTCTCGTACTTTTCTTCAACCATTGCAAAAACTCGTTCTGCCACTTTTGGATGGCTATATTGCTCCCTCATAAACTCTGTACCTCTTTTTTGGATTTCCTCCAATTTACCTTCATTTTCCAGATAATATACTGCCTTCTCTTTAAAATCCTCCAGATCAAATTCTTTGTGTTTTACGCAGTTTATTCCATCCTCAAATCCATAATCAGAAAAACAGGGATGAGTTGAACAGATCATTACTGCTCCCGCAGATGGCCCTTCAAATGTTTTCCCCGCGGGGAAATAGAGGAGGCTCTCACAACTTACGAACATTTTGTATTCATTAAACTTCTGCACCAAGTCATACCCAAAATCTTTTGTCTGGGGATAATGAGGGAGTTTGCTATCCATAAAATCCAGAAAATTTTGTTCTTGTTCCACAAGCATTCTCCTGAATTTATGCATAAATTTCTCGCTCCGCGCAAGATAAAAATCATTTAGCTCCTGAAAGTCTGGAACAGTGTGCACAGGATCACTAAACGAGTTTACTGCCCCCAACGCAATCACTTTATCTTTTCTTTGCTCAAAGGGGACATTCATCTGAAAACGCTCCGCAAAGCCAAAGGGTATAGGAATGACCTTTCCTTTATATCTGGGATATTTCTTCTGAAAAAAAGGACAATACAGGTCATGACGCGCGTACCCAAAGACAAAATTCACTCCCGTATCTTGTAAGGATTGGTTGCTCTCTGTCGGAAAATTCGTATAGTCCATTAAATGATAGATTTTCAATCCAGAAAAATCCTTGATAGGTTTGCTGTCTTGGCGATATGGATGACCATTAAAACATACCAATACATCTGCATACGAGTTTAGCTCTTTTACTGAAAAAAGCAGTTTGAAATGTAAAGGATTCAAATGATGATGATGCATGAAATAAAAGAAACGCGGCAGATAGCGCATATCTGAAATATAAAAGGCTGGCTTATATGCCTTGATAAATTCCAAAATCCAGCCGTGCAAACCGGAAGCTCCACTAAACATTGGATTGTGAAGAGCTATGTTCATTTGATTGCGGTAAAAAATATCCAATAAGGATGAGTATCGCCAGGCCCTGTTGGTCGAATCCAATATTCAAAATTTTGAAAACCTATTTTTTCTATATCTTTTTTGAGCTGTTCTATCCGTTCAATACGAACATCACATCCTCGATTCGTAGTAAACGCTTCATAATTATTGGCCTCATACGAGACGCTATCTGGAGCATCTTTTCCATAGCCCATTTGTAAAGAAATCCTTCCTCCTTTTTTTACTATCCGATAAAATTCTTTTAGTAGATTGAATCTGATCTCGTATACGCAGATATGCTGGAGAGTAATAGTAGACATCACAAAATCATACGATTTATCCAACATCTCCCTCAAGTCAACTCCATTGTTGACATATAGGTTGGCATGCGCGATACCATGAGCAGAAAGATTCTCTCTGGCATGTTTGATATTTTCCTCACTAATATCAACTCCATCCAATCGTTTAAATCTTTTAGAATACTGAATGATATTTCGTCCAGGCCCGCACCCAAAATCAAGAGCTATTTTTCCTTTATAGTTCTCATCCACATATTTCATCAAAAATTCATTGTAGTCGGGCCAAACATTATGCGCCTCATAAGAGCCCACCACTCTATCTTGGACACTATCTTTTTGATAATGCGATCTGACAGCATGATAGTTATAAAACGTTTTTTGCATGTATACGTATTTTTCCTTTCCTGCTAAAAAAAGCCATTTCAAAATTCCCCATTTTGCAATGCGTATAAAAATAAGAAAGATACATATCTGGCGCAATGACATATAAAACTTATTTTTATAGCACCCTCTCCTTATCCTTCTCGCAAGTTCACGCCCGAACAGCTCAAAGAGAGTAATAAAAGACAACATAAAAAAGATCGTCTTCCCATCCTCTTTTTTGATTTGCTCTTTCATGGAAGTCGCAAGTTTTTCATCCATCTTTTTAAGTTTCTCTACAGCATAATACTTGATATACAAATTCTCAACCTGTGCCAAATCGCTGTTGCGATATTTTTGATAATACTTTCTTTTGGCTACTTCAAATATCCCTATCTTTTGAGGAATATAGAGAGAAGGAGCAGAAGCTGCGACATCAATAAAAAACAAAACGTCTGCGGCCCATTCAAACCCTTCTTTAAATCTCGCCCCCTTCATAGAACTCTTTGCGATCATGCAAGAGAAAGGAGCCCCCACCCAATTGCCTTCTTTGCAAAATCGTTCCATGGCTTGCGGTGGCATAAAATTCATTTGCGTTGGAAAAGATATTTTGGCAATCGTAGATTTTTCCTCGTGAACCGCATATCCAGCCGCAACCAACCCGATATTCGCATTATCATCAACCCCTTTCATAAGAACCTCAAGGGCATTTTTCTCCAAAAGATCTCCCGAAAAAACAAACTTTATATATGTGTGCTGTGTTTTCTCAAACCATTCCAAGCATCTGTTCCAGTTTCCAATTCGGCCAAGATTTTTTTCGTTTTGCACTGCGTATGCTTGATTGGGATATTTTTGCGTAAACGTACTCGCGATCTCCCATGTTTCATCAGTAGATTTGTTGTCTAGGATCAGCAGATCAAAATTTTGGTATGTCTGATTACTGACACTTTCCAATGTTTTACCAAGTTCCTCTTTGACGTTCCACACCGGAACGCACACCAAAACTTTATGGGAAGATTGTTCCACCTTCATAGCCGTGCGCGATATGCTTTAAACGATTCCACATCGTCAGGAGTTCCAAGCCCGTGCATTTGGCTTTCTTGAATTTCATAGATGCCGATTTTTGCTCCTTTTGCGATTGCGTAGTTATACGCGGGAGCAACGTAAAACTCATTATTCGCTCTTTCATTGTACGCAATCATCAGAGCCGCGGCTGTTACAAAATCCTTTCCTTTTGCAAAATAGTAAAATCCCACGTTCGCATGCGTGCTAATTGGATTTTTCTCTCGCTCTTCGGTTACGAAACCGTTCTCATCTACCTTGCTGTAACTCCACTTGGGATGCGTTGCATGAAACGTCATCAAAGACCCATCCAGATTCCGAGAAGCCGCATCAGAGATAAAATCAGACATTGGCACATCCACTGTTTGATCGCACGCTCCCAAAAGCAAGGGCTCCTCATTATTGATAAGATGAGCGGCAATCAGTGTTGTGCAGACCATTCCTTCGGTAAGATGATCGATCGTAAGAAGCGTAATCGGATACTTTTTCTTTAGATTCTCCATCAAAGATTCATACCCCGGAAGATGAGAAGCTCTCGCAATAAGAATAAATCTGCTGTCTGGAGCGACAAGACTTTCGAGCGACCACTCCAGCATAGTTTTTCCCTCCACTTCAATAAACGGTTTGGGAGTCGTATATCCCGCTTCTTTAAAGCGCTTCCCTTCGCCCGCCATTGGTAAAACGATATTAAGCATATTTTGGATATTCTTTCAGAAAGACCTGGAGGTCTTCGGGAGTTCCCAAGCTCCAAACTTTTTTTACGGGGAAAGCCCTGACCTTGGGCTTTTCTTTTAATAATTCATTATACACGGGACATACATAAAATTCTCCTTTCGTGCGAATATCCAAAGTAATCATTTGCCGGGCTGAACGCACAAAGTCATATCCGTGCTGGAAATAATACACGCCAGCAGTCGCATGATCTGAAATAGGAATTTTCTCTGCTACTTCTTTTATAAAACCATCTTCGCCAAGTTTTACAAAACTCCATTTGGGATGCGTAGCCCGGAACGTTACAATGCCTCCGTGGCATTCATCAGCCGACATGGCGTAAAAAAACTCGTTGCTATTCCATTCAATCATTTGATCTGAATTCACGATTACAACCGGTTTTTCGTCATCAAAGAGATGCGCCGCTTTCAGAACCGTCATCGCTGCTCCTTCAGTAGGTTCATTCAATGAAATAATTTCGCATCCCGGAGCTATTAATCGCAAAAGATGCGTTAAGCTATACTGTTCCAAGTGTTCTTTTCGGACGATAAACACAAACTTCCCCTGCACATTGATATTTTCCACTACCCACTGAATCATAGGTTTGCCATGAATATCAATAAGCGGCTTGGGGAAGGTATACCCCATGCGCTGAAAACTTTTCCCCTCTCCTGCCATAGGAATCACAATGCGCAAGTCTTTTCCCTGCCACTTGGGAATAAAGCGCGAAGTATATTCTTTGGCGTTCGAGTCCTCGATAGCTTCTTTAATTTTTCCGTATGTTACATCGCTCGTATTTGCCACACCGCATAAAAACGCTCCTGCAGAATGCGCGGCTTGCCTTCCATGATGAGAATCCTCGACTGCCAGACATTCGCGGGGTCCCACGCCAAGTTCAACCATCGCCCGTAAAAACATTTCCGGATGCGGCTTTGAAATTTTCACATCCTGATTGGAAAGCACCACATCAATAAATTCCCTCAATCCTTTTTGCTTGAGCATCAATTCCACTGTCTCTCGCACGGAGTTTGAACATACTGCCAACCGATATCCTTCTTCCCGAAGTTTTTTCAGCAGGCCTTGAAAATTTTCGTCCGCAGTAAACTCATTCTGAATAATCTCTCTTGTCTGACGTTGTTTTTCATTCCATATCTCGTCATACAAATCCAGGGCAAGTCCCTTGTGCTGGGAAAGAAGTTCGAGCTTTTTTCGAGTAGGCAAGCCGTCGTATGTTGATAAGTGTTCGTCTCTGGTAATCGTATAACCAAACTTCGCCAGTGCACGATTCATGGCTTCATAATGGAGTTCTCTCGTTTCTACCAGCACGCCGTCCAAGTCAAATAAGATAGCTTTAATCATAGGGAAATTCCTCTTCAGGCAGTTTTACTGTAGCTTAAAATCGGCCTCCTGGCAATCCTCGGAAAATTAAAGGGGCAACGCGAAGCGTTGCCCCTTCTGATTTCCAGCTAGACAATGTTCTAGCGGAAACTTGCATATTCGATCGGGATCCTTCCTAGTTTTCCCTAGAGAACGGACCCCTTTCCTTGGAGACTTGCTGCCATTCGTCGTGCCCCAGCAGAAGAGATCCTGACCCTTTTGCCAAAGTAGAGGAAAAGTTGCATTGCAAGTTCCACATCTTCACCTGCATAGCAATCTCCCTCAACAATCGTATTTTGAAGATATAGCTCACCCTCCTCCTTCCAAGTGAGATCTGCACAAGAGAGATTTCCTCCGATGAGCAGATTTTCTAAGCCGATACCCCCCCCTACGGTAGCATAGTCTATCTGAAGATTTCCGAGGATTTTGCTTTCCTCAAAGTCGAATCCTGCGAACAACGTGGAGTTCGCAAGGATCACATCTTCTCCCACTATACAGTTTTGAATTCGCGATGCGAATATGTTAGGTCTCCCTAGTTCAGCGCCCGATAAATCGACACCTTTCTCAATTTGTACACGAAAGAGGTTAAGACCGTCTTCCAGCGCACTATTAGCTAGAAAAAGGTGACCTTTGATTGTACTATCAGACAGTGAAAAGCGCCTCGGTAGTTTCATGCCAGAGAGAGTAACATCTCCCGTGATAACCAAGGGAGTTCTCCAGTCATCTTTTCCCCCGAGGACTTTGGATTGGAATTCTTCTGGAGATATCTCTCGCTGTTTGGACCTTTTAAGCCACATAATACTCCTCCTGTGCGGTTCTTGCGCAATGAATGGAACGGATTCTAGAACAATGTTTGCATAATTTATCTTATCTGTCAAAAACGTACCCCCCGTTCAAAAAGAAAAAGGGGGCGAGCTG
>C687J35174_10008176_pt1 | contig 13350 bp, 11 predicted proteins | sample RifCSPhighO2_01_FD_35174 | JGI IMG/M metagenome (IMG submission 35174) | reverse complement strand
CAGAGCTTGAAGAAATGCTTGTTAAAAAAACAAGTAACTCTGCAATTATCATGGCTATAAGAAGAATAATGAAAGATCTAAAACCGCGCTTTATATACAGAAACATATTCAAAAACACGCCGGATATGATCACGAGATCAAATTTAACAGAAATCAACATTGCAAATTCTAAAAATCTTTTTGAAAAATATCCTGATCTTATCAGGCTTTCCAACTCTCAAGCAGAAAGTTTTTTTACCATAACAGAAGGCGTTTTCGAAACAACAATTATTTTAAGCCGCGATCTTTACCCGAATATAAAAATATTGCTGAAAAAGGAGGATATTGTGGAGGAATTCCACGATCTCTGCTCTATTACTATTAGACTTCCAAAAGAGGCTATCTTTAATCCAGGTGTTTTTTATTTTTTCTTAAAGTCCCTTGCTTGGGAAGGCGTTAATATTATAGAAGTAGTTTCTGCATATCGAGAGCTAACTTTAATTCTGGAAAGAAAAGATACAAACAAAGCTTTTTCAATAGTTCAGTCTCTTTTCCCCCAAAAAATTTAATTTTTACTAAAATATTTAGCCGCATCAGCTGGGCGTGAAAAAGCATAAACATTTTCTATTCCTAGCTGTTTTGCGATTAACATTACTGCCTCTATCAGCTGTGTCGCAATTGAAGCATCTTCTGTCAAATGAATTTCTCTATCAATCTTTGGATATTTAAGCAACATATTGTATCCAATGGCTCTCTTATCTTCTGGGCGTCCACTTGGAATCATTTTAATTAAGCTAGCGCCTTTATAGAATCCGCCTTTTGGTTTTGCATGAAAATTATAAACACTATCTTTATTGTTTAATAAATAAACTTTTACTTCTTCAGATGTGGGAATTCTTGAAACCTGACGAATTGCTTCTTTTCTATAATTTGGTCCACAAATAGAAACACAAACTACAGAATTACCATTATTGTCAATAATACTTTTCTCTTTTTGATTAACTAGCTTTGCATAAGTAAATAATGAAAGTGCCTCATCTGATATATCAAGCCTCATAATCGTTACTAATCCCTGCACTTTATTCTCTTTATCTACAGCCAATATTGTTGATGAATTTTTAATTAAATCTACAAATTGATGAGAACCTAAAGTCAAAGGATCCCAACAATAATTGTATAAATTATACGCTTCTTTAATCTTCAAAGAATCTTCTGTAAGTAAAATAAAATTACACTTGTTGGTCTTGGAAATAAACGCAACCGGCTCAAGCTGTTCAGTGGAAATCCTGTTTTTAATAAGAGATCTCTGAACTTTACCGGTAGAAGTGGTCGGAAGATTTTTTGGATCAATTGTTGCAATAAATTTTGGAGTTTCATATCGGCTTAGTGTTGAAATTCCTTTTGCAAGCGCATACTTAACGTATGCTTTTGCCTTTTCTGAAACTTCTCTCCTCCAACAAATAACAGCTGCTACTTCCTCACCATATCTTCTATCGGGAACTCCAATCACAAATACCTGATTTATATCGACAAAGAATTCTTTAAGCTTGTTTTCGATAGCAACCGGAGAAATATTTATTCCGCCTTTTATAATTATCTCTTTTTTTCTTCCTTTGATAAAAAAATAACGCTCTCCATTTACGATTTTGTAAAAACCCAAATCGCCTGTCAGGAAATATCCATTTTTAAAACCCTCTAGACTGCCAATATAACCTTCCATTATGGCTTTTCCTTTTACTGCAATCTCCCCATCTTCTTTCTCTTTTAATATTTTTCCTGTTTCATCTAGAATCTCAATATCCACCCATCCCATGGCTTTCCCAATACTATTTTCCTCTATTAATTCTTCGTATAGCTTTTTCTCCAGATCTATCGGTACTCCGGTTACCCGTAAAGCTGTCTCTGTCTGGCCATATCCTTGATACAATGGAATCTTATACATATTCATAAATTGTTTTACATCACTTACTACAACAGGAGCAGATCCTATCTGAATCTTGCTTAGCTTTAATTTTTTTCTAAACATATTAAATTCTTTTTGTCGCTGTATCTGATCAAAACAAATAGACGGGACAATTGATGTGAATGTCGCCTCACTTATTGCCATGCGTTCCCAAAATCTTGAGTTGGAATAATTAGAAAAAATCGCAATACTTCCTCCGGCAAGCAAAGTTGATAGACAAAAAGTTGTAGAATTTATGTGATGCAAAGGCAGATTTATTATGAATCTATCTGTCGACTTTATTTGTAGCCAGTCTCTAATCCCACCGGCATTAACTACAAGATTCTCAAGAGTGAGCTGAACTCCTTTTGGATGAGCTGTTGTCCCGGACGTAAACAAAATCAAAGATTTATGACCTAGGCTTTTCTTCCATATTTTATCATTTAAGATTGGATTGGAGACCAAACCCTCAAGATTTACAATTTTCAATTTTTTACTGATTTCTTTTCTTACATCGTCTGTCAACTCCTCATCTTTGGTAACAAGAATCTTTGCTTTGGATAGGTTAATTTTGTAAACATGCTCCCCTAAAGAGTCTCTTTTCATGTCCAGAGGAACAGTTATTATGCCAACACTCCATGCGGCCCAGCTTAACATTAATAATTCCGATGAATTTCTAATAGCTACCGCAAATGAGTCTCCTGAGTTAAGACCCTGATTTAGTAAAAATTCTGCGTAAGACTCTATTTTTTTTCTTAGCAAAAAATAGGAAATATTTTGCAAAATTTTTCCATTATCATCGTAATCAATTATCGCAAGACTTTCCGGGTATTGCCTTGACAGCTCAAGGACAAGAGAATGCAAACTTCTTATTGGCAAATTATTTTTTTCCATGAAGATTCCTATGTTGTATTATACAGAAGTATAATCTTAGCGGCAACTTACTTTACTTCTGTAATGTGGTAGATAAGTTTTCCAGCGGGTGCTTCAACTTCTGCTTTTTCTCCCACTTTTTTACCCATTAGAACTTTGCCAAGAGGAGATTGATGGGAAATTTTCTTATTCATAGGATCTGCTTCCCATTCACCAACTACTGTAAAAACTTCTTTGTTACCACCTACAATAAGTGTAACTGTTGATCCAAGTTTTACAGCATGATTAGAAGTTTTTGTGTCTCTTATTACTTCCGCTTGCTTAAGAAGAATCTCAAGCTCATCAATTCTGCCATCTATAAAAGTCAATTCTTCTCTGGCGGATACATATTCTGCGTTCTCCGACAAATCTCCCATGTTTCTGGCCTGAGTAACTCTAGTCAGAACGTCTGGTCTTTTTTTACTAACTAGATCATCGTACTCTCTTTTGAGTGCGGCTAGTCCTTCTTTTGTGAGATATATTTTCTTACTCTTATCCATAACTTGACTCATTAAAATAAATCCTCCTTGTTGTTAAAGGAGGTGATAACAACGAAAATATATAGCAAATTTGCCTACTTGTCAATGACCTCTAGTATTGCCATGGAAACAAGTTTCTTTGTTCTCTCCTTCACTTCTTCAGAAACGTCAACTCTTACCAGACCATTATTTGGCTGACCATAAAAGATAATAGAATTTAAAGGAGCTGAAAGAATTATGGGCAAAACCGCAAGATCTTCTTCTCCTTCTATCTGCAAGACAATGCTTTGATTTTTATAATCTGAAAATATTCTGGATATTTCTAAAAAAAGAGATGGCATCAAACAGCCTGCTGGATTTTTTACGTGAACAACTTTTACTTTTGAAGAAAATCCTAATTCTCCTAGACTAGAGAATCTTTTTATTCTTGCGACTTTGAAATCTATAACTGAAATGTTCTGATGAAGATTCAGTTCGTTAAAAAGTTTTGTTGTTACATCTCCAACTGTAATTAAATATGGACATTTTGGAATCTTTATCTCTTGTGGAGAACGAATTAGAAGACCAAACGGCTTCTTAAAAATCTTCCTTAAGTCATCCGTAATAGTAAGTTTGTGGCTAAGCCATTCAGGCTTAACGTAGGGCTTTCCATCTCTGTCAATAATTCCATTTCTTACTTCCGATGAGGAAATGTACTCATTGTGCTCACTTTTAATTAATGGACAAGTCTTAATTAGTAATGGGCTCTTTTTCTGTTCTTTTCTTCTTAAATTTATCTTTTCTGCACCCCAAACAGTATTCTCAGAAACAACAATTGCCTCGATCGGTAGATCTTCCCAAATTTTTGGAATAAAAATGTCATCAATCGGCTCAATTTGGAGCCTATGTTCTGTCTTTTCTTGTAAGATAAATTTATCTAAATTTTCTTTTCTTAATTTATAAGCTTCAATCCATTCTCCATCATCTTTTGTCTTCACGAAATTATCTGTTGTTAATCCAATAAGAACCTTATTCCCTATAGATAGCGCGTACCTCAAAAACTCTTTGTGTCCTTTGTGAAAATGATCAAACGTCCCCCCGCAAACCACAAGATTATACTTCATAATTATCCTTTGAAGCATTATACTACAACTTAATATTATTCTGCTTGAGAGTATTCCTGGAGAATATTGGAAAAATCCGAAGAAAAATTCTCTGCTGCAGATTGAGGAGAAGTACCGCTTAGAATTGATTCAATCGTACTTTTAAGTGCGGCATTCATTTTCGTATTCAATCCGTCATCAAATGTTCCATCAACGAAATAAGAAGAAACCGCGTCTTTAGCTTGAGATACAAATGGATAAACATTAGGATTATTTTTAAGGCTATCTGCCAGATCAATCCTGGCAAATGGTCTTCCAATCCCCATAGTTTTTGATTCTTCTTCAAACAATTTCTTTTGCGTCTCCTTATCAGACAAATACTTTAAGAATACAAACGCTTCCTTTTGATGTTTACTTTTGGAAGATACTCCCTCAGCCCAATAACTTGCGGTTGTTTGTTTTTGGTCAAATAGATTAGGAACAGGATGAATTTCAAATGAAAGATTGGGATTTAAGGATTTTATCAAAGTATAGTCTCTGGCATAACCGAAGTACATGGCCAAAGATCCATTGGCAAAAGCAGTAAGAGAGGTCTCAAGTGTCTCGTCCCAGACATTTCCTGGAGCTATTGCAAAAAAAGTATAGAAATTCAGAGCGTTTGCAGAAACCTCAATATTTCCTGACATATCTTTTATATTTACTCCATTTTGCGCCATAAGCATTGAAACAATATCTGAGAAGTGATCAATATTTACTGTTCCTCCCATAGCCGCACCTGCTGTTTTTATCTTATTATTTTCGTCTTTGACAGTAAGCTGCCTTGCATAATTTGCAAAATCTATCCACGTTGTTGGACTATCCAATCCTGATGCTTCAAAAAGACTTTTATTGATATAAAGACTCAATGTATCTATCTCCAAAGGTATCCCATAAATCGCGCCACTTTTTCTAAGATCGGTTTTTATAACCTCGTAATAATTTTTTGAGAAATCTTCGTTAGTTGTAACATTCTCCGGGATGGGCAAAAGAATAGATGAAAGCATGGGTATCCAAGTATTATGAAACCTGAAAATATCCGGTCCAATTCTATTCTCGGTACGCGCCAAAAGTCTTTCTCTGTACTGTTTTATATCTTGATTCGTATAAATAATCTTTATTCCAGGATTTTTTGCTTCAAAATCAGAAATTAATGGTCCCACAACACCTAGCTCTTTACCTAAACCCCAATACACTATTTCTACCCTTTCGGGCTTAATACTTTTGAAGATCACCGGAAGCAAAAATCCAAAAATCAAAAACCCAACTGTCAAAACAACAACTATCCCAAGCAGTATCTTAAGAATTTTAGATATAGAATTAGGGGAGGAAGAAGGAAGATTGTCTTGAAATTTCAACTCATTTGAAGAATTTTCCGAAGGAACCTCTGTTGATGCTGATGGTTTGTAAAGCACATTTTCATCCATATCTATATTTTAGTATAATACTAAATACAGACTAGATCAATGATAACCCTAAAGATTAAAAAAAAGAAATTGAAAAAAAAACTGAAGATGTTTTTTTGGCTTTTTGCCGGAGCATTCCTTGGGCTTTTTTTATTCGCAAGCTTTGCCTATATCATTTTTCAAAAAGCAAATTATAACCTTGTTTACCCCGGAATCACAGTTAATGGAATGGATCTTGGCGGAAAAACAGAAATCCAGGTTAATGAAATTTTCGCGCAAAAAAATGATCAAATTGCAGATGTTCAATTTACATTTTCTGACAATGTAGATTTTGCAACTGCCTCTGCAAAAGAACTTTCTTTTGGATACAATGAAAATCTTATTGCCCGACAGGCAATAGGGATTGGGAGAGGAGAGAACTTTCTTTCAAATATCAGTCTTATTACCCGTTCATATATTAATTCATTTAGCCTTGCTACTTCTTTTCAATATTCAGAAGAAAAACTGCTTGAAACTCTTTCTCCTTTCATAAGGAAAATCAATAAAGATCCTGTTAACGCTTTATTTACATTTCAAGACGGAAAAGTAACAGCATTCAGGCCCTCTGAAGATGGACAAGCTGTAGACGTGGATCAAATAAAAAATACTCTAAACTCCAAAATTCCAGCCCTATTTTCCGGAAATGAATCAGGGAATATTTTTATTCCTATACCTATTAAAATTATTCTGCCCAAAATAACTACAGACAAAGTTAATAATTTAGGAATAAAAGAACTCATTGGAGCTGAATCCTCTTTGTTTCAGCATTCAATTCCCGGAAGAATTTTTAATGTAAATCTTGCTTCGTCCAGACTAAATGGAATACTGGTTGCCCCAAATGAAGAATTTTCTTTCAATAAAGCGCTTGGAGATGTATCCTCATTTACCGGCTACAAACAAGCATATATTATACAAAATGGAAGAACAGTCTTAGGCGATGGAGGAGGAGTTTGCCAGGTCTCAACTACTTTCTTTCGCGCTCTTCTTGATGCCGGACTTCCAATCACAGAAAGACATGCGCACGCATACAGAGTCGGCTATTATGAACAGGACGGTCCACCTGGATTCGATGCAACTATCTATGTACCAACCGTTGATCTGAAATTTAAAAATGATACTGGCAACTATATTCTGATCCAAACGCAAATAGATCAAGATTTGCAAAAGCTTTCATTTTTCCTTTACGGAACCAGGGACGGAAGAGTAGTCGAAATAAGTAAACCCGTAATTACCAATATTTCCCCTGCTCCTGAAGACTTGTATCAGGATGATCCAAGTCTCCCAAAAGGAACTATCAAACAAATAGATTATAAGGCAGAAGGTTCACGCGTATCTTTTACAAGAAAAGTTACCAAAAATGAAAAGGAGATTATATCGGACAAGTTTACTTCTAATTATTCTCCATGGAGATCCGTATTTCTAAGAGGAACAAAAGAATAATCGTTTGGCTTACAATTTATGAATAAAATCCTGCAAGTAAATGAGGCTATTGAAGTTGCACAAAAACTTAGAGAGCAGAACAAATCTATAGTTCTTGTTGGAGGATTTTTTGACATTCTTCATATCGGCCATATTAGATTTCTACAAAATGCAAAAAAACTTGGAGATTATCTATTTTTATTTCTTGAAGATGATGAAGCGTCAACAAAAATAAAAGGAGAAAATAGACCTATCAATTCCCAAAGAAATAGGGCGATAATTCTTGCAAGCCTATCAACCGTAGACTTTGTTGTTTTATTAAAAAAAATGACAAATAACGATAATTATGATAAGATAATAAGCCAAATACAGCCAACGGTCATCGCAACAACTTATCCTGACCCTGCGATAAAACACAAAATAAGACAAGCAAAATTAGTAAATGGAAGAGTTGAGTATGCAATAAAAAGAATTCACGAGTATTCAACTACGAAGTTTGCAAATTTTATTGATAAATTTAATCTATGAAAAAAGTACTTTTAGCATTCGTAATATTAATTCTTGTTATTGCAGGAGGAATTTTAGCGCAAAATTACTTCAAAACAAATAGCCTATTTCAGACTCAAAAAAGCCCAAAGGCAATCATAAACAATAATTCTTTCGACCTTATTGTCGCAGGTACACCCAAGGAAATGGAAATTGGACTATCCGAAATAAGCTCTTTGCCCCAGAACAAAGGAATGCTCTTTTTATTTGAAGCTCCCGGGCACTACCCTTTTTGGATGAAAGACATGAAAATACCAATTGACATTATATATATCAGCAATAACAAAATAGTAACAATTTTTAGTAAAGTAAATCCTCCATCAGGTCCCGACGAAAGTCCAATCATATATCGTCCCGACGAACCATCAGATAAAGTTATTGAGATAAACTCAGGCCTTTCAGAAAAATATGGCTTCAAAAAAGGCGATACTGTAGTTTTCGAGAATATCTAATCCTCAAAAATATTATAAAATGATAATCTTAGGAATTGAAACAAGCTGCGATGAAACTTCTGCGGCAGTAGTAACTAAAAATCCAAAAGATGCAAAGGTAAAAATTCTGTCAAATGTTGTTGCCTCATCTCTATCCCTGCATGCAAAAACAGGAGGAATTATTCCTAAAGAAGCAGCTCGCGAACAAGTAAAATTCATAATCCCGGTTATCAAAAAAGCAATTGAAAACTCCAAAACGAAAATTGACAATTTGGATGCTATTGCTGTGACCGTAGGCCCAGGACTTATTGGTTCGCTTTTGGTAGGTGTTGAGACAGCTAAGGTTCTGGCTTATGTTTGGAAAAAGCCAATTGTTCCAGTCAATCATCTAATTGGACACATCTATGCTAACTGGCTTACAACAACCAGCAAGCAACAACTAACCCCTAACGAAAACTTGGATATTGTCTTTCCTGCTCTTGCTCTCATCGTTTCTGGCGGACACACTGATTTGGTTTTAATAAAAAATCATGGAAAAATAAAATGGTTAGGTGGAACAAGAGATGATGCGGCAGGCGAGGCGTTTGACAAAATAGGAAGGCTTTTGGGACTGCCCTATCCAGGAGGCCCCGCAATTGAAAAGGCATCAAAGCTTGGCGACGCTAGTCTCTTTACTTTCCCTCGCCCGATGATCTATTCGAAAGATTTCGACTTCTCATTTTCAGGACTCAAAGCAGCAGTAGCCAGAGACGTTAAAACAATGAAGCAATTGAACAATGAAACAATTGCCGATCTTTCTTCTTCTATCCAAGAAGCGATTATAGATGTGCTGGTATCAAAAACTTTAAAAGCCGCCCAAAAATACAATGCTAAATCAATTCTTCTCGGAGGAGGCGTTGCTGCAAACCAAAAACTCCGCGACCAACTCATACTTAATACTAAATACTTAATGCCTAATACTGCGATTTTTGCTCCTCAAAAATCGCTTTGTACAGATAACGCTGCCATGATCGCCTCTACAGCTTTTTATAATTATAAGGAAGTCTCCTGGCAAAACATCACTGCCAACCCCGAATTGTATTTTTTGGTATAATTGTTACTCAAAATTACCTATGGCTAAACGTACAAGGAAAAAGGAAAGATTTACTCTTCTTATTTATCTAATCCTATCAATTGTTATTTTAAGCATTCTTTATAGATACAAACCTTTTGTAGATATTCAAAAGCTGATATTTGCTGACAACGAAAAGAGTGTTGTTACAGCGCCAATTCCTATTCCATTGAAATCTTTAGAAGTGCCAATTTTAGTCTACCATTACGTGGAAAACGTAACAGACCTGAGAGATACAATTCGAAAATCTTTAAATACGAATCCTCAAATATTCATAAAACAAATAGAGACACTGAAAAATGCCGGCTATACATTTATAACACCCAGAGAACTAATGGATATTATGGACGGAAAAATGTTTCGTCCCAAAAAACCCGTTATTCTTTCTTTCGATGACGGATATAGAGATTTCTATACCGATGTGTTTCCAATTCTCAAAAAATATCAAGCAAAAGCAGTTGCGTATATTGTTTCTGGATTCTTGGATAAGCCAAATTATATGTTCACAAGTGAACTTAAGGAAATTGCAAAAAGTGGGTTAGTCGAAATAGGCGCACACACCACAGAGCATATTTCGCTTAAAGGCATATCACTTGACGTGGCCAAAAATGAAATAGAAAAAAGCAAAAAAGCATTGGAAAAACTTTTAAATATCTCCATTGTCTCTTTCGCCTACCCGGATGGACAATTCGACGATCAATCAGCAAAATTGGTACAAGATGCAGGATTCAGATCTGCAGCATCAACAATTCACGGACTGGATGTCAATCATGAAAACAAATATTTTCTCTATAGAATTCACCCGGGAGAAAATATTGATGACTATTTAATAAATTTTCTAGAAAGAAAATAATTAAAGTATGAAAAAAATTTTGATGTGTCCGCCGGATCATTTTTCGATTAAATACGAAATTAATCCCTGGATGCACATAGAAAATAAAGTAAATCCGCTAAAAGCAAAAGAAGAATTCTTTAAATTAAAAAGCGTATACCAAGACCTGAACGTTAATATTCTTGAAATTCCTCAAAATAAAAATCNTCCCGATATGGTTTACGCGGCAAACTTTGGTTTTCCAAAAAACAACTTTTTTATTAAATCCAACTTCAAATTCAAAGAAAGAAAAAAGGAATCCCACCTTAGTAAAATTTATTTTGAAAAACTCGGATTCAAAATCAAAGAATTGCCTCAAGATATAAAATTTGAAGGACAGGGAGATTTACTCACAAATGGCAAGAGTTATTTTTTTGGTTGGGGAAAAAGATCTGATTTTAAGGCAAAAAAATACCTTGCTGATTTTCTCGAACAGGAAATTATAGATTTTAAATTAATTGATCCTTACTATTATCACCTAGACACATGTTTTGCTCCAATCGATAAAAAAACTGTTGTTGTTAACCCAAATGCTTTTGAAAAAAAAGATATTGATAAGATTAATAAGCTTTTTCAAAATGTTATTTCAGTAAGTAAGAATGACAACAAACTATTCGCTTGCAATCTTGTTGTAACAGGAAAAACTATCGTAATAGGAAAAGGCATTAGCAACAAATTGAAAGAAGATTTTAAGAGATATGGATTTACAGCAATAGAAACCCCAACAAGTGAATTTATAAAAGGCGGTGGAAGCGTCAAATGCCTCACTTTAGAGTTTTATTAAAAATTTAGTTAGTGGTAGAATAAATACATATGGATCTACTTATTATCGGCGGACTTATAGCTTTGGGATTTTTGATAACTTTGTATATATTAAATAAAAAATTATCTGATCTTCAGAAGAATAAATCTGATGCAACTCTTCTTGAATGGCTCAAAAGCATGGAAGGCTCTCTTCGATCTACTTCCTCAAATATGGTAAAAACCTTGCAGGAAAATTCTAAGCAATTAAACGAAAGGTTGGATCGAGCCGCTTTGGTAATAAAAGATGTAGGCAAAGAGGTTGGACAGATGAGCGAGATTGGAAGATCTATGCGAGAGCTCCAGGATTTTCTAAAAAGTCCAAAACTTCGGGGAAATATCGGAGAGCAAGTTCTAAAGGATTTGATATCTCAAATGTTTCCAAAACATTCTTTTCATTTGCAATATCGATTCAAATCAGGAGAAAGAGTTGATGCGGCAATCCAAACTGACGCAGGCATATTGCCTATTGACTCTAAATTTCCAATGGAAAATTTTCAAAGAATGGCAAAAACCGATACTCAAAGTTCTGAACATTCTACCTTTCAAAAAGAGTTTGTCAAAGATGTGAAAAAACACATAGATGCAATAGCTAAAAAGTATATCCTGCCAACTGAAGGAACAATGGATTTTGCCCTGATGTATGTTCCAAGCGAATCGGTTTATTATGAGTTGGTTAATATGCTTGATCTGATGGAATACGCCAAAAAGTCCCGCGTTTATATTGTATCTCCAAGCACATTGTACGCTCATCTTCAAACAATTTTGCTGTCATTTGAAGGCAAAAAAATAGAGTCTAGATCAAAAGAGATTTTCAAAATGCTTCGAGGCATGCAAACTGATTACATCAAAGTCGAAGAAAATATGGGAATCTTGGGAAGACATATAAATAATGCATCTTCCCAATTTACGAATGTTAACATGACCATCAGCCAAATCGGCCAAAAAATTAATTCAACCAAATCCCTGGAGGAAACTAAAAAAATAACCGCATGACGAAGACGAATTTAAATCCCCAACAAATCAAAGCTGTTAAACACTCTAAGGGACCGCTTCTAATTATCGCAGGCGCAGGAACGGGAAAGACAACAGTTATAACGGAGAGAATAAAGTACCTGATTATGAAAAAAAATATTCTACCTCCTGAAATCTTGGCTCTGACTTTTACAGATAAGGCTGCAGCGGAAATGGAAGAAAGAGTGGACGTAGCAATGCCATATGGATACACGCAAATGTGGATATCAACTTTTCATGCTTTTTGTGACAGGGTCTTGAGAAATGATTGCCATGCCATAGGACTTGACCCAAGCTACAAGTTAATTTCGGAATCAGAATCCGTACTTCTGCTTCAGAAAAATATTTTTAATTTAGGGTTAAAAAATTTCAGACCTCTTGGTAATCCTACGAAATTTCTGGATGCTCTATTAACTCACTTTTCAAGACTTAAAGATGAGGACATATCTCCCAAAGAATATCTTCTTTGGGTTCAAACTCAAAAGTCAAAACTCAAAAGTCAAAACTCGGATAAGGACGAGCTGGAAATGTATCTAGAGTTGGCAAATTCTTATAGGAAGTATGAGGAACTGAAAGTCAAAGAATCTGTAATGGATTTTTCAGACCTTATTTCAAATACTCTTTTGCTATTTCGGCAAAGAAAAAATATTTTGAAAAAATACCAAAGCCAATTCAAATTTATTTTGGTTGATGAATTCCAGGATACAAATTATGCCCAAAATGAACTCGCAATTGCGCTCTCCGGAGATGATAAAAATATTACAGTAGTTGCCGACGATGATCAATCAATCTATAGATTTAGAGGCGCTGCGGTTTCAAATGTTTTGCAATTTAAGAAAAACTTCCCAGATGCAAAAATCGTCACTTTGAATGATAACTACAGATCTATTCAGCCTATTTTGGATGCAGCTTACCGATTAATTCAAAATAACAATCCAAATAGGCTTGAGATAGTTGAGGGAATTGATAAAAAACTCATTAGTCATTCTGCCTCCTCAAAAAAAGAAATAGAACTAATTCAGGAAACCCGGTCAGAAGACGAAGCAGACAGGATAGCCCTCACCATAGAAAAACTTACGGAGCAAAAGTATGAATACAGAGACATTGCAATTTTAGTCCGCGCAAATAATCATGCGCAGCTTATTACAAATGCATTGCAGAGACACAAAATTCCATTTCAGTTCTTAGGCCCTGGCTACCTTTTCCAGCAGGAAGAAATAAAAGATTTAATTGCATATTTGACTTTTTTAACAAACCTCTCAGATTCTGTTTCATTATTCAG
>C687J35174_10008173_pt1 | contig 13351 bp, 9 predicted proteins | sample RifCSPhighO2_01_FD_35174 | JGI IMG/M metagenome (IMG submission 35174) | reverse complement strand
GTCGATGAATTTCAAGATACAAACGGTGCACAGTACCAACTGCTCGATGTCCTGACGCAGGATCCCACCGACCAAGCCCCGAACTTCTTCGTTGTCGGTGATGACGATCAGGCGATCTATCGGTTTCAAGGAGCGAACCTACAAAACATTCTGTCGTTTCATAAGCGCTTCCCTAAAGCGCCGGTTATTGCGCTGACCGTGAGCTACCGCTGCTCGCAGACCATCCTGACGGCAGCGGAAAACCTCATTGAGCAGAATGAAGAGCGTTTGGNCGGTCATATTGCGGGACTTGATAAGCACCTAAAATCAGCTACTGATCCAGCTGGTATTCCACCGAAACTGCTGCGCTCGGNCAGTGATATGAGCGAGCCGTGGCTGATTGCGGATTTGATCGAGGAACGGCTCAAAGCGGGCATCCAGCCGGANTCGATTGCNGTCATCGTGCAAACAAATGCCGAACTCGTGCCGCTCTACGATGTGCTACGCGCACGCGGCATTGCCGTGCAGCTTTCGGGGAAGCTGGACTTACTCGGCCACCCGCTGGTCGGCCAGGTTGTGGCCATTCTTAGAGCAATTCATCATCCTCAAGAAAGCGCTGCGCTCGCCTCTGCTCTGGCTTGTAGCTGCTTTGGTTGTCATCCAACTGATTTGGCACAGATATTCAGAGCAAGACGGGAACAGTCTGTTTCGGTGTATGACATCCTCTTGAATTTGGATTCATTGGAGGTAGCTTTTCGTAATCGCGACGCATTGGTACATGCACGCGATGTTCTGTTAGACCTGCACCAAAAAGCGCCGCATCGTACCATCATCGAAACACTTGAACATGTGTATCAAGAGTCAGGCTTACTCATTGTCTATCAGCGGGGTGAAATGGATATTGTGGATTTTGCAGCGGCTCAAGAATTTTTTGACCGTGTTCGTCAGCGGGCGGCTGAAGAGAAGCGGTATGGATTTGAATCATTCCTCGATGATTTGGAATATTACGGTAACAACGAGTATCGCGAAGTTCGTTTGACGTATGACTTGCCACATCTAACGCGCACAGGCGTGCAGATGATGACGGCGCACAAAAGCAAAGGCTTAGAATTTGATACGGTCATCATGGCTAATTTCCGTGAAGGACACTGGGATAAGCGTAGGAATCCTCCGTCAGTAGCGATGCCGGAAGATCTCCTCTTTGGATGGCGGGCTGAAGCAAAGGATTTTGAGAAAAGTCAGGATGAACGAAGAGTTGCATATGTCGCTATGACAAGGGCTAAACGTGAATTACTATTTATTTGTCCTCGTGAGCTTACAACGGGTGATGCCACCAAATCTGTCTCGCCTTCAGCCTTTTTTGCGGAGGCAGGTCACCTTCCTGAGGAGGACTGTGAGATACGTGATCCGAAGGCGATGTCGACCCTGTTGCAAAAGCCGGTGCGTGATTTTGATACAGAGTTTGAGGCGTATTTGCGAAAGCGCTTAGAAATTTTTTCATTATCAGCAACGGCATTAAACCGTTTTCTAAAAGATCCGGAAGAATTTCTACAAATTGATTTGCTGGAACGGCCACAAGCAAAAGAAAGTTTTTTTGCTTATGGAAATGCAATTCACCATGCACTAGCGAAGTGGGCACTTCAAGTAAAAGCCGGTAAGCCACTAACAACACAGCAACTTTTGAATGCATTCAAACATCATTTGGAGACCAAGGAAATTTTGACAACGGCGGAAAGATCACGCTTGGAGCATCTCGGCGAACATGTTTTGAATCGATATGCAAAAGATCGGTTGAATTCACCTTATCCCGTTATTGATAAGGTTGAGTTTTCCTTGACCGCTCGGCTCGGGGACATTCCGCTTAAAGGAAAATTAGATCGCATCGAACTCGATGGACCGAATTCTGCCGTTGCCACAGTTATAGATTTTAAAACCGGCAAACCACAATCAGAAAAGGCAATTCGCGACGGCGATTACTTTCGTCAATTGGTTTTTTACTCACTGCTCATGGAGCAAGGTCAGCCGCTACTTCGACCGAGGGCGTACGTTCTTGATTTCGTAGGCGAACGAGCCGATCACCCTGTTTTCCGGTCTTTTGCCATTACCGAAGCCGAAAAGGCAAGTCTCCGGGCGCTTGTCGAGGCTGTTTGGCAAAAGATACTTGCACTGGATTTCAGTCCGCTATAAATTTTCGCGCCATGATAGACACTCCGATTACTACTCGCGACGAATTGCTTCAAGAACACGGCGACCAAAAATTTGTCGGCGAAGCATTAGCAGGCATGCGAATGCTTAATCAATTCTTAAATAAAGGTGCTCTTTGTGTTGGGGTGACGATTTCCGTACTGGCTGCGCGCCAGGAGATTCGCGCTGACGTTGCTGTGGTTATTGGTGCGACAGCTGGTCTAGCGGCTGTGGGTATGAATGCCGTGACTCAGTATCGTTCGCCGGGTTTGCGTCGACGGCATGCGGAGAGGAATCGTAGAATACATGAGTTTTTGCAAAGTCATTCGCAGGCTGACGATCAAATTTTTTTTCGCGAACATAAAATCGACGTGTCGGCGATTACGCTGCGCGAATTTTCACCTTTTTCCGACGAGCCAAGCGAAACGTCACAACGTTTAAAGACAATGGCGATGGAAATCACCCAAACCGTTACAACGTTTTTAGCTTCACTATTTTCGTAAGAGTCTCTGCAGAAATTCCTTAAGAGCCAGCACCGCTCTTCCACGGTGACTTGTACTATTTTTTTGCTCAAGAGAAAGGGCTGAAAATACAGCTTTGTGACCATCTGGCCGAAAGCAGGCCGAGATCGGTAATCCTGGTAAATAATCAGCTTCGAGCTGCTTTGTAATCTCACCACTACACCGACCTTCGAAGACGCGCTCAGCGCCGTTGGCATCCACGAAAGCGAGTGTGCAGATGAACTGCGCCCGCTTATTGGGTTCAAGTTTCATCCGTTCCAAAAAATACTTGATCCATTCTTCGTCGGAAGCGGTTGGTCCGACGCCCCAACGTCTGGTATTCATGCCAAGCTCTCCCTGCAGCGCATCAACGATGATACCCGAATCATCAGCGACTGTCGGTAACTTGCTGGATGCTTCGTGAAAGAACTGCGCTTTCAAAAGCGCGTTTTCTTCATACGTCGCGCCATGCTCTTCCGGCGCGTGTGTGATGTTCAGATCAGAAAGCGTCAGAATCTGGAGCGGTAAGTCACGAAGCACATCCATCATTTCGATGATCTTACCGCGGTTATTGGTGCCCAGAAGCAAGCGCATGGTTCTATGGTAACAAGTTGACTTTCTGTTCTCTACCAAGAATCATAGCTTCCTTTTTATGGAATTAGATAATCTCCTCGATCAACGGCGGAATCAGGAGCAGCGTCTATATCGCTTGGAACTCCTGCGCGATGGTTTTGACCAAGATATTCGAGTTCAGCGGGAAGAAATAGATCTATTGCTCGATGAGGAGTCTCCCGAGCAGTTTGATGTTGCGCAACAGTATAATGCCGCTTTACACACACTCGATACCTTTGGTTACTCGGGCGAGTTGACTCCTGCCTATGAGAATCTTCAAGACGCTTGTGAGCAAGCTTCGGAGCAAATCCAATCGCTGCGCCGCCCTCGACTGCTGTTAGTGCCGAATGTCAGTTTTGCCTCAATGTTGCGGGCGATCGAACGAGCACGACGGAGTAAAAAGTTCACTGCCAATGATCTGTACTTCAATGAACAAATGTACGGAGTACCGAGGGAACAATGGTTAAAGCAATTAGATGATCCTAACTTTCAAGAAGATGAATTCATATTCTATTATCCCTATGTTGTCGAAGGGGCAAAACAAGCACCCCTCACAGCGGATGACCAAGATCAGTCGCTGAGTAAACGTATTGCGAAGATCAAATCAACCCGGCCTCAAGGCATGCAAGGAATGACTCGAAAGATCTATGCACATTTGGCCATGCATCACTTAGCGGAAGGCAAGCCACTAGACCGGCGTACATGGACGATCTTCGATGGCGATGAAGCGCAAAAGAAGATGATTCCTCGAGCCAGCTGTACTCATGGTCCCACTTTTGCTTGTATTGGCTGCGATGATGTTCTGACCACAGCCCGTTTTCGTTCGGTTATTCCTATGGTGGCATTATAAACAGTCGTGGACTAGGCCGAGGCTCTCTCCATGTAGATCTCTCGGGCCTTCGCCCCGTTGGGCGGCCCGATCATGCCTTTTTCTTCCATAATATCGAGGAGCTTGGCGGCTCGCGCGTAACCCACACTCAGACGTCGTTGCAGGAGGCTCGCCGACGCTTTCCCCGTTTCGCGGACCACACCAACGGCGTCGAAGAAGAGATCATCACCGCCGTCGTCATCCGCTTCTAAATCGATGTAAGCGCGGTGCCCACCAATATCCTCCGTATCAACGGTTTCATCGGAATCGTCCGAATCCGGCAGGCCGATCTGCTCCGTCATCTCGCCGCCACCGGCAATCTTCACGGCGTTGATGACTCGTTCGACTTCCTTGGTCGAGGTGAATATGCCCTGGATCCTCTGCGGCCGCGGCGTTGTTGCCGTGAGGTACAGCATGTCGCCCGCGCCGAGCAGATCTTCCGCACCGATTGTGTCAAGAATCGTGCGGCTATCGACTGAGGAGACGGTTCGAAACGCAACGCGCGTCGGCATGTTTGCTTTGATGAGGCCGGTAATCACATCCACGCTCGGCCGTTGCGTAGCGATAATGAGGTGTATGCCGGTGGCCCGGGCCATTTGGGCAATACGCGTGACCATCAGTTCTGTATCACGGCGGAGTTGGCGCATCATGAGATCGGCGAGTTCATCGATGACGATCACGATGCGCGGCAATTTGGTGTCATCATCCGATTGTTTCTCATTATATTCGTCGATGTTCCGCGCGCCGGCTTCGGAGAATCGATGCAGCCGGCGGCCCATCTCCGCCACTGCCCAGCGCAGCGCTTGCAGTGCCTTCTCTGATTCGGTGATCACTGGTGTAAGGAGGTGTGGAATTTGGTCATAAAGCATGAGCTCGACTCGTTTGGGGTCAATGAGGATCAGCTTCAATTGATGCGGGGCGTTTTGGTAGAGCAGGGCGGTCAAAAACGTATTCATGCAGACGGATTTTCCAGAGTTTGTGGCGCCGGCGATGAGGAGGTGCGGCATATCATCGAGTGAAGCGACGACCGCGTTGCCGGACACGTCTCGGCCAAGTGGCAGTGTCAAATTCGATGTGCTCTGACGAAACGGGTTGCTTTCCAGAATTTCACGCAAGTGCACAACGGTCCGTTCGCGGTTGGGCATTTCCAAACCAACGAGAGATTTTCCGGGAATCGGCGCTTCGATGCGCAGGCTTTGCGCTGCCAGGGCCAAAGCCAAGTCATCTTTCAGGTTCGCGATTTTGCTGATCTTTACGCCTTCAGCCGGTTCTAAGGTGAATTGAGTCACACTCGGGCCGGGATGCGCATCTTTGACGGTCACGACAATGTCGAATTCCCGCAGTTTCTGCTCAACGAGCCGCGCCTGTGCTTTCAGCTCTTCGTCATTAATTTTGAGCTCACTTTGCGCGCTTTCCAGTAGTTCCAGCTCTGGGAATTTCCATTCGGCGTAGCGTGTATCCTTCATGCGTAATTCCCCGGCAGTCATTACTTTTTTCTTTTTCGCTTCACGCTCAAGAGCTTGCTTGGTGACGTCTTTGACGACTTGCTGAGCGAACGCCGGTCGGACGATATTTAATTCTGGTGCTAAAATATCTTTTTCCACCAAATCCTCCTCCTCGTCTTCCACTTCCTCTTTCTCTTTTGTGGCGACGGCTTTTGCTTTCTTGGAGGTGGCGACCTGTGATCGCTCTCGTAATTCACGGAACCACGCTATTACACCGGCGAAGTCGGGTTCAAAGCCAACGAAGAGGCCCGCGGCAAACAGGCCGGCCAGGACGGTGTAGCCGACGGGCTTACTCGCAAAGAGGACAAACGGCACACTCATGAGAAAACCAATTGCACCGGCGTACTCATCCCGACGGATTGCTAGATCTTCGGTCGGTGCCCCAAGATGCATGATGCCCAGGAAGGCCAAGACACAGAGTGACAGACCGGTCGTTCGCTTGAGTTCAACGGGCGTATTTGGAGCGAGAGCATGGAATGTCCCAGAGAGCAGTAAAAATAGCGGAATCGCGGCGCTGTAGGCGCCTGTAAAAAATGTGAGGCCTTGCTTGGCTGCGTCACCGATTGGTCCGGCCTCACCGTTTAAAACTAAGAGAAGGATGACTCCCAAACAAATTTGAGCGATGCCGTTAATTTGCCTTCGGGTCGAAGTCTTTAGTTGGAGCGCTGACGCTTTGCTCCGAGTAGCGCGGCGGGTGGTTTTGCGAGCTGATTTGGAACGACGTTTTCGAGCCACGGACTGCAGTGTAGCTACCGCTGTTTCCCGCGTAAAGAAGCAGAAAATATTGGCGCGTCAATGTTTTGCATAAACATTGATTTTATGCTTAAATAATGCTCCATGGAAAAATGGCTTCAGCAAGGGCTAAATAAAGCTACGGCGGCTCCTAAATGGCTCTGGGCACGTATCCGAAGATATCCCAAACGCAGCGCTGCTTTAGCAGTGGTCGCGGTGCTGCTCCTGCTGCTCATTGCTCGTTGTACGAGGCCGGCCGAGCCAACGTATCTGACGGCCGTGGCGGAACGCCGTGATTTGCGGCAAGTGGTGGAAGCAGTTGGTGAAGTCATCTCCGAGCGGGATTTGAAACTGCAGTTTCCCATGACCGGCCTGGTCGCCAAAGTCCATGTGGCCGAAGGTGACCGTGTGCGGGCCGGCCAAGAATTNGCGCGCCTTCGCTCAAGCGGCCTCGGGGCAGATGTCAGTTCGGCGTCCGCCGAAGTGGCCGCAGCCGAAGCAGATCTCCGCCGGATGCAAGAGGGAACGCGTCCAGAAGAGATTGCCATTACCGAGGCGACAGTTGCCAGTCAACGAACCGCGCTGCAAGCGGCGCAGGAACAATTTGAGACGGCCGAGCGCAACTTAACCCAGTCACAATCGCGATTGGAGGCTTTGCAACGCGAAGCTCAAACCAGCCTTGGGGGCTCAGTTGCTTCGGTGCAAAGTACGATCAGTGCTGAAATGAGTACAGCAATGTCCGCTGTTCGCGCCCTTGAAGACATTTGGGCGCGGTGGGAGGTCAGCGATGTACTAACGAATTATCGGGTTGGTCAGTTGGATTACCAAAACCGTCGCACGGCAGAAGCACTCGCCAAGCTAACCAGTGTGCCAGCCTTTAGGGGTGTTGATTACCGGGAGGCGTTGGCAGCGCTGCGGGTTGCGCGTGATGCGGTTTCATTTGCGAGTACCATTATTTCGGAAGCCTATGATCTGATGTCATCGGTTCCTATTACAAACAACTTCGGTGTGAGTGTACGCGAAGAGATTAAGAGTACGATTTCAACGAAGCTCACGACAGCACAAAGTGCGATTACCACACTCGATGCGGAAGTGAAAAGTTTGCAGGATGCGACGGCGAATTTTGATACGCGTATTGCCCAGGAAGAAGCGAGTCTCACGCAGACAACGGGTACGCGTGATCAAGCCAGGACCGCCATAACAACGGCAGAATCAGCTTTGCGTATTGAAGAAGCACGCCTCAACCTGCAGCGAGCCGGTAACCGGCCGGCTGACATCGCAGCAACACAAGCGCGCCTCACGCAAGCGCGCGCACAGTTGCAGCGTGCGAGCGAGCGGTTCCGCGACACCATCATTGTGGCGCCGATTGATGGCGTCATTACCAAAGTCGCTTTGAAAGAAGGGGAGTTGCTNTCGACGGCGTTTGCCTCTGACGCGGCCATCACCATGCTCGGNGATGAACCGTTCCGCGTTGAAATGTACATCGCTGAAATTGATGTACCCAAGGTTCGTGTGGGTCAGACTGGCGCCATTTTGCTAGATGCTTTCAGCGGTTCGCCGTTTGTCCTGACAGTCTCGGAAGTTGATCCGACAGCGACCGATGTGGACGGTGTTCCAAAGTACCGTGCCAAGCTGGATTTTCAGAAACTGGATGAACGACTTAAAATTGGCATGACGGGTGATGCCAAAATCTTTACCGATGAACGGACGGATGTCTTCGTCGTGCCAGGCCGAGCAATCATTCGGACGGATATGGGCTCCAAAATTCGTGTATTGCGTGACGACGATGTGATCGAAGAACGGCTTGTTACGGTCGGCATGGAAGGTGAAGGCGGAGATGTTGAAATCCAAAGCGGTCTGGAAGAGGGTGATGTGATCATCGAACTCATTCGAGAAGAGTAACATTCTTCTATGACGAAGAATCCGCCACTCATGGAAACGCAGGCCCTCTGCAAGTCCTACTGGAACGAAGANTTGGAAACTCCAGTCTTGTTCGACATTAACTTGAAAATTGAGAAAGGTNAATTCGTCTCGATCATGGGCCCCTCTGGGTCAGGCAAGTCGACTCTGATGCACATTCTCGGATTCTTGGATGANTTCTCGAGTGGGACATATCTCTTCCAAGGTAAACCTGTTCTAAAAATGGATGATGACACGCTCGCACGCATTCGGGCGACGCGGGTCAGTTTTGTCTTTCAAGCCTTTAACTTGCTGCCCCGGACGACNGTCTTACAAAACGTCATGTTGCCGCTTCTGTATCACCCGACGATTGCAACTAGCGAGCGAGAACAGCGGGCCCTTCAGGCAGTTGAAACCGTTGGTCTGACAGACCGAAAGGATTATCTCAGTAACCAACTTTCGGGCGGTCAAAAGCAGCGCGTGGCGATTGCCCGCGCGCTGGTGACCGAACCCGAAGTGATTTTTGCCGATGAGCCTACCGGTAACCTTGATTCAAAATCAGGAGCCCAGGTGATGAAGGCTTTGCAGGATCTGCATGAATCAGGCCACACGATTATCCTCGTGACGCACGAGCAGGCCACTGCCGAACACGCTGAGCGCATCATTCGGTTACGTGACGGACGCATTCAGTCGGACGACAAGGATTTCAAACGTCGGAATGTGAAAGCAAGCGACATTCTTCATATATAAGATGCGCATCACCGATACGTTCGCATCGGCATTTCGGGCCGTGAACAGTAATAAGTCACGGTCGCTCCTTACGATGCTCGGCATCATCATCGGTGTGGGGTCCGTTGTCCTCATGACCGGCATTGGTAAAAGCATGGAGGGATTAATCCTCAGTCAGATCAGTATTCTTGGTCCGCGGGCGATGGTGATCTTTCCCGGTTCCGGCCCTGAGTCCGGACCGAGTGGCGTCCAAGCTGGTTTTGATAGTCTGACATTCGATGACTTCGAAGCGCTGCATCGTTTGCGAACGATCGATACGCTCGCCGGCTCGATTCAGCTGCCCGGCCGCGTGAGCTTTGGTCGCGAAGAGTTTGAAGGCGCTGCATTTGGTACGATGCCGGAGTATTTCCACATCCAGAATGTCAACATTGATCGGGGGCGCTTCATTGATCAAAGCGATCAAGAGGCGGGACGTTTTGTGGCGCTGATCGGGCCCGATGTAGCGCGGGAGCTTTTCTTAGACCAAGATCCACTTGGACAGCGTATTCATCTGGCCGATCGTGCCTTTACAGTCATTGGCGTGTTTGAGCCGGTCGGAACAGTCTTCTTCAGCAACTTTGATGAAAATATTTTTGTGCCGCTGAGTACAGCGCGCAGCATTACCGGCAAAAATTATCTCGACATCATCAATATGAATTCGGTGGTTGATCCAGCGTTGGCGATTGCTGATATTGAATCATTCTTACGACAACGTCATGCAATTACAGATCCTGAAAACGACGACTTTACAGTGCGCAGCTCCGGGCAAGCCGAGGAAATTTTAGGCACCGTGTCGCTCAGTTTGACGCTCTTCATCACGACAATTGCTTCTATTTCGCTGGTCGTTGGCGGCATTGGCATCATGAACATCATGCTCGTTGCCGTCACGGAACGGACGCGCGAAATAGGGCTTCGGAAAGCCATTGGTGCGCGCCGGAGAGATATCCTCATTCAGTTTTTGATTGAGGCTGTTGTTCTCACACTGATCGGTGGATTGATTGGCTTGGCGCTTGGTATTGGCTTGGCGTTCATCACGGCCATGATCGTCCAGCAATTTCTCGATACGTATCAATTTGGGGTTTCAGCGCTGGCGATTGTTGTTGCGCTACTGATGGCTGCGGGGACTGGTTTACTATTTGGAATCTATCCAGCCAAACGGGCGGCTGCTTTAAGCCCGATGGAAGCACTTCGATACGAATAAGATGCAGCTACGCGATCTCATGTCTATGTCGGCCGAAGGCATCAAGCGGAATCGCTCGCGATCGCTGCTGACCACGCTGGGCATCATCATTGGTGTTGGCTCAGTTGTGCTCATGGTTTCCATAGGCAACAGTTTCGAACGCTATATTCTGAACCAAGTCGAATCGTTCGGCGGCGGACTCATTGAGATTTACCCCAAGGGACTTGAGGAATACGGCGGCAGTTTGGACACCATTACGTTTAACGATGTGGATGCACTTGGCACTCTCAGCACAGTGACGCAGGTTGCCCCGGTGATTTTCGTTCCCGAAGCAGTGCAGTATGGGACCGAGCGAGTCACTCCGTTCTTGGCGGCAACGAATCCAAACTTCTACCGTAACCTCAACATGACCGTCAGCCAGGGGCGCGGACTTTCGGCGGATGATGTCAGTGCAGCGCGTCCGGTTGCCGTGCTCGGACCCGATGCGGCGGAAGAGCTTTTTGCCGCGGAAAATCCTCTCGGCAAGCGTGTCACCATCGGTTCGCGCAAACTGACAGTCATTGGTGTGGCCGATGAACTTGGTTCGCTGAGCGGGCAACAAATGGACGGTGCAGTGGTCATTCCTCTTTCGGTCGGCCGCGCTATGACCGGTTTCAATTATGCGACCTACGTCTCGGTGCAAGCAGTCGACGATGTAGAACTGGCGTTGCTTGATATCACGTCGCTTCTCCGCCAACGCCATGGCATCGAAAACTCCGAGAATGATCCTGATCAAGACGACTTTCTGGCTCGCAGTACAGAGCAGGCCACCGCAATCATCGGAACAGTCACGGCTGGCATCACTGCATTTCTTGGCCTGATTGCGGGTATTTCACTTGTGGTAGGTGGCATTGGTATCATGAACATCATGCTCGTCTCCGTGACTGAGCGGACCAAGGAGATCGGTCTGCGGAAGGCTGTAGGAGCGAGGCAGAGCGACGTCCTCATCCAGTTTTTACTGGAAGCAATGATGCTGACCATGCTTGGTGGCATCATCGGTATTGTGGGTGGCCTGGCTATTGCGTACGTGTTAGCGCTGATCATCAATAACTTCCTCGGTGATTTCCCATTTGCAGTTTCGGTGAGTGCCATTGTGCTATCGACGCTGATGGCTCTTGGGACAGGGCTTGTGTTTGGACTGTATCCGGCTCGGCGAGCCTCGCTCCTGAGTCCGATGGAGGCATTGCGGTGGGAGTAAGCTAAAATGGCTTATTGAAAGGGTTAATCGCTATTTTGCTAAATAGAACATAAAATGATATAATAATAAAGATTCTCAAATAAACATTCTTCGTCGCTTTGTCCCTCTGGCGGCATTCGCGTTGAGCTTCACGGTCGTTACCGGAGCGCTTCATGCGTACATTTCGCCAAGTGAATTTATTCAATTGATGACCGGTCAACCGGCAGTATTGCCACCAGGTGACGACAGCTATGAAACTCTTCCGTTGCCCAATCTCTACGCATTGAACCAATCGAGCCAGGACTACGACACGTTACCAATTCCAGATCTAATTGCGCTGGGTGGATCTTCACAATCGTCAGCGGCGACTTCAGTGGCAAACTCAGCCAGCTTTAGCACGCCGACTTCTGTCGCATCATCCGCCTCTTCCTCTGGTCTCGGCACGCTGCCGATTCCTGGCTTAGGAAGTGCTAGTTCGGCAACTAGTAATTCTGTTAGTTCAAGTGGTTCTACTCTGAGCTCTGCAAATTCATCGGTCAGTAGTACTACGGTGATTGCTGGTGGAGGTGGTGGCGGAGGAGGTGGTGGGCGGCGCGGAGGCGCTGGAGGAACAGGGGAAGCGGGGCCAGTGAGCGCCACACGCAACACTGGTCGTCAGTCCGTTGCGGGCCAACCCAGCCAATCGATTAATGTTTCCGGTGTGAGTGGAACGACTGGTGGATCCGGTAACGGTTCGGTAGGCGGTGACAGCAATTTGCCCACAAATCCGTTTAGCCCAGCCAATCAAGTTGCCGGTGTCCATCAAGCCGATTCACTCCAGACAAACATCCAAGCCCAAAATGATGTTTTGGGTGCTTCCTTGATTCAGCAGCAGGCGCAAGCCGCTGCGCAACGCTCTTCGGATTTACCCGATGCGGGCCCGATTGCGACTGGGGTCATTTGCTTCATTGCGTTTAGTTTCTTCATCTTCCTTTTCCGTCGCTCCGCGACTGCCCTTCGAGCCCCCTCAGGGCAGGCGGTCGCGTAAATCCCCCTCTTTTTTATGGAAAACCTTTCTATCCCTTCCCAGGCTCCGAGCAAATCGGCTCGCTCTCGGCGTTTTGCATGGCTTATTGGAGCCTTACTTGCCGCCGTGGTCATTGCGGCTCTGTTGGTACAGCGCGCCTTCTCCGAAGAGCGCATGTACCGCGAGCTTCCGATTCCCGTACTGCCGGGATCGGTTACCTCAAAGCTTTCGGCCTCGGTTCTGGCCGCGCAAGTGCAGCAGCCGGACATTTCGGTTGTTTATGCACCGGAGACGTTTCTGCCAACAGATGGACGAGTCGTTGATGGCGACCATTTGATTGTGGAAATTCTCGCGGGAACTACCAATGTTTTGGATACGATTTTCAGCGGTATTAACAGTGGGAACAACGGCATTAAAGGATGGGCATACATCTACGATTCTCCGCGCGGCCAAAGAGAGAGGGCGTCGGCCATTGCGGGAGACGCACCGGAAGTGACCTTTCCGAAAGCGAACTTCGTCTTGTTTGGTCTTGAGCGGACGCAGGCTGACGGCACGCCGGGCCCTTTCGTGACCCAAGGCTACCATAACCCGAGTAAGCTCTTGAACGCGACCTCCACCGTTCCCGCGGTGGCGTATGTTCAATTTGAGCCGGGAAAAATTGTGACGATTGACAGTAACGACAGCGAAGTTGGCAGTGGCCAGCTTCCCAATGGTGATGGTCTGAATGACAGTATGGAAGCGGCTCTCGGGACAAACCCCACCGATCATGATTCCGATAACGATGGTGTGTTCGATGGAGCCGAAATACTGGCAGGTAATAATCCGCTCGTACCAGATGGCCCCGACGGAGACCAAGACAGCGTCTTTGATGCGATTGATAACTGTCCGACCGTGGCGAATAA
>C687J35174_10008160_pt1 | contig 13359 bp, 13 predicted proteins | sample RifCSPhighO2_01_FD_35174 | JGI IMG/M metagenome (IMG submission 35174) | reverse complement strand
CTGGGGTTATCAAAGCCCAGCAAATGCCTGTTTTTTTCAAAGAATTCAGCTATGGAAATCTCTCGCTGCTTCTTGGCCAGTTCTTCCGCTGTTTTTTGCATAATGGAGAGAAATCTGTATTATGATTTTTAAAAGTATCGAAAATCATTTGGATCTTCAGGCTTCCCTTAAATTAAACATTTTGGATAAGTTTCTAAAATTAAAGTCATTTAAAACCCCGAAAAATTCATTTTTCGTAGGGCATCGAAAATTAACTTTTCTAAAGAAAAATGAAGATAATTGCTGAATAATTGATTTTTTAACAGTTTTGAGCATTGAAATTGTTATTGCCTTGTTCATTTAAAACGGCAGGTGGTACAGCATTTACAGGGGTAGCCACATTACAAAAAGTATTCTCTAAATAATCTCCTTGCGCATTTGAATAGGCATAAAGGCCTTGTCTATGATTATTGATAATATTATCAGTAATTTGCACGTCAGGACTATCAATTATAGTCAACATAGTGGAGGGGTTACTTTTTAATTTATCAGCAATATTTTCTCGTATGTTTACTCCTACACTTTTAACAATAACAATTCCACGATTAGCGCCGGCAAGTGTATTCTTTTCAACCAAGACGTTGTTACTGTCGCCAAGAACTCTAGAATTAATATTTATTCCTAAAGCTGTATTTTCAAATTTATTATTTTTTACAACAACGCCGCTAGTTTCAATAATTGTCAAAGAATGAAAATTATCTGTAAAAATAATTCCCTCTGCAGTGATATCCTCCAACCCTCCTAGACTGCCAGCAACTAAACCGTGATCAAATCCTTTAATCTCTCCATTTTTAACCGTTATCCCTTGAGGTCTTTGTCCTGGATTCCAGATACTAATTGCGTCAAAACCATATCCATAACTTCCAGCTAGAGCTTTGGAACCATGTATATCGATAATAGAGTTTTTATTTAAATCCAAGATCGTTTGTTCGGATTGGATAGTGATTACTCTTAAACCGCCCCTACTTTGGACATTCAGAGCATTTCCATCCACGACAATATTCTCTTTTAAACAATAATTTCCAGGCTGAGTTATTATATATCCATGATTGTTAGTATTTTGCAAAGCTTGATCCACATCTTCCTGCGTAATTTCAACACTTCCTGCCGGACAAGGCTTAGGCGTAGCGATGGCTGGTGTTTTCACTGCTGGAATAACTGCTGGCCTGATGCTTAGCGGCCCTTTCAAGGCCTGCCCCACAAAATTCTCGTTTTCAATCAGCACCATGCCAGCAATAACTGCAAACAGAAGAACCAGCGCAATATAATGAACCTGCTTCAGCCTCTTTTTCATGGCCTTATTATTTTCTTAACCGTTTTATATCTTTCGCTTCAAGCCAGTTTTTAGCAAAATTTTATATAATTGCCATTCTCTTATAGTAAATGACCTAATAATTTAGATAAAACTGGGTACATTTACTATTGGTAAACGACCATATTGTATAAAAATTAATGTCGTTTACTTTAATTAATATGATTCGAGAAATTGCTGNCCGTAATATTTTAGACTTATTTTGTGAAGAATTCTGCCAGATTGTAGAAAGANATGGCAAGTATATTGTCGTATCAGGATTTCTAGCCATAGCTTCCGGCAGGACCAGAGGAACGGAAGATATAGATATGATCTTAGAACGCTTAGAATTTAATCAGTTTAGCAATTTGTTTGCCGATTTAGTTAAGCATAATTTTATTTGCATGCAATCTAAAGACCAGGAAACAGTTTATGAATACCTGACGAACAATGCCTCGGTCAGATTTACTTGGAAGGATCAAGACCTTCCGGAGATGGAAGTTAAGTTTGCTAAAGATCAATTAGATGTCTATCAGCTGGATAATCGAGTTAAACTAAAACTTACTGGTTTAAATATTTGGTTTAGCAATGTCAATGTTAATATCGCCTTTAAAGAGAAATTATTAAAAAGCCCTAAAGATCTAGAAGATGCTAGGCATTTAAGGATAGTATATTCCGAACTAGTTGACGAGACCGAGATTAAGATGATTAAAAAATTAATACAAAAATACAGGCTATGAGAACAGNCCATCTGGAACAAATTGAACGATGGGCTTATTTTGTAAAAAATAATCCGGATAAGTGGAAAAAAGCCCATTCAGAATTTATTAATGCTATTTTTGAGAAACATTATGAATTTAATAAAAAATTATTGAAGTCACCTAATGGAAAAGAGAAATTACAGCAATTAAGAAGAATGAGATTAAAAAATTAAAGGATTAAACTTCTTCCCTACGTTCGCTTATAATATAACAATACCACGATCAAGCCCGCCAGTCCAACAACCATCAGTCCGCCGATAACCACCCACCACCATACATTTGATTCTGGAACTGCTGGGCTTTCTTCCGGTTCAGCAAACGATTCCTCAATTTCTGGAGGAACGGCCTGATCGGATCTCTCCGGCGGCAGGGCTATATTATCGGAAGCAGCAGTTGCCGCAGAATCCGAGGCAGCAGAAGTTCTGTTGATGATACGAGAGGCTGTTCTTCTGCTTCCTCCACCGCTCCCTCCACCGGAACCACCGCCGCCAGCCCCTCCACCGGAAGAGCCACCGGTGGAACCGCTTCCACTGTCGGCTGCCGTTGCCGCGCCTGCCGAAGTTACAGTAACGGTATCGCTTTGCGATCCTCCCGCAACAATTAAATTAATTAAAGAAACAACATAATTTCCTGCCGTTGCCGGCGCAGTTAAGTTAAAAACAGCTACAGTTCCAGCTAACTGCCCGCGATTAGTCCGGTAATCGTTTTCAATTAACACTGTTATCTGTCCCAGCCCTCTGGAAAAGGCATCTACATTATTTACTCCAAAAATAAAATTAGTTCCTGCCGTAAATCCAGTAGCATTGATTATGAACTGGTCGCCGAAAGTTGCAGTTACCGGCTGGTTGAGGACAATGGAACAGCTGATTTGCCGGCTGGCATTAACTGAATTAGGGCAATTGACATTCAGATTATAAGCCAAACTAAAAGGTATTAGCAACAAAAAAATAAAAACCAATTGTTTCATGGTTAATTAATAGCAAAACAATAAATTCTTCCCTGGCTGCCGGTGTTGCTCAATCCTTCTCGGCTGCAGGAAGATGAACTTATTTCTGGTCCTTCATAACTGCCTGAATTTGCATTAAAGAATTGTCTGGAGGTGGCGTGAGCACTGTTCCAGGTTGCTTGATCATCTGAATGGCCTACCTGAGCCGCAGCATTTAAGTCGCTGCCTCCATCAGTCCAGTCATTGCAGGTAACTTCGGGCATTAACGTTCCATCACTAGTGCTCCCGGTTAGAATATCATGATCAGCTCCTCGGAGTGGTTGTCCGTTCACATCCTGATGATCAGCTAAATTAAATGCCACTCGTTGTCCGCCAGCAGTTAACATTCTTTCTAGTAATATTCCATTAGTATGTAATTCTTCAACGTTATTAGCAATACGTTCTCTATTTACATTATGCCAAGGGCCTGCGCCAATTCGATCACGGGCATTTTCAGTAGTGGCGCTTAAATAGGCATGCCATGTTCTAACGCCCCCCCAGCCTCTATTATTTGCTTCAGCTTCAGTTTGGCATTGCGCATCCGCGCCAGTTAAACCTCCTAAATTACCTCCAGTGGCGCTAGGCAAACTGATAAAGAACCTTACTGGANTTCCAGTNCCTNCGGAAGCTTGACAAGCTCCATTTTGTACGGTTTGACCTGCCGGGCATTGGCACTCAGGAGGAGCGCCTTGACAAGTTTGGCCGGTAATGGTGCAGCCAGTAGGGGATATGGGAGTATTTCCAGGACAGGAATTACCGGGAGTACAAGCCGTGCGATCTCTTGCAGCGCAAGCTNCCGGCTGCGAACTNGTCCCTACAATTCTATTTATTAATTCAATAACGTCTAACACATTTATCNCTGCATTGTTATCNAGATTGGCGTTAGTTAAAGCTTGTCCGGCCAGAACTCTTCTTCCTAAAATATGATCAATAATTCCCAGCACATCTTGAGTAGTTAATATTCCATCTGGAGCATTATTAGGGCCGGTAACATCGCCTAAGACCGCATTAGTTGGGGGCTGGCCTGAGGATTGACAGGCGCCATTATTGCAAGTTTGACTAGATGCGCAGGCAGTTCCGCAGGCGCCGCAATTATTGTTGTCGGTATTGATGTTTACGCATTGACTATTGCATGATGTTGTGCCAGTAATGCATACGCATCGTGGAGTTCCGGAGGTATCACAGCGCTGGCTTGGTCCGCAGTCTGGAGAACATTGTGCTGGAGGAGATCCTCCTCCCAATGTTGGCGCAGCTCCTAAATCAATGATATAAACTTCCCCTCCGCCTTCTAGAGTATTTAGACGCTCGCAACTGGTTTGTCCTCCCGTTTCAATTTGAAGATCAGAATCGAAAACTATATAGCGTCCGTCTCTAGAGATACTTGCGCGTGGCTGCACCCAATATCCACACTCGCTGGAGCGGTGGTGCAGTAGGCGCTTAACGGACCTATCAAAACCAATAAGATAAATTTCACCATCAAATACTTGGCGCTGGTTGCCTTCAGCATAATATGATGTAACAGCGCAAATGCCTCTGGGCCCGACGCAGGAAACATGATCTAAATTCCAAGGAATGGTTAACAGAAAATGAGGGTTGCTGCTTCTATCCCCCAGTTCCCAGTAAGCTAGAGCGGGGAGTTGAGAGTTCTCCGGCGATTCTCCCATGATCGATAAAAAAGCTTCTCTTCCATCGGCAGTTAACCCTAAAGACCCATGATCGTGCCTATCTCTTATGTTGGCAATTAACGCTCCCGTCTGAATATTCCTTAACTCAAGACCGCTGCAAGGAGTAGTACCGTCACGCTCCCACTGAACAATTAGATAATTGCCTAACGGAGAGACGCCAATCCAATCCGGATCTACTGCTCCATATACGATTGGTTGGCCATTCTCGTCTATATCCGTATAAATTTCACAGCTTCCAGTTGGCTGAAAGAGGTCTGAAATTGGAACCTGCGTGCCAACAAGTTGAAATTGAGTAATTGATTCTTCAATATTTAATGAAAAGATCACATTCCCGCTAGGTGTCGTAGCTAGTCCAGCTAACCATCGGCCATCATTAGATAATTCATCGGAAGAACTTACAGTAACTATTGTTTGATAGTTGGCTGGGAAAGTAAATAAAGGTGTAACACTTCCACTATCCACATTTAACTGCTCCAAACGTAATGTAGAATCTCCGTTATCATCAAAGAAGATTATATTATGCGTATTTCCACGCCAGCGCGGTGCATTAACGCCAAAATCATTGGAATCTGCCAGTGTTCTTACTGTTTGGGCAGTGGCCACATCTTTAACAATATATCCTTGATCTCCATTCAGCAAGATGTATCTATTGTCATAAGAAAAGGCTTGCAATTGCGAGTAATCATGTACAGCATAACCTCCGGATCTGGAAGTGGCATCGGTAATTCTTTTGAACCTGACATTAAATGTAGGATCAGTTACTGGCTGGTTTAGTTGCGGAATTCCCGTTCCAAGCAAATCTGCAGCCTGGAGAACTCCAGTAGCATCACCTATTCCTGCATTATTTGGCAAAGTAATCGCTTTTCCAAACAAACCTTCTTGAGGAATACAGCCTGCAATCAGCAATAACAGCAATAAACTAAACATCCCTCTCAAAACAAATACCTGTTTTTGTTTCATCTAATTCAACACCAATCCTCTTCCTATCTAATAATATTAGTAAGAAACCAAATAAGTTTATATTTCTTTTTATAAGGCTCTTTTAACCAATCAACCAAACAGCATTTCTTTCTTCTTTCTCTCTAAGAACGCATATACTGTCTTATGCATGGAGCCGGATAACAGCATCGCTACTGCTTCTCTGGCTATTGATGCCTGCTGTACTTCACCGATGATGCCGATGGTTTTGCCATAGACTGAAATATGCGTTTCTGTCAATCGCTCCATTTCCTCGCGGGCTCTTCCGCCTTTGCCGATAACCCGGCCTTTCAATCTCTCTAAAGTATTCCTGCTTTTTCCAGCCACATCTTTCAGGTCTATGATCTCCAAAGCATAATCCGTTTTTAACAATAATAATGCCACTTTGGGATTAAATCCCCGGGCAATGGCGCGCACAATTTCCCGAGCAGTATATAATAATAGGGCATCAGATCCAATTATTATTACGTCTCCTTCTGCCGAGACTTCGATCTTGCTGCTGGTGGCTGCTTCCAGCTCTTTTTTAGTTTCCCCATCTTTGCCAATCACTACGGCAATCCGTTCTACAGGCACTTTTAATTCATAGGAAAATTCATCCATACCGGTGTATTTATCGCCAATTTTTAAAAACCTATCCTAAATTTTCTTCAGGAAGTTATTTTTCGAACCATTGCCGTAGGATCTTCATGAATGCCTAATTTTGCAAAAAAGTTAACCATATTTTTTACATCTCTGGCCAATAATTCCTCCGAATTAGGCGTCTTAACTAGCGTAGCTTGGGAAAAATCAATAAGATAAGGCTGTTCATTATGGATTAAAATATTGAAAGAGCTTAAATCACCGTGAATTAGGCCTTCTTGATAGAGTTTTTTTAATTGTAATACGATTTCATCTAAGAGCTTCTTAGGATTCTTGGGAGATATATCTTTTAGAGTCAGCGCAGGTTCTTGGTCTCCAATCATCTCTTCAACCAGGATATTATCCCTAAACGCCAGAGGTTTAGGGGCATTAATTCTGGCTTTTTCTGCATATTTTAGATTCCTGAACTCCCGCTGCGTCCAAGAAAAGATAATTTGTCTCCGGTGGTGTTTTAAGAAACTGTAACGAGGGTCTTTCCTAATATAATGATACATCCGCTTAAAATCGCAGTTCTGCACCCGGTAAATTTTAACAATAAGTTTTTTATCGTCCTTGGCAGCAATAAAGACATTACTTTCCTTGCCTATTTTATAAGGAGAAACTAATTCATCAAAAACACCCCGGCTTTGCAATTCAAAGATATTTCTCTCGGTATGCTCGTCAAATACTCCTTTAGCTGTTTTAAAGCGTTCCTGATAAGTTAGTGTAACCATTAAAACTTAAAATAAGGATGAGTATAAATAGTTATCAGAAATATTCGCAGGCGGGGTATTCTGCGTTATTCCTTAAAATATGATTTTTCCACCAGTGGTGATCGCGAGTGATTGACAACCGTTCATAATTTTCAAGAACCTTGACGATTTTCCTGGTTTATTTAGATCCTTTTGCCTATTCGCCATATAGTTAGTAAACGCCATATATAGTTAGTAAATCCCAGTTAAATTTCAACTTTGCTAAAACTGAGTGGTCCCTTCAAAGGAGTTACAACCACAACATTTATATAGCGGTTACCCCATTGGAGTAACAAACACCTCTAAACCACCTCTTTTCACGAAAATTTCGGTTTTTGTGGAAGATCCTCAGTAAGCCTTCGGGTTTACTGGGGTTTTTATTTATACCAAAAGATATGATTATTTAGCATTTTTAGTATACAAAGGGCTTAAATTTTTACGAAAATTTATGTTCCGTAGTATATCTGATAGATTTAGGCCGCCGAAGCATGCTTTATATTTCTCTTCTTAACCGCAATTGGAACAATTGAACAATAAGTTTATAAGTAGACTGCTCTAAACATTAAAATGCCCGTTACGAGAGTACCTGTGCGAGTCTACGGCAAAGCCAAGCTATGACTACAGGAGTTAGTAGTACGGGCTTCATAATTATAATTAATCAGGAAAAATAGTCCTCGAATATCACAGTTCATAGGTTAAAGATTGTTTAAAGAAGGGATGGATTAAGAAGATGTGTCATTCTAAGCTATTTTTCTAAATATAATAAATAGTGAAAGAGCATTATCTCTTTCTGGAGGAAACTATGGCAAAAATAAGCCCGGTAGCGGCTAAGTATATAATTCATTCAGCAATTCAAATCGAAGGCGTGGTAGATCGTCCTGATGTCATTGGAGCGATTTTTGGCCAAACGGAAGGATTGCTGGGCAATGATCTAGAACTAAGGGAATTGCAGCGAAGCGGTAAAATCGGCCGTATTGAAGTTAATATGAATACAAATCAAGGAAAGACCGCTGGCGAAATTATCATTCCCAGTTCTTTGGATAAAACAGAGACAGTTATTGTTGCTGCCGCATTAGAAATTATTCAGAGAATCGGCCCCTGCAATGCTAAAATTGAAGTTAATAAGGTTGAAGATGTAAGAATCAGCAAGCGCCAGTTTGTGGTAGAGAGAGCCAAATCTTTGCTAAAAGATTTGACTCAGAATACGCTGCCCGATTCCCAAGAGTTGGCAGATGAAGTGGCGCAATCGGTGCGAATGATGGAGGTTTCCGAATATGGGCGGGAAAAATTGGCTTCCGGTCCGATGATTAATGAGTCCGAGGAAATAATTATTGTTGAAGGGAGAGCCGATGTTTTAAATTTGCTTAAGCATGGCTTTAAGAATGCTGTCGCTATGAATGGGACATCTATTCCGGAAACGATTAAAGATTTGGCCAGGCAGAAAACCACGGTTGTTTTTGTCGACGGCGACCGCGGCGGCAATTTAATCATCAGGGAACTGCTGGCAGTAACTGATATTGATTTTGTCTGCAAGGCTCCAGATGGAAAAGAAGTCGAAGAATTAACTAAGAAAGAAATTCACAAGGCTCTTCGCGGAAGAATTACCGCCGAGCAGTCCAAATTGGATTTAGGAGTGAGAGATGACGGCACTTTAAAAGAAGAGCCGGTCTTGCGAAGCAGCCTCCGGCCTTTAGTTAAGCCGATGGTTAAGAAATTTGAATTAAGCAATAATGACAGTGGCCGGAAACTTCTCAATGGCCAGCCGAAATTGTTAAGATCAGAAAAACCACCTTTAACCAGCATAATTTCTGATCCAGAGAAGGCAACTTTTAAGCAAACCATGGAAGACTTGTTTGGCACGCGCGGAGCTTGCATTTTTGATCCGGGGTTAAATGTACTCGGCAAAGTGCCCTTAAGCGAATTAGGCACTACAATTAAGAGCCTTAGCGGGGGAGTTTACGCTCTAGTCTTGGACGGCCATATTGATTTAGAATTAGTCAAATTAGCTGAAAAAGTCGGAGTTCAGCATATTGTTGGAACGAACTCTTTAGTTAAGGGGCCGCAGAAAGTTAATATTCTGACGGATGAGCAATTAATGGTTTAATTTTTGTAATTGTTTATAAAGTATCCAATACTTTTAAACTAGAGAAAATTATGTTTTAATTTTCTCGTTAACCATAACCTTTTTATCTTCTCTTAGTTTAAGTTAGTTAATGGTGTTTGATGTTATCATTGGCCGCAGCAAGAAAGATGTTGAAAAATACGGGAAAGAAGGAACGGTTTTTATCGGCAAGCAATATGTAGAGATGGGCCAGACTACTTCTCTATCTAATCCAGTTTATCTAGACGTAGCCAGCGCTCATGTCGTTTTTGTAGTTGGCAAGCGCGGATCGGGAAAAAGTTACTCAATGGGATCTATCGCCGAGGGGCTGGCGGATTTGCCGTTAGAAATTAGGCAGAATATTTCCATACTTCTGATTGACACCATGGGCATTTATTGGACGATGAAATACCCTAATTTTCAAGATGCGGAATTATTGAAAGAATGGAATTTTGAGCCTAAATCCTTGGACATCAAAATATTTACTCCAGACGGCTTTTATAACAAGTATAAAAAAGAAGGCATTCCAACAGATTTCTCATTTTCTATTCGGCCTTTAGATGTTAATCCTCTGGATTGGTGCCGGGCTTTTTCTATTGAGCCAAACACTCCGCAGGGAGTTTTAATCACTAAAATCGTTCAGCAGCTCCAAGATCAGCAGGTTAATTACGATCTGGACGAGCTGATTGAAATGATTAGAAAGGATTCGGAAAGCGAAAAGGTAGTTCGAAATATGGTAATTAACGAATTCATTAAGGCCCAAGGCTGGAAAATTTTTTCTAAACAAGGAACGCCGTTAACGGACTTAGTATCTCGCGGCCAGGTTACGGTTCTAGATGTCAGCCCTTACGCTACCATGCCTTCCGGCTGGGAAATTAAAGCTCTGGTAGTGGGATTAATTTGCCGTTCTTTGTTTAACCAGAGAATGATCGCCAGAAAAACCGAAGAATTCCAGACTTTAGATGCAGCGATGCATTATTTCAAAAAAGAGTCTCTGGGCTTGTTAGAGGAACCACTGATCTGGATTGCTTTAGACGAGGCTCATGAATTGCTGCCCAATGACCGGGAGACGGCAGCTACCGATGCGCTGATTACCATTTTACGCGAAGGAAGGCAGCCGGGAATTTCTTTAATCTTAGCCTCCCAACAGCCCGGGAAGATTCATACCGATGTAATGACTCAGTCCGACACTGTGTTAGCCCATCGTTTGACCGCTAAACTGGATATTGATGCCTTAAGCGCCCTAATGCAAACTTATATGCGGCGCGGGCTGGATAAGGAATTAAATCTGCTGCCGCCGGTTAAAGGTGCTGCGGTAATTTTTGATGATTCCAATGAGCGAATTTTTCCCATCCAGATGAAGCCGCGCTTTACTTGGCACGGTGGGGGCGCTCCTTTTGCGATCAAGGAGAAGAAAACCGATTTTGAACGAAAATTACGGGAATTAAGAATTTAGGATCCGAGTTCCCTCTTAATGATTTTAGCAATTTTTTCCTCAAAACCAAAAAACAAATGGCCCATATCCTTAATCAGATAATTTTTATATTTGCTACAAATATCTGTTATTAAGAAAGGATCTCTTCCTCCGGAAATTAAGATCAATTTATTTTTAAGTTTCTTTAAATTATTATGGTCGTCTTTAAGTATTACGCTCTTTAGAGTGCCGGATTCAGAGNGAAAACTGTGCTTAAAATAATCCCAGAATGAATCTAGATATTTTGTAAAGAAAATTAAACCGATGGGCAAGGCTAAAAATTTCCAGAGAACTTTGGAATTGCACATTGCTCTAGCCGTCCAGGTTTCTTTAATAAACATCTGATTAAGCCAGTTATGTTTTATCTTCTCTTGGTTAAAAGGATAATTTATAATTAAAACTTTTTCTGCAGTTCTCGGATGCCTCAACGCAAATTCTTTACTGAGTATTCCGCCCATAGAATGCCCAATGAGAACATATTTTTTTTGAAGATCCAGCTTATTTTGAATAAAATTTAGATAAACTTCCAGGTTGTATTCTATTTTCGGTTTTTTCTCCGCGCCAAAACCGATTAGGTCAAAAGCCAGACAATTATATTCCGGCAAGTTTCTAATCAGAGTTCGGAAATTTCTTTTTGAGCCAGCGGATCCATGTATAAACACCAAGTTTTTTTTCATAACTCTGATAACTGAAGCAAAACTATTTAAATTTCCCGGTGAAGATATTTTAAACAGTTAGGCTAAGTGGGCTTGAACAAAAGTAATTTATACTATAGAATAATTCTTAAGCCCAATAAAGATGGTACTGGAACAGATATTCCCGGAAAACTGGCTGGAAACTAAAGGAAGATACGCTTTTATTTTAGGCATAGTATATTCGGTGGTAGGAATTCTATTAGCCAAATTCTTATTTCGCGGCGACCCGGCGTTAGTGGCAGTAGGCTTTACCTCTTTGTTATTATTGCCGGAGTTGTACAAATTGTTCTCTATTGAAGAGCGCAAAGAAAGCCTGCAAACAAAGGTAAGCATTCGCTCTTTATGGCGGAACGACATAGATATTGTCAGAGTCTACATTTTTTTGTTTTTAGGAATATTGCTGGTTTATTCCATTGGCACGATTTTACTGCCTAGTTTCACAACTAATACTTTATTCCGGGAGCAGTTGGAAGTTAGATTCGGGCAAGGTTTTGCTGGCAATGCTTTTGCTGGCGGAACTTTTAGCGCCAGTTTATTCTTTAGCCTGTTAAGCAATAATTTCTTGGTGCTGATTGCCTGTTTTATTATGGCTCTGTTGACTGGCGATGGCGCTATATTTTTAATCACCTGGAATGCTTCGGTCTGGGGAACGATTTTTGGCATCACCGCCAAAAATGCGTCTTTATTTACTGGCGGGAATGCTTATTTAACTTTCATTTTGATCATGCTGATTGTCTTTCCTCATATGATTATCGAAGGGATTTCTTATTTTTTAGCCGCAATTTCCGGATCAGTTATTTCCAAGGATGTAATTTTAGAGCAATTTATGTCTAACCGCTTTTTTGAGGTATTTGGGTTTAACTTGTACTTATTGCTCTTTGGACTACTGTCTTTGCTCTTGGGAGCTTTTGTAGAAACCTTTGTTCTTAACAATGTGGGGATTTACCAGGAGATTATCCAGCAGAGTATGCAGGCGGTGGCAGGCAGGGGGCTTTAAATTAACTACTCCCCAGTACTCAGTATTTTTTTTTAAGTAGAACTGCTTTTCTAAGTAAAGTAAACATATATTGAAGTGTTTTAGTTATGAAAGGCAAGAATAATTCCAGTAAAAATCAACATTGGGCATACCTTATTATTGCAGGGTTAGTGATTTTAGTAGCAGTAGTAGTGGTTGTTTTAAATCAAAGAACAACAGTGGTTGTGGATGAACAGGGAAATATAGTCGGGGAAGCCTTCAGACATTCTCGACTAGCAAGAGGAATTCCTGAATCGGGTATTTTTAGCTGGGTTAAAGTTGTAACGACTAGGTCGGTTGGCGATTCTTGTGTTAGTAACAACAAATGTTTTTCAGGTATCTGTAATAATAGAGTATGTAAAAATGGCCCTGGCGGTGTATGTTCCAATACTAATCACTGTACGACTGGTATTTGCAAGCGAGGACTATGCAGAAATCCTACAGGGTGGGCTTGTATTAAAAATTTTCATTGCGAATTCGATACTTGTGTTCAACAAATTTGTAAAAATCCTGCCGGGTAAGCCTGCACAGAAAATTCTCACTGCGCATCCAATGGTTGTGCAAGTGGGTTCTGTGTCTAATTTCTCAAAATCATTTATTTTTTTCTTCTTTTAACCTTACGGCATAAATAATCTTTCCCGGAATTCTTTTTCTGAATCCGGCTTTTGCTGTTTCTAGGTTGATATTATTTGAATCAAAATTAATCCAAGGATCCATCCAGCCTTTATTTGATTTATAGTAATTGTGAATTATTTTCGAATATTTGTTCACAATTACTAATAGCAAATGCGCGGGATAGATGTACGAATATTTAACACATTTGCTATAACTAAATAATGTCCACAAGGATATCTTTTACTTCTCTTAATAAAAACAATTGTTTCATTCTTGCATCTTACGTTTTTATTTCCTACATAACTGTAATCATAACTTTTTTTAGCTCTGGAAAGAGCGGCAACCAAATC
>C687J35174_10008150_pt1 | contig 13366 bp, 13 predicted proteins | sample RifCSPhighO2_01_FD_35174 | JGI IMG/M metagenome (IMG submission 35174) | reverse complement strand
GGTTTTATCTTGTGGATCGTCGATGATAAGCTTACCGCTCTTATCAACATGAGCTCTGTTTTTTTCCACAAGCCATGTGGCCGTATCCCAACTGCTACTACTACGCTTACCAGTAATCCTCTCCAATCCATTCTTTTTTCCAATATCTTGAGTTCGAAAAGCTACGAATTCACTTTTTGGTCGAACTTCAATACGATAAAATCTGCTTTTGTCATCTATGCCAGGACGTTTTCTACTTAAACCCTCCGACCGAGCACGAGCATATCCTCGACGTGACATAATTTGCTGCCTCTTTGTTGCCATATCTTTTCTTATGTATTTTGCACGCTTATGAAATCATACTATGCAAAGATGAAATATTGATTAAATAAATGACATTACGTTACAATACAATGATTTTTGCATTACTCACTGATACTCTATAATTAAAATACAAATGCTACACCAAGAAACACGAGCACTTATTATCGGGGGTGGATTTGGAGGAATACAAACTGCACTTAACCTCGAAGCGCAACATATCCCCAATCTCAAAATCACTCTTGTTTCGAACAAGTCTCATTTTGAATACCTCCCCACACTCTATCGAGTAATAACCGGAAAATCACCTCTTGAGGTATGTATACCAATTCGAGATATTTTCGAAGAGAAAAGAATCGAATTCTGTCTCGATACAATAATAAGCTTCGATCCAAAAAAAAGACGCGCACATGGTGAATCAGGTAGCACATATCAGTTTGACTACGCAATACTTGCTCTTGGATCAGAAACAGCCTATTTCAATATTCCCGGACTTAGCAAACATTCATTCACATTTAAATCGGTACGAGAGGCTATTATTTTAAAGAACCATCTCCATACACTTTTTGAAGAGTGTAAAACCACTTCTGATCCTGCAAGAAAAGTCTCTGCACTTCATTTTGTCATTGTGGGAGGGGGACCCACTGGCATTGAACTCGCAGGAGAACTTTCAGAATATGCGCGCGCATTGTGCACAAACCATGGAATTTCTCGTGATCTTCTCACGATTGATATCCTAGAAGGCGCTTCTCGAATTCTTCCTATGTTTCCCAAAGAAACATCTGAAATTGTTAAAAAACGCCTCCACGAACTTCAAATTAATGTATTCACAAACCGCCCCATGGTTAAGGAAGAACTTGACACACTAGAAGCACGTGGTGTTTCAATGAACACGCAGACTGTTATTTGGACCGCAGGAGTAAAACCGCATTCCTTTTATGGCACAATAAAAGGATTTGTATTCGACCAAAAAGGACGCGTTCTTGTAAACGAATATCTTGAAGCACAAGGCAATAATAATATTTTCGTCATCGGAGATGGAGCATCAACTCCTTTCTCCGGAATGGCTCAAACTGCTGTACATGATGGGAATTTCGTAGCCTCGGTTATAGGCGATAAACTTAAACGAATTCCGATTCTTCATTACAAACCAAAAAAACCATACTATTCTCTTCCCATAGGATCAGGTTGGGCGATTACTTCCATTGGACCATTCACGCTTACTGGCTATAAAGGATGGATCGTGCGACGTCTCGCTGATCTTCGTTATTTCATTTCCATATTGTCTTTCAAAAAAGCATTTACTGTATTTCAAAATGGCAAGATATTATGCGAAACATGCGAAATATGNAATGAGAGCATTGGAGTTTAGAATATTAATTACGAGTATAATATATGAAGCATNATGTNCNATGGAACGAAAATAATATTCATCCCATTATACTTTATATATTGTCCATAATACACGTTCATTCTNTATTCTATATTCCCTAAACAATATGGCCAAATCTCCATTTCTTATCTTACCNCTTATTCTTCTTATAATTATCGCAAATATAGCGAATTTTTATAAAGAAGACATTGAGAATATTAAAGATACTCTTTATTGGGTTATTCATCGCATCTCACTCAATCCCGAAGTAATAGAACCCCTTCAAAAACCCTCCACACGTATCGAGACTCCAACCAAAACAACAACCGAAACTCCTAAGACTATTTCCACCACTCCTCTTCGAGCAACACATAACGAGATACCCAATCCCACTCTTACTGCACCTCAGATCATCGAATGGACAAATAAGGAACGTAGAAATCAAGGCCTTGATCCTCTTCAGGAGAATGCGACTCTTAATTTAATTGCAACAAAAAAAATCGAGGACATGTTTAGAAGACAATATTTTGCACATATTTCTCCTTCTAGCACAAGCGCTGGAGATATAGCACGCGAAGTAGGGTATGAATTTATCTCTATAGGAGAAAATCTTGCGCTTGGAAATTTTAAAAACGAGGAAGCGCTCGTTGCGGCATGGATGGGGAGCGAAGGACATCGAGCTAATATATTAAAACCCACTTATGCGGAAATTGGCGTCGCCGCGAAACGGAGCATATTCGAAGGACGGCTCACGTGGATGTCGGTTCAAATTTTTGGCATCCCACAATCGCTCTGTCCTCATCCCAATGAACTTACACGAACGTACATCGAACAACATGATGCTTCTCTTACTGGCTTACAGGAAACACTAGAAGCGCAAAAAGAAGCCTTACTTAAGGAGAAAGAAACCACAGAAGACCGAAATGCATATAGTGAGAAAGTGAGAGAATACAATATGCTTGTCAATGAATACAATAATCTTATCGGTGAAACACGCAAACTCATTGATACTTATAATTCAGAAACTCGGGCATATAACGACTGCCTCAGTACTTATCATTAATGATAAAAGATATTGGTTTATGTCTTTCAAATTATTAATGAATTGCACATGGTTTACTAGAAATTGTAATAATCAAAGATGAGCCTTCACTTCAAAGATCTGATTATAGAACAACACGTAATCTTGTACGACATAGATTATCGTGATATGATTTTGATCCAGAAAGAATAAAAACAATGCTTACATATAACGACTTAAAAGTAGGAACTGTATTCATCCTAGAAAACGACCCTTATCAAGTCATTGAATTCAGTTTTCTCNGAATGCAACAAAGGAAACCTGTCGCTCAGGTGAAAATGAAAAACCTCATCAATGGNAAAATTATTACACGCAATTTCCACCAGAATGAGACTTTTGAGGAAGCTGAGATCATAAAAGAACCACTTAAATATCTCTATAATCACAGAGGAGAATGTTTTTTTTCTAATCCAAAAGATCCGAAAGAACGCTTTTCTCTGCAAAGCGAACAATTGGGGACATCAATTGAATTTATAAAACAGAATAGTGAGGTTGTTGCGCTTAAATTCAACGAAAAAATAATCAGCATTCAAGTGCCAGTAAAAGTTGAGTTGGAAGTGAAAGAAACTCCTCCCGGAGAACGAGGTAATACCGCACAAGGCGGTGTAAAAACTGCGCTTCTTGAAACAGGCGCAAAAGTTCAAGTTCCTTTATTTATTAATAGCGGTGATATAATCCGAGTAAATACTGAACTCGGAGCATACGTTGAACGCGTTACAAAAGCACAAAACTAAATCAAGCCTCTATTGCTTTGAAGAATCTTTCTCTTCTTGAGATTTCGTAAGCGAGTCTTCGATCGCTTTTCGTAAATCATCAATATTTACCTTACTTACAGGTTTTTTTTCTCTAAGAGGCTTCCTAAAGGGTCGTTCTCCTCCATATTGAGACACATCGCTTCCATTCCCCACCAAAGTACTGCCAAGCGATTGCTCATCGCGTCGCACAACCCGTTCTTCGGCAGCTTCCTTGCCATCACCGATCCACTCGCTCGCAATAGCCTGCTCCACTACACGCTTCGGAGTTGCATACGTGCTTCTACTATTTTCCAAAATCACATCCTTGTAGACCTTCTCGGGTTTTGGAAATGGAGGTAGTGTCTGTGCGGAAAATGGGCGGGATGCAGCTCCGTCAATCATAAGTTTCACATAAATATTCTGCTTATTGAGATTTACAATATCAGCGGCAACAAACTCAGGGCTGAATTCTTTTTCAAGAAATTCTGCATCTTCAGCACCCACTCTAAATGTCACTATAGTTCCCACGTTGCCAAAAATTGCAGGCTTCACCTTTTCGCTCAATTGCTCAATATATTGATGCGCAAGAATAAGGCACAAACGATACTTACGAGCCTCTGATAAAATACTCGCAAAAGAATCTGTTGCGAAATTTTGAAACTCATCGACATAGAGGAAGAAGTCCTTTGTATAAGGACGTTGCTCTTCGGAAATATCAGCACGAGACATTGCTGCAAGCTGGATTTTTGTAATAATCATTGAACCAAGTAATGCAGAATTATCTTCTCCAATTTTTCCTTTTGATAAGTTTACAATCAAAATTTTTCCCTCATCCATAAATTTCCTCATATTTATAGAAGAACGAGATTGACCCAAAATGTTACGAATCAAAGGATTTGTCACAAATTGACCAACTTTGTTTTGAATCGCGGCGGTTGCCTCCGTTTCTAATTTCTGTGTATATTTTGCAAATTCGTTCACCCAGAAACTTTTTACTACTGGGTCTTTTAAGTTATCCACAACCCTCTTTCGATATTCCTTATCGGAAAGGATGCGCATAATGCCAAGAAGCGTAGAGCCAGGAAACTCGAGAAGTGCAAGAAGCGCGTTGTTTAAAATATACTCCATACGCGCCGACCATACGTCAGGCCAAATTTTCTTGAATACTCCCATAATACCCGATGCAACCACATGGCGATGTTCAGTTCCTACCTGCTCAAGTGGATTAAAAGGAATAGGAAAATCGATATCGCTCGGATTGAAATAAATCACGTCATCAAGACGCTCCTCNGGAATAAAGTCTAAAATTTTNTCAGCAGANTCACCATGAGGGTCAATAAAACCAAGTCCTCGGCCCGCACGAATATCAGCAATAATCATATTCTCAAGCATAGTTGTTTTACCCATGCCTGTTTTTCCAACTGCATACATATGCCTGCGTCTATCATCGGTCTTAATACCAAAACGCACTGGCTTATTCCTAAAATTAGTTTGACCAAAAAGAACGAGATCGGTATTCATANTTATAGTATATAGTAAACCTAATTACTCAGTAGGCAATCCCGGAGGCGGACCACCACGCTTTGTTTCTATGCGACGCAATTGAGGCGCGCCCACAAAACTTGCAGGATAATGATAGATTGTGGCAAGCTCCTCGGTATTAAACACAGAAACCTGCCTCGGAATCATGCGCAACATTGCTGCAGAAAACATCTTTCTTTTGCGATCCGCAGTTTTCCATTTTTTGAATAAACCTTTGTTTACAGAAGTTATAGTATCTCCATTTGGCTTAAATGCATTTAAGTTCTGGGTATTAAATTGTTTAAAAAAACCCATCACTGCCGCAATATTTGCTCGCGTAAATGCATCTCGCCTATCAATATACACAAATCTCACGGCGCCTTCAAAGCCGAGCTTAGATATTTTTCCATCCACTGCTTTAATTACATCTTGTTGGCCTGATGTAAGCGAAGAAAGATTAGAAGGCGTAGGCTTTTGCTCCTCAGGCGCATCCCAATTAGGAGATTGAATTGGAGCGAATATAAGGTTTTTAATAAACATCCAAAAACTATCAGATGATTTTTCCCACGAAGTTTTCTTTGGAATCGATTTCTTGCCGATAAGTTTATTAATTAACTCCTCCCCTTTCTTCTTCCATGAATCATCAATAGGACGAATTAATACCTGGATCCACGCAGATTCATCATTTTTAAGCGTAGACATAACCTCTCCTAGTGCCGCGATAGGATCAAGTCTCCGCTCTTCTTCTTTTTCTTCAAAATAAGAATAGGTGCGGATAGGATACCCGGAATCTTTTGCAAGAAAAAGATCAACACCCCACACATCATACACTTGGTTTGGCACTATCGAGGGAAGCATCGCCACATAATCCTCAGCCTCAGTAATTTCGGCATTGGGATACTGAGAATACACAGCAGATTCTATTAGTCGTTGAAAATCAGCAGGGACTCTTACATAGAAACGGATTCCTCCGGCGTTCCCCACTATTTCAAAACTTGTCCAAAGTTGCACTTTTCCATACCAATATTTATCGCGAAGTTTTGTAATAGAGGAAAGCATCGAATGCACCGCAGCAAAAATCTGCTCCATTGCTTTTGGAGTTCGAAGCACTTCTTTTGGTACCTGAACCTCGAGTAATTTCCACTTAATGCCGCGGATAAATGCTCCCTTGATATACATCAGCCATAAATCCCATACAACAAATACAAGAAAGGTTGGGGTAATAATCCACCACAATGCCTTAAAAACACTGAGAATACTCTCAAGTATACCGCTTATGATTTCCATTCCTTAAGAATAAGCTTTTTCTTGCTCTACGCCAAGGTGTATCGCCCGTCATTTAAACGTTTGAAATATTTACGATTCTGCAAATTAAGAAATATTGTATTTGGCTTCAAGAAACGCTCAGAAAGAACAAGGTCCATGATAGAATTACGATCCATTGGACCCTTATTCGATAAGAGTCTTACGAGTGTTTCACGTGCAGTGCCAGGGAAATAACCCTGCTCTTTAAGAGCATAAATACCACGCCCTACAAGCACGAATCGCTTATCACGAATAAGTTCGTTATGAACNGTAGGAGGATGAGCGGTTTTACGATCAAAGCTCATCATATTGATCCGCTCTGCAATATGCTCAAAATGCAATGGCTTATTCTCTTTTCTTAAAACTAAATATGCCTTATCGCGCATTGTCTTTGGCTTAATATAAGGCCAATGACTTAATCCAAAATCTCCATAAGGATTTACAGCAAAATTCTTTGAAGTGGCAAGAAAATTAAGACCAATATATTCACTTAATTTATGAGTCTTAAGAGTGCCTGCAAACATTCCATGCCAGCCACCCTGCTCTAATACCTCAGATTTCTTTTTCTCTAAGATCTCCTTAAGAGCCTTGCAAAATGCACGAGATTTCTCGAGACTCTCCCTATTCACATACCACATAGCATGAAAGTTGCTGTTCTCTTGAGCGTATGCTGGAGAACCCGCAGCTTCAACCAAAAATCGAACCTGATTTACAAAAAGTTGACTTGAAGTTCCCCCTTTCGCACATTGAAAAGCCAAGTCCTGAGCAAGGTCATGCATACGACGAACACCTCCAAAATAATTAAGGCGTTCCTTGATCGCATCAAAAAACTCACGGCCTGCGCCATCATTAATAAGTCCATTAACTTTAGAAAGTGACTGGGCCTCTATTTGACGGATTCTTTCACGAGTTACGTTAAGTTCTTTCCCCAACGAAGCAAGTGTCTCAGAAGAGCCGTTCTGAGTGAGATTAAAACGCCGCTTCATGATGTTTTTTGAACGGCTATCAAGACCATTTAAAAGGTTACTAATGAGTTGGTCGAGACTTAATTTCATATGTTATTAATGTATAATAAAAAGAATATAATGTCAATACCTCCCCCAAAGCCTCCTCTAGNNCTTTTGCCATGAATGCCATGCAACAAGAAGAGTGCTCGCGATAAATANAGAAGAATATGTTCCGATCACAGTTCCGATTAAAATAACGAGCACAAAGTAGTAAAGTGTGTATGGNCCAAAGAATANGAGAGCAAGTAGCATAAGAACGAGCGTAAGCGAAGTATTAATTGAGCGGGGTAGTGTTTNATTAACGCTTCGNTTCACGATTGAAGCAAAATCCGTTGCNCTCGCAGCCTCATCTTTTTTATAACTCTTCACCTCTTTTACAAATTTAAGATTTTCTCTGATTCTATCAAACACAACAATGGTATCGTGCACCGAAAAACCCATAATAACAAGGATCGCCACAATGAAATTCACATCCACCTCAACACCATTCAGTTTTCCCATAATCGCAATAAATCCGGCAGGTATAAGCACGTCATGAAATAATGTGAGCACGGTGACTACACCATATTTCCAAGAACGAATAGGCCACGATGCACGCCGAAATGCAAATGCAACATAGAATGATATACCAAGAAGCACGAACACAATTGCCCATAATGCTTTCTCCTGCAATTCTCTGCCAACCGCAGGCCCAATGCTTTCGAAACGCAACTCTTCGAATGGACCAAACTGTTCTTTTAATATACCCGCATATGCTACATGATCTTTTTCTTCGAAGAACACTGATCGGACAAGAAATGTATGCGTATCATCAACATCGCGCGAAAGTATAGTTACGTCTTTTCCTTCGAAAACTTTTTCAACTGCGCTTTTCTCCACTCCTTCGCGCTCAAATACAAATTGCCACTCAGTGCCCCCCTTAAGATCAATACCGGACTTAAAACCGAGGACAATAATTGTAATTACTNCAAAAATTATGAGTAATCCCGAGATTATGAAAAAGACTTTTTTGTGTCCTACGATATTAAGCATAAGAATTATTGTTTTTCTTTAATAAATACATTTAATAAAGTTCTTGTGATGGTGATTGCGCTAAACATACTCACAAGCACTCCGATAAAAAGAGTAAGAGCAAATCCCTTCACGAAACTCGACGTGAATGAATAAAGAATAAATGCAGTGATCATCGTGCTTATATTTGAATCACGGATAGAAGGCCATGCACGGCTGAATCCTTCTTTTAATGCATTCACTCGACTCATTCCGCGTTTTAGCTCTTCTTTTACGCGTTCAAAGATAAGAATATTTGCATCAACAGCCATACCGATCGAAAGGATAAAGCCCGCAATACCTGAAAGCGTCATAGTAATAGGAATTGCTTTAAAAATAAAAAGCGTAAAGATAATATAAATAAAGAGCGCGATAGCAGCGAAAAAACCGAGAAGTCGGTAATAACCAATCATAAATAATGCAACGATCAATGTCCCGATCACGCCTGCAGTAATAATATTTCTAAGCGATGAAAGGCCAAGAGTCGCACCAATCGTTTGTTGGCTTATGAGTGTAATGGGCGCAGGAAGCGCTCCGGCATTTAAACGCTCCACAAGAGTACGTGCTTCTTCAATAGTAAACTTACCCGAAATCTGAGCCTTNCCTCCGGGAATTTTTGNTTGAACGATNGGCATTGAAATAGGCTCGTTATCAAGAAAAATCGCAAGAGGCTTTCCTATNTTTTTTTCAGTAAGAGCTTCAAAAAGTTTTTCNCCATCTTTGTTNAACTGAAGCGTAACCTCAGGAAAGCCAGTAGTAGGATTAAATGCGAGCTGAGCTCCNGTCACAAACCGACCAGTAAGCGCAGTGGGAGTAAATCGAAGATCATCTGCCGACAAAGAAGATGTGGATGCGGTTTCTTTAACTTCTACCTCCCGAAAATCAAGTAATGGAGTCGCGCCAATTTCTTTAATCGCTTCGTTCACATCACGAATACCCGCGAGCTCCGCCACGAGTCTATAGCGACCCTCACTTTTTGAAATGTAGATTTGAGGCTCGCTCACACCAAATAAGTTAACTCTTCGCTCAATAACGTCCTTCAATCCCTCCGCAACGGAATTTCGATCCTGCTCAGCTATTCTTGCCATATCAATTTCGTATTGAAGATAACTACCACCCACAAGATCGAGTCCTAACCGCCACGGCCTTAATTCAGAACCAATGGAATAAGGATATATAAAAATCACTCCACCTACTGCAAGCACAAGAATACATGCAAGCACTATTCCGTTCCGATCAGGCTTATTCATTAACTCTAGATTATCAACAAAAACGAGTAGACGTCAACCGATTATTCACATTATAGATTCTTAAAAGTCTTTATGCTTTACTCCTAATAACCATGGAACTCTTGTATATTGTTGTATTTTCACTTATTGGAGGAATATTTTCCTTAATAGGAGGCTTCGTTCTTCTTAAAAGAGATGATCTTACCGAAAAATTCTCTATACATCTCTTGAGTTTTGCCGCAGGCACTCTCCTTGGAGTGGTGTTTCTTGATCTTCTTCCCGAGGCCTATGAAGCACTCGAAAGCACAGACGAGTTATTCATGTGGTCACTTATTGGATTTGTTATATTCTTTATCATTGAAGGACTATTCTTCAGGCTTCATCATCACGGAGAACACCATCATGGTTCAAAAACTCCTCTTATGCTTCTTGTTGGGGATTCTCTCCATAATTTTCTCGATGGAATAGCAATTGCAGCGACGTTTTTCATTTCGATACCACTAGGAATTATTACAACGCTTTCAACTGCTGCCCATGAAATACCACAAGAAATTGGTGATTTTGCAGTTATGCTAAGAGCAGGATGGATAAAAAAGAATATATTTATAGCAAACATCTCCTCCGCACTCATGACAACCGTAGGAGCTATTCTCACTTTTTTGTTTCGCGAATCCATTATGCCCTTTATTGGAATACTTCTTGCAATAACATCCGGAATGTTTATCTATATCGCCGCTTCAGATATAATTCCTGAAATTTACAGAACTCGTGAGCGCGATAATTTAAGTCATATTCTTTTGTTATTCATCGCGGGTATTCTCGTAATGAAAATTCTCGTAGGAATTCTCGAATAAACCAATACAATATTATTTCAATAGAAATAGAAAAGTCTCCCGATATCGGAAGACTTTGTATTCTCATTTCATAAGAAACACAAGAAATGGACACTCCATACGGCCTCGAACACACATATACTATCCTTTTCTCTTTGTATAGGCGTCAACATTCGAGCACTCTTCCAATAATTGAATTAAGTCGCATAACTTCAGCACGAGCCGCCGAAGCGAAGTTCTCATCATTCGAAGCGAAGATTACTGATCGCGATACATTAAACAGTGCGCCCTGCTTCTCATTCGTAATCGCGCCACGAACTACAATCTCTATCTCTGCACCCTGCGCTCCAATACCGGGCACAAGAAGAGGAACACCAGGGACAATTTGTCGTACTCTCTCGAGTTCATTCGGACACGTTGCTCCCACCACAAGCCCACAATTACCGTAATTATTCCAATATCTCCATACTCGCAAAGCAACGTATTCGTATAGATGCACATGATGCGGNGCTTCTTCTCCAAAAAGTGATTTTTTAAGACTCGCATTCTTACATATTACTTCGAGTTCATGATCGCCAAGCGCAATCAATCGATCCTGAAATTCACGACCACCAGAATTCGAGGTCCGGCATAAAATAATAATAAGCTTATTTTTGTGTGCCAAAAATGGCCCAAGCGCTTCTGCTCCGAAATAAGGATTCACTGTAACGGCATCTGCATGGAACACATCAAAAGCAGTACGCACATATCCTTTATTTGTATTACCAATATCAGCATATTTCGCATCAAGAATAATAAGTGCATGAGGAGCTCTTGCGAGGATGTACATCACGGTATTACGCAATGCAATTGTGCCACTACGACCATGTTCGCTATAAAATGCAAGATTGATCTTGTAGGCACCCACAAGATCATATGTTGCTTCTATGATCTTCTCGTTATAGGCATAGATCACTTGCCCGATTGAAGAATGATGATTCTTGGCTTTAAAAGATTCAGGGATTTTTTCAAAATCAGTATCAAGCCCCACGCATACGAATTTCTTTGCCGCCCATGCATTTGCAAGCAATTCTCGAAAATCACGAGAAGCCATTAAATCCTCCATTAGTTAACAAAGAACAAGAAGTGCACCATGGAATACTCCCCTAAATACTTAGTAAACACTACTCTAAGACTCGAAACAAGAAATTACAAACTTTACTTTGCATTATTTTTGATAGTAGAATAATATTGATTATCTGCTAAAGATAATGCCCCTATAGCTCAGTGGTAGAGCAGCTGCCTTTTAAGCAGTTGATCTAGGTTCGATTCCTAGTGGGGGCACCGAAATAGAACTTAACGGCAAATTATTAGAAAAATTTTAAAATAGTTTATGAAACTTGGCATTATCTTACAATCAAATAAACCCGAGCACGCGTGGAATACATTCCGTCTAGGAATTACTGCGCTTAAAGAAAATCATCAAGTGGAAATTTTTTTGATGAATGAAGGCTCGGAATTAGACACTGTCTCCGATAACAAGGATTTTGATATTTCTGCAAGAGTGGCGGAATTCAAAAAATTGAAAGGCGAAATTTACGCTTGCGGTACTTGTTTGAAATTACGCGGCAAAGAAGAAAGCAAAGTTTGCCCCATTTCCACAATGTCCGGTTTATTAAAAATGATAGAGAATTCGGATAAAGTTTTAGTTTTCGGATAAATAATTATGCCAAACAATTTGAATGATAAGAATTTAGAAAAAGTAAAAAGGGTTTATTCTTTTTGGGGCAAGTTCCCTTCTCTTTATAACGCGCAGGATGCAATTACCTTTTTGGGGAAGGCAAAAACTATAAGAAGCCTAGCGGTTGAAAAGATGGGGTTAAAAAAAGGCGATAAAGTTTTAGAAGTCGCTTGCGGCTCGGGGAGAAATTTTCCTTACTTAGTTGAAGCCGTAGGCAAGGGCGGTTTTATTCTTGGTTTTGATTATAGCCAAGAGATGCTTGTTGCCGCGAAGCAATTNTGCGAACGAAATAATTGGGAAAATGTAAAATTAGTCCATGGGGACGCGGCGCGGTTAGAAATAAACAAAAATGGCTTTGATGGCGTTCTAAGCGTGCTTGGCATCAGCGCCATCCCTGATTGGGAAAAGGCGCTTCAACGATGTTATGATGTTCTTCGCCCCGGAGGAAAATTGGTTGTTTGCGATGCTCGTCTTTTTACTGGATTTTTAAAAATTCTGAATCCGCTTGTCAGACGAATTTACTCAAAATTTGCGGCGTGGGATTCTTCCAAAAATATCCCAGAAAAAATGAAAGAAATTTTTAGAAATATTACAATAAAAAATTATAATATGGAAACTTTTTTTATAGCTGTATCTACTAAGAGTCTGTCGCCGAATGCGCTTTTAGAACGAAGTTTTTAGATTTAGAGCAAAAACCGCTGAACAAGTTTTGCGGTTTAATTGTAAATTAAGCCAAAAAATTTTGAAGCGATTTTTGCCGAAAGATGAAAATTGCAGTTAAAATGGCATTTGGCGACAGACCCGCTAAGTGAATTTATGAAATCAATGATGGGAAGGTGGTCGTCTCCCTTTGACTTTAATCAATCAAATAATTCTATGATGAACTTTGGACTTACGGCTTTTGGCGGTTTCGGCTGGATTTTTATGATTCTATGGGGGGTCTTGATAATCGCGAGAATTGTCGCGATTATCAAATGGCTTATAAGCCAATCTTGTGGTAATAATAATCACGAAAAATCCGCGCTTGAGGTTTTAAAAGAACGATACGCCAAGGGCGAAATTAATAAGCAGGAATTTGAGGAAAAGAAAAATTTTAATTATAGGATNTTTTNNGATAATTTCAGCAGAAATGCTGATTTTTTATTACTCTAGACTTCAAAAATGTTTCGTGGTAAAATAATTCAACTGAATTATGTCAACCAGAAAGGAGTGTC
>C687J35174_10008128_pt1 | contig 13380 bp, 10 predicted proteins | sample RifCSPhighO2_01_FD_35174 | JGI IMG/M metagenome (IMG submission 35174) | reverse complement strand
GCTCCGCTCATCCTCAGGAATGCCGAGCGCATTCCTTGCCCTTTGCCGTATTGCAGGAGAGGGTGCCTCCCGCAGCCGGACCGCGTTCGGGAGCATCTGCATCCTACGGGGCGTGCCATAATGCCGTGCGAATTCGTCCGCGTCCCTGGCTGAGCACGCGAGCACCAGCGCGCTCTCGCGGACCGCCTCCTTCTCGATTGCGGAAATTGCCCGCAGCGCGGCCGAGCGGGGGATGCCGGGGGCATTCTGGAGTATCTGGGCAGCAAGAGTCAACTCGCAGTTGTGGGCGTCATAGACGAGCAGCTTCTGCCTGCCGGCTCTCCTCGCCGCATGCTCCGCGCGCCGCAGCAGGGGGAATCCCCAGGGATGGCTTGCGACCAGGATGTCTGCCTGTTCCGCTTCGCGCAGGACTGCATTCCTATAGGCACGGCCATGATGCGCGAGGATATAGCTGTAGAGGTCGATGCTCTCCTCGCGGAGCAGCGCGAGCTGCGCTTTTCTCGCTGCCGGGAAGAGCCTCGAAGGGGGGACCACCATCTCATGCAATCGTTCGGCCGCATTGTGTTCGCGGGATTCGCGGGAATTGAGATCGAGGCCCACGTAGGTGACCTGGAAGTCCTCGGGAAGGTTCGCGAAGAGGTTGAAGATACGGTGCGGGCCTCCCCAGCGCACGGGAGTGAGCGGAGCGGTGTCGGTGACGAGGATGTTGAGAACCATTCCCGCGCCGGGAAGCACGGACTGGGTTTAAATGTCTGCGGGTACTGAAGGGGCCTTGCATGATGGTTTAACTCACGCCCCCATGCTCGCGCGGGCGATAGCGTACTCCGTGCCGATGACCGTCAGCATGGTTGAGCACTGAGATCTTCGCCTCTGTACACCCCCGCTCCCCATGCGATGGAGTCACCAACAACCAAGATTCGTATCCTTCCCACATCCTTAGAGATATTGAACTTGCGGTTCCGGAAGTCAGTGCCCTGATTCTCTGACGGTCCCTCCGGGATACCGCGTAACTTGTAACCGAGATCCGGGTTCTCCGGCACCTCGAAGGTCGGGCTCCCGGTAATCGGCTTCCTGGTCGCTGTACCCACGGGCGGGATAAATCTTGCGGCGGTCTCTGCAAGGAGAAGGGCGAGAAACACCGATAGAGCTATGAGGGGGATGTTGGAGACTATGTTCCATTGCCGCATGCTTCCTACCTACGGCGTGGTTCCCAGACATTAAGGGTTTCGATTCAGGGACTGGAGACCGTCAGGTTAAGCTCAGAAGGCCTTGGGAGGCCTTCTTGAGGCGTCCCCCTCCAGGAGATGCTCCGAACACCATTCCCATGTCCGTCCTCATGAGAGCATCGTCGGAGAATTCCGTCCGATAGTGGCCTTCCGCAACGGAAGAATAGTCTCTGCTACTGAGGCGAAAAGCTCATTCCTATCACAGATTAGCGCCCGACAACCCTTAAGTTTACGGTCTCCGCACCCGCACCGGTCTAAGATTCCAGTCCTGTCGCAAAGGGAAGCAAAGATACTATCCCAGGTACGCAATCCGCACCGCTTTGATTGCTATGAGTCCCGAGCTGCTCGCTCTATCGATGCGGACATCCACCGTTCCGTCACGCATCTTGAGGGTGGGAATCGGCAAGGTTTCTTCCACCCAGGGGAACGGCTGACCCGCTGCAAGCTCACCGACATCAACCCCATTTATCAACACCGTCCATCGAGCTGTTCGCAGAGGGGCCGGATGAATCAGATATTCGAGAGTCACTGTAATTGGAGTCGATGCCCTTGGCAGTGGGAGGTTAAAGCGCGTTTCCTCCATCCATGGACGCTCATCGAAGAGAATCTCGCTTGACGCAGCCCGGACATACAGGTGCAAGCCATCACCGTCAGGGAAGGAGAGGCGCTTCAAGGGAACAAAGTCAACGACTTGGAGATTCCACGCCTTGTCGAAAGCCCTGAAGTCTCCTGAGGCCAGTTGTGGGTCCACGTACCGGCCTGGTACGCTGCTATTATACATAAGAACAGCATCGGACCGGGCTATAATCTCCCGGAAGTCCCCGTCGGTTCTCCCGCATGGTTCCAATCTCCAAGATGTTCGCCACGGGCACTGGGTCACGTCCGAAATCTGAAAATCCGGAAGTGCTCCAGAGAGCTTGAGTGACTCCAGCACCTCGTGGTTCATGTAGAATGGGCTGATGACCAGAATCCTTGCCGAGGGATTCAGGGTTAGAAATGATTGCAGCGCTTCTGTCATCTCTGCAGTCCCCCAGTCCGCTGCTGAGGGAGCCCACATGCCCACGCTAATCCGTACGGACGGGAGCAGGGGAGCCTGAAGGGAGAGGTACATGTACTGGCCTACGAGCAGGAGGAGCACCACGAACGCAAGTGGAAGCCTCAACCGCCGACGGGCATCCATGCACATCACGGCCAGAGCAATGGCACATGCAGGCAGCACGGGAATGAAAAATCGAGGCACCTTATTCTGCACAATAACCAGGGTAAGAATGAGGTATGGTACGCCGAACCAGGCCAACAGCAGTGCGGACCGTTCCGTTGCCCTTGAATTCCAGAGATGCACGAGCGAGGCGAAAACTACCACGGAAACCAGGGGTCCGAGCAGCCAGGTATATAGGGCATGGGGGTAGTACAGAATATTTGTGGTTCCTGTCAGGCCGAATACGCGAGGCTGCCCAATACCTGATTCAAGAAGATGTTGCGTGACAGCAGGCAAGCTCATCGCATACCACGGAAGAGCGAGAATCATGGCAAGCAATCCCGCGAGGAGCAGGGACGCCACACGATTTCGCAAATCCGACACGTGTGATTCTCTCCCCCCCTTCAACGCGCGCAGCAGGTAAAGGAAGAATGGTCCGGCCACATACAGGGGAAAGGTCCACTTGACCAGCAGGCCCACCCCCAAGCTGATACCAAAGAGTGCTGTAATCCCTCTTCGGGTGAAATATCGGGATTGAAGCATGAGGGCGATTGCGGCGGCCACGGCGCACGTAAGTGTGAATTCAATGAAGAAGGTCCGCGAGAACGCGACGACGCCTGGCAGGAGCACGACCAGCACCGAAGAAAAGAGGCCGCAAGGCCAGCTGTGCAGCGATTTGCCAATAGAGTATACCGAGATTACAAGGACGACAGCCTGCGGGAGCTGGGAGAGGATTGCAGTATCCGGGGAGGCATTGAGGAAGAGGTAGAACGGCAATGCAAGAAGCATATGCAATGGTGGCCAGGCTCCGGATAGCCCTGAGATGAAGTCTCGGAGATATCCCTCCGTGAGAGACCTGTAGGCCACCACGCTTCTCCAGAACTGATACGCCTCATCGAACATGAGGGGCGTCCGGTCCGCCCGCATGACTGCAACGGTGACTGCGGTATGTGCCAAGAGGACAACGAGAAGGATGACCCATGTCAGAAGGGCTGAACGGGCCACCCTCGGCTTCAGCATCGGGAGACGTTTCCTCAGGGAGAGAACCGCATCAAAGACGCGCCTCCTACTGCGATACATCAGGCGTTCCTACCCGTTCTGAGCAGAAGTTCGCGCACAAGGCAGGCAACGAATCGGGGACCGTGCCTCATAATGCCAAGCCGGGAGGTACCGCGCATCCTCCGGAGCTCAAGGCTTGGAACCTCGACTACGCGAAAGCCGTGACGTAAGCACCGTATGGTCATCTGTTGCTCGATAGTAAAGGAATCCTCGTCAAGACGCAGGGAATGCGCAACTGTGCGGTCTATCGCACGGAACCCGTTTTGGCTGTCAGTGATTCTTGATCCGAAACGGAGATTGATAAGAGCGGCGATGAGAACGCCCGCACTGTGGCGCAGGACACCGTAGAGGCTGCCACCGGCCTCCTCACTTCCCCCCAGCACCCGCGAGGCAATCACAAGGTCCGCCTGCCCCGCAGTGATTGGAGCCAGCAGGAGGGGAATATCCTTTGTCTGATGAGAACCATCGGCATCGAGGAAGACCACGATGTTACCCGTAGCTTCAGCGAGGCCTCGCCGAAGGGCAAATCCCTTTCCCTTGCCATCATCTTGGAGAACCCTGCATCCCATCGCCAGAGAGATATCAGATGTGCGGTCCTCCGAGGCACCATCCACTACTAGAATCTCGGTCGCAAGGCCCTTCACTTCACCGAGGATTTCGCCTATCGTGGATTCCTCGTTCTTCGCGCAGATGACAACACTACATGTGCTTTTACGGGTCATGCAGGCACCAGGCCATTTTTGGGTAGCTATTTTTTATAAAGGCATGCCCTCTTCAAGGATGTGAGGAGAGTCCTTCTCGCCTTCCAGACGCCTCGACGGTGGGAATCATACCCTAACATTCTCCCGCCTCTGGGTATGCTTTCTGTCGCGGCGTATCTTCGTTGGCAGGGAGTGACCGTGACGGTGGCGGACTGCCATGTGCAACGCGCTCCAACTGATTTCGCCGGGTACGATGCCGTCTTCCTTGGCGTGAACATCTCGAACATCGAGAACACGCTCAAGACGGCGCTCGCTGTCAAAACGCAGGATCCGGAGATTCCGGTCGTGGTGGGAGGCCTCGCAGAGGGAATGGCAACACGCCTCCTGAAACACCCTGAGGTGGATGCGGCGATACTAGGAGAGGGAGAGCGTACGGCGTACGAATATCTTACGGCGGAAAGGAAGGAACACGTTCCCGGACTCCTGCTTCGCGGACCACGAGGGGTTATGAAAACCACGGACAGGCGTCTACTCATGAGGCTGGACACATTGCCTTTCCCTGCTCTGGACCTCGTCCCGCTGCGTCGATATCACATGCCCATAAGCAGGAGGAGGCCAATTTCCAGCATAGTTACTTCATTGGGATGCCCAAGCAACTGCACCTTCTGTTCCCACATCCCCTTCTGGAGGCCGAGGTCCGCCAGGCATGTCGTAAGCGAACTGGCCTGGCAGGAGCATGAACTGGGTGTCCAAGAGATTGCAGTGAATGATGATGATTTCACACTCGACCCCAATCGCGTGATGGCCATCTGTAACGGCATAAAGGAGTACGGCCTGGACTTCATCTGGCAGCTAAAAAATGGAGTAAGAGCCGACCAGCTCAGCCTCGAACTTCTGGAGAGGATGCACGACTGTGGACTCTGGCTTCTCGGCATCGCCCCTGAGACCGGTAGCGCGGAAACCCTCTTGAGAATCCAGAAGGGCTTTGGTCTCGACGATGTGAAGAAAGTGGTTGGCTGGTGCAAGGATATCGGTATCGCCACTTACGCGTTTTACACTTTCGGCTACCCCTGGGAGAATGCCACCCACATGCAGGAGACGGTTGCATTCATCAGAGATTTAGATACCGATTTCATGCACATCACGAGAGTCTTCCCGATTGAGGGAACACCCCTCTACCAAGAGTTCGGCGGATTCCAGGGGCTCCAGGATGCAAGCTTTCATAGTGGATGGTCTGGCGAGTCCTCGAGCCATCTGACCGAAAGATGTATCAAGGCTTCCTACAGGGCACATTACCTGTCACCAAAGAGACTGCTGAGCATCGGCAGGAACATCCCCCCAGCGAATCTCCTCCGCCTGGTCAGCCACGCCCTGCGCACAGGAGACCTGCTTGGATACGCCTCCCTCAAGGATTTTACTCCAAGAAGCATGGCCCGCCAAGAGGATAATGCAATTTCCACCGGTTTCCGGGACTAGTGGGCTGACCAGTTAATTATGATACATAATACTTCGATAGCTTGGTATCGGCTTTCTGTCTCGTGAAACGCCAGTCTATCTTGGCCCGCTTACGATTGCGTCGTTCCGTCCATGCCATCACTTCCTCTCTCAGCATCTCCTTGCTCTTGATGCGTCGTCGAGTGCATTCCGTATCCATCACCCCTATTTCGATTTCAGCGACATTGAGCCAGCTTGCATGCTTTGGGGTGTAATGAAATTCTGCCTTGGCGAGTATGCGACGAGCTTCCTCGCTGTTGAATGTCTCCAAGAATGAGGTTTCGTTGTGCGTGTTGAGGTTGTCGACAACGATGCGGAGGCGTTCCGCCTCCGCGTACACGTCATCGACGAGGTATCTGACAAAAAGGGCAAAGTCCTGCTTGGTCCGATGCTCGGTGACCCTCGTCGTGCGCTGCCCTGCTTTGGGCTCGACACACATAAAAACGTTGGCCTTGCCCCTTCGGACGTACTCATAATCGTACTTGGCGGGGCGTCCCGGCCGCATCGGGAGGGGCGCACGACTCTCTTCAAGGAGCTGCTTTGGTTTCTCATCGAGACCCAGTACAGGCCGTCGCGGGTTGTAAGGTTCTGCATAGAGATCGAGCACGTCGTACATGCGCTTACGATATTCGGGTGTGATACTCTGGATGCACCACATGCGTTTCAGCCAAGGCTTAGTCCGGCTTTTTTTAAAATCAGTCGTACGCTTTCTCGACGAGTGTTCTTGCCCGTTTGTGCCGCACTCTCTTCAACGAGGAGGCGCAGCGACCACCGCTGCGCGCCTTTTGGGGGTGCCGAACAGGCCAGAGCGATAATATCAGCCTTATCCTGTTCGGTGTATTTCTGTGGTTGTCCGGGACGGGGCTTCTCTTGAAGTGCTGCGTGTAGCCCTTTCCCTGCATAGCGTTTCTTAATCCGATAGACGGTCATTCTGCCAACACGAAGCGTATTGGNGATTTTGACGTCACTCTCGCCTTGACCACTGAGCAAGAGGATGCGCGCCCGATTAAGCGTTCGTGCGCTGTGAGTTCCTTTGCGCGTCATCGCTTGTAGTTGCTTTCGATCCCGTGCTATTAATTTTAGGTGTGTCATGCCACCTACAAGAATTCACTAAAATATAAATGTATCTAAATTAAATGGTAACTGCACTAGCCTGCCTCGGGATTTCCTGCTGCCAAGAGACTCATCTTGAGTACGCTGATTGGAGCGCTTCCAGCCATGCTCACGCTCACCATGCCGTCATGAGGCATACCCTGCGGCAGAAGGACGCCGATTGTGACATCAGGGAGTGGTGGCGTGCGAGAGAGATTTGCCAAGGGAATCCCCTGTACCCTGACGGGAATCCTTTCCCCAACGGCCGCTCCCGGCGCAAGATAGTCAATGAGAAGAACAAGTGGCTCCGAGCCTTGCCCGACACGGAAATCAAACTGCCGGTCAGCGCCGCTGTCATGACGCGGCTCCGAGCTGATGGAGTTCAGGTTTCTCTTCACGTAAATCTGCAGCAGTGAGTCATCAGGCAGAGTGGACTGGCCGACTAGACGATACAGCCTATGGGCCTGGCTCCAGGCCTCCTGCGCGTCCTCGTAAGCCCGCGAGGCCCTCATCGGGAGAGACCCTCTGTACTTTCCGATAATCACGGCGTCGGCGCCTATCAGGAGCTGTTCATAGCCGTCAAGATCATACGCGCATGGTGCGAAGCCGACGAAGCATGGGTGCAAGTCGGTGACCTCCAGAGGGGGCAGGGCATCGAGGTTCGCTTCGCTTCGGAAGAAGAGAGCGTTGTAGAAGTCGTCGTTCAGGCTGACCACATGGGCATTGGAAGCAATCCGCCCGCCGAGCGAGTCTCTCAGCGCGGTGAGCCCCCAGTCAGTCCGGTCGGGGGCAAGCATTCCGTTATTCATCCTGCCACCTGGAGGGACTGGTGGCATCAGGTACGTAAGCAAAAGGAATTGGAGTAATCCGCCAAGCACCACCACGGCCATAACCCATCTTCCCAACGTACGCGGCACGGACCTGACCCCCGCCGCGATTAGGATGGCAAACGCGGGCAGGTAAGCAAGGATGAAACGCGGATTCATGGGTGCCACCACAAGGAAGGAAAGAATGAGATAGGGCAGGACTATCCACAAGAGAAGGAAGGTCAGGGCATTCTCTTTCAGTCTCAGGAGATAGAACAGAAAAACGACTGCGGCGACGGTGAAAAATGGGAGCAGCTGAACGGTGAACACGGCTGAAGGATAATAGAGCGCATTCTTCCCGCTGAGAAGAGGGGTGCCATCACTCCACGTGCTCCGCGCGCTTCCGATCAACTCGATGGTGGCTTGCATGTTCGGAAGGTACCACCCTGAAGCGAGGTACAACCCGGCTCCCACGGACAGAAGCAGCCAGCATGCCCAGAGGGAAACCCCCCTCTGGCCGGACATTCGGCGATATGAACGCCACGCGTAGAGCATGAAAGGCCCAATGACGAAGGCGGTGTAGCTCCATTTGGCCAGAAGCCCTACCCCGACGCTCAATCCGAATGCAAGGGTGTAGCCCTTATGAGAGAATCCCTGACTCCTCAGCATCAGGGCGAGCGACAAGGCGACTGTGGCCATGAGGGTGAACTCCTGCAGATATACTCTCGAGAAGCCGACCACACCGGGCAGCAGGATAGTCAGGGTTGCCGCGAGCAATCCTGTTTCCATTGAGTGGAGGGCCTTTCCTATGCCATACACCGAAAGAACAAGAACAAGGGCTGCCAGGAGGCCGCTGTAGATGGCAACATCCTGTCGATATCCAAGAGCCCAGTACCACGGAATTGAGAGCAATTGCATGAGAGGCGGGTGAGCTGACGGTGAAATTCCTGCGTTCAGGCCCATGTGCCCTATCCCTCTGCAGTAGGGCCAGCACGACTTGAAATGTAGGGCCTCGTCCGTGAAGAAGGGCTGACGGTCCAAAGAGACCACGATGAATGTATTTGCCGTGTGGAAGAGGAAGATGGCTAGAAGGAGCAGAAGGGGGTGCCGCCTGACCCACTCGAACACTCCTCCCCCGTTCACCTTTGATGACATTGGCGCACTTATCCTGTCAGGCCTCTGCCATGCTGTGGTGTTTTTTTGGGACAAAAATCACCGCAGCAGCGTATTCCACAACACCCCCCTGAGCGAATCAGCATCGCTCTCAAGGTAACAGGGATAGAGGCACGGCGTCTCGCAGCCTTTGATTGCCCTGCGCTTCGCCGCCATCTCCGCGCTCTGCCATGCTTCGCCTATCGTCATCCGCCTTAGGTCCGCAGCGTTCCCCATACAGGTCCAGAGCTTCCCATCCGGAGAGATGACGCCCATGACAAATCCCGCATAGCACTTCACCGCGTCCTGCCGTTCATTACGGAAATACCTCTTGGTGCTCTCTAGGTAATGTACAGCATTGCCTATCGGCGCACCGGCCTTCCGCAGCTCGATGAGCCTATCCAGTTCGGCATCGAGCTCGGCAATGCGGCCGAGAGGCACCCGCAAGGGATTTGCTGGATTCACGTAGGTGATATCGAGGTTGTTGTCGTTGACCGGCTGATAGGTCACGCTATCGAAGCCGAGTGCGCGGGCAAAGTGATACATCTCCGTCAGCCTGGTGAAGTTGTCGCGCTGGATGACCATCGTCAGATTGAGTCCCAGGGGTCGATTCTCCTCCTTCCGAAGGCGGTCAAGCTCTTTTACCGCCGCAACAATACGGCCGAAAGAACCTGGGATGCCGCGAATGCCATCGTGCGTCTCAGCGTCGGGCCCGTCCATGCTTATCTGCAGTCGGTCCACCGTGGATGCAAAGAGCTGCTCCATGCGCGCCGGAGTGAACAGCATCGCGTTGGTGGTGATGTTCATACGCAGCCCCTGCTGCGTGGCAAAGGCGATGATGTCCATGATGCGAGGATGGAGGAATGGCTCGCCACCGCTTATCTCCAGCACGCTCTCCTGGCTGAACTCAGCAATCTGGTCGATGTAGTGGCATGCATCATCGTACGACATGATGTCGCCCGGAACCAGGCGCCAGTGGTTGCACATCACGCAGCGCAGGTTGCAACGCGTGGTCAGGGTGAGGGTGACACTTTTGGGTTTCACGAGCGGAGTGTTCAGGACCCGAGAAGAATAGAGCTTTCCGAGGCGAACCAGTTTCGCGCGACGCCAGGGTTCCCCGAGATTCTGCAGGACCGTCAGCGCCATGCGACTCCCTCCGCACCAGCGGCCGCCTCAGGCCGCGTGGCCGACACGATTTCCCGCACTTTGGGGAGGAGTTCCTCGGCCATCCTCTGGTGTCCTTCCCGGTTGGGATGCCTGTCCTTCCTGCTAATCCAATAGCCTCGGTGAGCAAGGAATCTGCCCGCCTGTAGAAAATAAGGCGCCCGCTCCGCATCGAAGCAGTCGTCAATCAGCAGCGCAGTCAGCGAAATGCCGTCAAACCATCCAAGACGAACAGAAAGAGGATTAAGTACTATCAGGGTGACGGCCGAAGCTGCCAGGGTGAGCATGATGTTACCCGGCAGGCCATCCCTCAATCCCACGATGCCCCTCTTGTGTCCATCCGCCCCTGTGAGGCTCGCCCCGAGAATCGCCTTCGGCGCTCGTCGAAGCTGTCCACAAAATCCGGGAGGCAACGCTTGCAGCCCTCGAAGTACTCTCCCTTGCCGAGCCGCTCGCGGAACGCCTTCATCCTGGCAGAGTGCCACAGCTCCCTCAGCGGAGTCTCGCGGACATTCCCCAGAACATTCTCGTAGAACGACGCGAGGATGCAGCAGGCCAGCGCCTCCCCGCGGGAGTTGATGAATAGCATTTCCCACGGCGCGTAGCAGAAGTCCGGAGTCTTGTGTGTGAAGAAGCCATGCCGGAGGATGGATTCGATATTCGTGTTCACTCTGTGTCTGACGGCCACGCGCAGAGCATGTTGCAGAGCGGCCGTTGGTTCCGGTTTCCCCCGCAGAAAACGTGAGGCAGCAATGCGGACATTCAGACCCGCGTGAGGAGAGGTGACGTTGTTCATGGACAGATGTCGGTTGCTGCCCCACTCCAGGAGGGTGGAGAACTGCACTGCCTCGACACCCAACTCGGCCGCAAGCCTGATGATATCGGCGCACTCGTGATAATTCTCGGCCGTGATGACGAAGCTTATGCGTGTCACCGGAACAGGACAGACAATCTCCCCCTTGAGCTGCAGAAGTCTCTGCAGCGAGGACAACGCTTTCTGGTGCACTCCCCTACCCCGGATGGCGTCGTTCACCTGCTCGGTCGCGCCGTCCAGAGAGAAGGTAATGTCGTCGAGTTGCATCGCGATGAGCTCCCGCATCATCTCCTCGCTGAGGATGGTCCCGTTGTTCGTGAGCGTTACCCAGAAGCCCATGTCCTTCGCCATCCGAAGGATGTCCATGATACGGGGATGCGCGAACGGCTCCCCTCCCCCGGTGAGGTCCAGCTCCCGCACGCCGAGTGCCTTGCAGTCGCAGAAGATGGCTGCAATCTCATCGTAGCTCAACTCCTGGTCTCGATAATGGTTCGGATTCTCCTCCTTGTCCATCCGCCAGCAGTGCCCGCAGCGGAGATTGCACCAGTCAGTGAGCGATAGGATGACTTTCTTCGGACCGATTGGTTCATTCCGCCGGATGGCCTCGAAGAGGCGACTCTCGTGGGCAACGAGCTGGCTCATCCGGTCACCCCGACGGCGGCGACCGGACCTGCCCGGGAAAGTTCCTCTTTCAGTCCTGCGTTTTCCAGAAAGATAGAGGCGCAGCAGGTTTTGCATTTCCCGAAGAGATTGTGCTCCAGCATCCTCCTTCTTACCTCGGTGAAGACGCTTCCGCTCCACGCGTGCTCCAGACTGTCGTCCAGGAGAGGGGCTGCAGCTTCCCCCCCCTTTTCCATCAAAGGGCAGGGACTCACGAAACCGTCCGGCGTGACGCCCATCATGAGGAAAGGCTGAAAACAGGCGATGCTGCGGAAGCCGCGCTCCTCTGGCGTGAGGAGATGGTCCACCTGGTTGAAGAAGTACTCAGGGGAGCCTGCGACAAGGGAAGACAGATTTGTCACGACTCCACAAGAGGTCGCTTCGCGAACGAGCTGGGGAGCGTCATGCCTCAGCGACTCCCATTGCTCGGCGGACAGCCTCTGGGCAGCGCACGCCTGGGTGATGTCTGAAAGAGGCAGGAAGGTGATGTCCTCAATCCCGTGCTCTGAAGCAAAGCGAATGAGACGCGAAAGAGTCTCCCTGTTCATCCGAGTGAGCACCGTATGCAGCCCCAAGCGCGGGGAGAGGGAGCCAAGCTCCTCCTTCCAGAAGCGGAACCGGTCAATCGCTCGCACGATGCGGTCGAAGGTGCCGGGGACACCTCTCATCCTGTCATGGATATCCGGAGAAGGAGCGTCGAGGCTTATCTTAATCTCATCGAACCCATCGTCAACAAGCATTCGGATGAGGCCTTCATCGAAAAGCGTCCCGTTGGTGACCAGCCACCCTGTCATCCCCTGCCTCTTCACCTCTTGAAGAACCGCTCTCGCCTGGTCCTTGTACGCGAGGACCTCTCCATCTCCGAGCAGCTGGACATATCGCACTCCCATCGCTGCCGCCTCGCGGAGCACTCGCAAATAGAACTCCGTGGGAAGACGCTTGGGATAGATGCGCGAGAGATGCGCGAGGTGCCCTTCGTTGCTGTACCCACAATAGAAGCACTTGAGATTGCAGACCGGGACCATCCTAATCTGCAGTTTCCAAGGGGGAGCTGGAACTCCTTGAGACCAGCTGTTCAACCTCCGCAGCATCTCCCCGTGCTGGTCGAGGCTCATCTCCCAGCCTCTGCGAGTTGCAGTGGGTGGCTCCCTTCTGCGTGCCTGAACTGCCGCCGCAAATCCCGGTTGTTCACCACCAGCGTTGAGCAGCAACGCGAGCACTGAGGGAGCAGGTTGTGGGAGAGCATCCGTTCCCTAAGGCCGGAGAAGTACGGGCCGTGCCAGATGTCCGCGAGACTCTTCTCGCGTGCGCTTTCCTGGCTCGCCTCGTGGAGGAACCCGCACGGCCCCACCTCACCCTTGGAGCGTATGCCCATGCGGAGGAACGGCTCGAAGCACGGTGACTCCAGAAGCGGGTCACCCGAATCTCGTGCCTCTTCCGCATTCCGGAAGAGGACCTTCTGCATCTCTCCGGTGTGGCGCACCATCGCAGCGTCGAGATAATTCCGCAGATTGGTGTCGATTCCGAGTTCTTCCGCATCATCCAGAGCCTCAAGTGCGCTCTGCCTGAACTCCTCCTCCTGACGCTCCGTGAGCTTGAGCCGCGCCCCGGCTTCCGAGTAGACCGTGATGGGCTCGATGAACACCGCGTTCACGCCGAGCTCGGCGCCCAGGCGCATGACCTCCGCAAGATGGCGATGGTTCCTGTTGCCGAGGACCAGGCCGAGCTCCACAAAAGGCTTGTCGCTCCCGAAGAGCCTCTTGTAGCGCGCAATCCTCTGCAGATTGCGGACCTGCCTGCGGAATGAGTCCTTCTGTCCCATGAGGAGATCCACCGTATCCGCATCGTGACCGTGGAAGCTCATCTTGAGGTGGTCGAAACCTGATTTGACGATGCGGCGGATGTCCTCTTCGGTGAAGAGCGTGCCGTTGGTGCAGATGTAGCCGCGCATCCCACGCTCCTTCACCCCGGCCATGATGTCCACCGTATCGCGACGTAGGGTGGATTCGCCGCC
>C687J35174_10008106_pt1 | contig 13405 bp, 19 predicted proteins | sample RifCSPhighO2_01_FD_35174 | JGI IMG/M metagenome (IMG submission 35174) | reverse complement strand
TGTTTTCAATATAAAAATATTTTTGATTAATTACTTCATATATGAATGGAACATTGTTGATTTCAAAATTAAATATCTCTGCTATCTCATCATTGATATTTATATTTCTTGCCAGTTTCCACCCTTTTTTTGTTAGTAATGGATGTTCATTAGTACATTCTAACTCTAATCCAGAGTGTAATATTATTTTTATTAATTCTTTAGAGAGATCCTTATGATATTTAATAATTCTGTTTTCAATAAATCCTCTGCCTTTATCATAAGATAAAATTTTTGCATTTATCTTATTTTCAACAATTTCGCCTATTTTTTTATATGTTCCATCACTAAGAAGTATTCTAGAATTATATGGCAAACATCTTTGCATAGCTCTTGCAACTGATTTTGGAGATCCTAACAAAATAACCAAGTCAATGAAACCGATATCAATTCCCAATTCAAGAGAGGTTGAGCAAACAATGCATTTTAATTTTCCTTCCCTCATTCTTTTTTCTGTTTCTAGCCTGTGTGTCTTGTCCAATGAGCCGTGATGGGCTGCTATATTCTCAGCGTATAACTCCGGAAATTTCTCCTTGAGATTATGAACAACCCTTTCTGTTGCTGACCTTGTGTTTGTGAACACCAAAGTTGTCTTGTGATCCTGTATCAATCTATTCAGCAGATTGTAAGTTTCGCTGCTTGTCTCTTCATAAGTTGTATTAATCAAATCCTTTACCGGGGAAAGGACTTTCAGGTCCATCTTTTTATTGAATGAAATATCCGCTATGCTGCAGTTTCTATTACTGCCGACTAAAAATCCTGCAACTTCTTCCAAAGGGCTTATTGTTGCAGACAACCCTATTCTCGTAAAATCTTCCCCTTTCAGATAGTTTAATATTTCCAATGATAAAGACAAATGAGAGCCCCTCTTGTTTTCTGCAAGAGCATGAATCTCATCAACTATCACATATTTTGCGTTTCTCATAAGCTCCATGAATTTAACTGAAGTCAATAGCAAAGAAAAAGATTCAGGCGTTGTAATGAATATATGGGGTGATTTCTTCAGCATCTTCTGCTTTTCTGATGTGGAAGTGTCACCTGTCCTTACAGAAACTCTTATGTTGAATTTTTTATCTGCTAATTCCTCTATCTCCTTCAATGGCTGCTCAAGGTTAAAAAAAATGTCGTTAGACAATGCCTTAAGTGGACTTATGTATATTGCATAAATCCTGTCTTCAAGAAGATTGTTTTCTGATAATGTGATTAATTCATTCAGTATTGAAAGAAATGCCGTCAGAGTCTTGCCTGAGCCTGTAGGGGATGAAACAAGAATGTTTTCTTTATTATGTATCCTTAATATTGAATATTTCTGCGGCTCTGAGAAGCTCTTGAATTTTTTAAGAAACCATTCTTTCGCATGAGGATTGAAAATCTTAAGAATATCCTCTTCCTTGTCCGGCTTTTTTAGGAATGTTATCATTTCTTCAAGATTCAAATTAATTTTATAAACCCTTCCTTATTAATGTTATTATGGATTACATAGACAAGTTCAAGAAGAATATCCTCAAGGAATCTGAGGAGCCTGATAACCTTGAGAAAATCAAAGGTATAGATTTCAACAAGGAAGTTAATATTAGTAATCTGATTGAATCATACAAGACAACAGGGCATTCTGCAAGCGAGATTTACAGGGTGATGGACATCATCAAAGAGATGAGGAAAGAGAAGTGCATCATATTCTTCGGGTATACTTCAAGCATGGTGAGCTCTGGATTGAGAGATATTTTCAAATATCTGGCGGAACATAAGATGATTGACGTGATTGTTACAACTGCTGGTGGCGTCGAGGAAGATATCATCAAATGTCTTGGCCCTTTTTTATTAGGGGATTTTAAATTAAGTGGAAAACAGTTAAGAGACAAGGGAATCAACAGGATTGGAAATATTCTGGTCCCTAATGAGAGATATATAAAATTTGAGGATTTTCTGATTCCCATTTTGGATAAAATAAAAGAGCCGATTAATCCTTCTGAATTTGTTGAGATATTGGGAAGAGAGATTGATAATGAAGAATCAATTTACTATTGGTGCTACAAGAATAACATTCCCGTGTTTTGCCCTGCATTGACTGATGGAAGCATAGGAGACATGATTTATTCTTACCTGTTCAAGAATCCTGATTTCAAGATTGACATCGCAAATGACTTGAAGAAGATAAATGAAATAGCGATGACCTCAAAGAAAACAGGGGTTATTATATTGGGCTCTGGGATGGTGAAACATCACATCGTGAATGCAAATCTGATGAGGGGAGGCTCAGATTATGCAGTTTACCTGAATAATGCGCAGGAGTTCGACGGCAGTGATGCAGGAGCACTGCCGGAGGAAGCAATATCGTGGGGAAAGATAAAGCCAAATGACAAGTCAATAAAAGTATTCGGGGATGCAACCATATTGTTTCCTTTGATTGTGTTTGAATGCTTTAAAAGATAATTTTATAAATTTTTATAGGATATAATTCCTATATCAAATATGGAAGTTGAAAAAATCCATGGAAATGAGAATCACCCGATAATAGATGGTATTGGAATAAATCCAAAAATTCTTGATGATAAAAGATTCATAAAAAGTATCCTGACAGAACTTCCAAAGATCATCGATATGCATACTCTGACGAGAGCTAAAGTGATAAGAGCCACTCCAAAAGAATGGGATACTGGAGGAATTACATGATTCATAATCTTGAGCGAGAGCAACATTTCAATTCACACTTATCCCGAGGAAGGAAAATTTTATCTTGACCTGTTTTCATGCAAGGAGTTTGATGTTGAAAAGGCGGTTAGTTACTTGAAGGATAAGTTTGGTATGAAAAGATTCAAGCAAACATTGCTAAAGAGGGGGATTATTAGTCTTTTTTAGATAGTAACAAATGATAAGATTTATAAATAGGGCTTTCTTCTGCTTTTTATGAAATTCATCAAGAAATTCAGGGGGTTAGAATGAAAAGGGAAACTTTAGCTGAAAGATTAAGAAGAGAAAGAGTACCAGAAGAAGTACTAGAAGAAGCAATTAAAAAACCAAGAGAAACCGAATTTTGGAATTTTAATCCATTGAATGATCTGAGAATTATAGCCTCGCATTCAGAAGATACAAAACACGTTAAATCAGAGGGTCATATAATAAGAGATATTTGTTCTAGATTGAAGGAAATAGAGGAACATTATCCTCTAAGGGAAAATAGCAGAATTCCCGAGATTAGGGCTGATGATTATCTGCTTGAAAGAGTAAATGAATTTTCATTGATTTATTATGCACTTACCGAAGGTTATGTGCCAAAATCTATTGTTGGCTTTGTTAGTCTGCCTCTTGTAGATGGCCTTGTTGAGGATAAGGCTCCAGAATTTATGGATGGGTTTAAAAGAAGACTTGATAGAGAGACGAAAGATCATATTTTGAGAGATGTGGCATATATTGTAGATCAGTTAATTACAATTGCCAAAAAAGGAAATGGTTATCCTTATCCTGATGTTGTTAGTGACTTTCCTTTTGCACAGTATAAAATAGGAGATATTCCATTAGATAATACGCAAGGTGCATTTGTAGCTCAGATGGGAAAATTGTTTGCATTGAATTATGCCTTGAATTATGGCCATATTCCTGAAGAGATTGCTCCGACAAGTCCACCAGAGTATCTGCATGATATAATAATGTGCAAGAAAAGATGAGGATGAATGAAATTACATGTTATGAAGAATATGCAAGATTCTTTGCTGATGCACTGAAAAACATTTCAAGAGAAAGATTAGAAGCTTCACAGCATTATAATACTTTGCTGGCTAGTGCGTTGACATTTATGAAAAATATAGGCATACAGAGAAAAACTCTTGCAGGCATTGTAATTGATATGCCTGAGGGTTATAACCCTTTATTTTGTGGTGCACTTGTAAGGCCAACGGGAATCGAGATGGATCTGGAAGTGAGCAATCAAGGATTTGTATGGGGTCTTTGGGGGGATTGCAAACCTTGCGGATCAGTGCTTGATGCCTCTGATTTGATGAGGAGGATAAGATTTGATATCACTCCAGGATATTCTCTCCAAAGTGGTTCAAGTATGTATGTGCGCGACTTGAAGGCAATAGCAGAGGGGATGATATTTTTATTGTTTCCAGATGTAAAAGCACTTAAAGAAGAAATATAGTTATTTGTTGCATCAAGCAGGGATTGCTTATGGCGCACTTAAATCTTTTTTATTTCATCTAACAATCTGTCTTTTTCTTTTCTGCCAGTATGTGTCTGACCAAAACGAACCACTATATAATTGAGTCTCCCCCAGTATTCTCTCGGAAATAACTTTTGTAAATCTTTTTCTATCTTTTCTGGTTTAGTGTTTTTTGTCCATCCAAGTTTTTGGCTTGTATAGCTTAAATGAGTATCTATGCCTATCGTGTCCTTTCCCATTACTGCCAAGAATACATTTGCCGTCTTCCTCCCAACTCCGGGAAGCTCCACTAATTTNTCAAACTCAAGAGGGACTTCTCCCTTGTAATATTTAATCAACATCTTTGCNCAATCAATGATGTGCCTTGACTTTGTCTTATGATAATTAACCTTCCTTATTATCCCCTCAACATCGCTTGTTTTTGCCCTTGATAATTTNTTTAGAGAATTGTATTTTGAGAATAAATTGTCTGCTATAGGTATTGTGGTATCATCCCTTGTTCTTGCTGAAAGAGCAGTTGCTATCAGCGTCTGCCATGGCTCCTTCCAATCTTCTGCCGCCAATCTCTTTTTAGAACCATATCTTTCCAATTCTTTCAACTGTTTAATATGCTTCACTTGAATATCTCCCCTGTTTCCTTTGACCAGAACAGCAGGTCAAGATGATCCATCGGGATATTTATCTTTTTGCTGAATTCAAGAAACTTGGATTCTATCTCAAGATATTTCTTTGGCGTTAAACTTTTAGGTATTTCATCTATCACATCATTTCTTAACAAATTCTTTAATATGTGCCTGTCTAATATTGCAAGATTCTTATAGCCTGTATTCCTGAGAAAATGCGCTGATTCCTTGTAGCCATAGCCTTTGACGTTTTTAACAAGAAACTCCCTTAATTCCTGAGAATCTTTTATCTTCTTTATATTTTTTAGAATAAAATCATACTTGCCCTTCAATTCAAGAAGATATCTTGACTTGTTCATGTGAAATCTAACATCGCCTATTATATATCTTTCAGGGTTCACATTCTTGTTTCTGAAGCCTGCATCCTTTAATTTAAGTATTGAGCTCCATGCAGCCTTTGCAGGTGACTGCGGGGTTAAAAGACAGAAGCACATCTCATAAAAATAATCCTTATTTTCTTCAAATTCCTTTAGCCTTGATATTATTTCATTTTTTCTTGCATTGTAATAATCAAGAATCTCTTTCATTTTAACATCATCCTGTAAAAGTTTATAACATTTATTATTCCATGTGCAGTTCAACCACATCATCATCATTCAGCGCATGATCCAAACCAGCCCTTGTACCCTGATGCTTCACTGATGTTCCCCAGACCCTTGCAAACCTGAATTTTCTTATGAAATCCTTGTGAATGATCTCTGCTATATTAATTATCTTTGAGCCTTTTTTCAATGCAATCGGAGGATGATCCTTTTCCTTTCCAGGCTGCTTTGTGTAAATTTTTATCAGGTTGAGGCTTTTCCAGATGTCATCCCTGAATTCTTTTATGTCATCATTCTGATACAGCAATGTCCTTTTATCGATGTCATTTTGCTTTAATTCTTTTTTTATCAGCTCCAGCTCTGACTTGTCCTTTAGAATAATAACTATTAAGTCTGATTCCCTTGCAACACTCAGGAAAAACAAGCCATGCTTTGCTTCGTTATAATTTTTTGTTATTGCGGGAAGCTCTATCATCTGGAGCTTAATTCCCTTGTAATCCATAATCCCAACTTCCGGGAGTTTAGTTGTGAATTTCTGCTCTGATATCCGTGGCTTTGCATTCGTCAGCTTAGACAGCANAGTTGATTTCCCTGAATTTGCAAGNCCTACTATTGATACTCTTGCTGCACCCTCCTTCTTTATCGAGAAGTATGAGGAGCCTTTCTTTGCCTGCTTTTCCTTTTCTGACAACTCCTTGTATTTCTTTATCTGATCCTTTATCCACTGCACTAATTTCTCAGATGATTTGTGCTTTGGGACAGTTGAATACATCTTCTGCAGTGCCTTCAGCTTTTCGGAGCTGTTTCTGGCCTGATGGTATTCCTGCTCTGCTAGATTGTAATCAATTCCTGGGTTTACTGGCATATATTATCACTAACTTAAAATTATATAAATATAATCATAAATCTTATAAACAAAAAGCCCTTTTATAATCCATGAGAGTAATCCTGCCAACATTGAAGGAAAAAAACAGGTATCTTGCCTATGAAATAAAGGATAATCGGAAATATACCCTTGATGAAATAAAAAATGAAATGAAAAAGGCAATCCTTCAGTTCTTGGGGGAATTTGAGTATGCGAAAGCAAATATTTTAATATTAGATGATTTTAAAAAAAACAAAGGAATTATAAAGGTGAACAACAAATATGTTGACAAGACAAGAGTTGCCTTGATGCTTATAAGAAATTTCATTGTTGAAACAATAGGCGTTTCAGGAACATTGAAAAAGGCAAGAATCAAGTTTATCGGAGGTTGATAAAATGGAACAAATGCAACATCAAATGATGGGTTATGACAGAACTTCTATTATGTTCAGTCCTGATGGAAGATTATTGCAGGTTGAGTATGCAAAGAAAACTGTAAAGCAGGGAACCACTGCAATGGGGATGGTGTGCAGGGATGGAGTCCTGCTCATAGCTGACAAGAGAATAAGCGAGCCATTGATAATTCCCAGCTCAATAGAGAAAGTAAGCCCGATAGACGATCATATAGGGGCAACTGCCTCGGGAATTGTGAGCGATGGAAGAGTTCTGATTGATATAGGAAGGGTGATGGCGCAAAAGAACAGGGTCACTTATGACAGCCCTATAGACACATTGAGCCTGGTGAAAAACATATGCGATATAAAGCAGTATTACACCCAGGTAGGGGGGGCAAGGCCTTTTGGAGTCTCCCTGCTGATTGCCGGCGTCAATGATGATTGTGACTTGTACCTGACAGATCCAACAGGAATCTATTTTCAATACAAAGCAACAGCTATCGGCGACAGTGATGATGAAATAAAGGANATGCTNAANAANGANTACAAGGAAAGCATAACCTTGAATGAAGGCTTGAAGCTGTGCCTGAGAATCTTGAGGAAGATTCAGGGAAAGAATTTTGACATGGAAAGGATAGATGCTGCAGTTATAAAAACCTCTGACAAGAAATTTATGAAATTAAGCGTAAATGATTTGAACAAGCTGAAGTAAATAATAATTTTTTAAAGCAAATCTTTATAAAATTTGGATTAGCTTAAAATAATATGGTCAACATAGATGATGCAATAGTTGCAAGACTTAAAAAAGGGGAGCATACTTTCGAGATTCTAGTGGATTGCGAGAAAGCTCTGGAATTGAAAAAAGGAAAGGACACAGACTTGGACGATATTCTTGCGACCAATGACATATTCAAGGACGTGAAGAAAGGGGAGCATGCCTCTGACCTGATGAAATTCTTTAAGACAGAGAATAAAAAAGAGATTGCAAAGACAATAATACTTGAAGGGGAAATACAGCTGACTTCTGAGTACAAGAAGAAGATGAGGGATGAAAAAAGAAAACAGATAGTGAATAACATCCACAGGAATGCTGTTGACCCAAACACAGGGTTACCCCACCCCCCGCAAAGGATTGAGATGGCGCTTGATGAATCCAAGGTGAACATAGATGAATTCAAGCCAATAGAGGAGCAGCTGAAGAGTATACTGCCCAAGATGAGAGCTATACTTCCCCTAAAATATGAGGTAAGGGAAATTGCAATCAAGATTCCAGGAGCATATGCCGGAAAATGCTATTCGATACTTAAGCAGTATGGAAAGTTGCTGAAGGATGAATGGCAGAATGATGGAAGCCTTGTCGCTGTTGTGGAAGTTCCTGCCGGCGCTCAGGAAGAATTCTTTGACAAGCTGAATAATCTTGCGCATGGGGAAGTTGANAGCAAGATACTGAATGTAAGATAAGTTTTATAAATATGGGAAACATACAATAATTGCAATGAGACAAGAAACTATAATAATATCAAGGAAGGAATATGAGGGTATGAAAGAGACGATAGAGATACTTCAAGATCCAGAAATAATGACACAGGTCTTTGAAAGTGAGAAAAATATAAAACTCGGAAAGATAAAAGAATTGAAGTATTAATATATCTTGTGAGTTCCAACTGCTTCTATAATAATTAGTCTGTCATCATCTTTTATTGAGTAAATTATTCTTATATTAGAACCAAGCCAGCAACTCCATTTGCTATCTAACCTTCCATGAAGAGGATGAGCTCCAATATCTTCTCTTGGATTAGTTCTTAATTTCTCTAATTTTTCTTTTATATCCTTTCTTATCCTCATATATTCTATTAGTTTTCTCTCTGTTTTTCTATTTGCTATAAATATTTTATACATTGATTAATAAATGACATTCTTTATATAAAAATCTTGTTGAAAGCAAGATACTGAATGTAAGATAACATCAGTCTTTGTAATACCTCTGGAGATTCTATCATGGAACTAATTTTTGGCATTATTGTCTTTTTAAGCCCCTCAAATTCTCTATTTCTATTCGTTATAAAAGCCTTTTTAGCATCTCTTAAATATCCAGTAGATTTACTTCTTCTGTATAGCGTTTCTATTTCATCTAATTCTTTTTGACTATTTTTAAGCTCTTCAAAAATTTGAACTAAAACGCGTTCTTTAAGTTTGACTCCAAACATAGTGAATATTTATTTTTTGTTTTTATAAATAATACTATCCCTTTATATATATTAAAAGATATAGATTAATTAATATAATAAAAATAATTTTAGGATAACACATATTTATATATATTGCACAATATAAATGCAACCAATCTTAAAAATTATAGAAAAGTTTATATAATAGTTTTTATACGTCACTTATTATGATAAAGAGATGTGATGTAAAATGAATATTCTTAGATTAGCAAAGAGATTGGAAGGNTTGCAAACNATATCATCTATTTCAAAAATTCTTAATGTAAGTAAAAAAACAGCAGTGAATTATGTTTCCTTGCTGAGAAAAAANGGCAATATAAAAGAAACTATCTATGGCTCAAGAAAAATAAGGATGTATAAGGTAAAAACATTAAAAGAAAGAGAAGCTGGAAATCCGGGCTTTTATGAGATATTGGACAAAAATTCTAAAGTCAGGATATATTCTCCTTATGAAGATGACAGAATTTATGGCAGAAAATTAAGCATAGAGGAAGCAATAATAATTGCCGTAAATACTAAAGAGTTTAGGACTATTCTTGCTAGTCTTGGTCTATTTGGCAAGGTGAAAAATTGGCCTAAACTGAATTATTATGCAAATAAGAATAATGTTGGGAGAAAAGTAGGGGCATTGTATGATGTTGCAAAAACTGTTATAAAAGTCAAAAGGATGGACAAAAGAATAAGGAATAGCTTGTTAAAGAGTGAAGTGGATAATAAGTATATAATAAAGAACATGAAGAGCAAGAATTTAGGGCATATAGAAAAGATATGGAATATATATTTACCCTTCAACAAGGCTGATTTAGAGGCGTATAAAGAATGATTAGCTTTGAGCAACAGCTGGAATTGTTTAAAATAGTTGGCAGAGAGCTTAAAGAGAGAGTTGAATGCATAGCAATAGGTGGAAATGCAATGATGTTTTATGGTCTTAAGGAGGCAACAAAAGATGTTGATCTTGTTTTTACAAGCAGAGAGGACTTGAATAAAGTCAAGAAGGCCCTTTATGATTCCGGCTTTGAAGAAAAAACCAACATAAAAATATTCAAAAACTACGAGACTATTGATAAAAAGCCAGTCATGATGGAAGGAAAAGAGACGAGGTTTGATTTATTTTGTAAGGAAATTATATGCTTCAAACTGAGCGATACTATTATTAAAAGAGTTAAGAAGGTTTATGCATTTGAAAATTTAACAATTAAGATTGCTTCTCCTGAAGACATTATACTATTGAAATCTGCAACTGAAAGAGCAAAAGACAGGGAAGATGCTTTTGAGATAATAAAAAATTGCAATGTTAGATGGAATACAATAATAGAAGAGGCAATGCATCAAACTGAACTGGAAAAGCCTTTATTTGTTGTTTTTCTGTATGAGTTTTTGCTTGAATTAAAGGAAGATTTCAAGGCTGATGTTCCCGACAATGTCCTGAAAACACTGTTGAAAATGAGTGAGAAAGAGATGATAAAAAGATTGAAGAAGAAAAAGAACCTTAATTCTAAAAATTTATCATAGCAATCTTTATAAACCTAAAGAATTTTCTGGTTATTGACTGAGAAAGCGGAAATGCATTTTCTCACTTTAAATTTGAAGGAAGTGAAAATTACATGGGAAACATAATGTTCAAAGAAAAGGATTTGGTTGTTCCGGGAGATGTATTGGCAGAAGGAATGGATTATCTGCCTTCTGGGGGATGCATAAGGGACAATGATAAAATAGTTGCCAATCATCTTGGGTTGGTCACTCTGGAGAACAACAGGTTTGTGAAGGTAATCCCCTTAACAGGAAAATACATACCTAAAATTGGGGATACTGTCATCGGGCAGGTTGTTGACATGAGCTTCAGCGGGTGGTATTTGAACATAAACGGGCCGTATGAGGCGGCATTAATGGTGAAGGATGTTGCAGAATTCATAGACAAGGATGCAGACTTATCCCAATTCTACAATTTTGGGGATTTAATAGTCGCAAAAATCAACAGGGTCACAAGATACAGCAATATAAACCTGACGACAAAGGGACCGGGGTTAAGGAAGGTGACTGGGGGAAAGGTTATTTCAATAACCTCTACTAAAGTTCCAAGAGTCATTGGAAAACAAGGATCCATGGTTCAAATGCTGAAGGAGAAAACAAACTGCAACATAATGGTGGGGCAGAATGGAATTGTCTGGATAGAAGGAAAGAATCCAAATGATGAATTGCTTGCCACAGAGGCAATATTAAAAATTGAGCAGGAAAGCCACATTGATGGGTTAACTGATAAGATGAAAGAGTTTCTGGAGAGTAGAAGATGAGCTACACAAAAAGAAATGACGGAAGGAAGTTTGATGAGACAAGAAAGATGGAGGCAAAGCTCGGAGTGATTCCAAGAGCTGACGGCTCTGCAATGTTCAAGACAGGAGATACGATTGCAATTGCAGCTGTTTATGGGCCCAGAGAATTACATCCCAAGTTCCTGCAAGATCCTGAAAAAGGAATCTTAAGATGCAATTATGATATGACCAGCTTCTCAGTTCCTGAAAGAAAAAAACCAGGACCTTCCAGGAGAAGCACTGAAATCAGCCTAGTCACCGAAAAATCTTTATTGCCTGTCCTTGATTTAAAGCAGTTCCCGAGCGCAGTCGTGGATGTGTTCATTGAAATAATCCAGGCTAATTCAGGAACAAGATGCGCTGGAATAACAGCAGCATCAATGGCCTTGGCGCATGCAGGGGTTCCAATGAGAAATCTGGTAAGCGCTGTATCTGTCGGAAAGGTAGGGGACAAGATTGTAATTGATCTGGACAAGAGCGAGGAAGATTATGAGGAAGGCGCAACTGACATTCCTGTTGCAATGACTGGGAATCATGAAATCACATTGCTGCAGCTGGATGGCTCTGTAAGCAAGGATGAATTATTAAAGGCCCTTGAGTTGGCAAAAAAAGGATGCTCTGAAATTGATAAATTGCAAAGAAAAACATTGAGGGATTTTTACAAAGGAGTTAAAGATGAATAATGATTACATAAAAAGCCTGGTTGAAAAAGGTAAGAGAATAGACGGGAGAAAGCTTGATGAATTCAGAAAGATAATCGTTGAGACAAACATAAGCAAGAATGCAGCCGGCTCTGCAAGATGTAGAATAGGAGAGACTGAGGTGATAGTGGGAGTCAAGTTTGACATTGGAGAGCCGTATCCTGATTCACCTGATGAGGGGACTATAATTGTAACCGCTGAATTGATTCCCGTTGCAAACCCTGATTTTGAGTTAGGGCCTCCTGGAAGCAAGGCTACTGAACTTGCAAGGATTGTTGACAGGGGAATAAGAGAAAGCAAGTGCATTGACTTCAAAAAATTATGCATAAAGGAGAGAGAAAAGGTCTGGAATATATTCATAGATATTTATCCCATGAATGATGATGGCAACTTGATTGATGCCTCTGTCCTGGCTTCATTGAAGGCTCTGTCTGATGCCAAGTTCCCGAAAATAACAGATGACAGGGTTGATCACGAGACCAAGACAAATGTCGGATTGAAGCTGAACAAGATTCCAATAACAACAACATTGTACAAGATAAGCGGGAATATCATTGTTGATGCCAACAACAAGGAAGAGGAGGTTATAGATACGAGGCTAAGCGTTTCTGTTGCTGATGGAAACATTCATGCTTTGCAGAAAGGAGGGAACACACCCTTAAGCTTTGATGAAATAAGCAGAATGATCGAGATTGCAGTGAAGAAAGAAAAGGAGCTAGCAAAGTTTTTAAAATAAATTTTCAACAATCATAAAAATGGAATACACAAAATACGAGACAGCAAGGGTAATCGGGGCGAGGGCCCTGCAGATAGCTATGGGTGCGCCAATCCTGATGAAGATAGCGGAAAAGGATTTTGAAGACATGAATTACAACCCGATAGAGATTGCAAAGAGGGAATTTGATCAGGGAATGCTGCCGATAACAATAAGAAGGCCATTGCCGAGAAGGGCATAATAAATAACTTTAAATAAATAAGTTTTCTACTAATTTTTGATGGAAGCAAGGAAGATCAAGAATTCTCGGGGTGAAGACACCATAGAGGTTATTTACAAGGGAATCAGCGGTAGCTCTCCTGGCGGAAAATCAAAGAGCTCTTATGAATCAAAGGAATTCAATTATGATATAAACAAGGAAATTGAATCGTTGAAAGAATTGAGCGAGACCCTTGAATCATTGAGCATTGACAGCTTTGATGATTTCAGAAAAATCCAGAATTACACTGACAAGCTGGGAGGCAATGCAAGAACTGCACTTGATTTTGCAATCTTCAAATACAAGGAAGGATATAAGTTCTTACCAGGAAGAAAACTGCCAAGACCCCTGGGAAACATTATAGGGGGCGGGATGCACAGGCAGAATTCAAGCCTTGAGTTCCAGGAGTTTTTAATAATCCCGGAGAAAGCGAAAACGTTCAAGGATTCTGCTGAAATAAACATGAAATTTCACAAGTTCATCCATGAGAAACTGCAGAAATTGGACAAG
>C687J35174_10008099_pt1 | contig 13410 bp, 16 predicted proteins | sample RifCSPhighO2_01_FD_35174 | JGI IMG/M metagenome (IMG submission 35174) | reverse complement strand
AACGGCTCTCATATAAGAGNANTNGTANANATATTTATAAANAATGTCAATCCCTATCCCTGCGGATTCTTGGGTCATCCCAAAAGGAGCTGTCGTTGTATGCCCGGCGCAATCATCAAATACCGTAAGCGACTCTCAGGGCCGCTGCTTGACCGAATCGATCTCCACGTCGATGTCCCTCCGGTTAAGGAGGAAAGTTTAGATTTGACAACAAAAGCAGAGTCGAGCACGAGGGTAAGGGAAAGAGTATCCAGAGCGCGAGTGAGACAACTGCGAAGATTTAAAAACTCCCGCGTCAAGACCAATGGCGAGATGAGTTCTGCGCAAGTTAAAAGCTATTGCCAATTAACCAGCTCCTCCCAAAATCTTTTAAAACAGGCAATTTCTAAATTATCTATTTCAGCCAGATCATATTTCAAAGTTATAAAAGTAGCTCAGACTATCGCCGACCTAAACGGTAAGGACAAAATAGAAGTTTCAGATATTGCAGAAGCTCTGCAGTATCGGGCAAAGGAAGATTAGGAAAAATTAGCAATGCCCCTTGACAAACAAAAAAAGGTAGAGTAGGATTGATTTTATCCTATGTTAAGTAAAATAAAAAATTCACTGTCGGTTTTTAAATACTTACAACTTCTTGCCTATTTTAGTTTTGTTTCTCCAGTTTCTGCCCAAACGATTAGAGCTAGTCTAGGTTTTAATGCTCCAACTTTATCAACGATCTTAACGTTTATGATCCGCGCATTTTTCATTATTGCAGGATTAGCGGCTTTGCTATATCTTTTGCTGGGTGCATTAGCTTGGGTGACATCCGGAGGTAATAAGGAGAATGTTGATAAAGCCAGAGACAAGATTACGGCAGCCGTATTAGGACTGATAATCATAGTCGCAGTATTAGCAATCATCGTAACTTTTGAGCAGGTAATATTCAGACAACAGATTTGCTTAGGTTTAAGTTGTAATTTAGTAATACCGGCTCTATTGTAGTGACTCGTTTATATTTTTAATTTGCAGCTTCAATGTTTACTCCTTTTGCTGTTTATGCCCAGATAAAGGATTGGCAATCTTCAGGCTGTATTGTTGATGGAATCCCAACCTTAAAATGTCTTGAGGTAGTCTTCGGCAACATAATCTTCATGTCTTCGGCTTTAATTGTCCTTGTGTTATTTATAATGTTTGTCGTAGGAGCCTTTAGATATCTCACCTCATTCGGCAACCCGGAAAATGTCAAAAAAGCGCAAGGTACCCTGAGATATGCCCTCATCGGTTTTATTCTGTTTATCAGCTCATACCTGATACTTAATGTAATCTGTTTCCTGTTTTTGGGAGGGATAGGAAATAACTGTAAGCTATTTAAGTTTGAAATTCCAGCGCCGTAGTTCATTTTACCGGTGTGACAAAGATTACCTTTACTCCGTTATCTTCGGGAACCGGTGACACGGTACGGTTCCTTTCTTTAATCAGGTTGAAGGCTACAAAAAGAAGAAGAGCCAGACCAACGGTTATAAGAATTCCGCCAATAAGCTTCATAGATTTATTTTTTCTTTTATCAAATATTTCGGTCTATTTTGGACTTCTTGGTAGATTTTCCCTACATACTCTCCGATGATGCCAATGGTGATAAGCTGAACTCCTCCCAAAAAAACAATAGAAAAAAATAGAGAGGCCCAGCCGGGAAGCCAGTCACCCTGGTTAAAAATAAAATGTTGAATCGACTTGAATAATATTACAAGGATGCTAAAAGCAGAAGTTATAAATCCAAGATAAGTAGCCAGACGAAGCGGCTTAATAGAAAATGAAGTAATTCCCTCGAGAGCAAAATTGAGCATTTTAGACAAGGTATAATGAGTTTGTCCAGCGCGCCTTTTTTCTCTACTAAATTTAACGTATTCGGCAGGAAATCCTCCCCAAGCAGTTAATCCCCTCAGGAAGCGCGATTGTTCAGGAAGACCGTTGAGAAATTTAACTACGTCTTTATCAAGAAGTCTAAAATCACCTACTTCTTTTGGAATAGGAGTATCCGAAAAAAAATTAATATATTTGTAAAAAAGTCCGGCAGTTATTTTTTTAAATGAGTCGTCGACGTCTCTTTTCTCTCTTTTGGCATAGACGATTTTTGCTCCTTTTTGCCATTTTTCAATAAGCTGCGGGATTATATCCGGAGGATCTTGAAGATCAGCGTCAAGCGTAATTACACAGTCTCCGGACGTATGTTCGTATCCTGCGGTTAACGCCATCTGATGACCGAAGTTCCGTTGGAAAGAGATAAGTTTTATATTTTGGGATTTGGCCGTTTCTTTTTTTATGTTCTCAACGGTTTTGTCAGATGAACCGTCGTCGACGAAGATTACTTCATATTGATAGAGTTTTATAATTGGAAGTAAAGTTTGCAGAAGAGGCTTTATGTTTTTTTCCTCATTGTAGACAGGTATAACAATGGAAATGAGAAAATTAGAGGACATGCAATTAGTATAACACAAAAATAGATGAATTTTAATATACGAGTACTATTATCTATATGTAGGTTATTCAATTTTATTGACAAATTATAAGTTGGATTGTATAATAATTTTGTTCTAAAAAATACGGGGTAGTGTACGGTTGCACAGGAGGCTCAAAATGGGCTCTATCAAACTATTGATGGAGAATTCGGCTGTATCGGTAAAATCCTATTGCATTGTGTTGGGACAATACCGAGGCAATCCCTGCCAGCTGGTGGGGCGAGTCCGTAGAGACTATACGCCGAATCCCGATTAAATCGGGAAAGATATAGTCCGACACTCTCGGTAACGGGAGAAACAGTTGCATAATCTCCTAGACCGTGGTTCAACTCCCGGCCCCGTAACAAAATAATATATGGCAAAGTCAAAGGCAAAGCTTCAAGCAAGAGAGTTAAGACAAAAGGGTAAAAGTATTAAAGAGATAGCTGAAATACTCAAAGTTTCTCCAGGAAGCGTGAGTGTTTGGTGTAGAGATATCGAACTTACTACTCATCAGATTGAAGTTCTTCAGGAGCGAATGCTGGACGTTAATTACGGCAACAGAGTCAAATACTTGCAACGAGTGAAAGATAGCTTAAATAAAAAAATTAAAGAGTTGAAAAATGAAGGAATCAAAGAGATTGGAAAGTTAAGCAAAAGAGAAATTTTTCTTATTGGAGTTACATTGTACTGGGGAGAAGGTTTTAAAAAAGATCATCTTGTGGGATTTGCAACGAGCGATATGAGCATGGCAAAATTTTTTCTCTATTGGTTAAAAGAATCTTTTCAGATTACGAGTAAGAGTTTGATCTTTAGAGTTACAGCAAATATTTCTTATCAAAACAAAATTAATGATTTAGTGGCATATTGGTCAAAAGAACTCAATATTCAACCATTTCAATTTTCACAACCTTATTTTCAAAAAACAGTTTGGAAAAAAGAATATGAAAATAAAGATCAATACCATGGAGTAATTAGAATTAAGGTCAGAAAAAGTATTAATTTATTAAGAAAAATTTATGGATTTATTGAGGGGATTAGTCTAAACTTAAAATGACAAATGAAAGAAATTAAATATATAAGTCATTTTTCAAGAAATTTTTTACCTATCGTTTATTAAATCTGGTTGTTCTGGATTCCATCTTTTTCCTCACTGAACATAATTAGGAAGCGGATTTTTTAATAGGGTAAAAATCACTACCAATAATACCAAAGGTCCGAAATTGAAATGGACCCCAAAAATTATAGGAATAATTAGAAAAAATACCAGACCGAATAATAACTTAGCGATTTCTAAAGTATTTTTTCTCATCTTATTTTTCAACTGAAAGTACTGGTCAAGTAAAATAAAAATTGAAACGGTCAAGATACTAAGATCGTATGCTAAAGTGTGCATCGAAAAAAGTATAGCCAGTATTGAAGACAAAATAAATAGCCAGGAAAGATTATGACGTTTCAATTGAATATTAAAAAGGAACAGCGCTAACATATAGAAAAAAACATTTCCTAGAAATATTTGGCGCATATTAATTAAACCAATCTTTACCAAAGGCGAAAACAAAGACGACAAAGAAAAAGAATCTCCGATGATACTTCCATAAGCTTCGTTTTCTGTTTTTAGTATGAAGTCAGGATAGCGCAATAATTCCGACAGACCTACCGCATGCAAACTTACCAGGAACAGTAAAGTTAAACTTAAGATTAATCCCAGGAGAAATTTTTTTTTATTTTTCGATAAAAGAAATAAGAAAGGAATGAGGGTAATAAGCTGGACTTTAATTAATATAAATCCGGATAGTATTCCGACCATAAGCCAACTTCGCTTCTTAAGAGATATATAAATTAAAAGCATAACCAATGTTAAGAATATCGATGTTTGGGCATTTAAAAGTGCCAAGAAAAGCGCAGGAGATAAAAAAATCAATATTAAAAAAAGACGCTCGCCGGTTATATGAATAAATACTTTTTTTGCGATGAGATAAATTAAAAATAGAACCGATATATTAAGATAGGCAAAAATTAGATAGGCGTTTTCAAGCCTCAAATAACTTAAGGGTAAGAAAAATAGCGCAACAAAAGGCACGGCTTTGAAGGGAAGAAGTATTAAATCGGAATACTTGGGGAATTTTTTTTGAAAACTTTTTTGCTCCTCAATATGATATAAACGGTTACCTTGCCTATTTTTTAATAATGACGCCCCAGTATAATAACTGATAAAATCGCTCCCCAAATTAAAATCTTCAGAAAAGAAAGAGACAGATATAAAAAGACCAAGAATAATAGCAATAAGATAAATATTATGCGTGGACATCCAATAAGTATAAAGCAAAAAATCGCTTAAAAAATTTAAAACGGGACTTCAAGGATTACGCCTGGAAATACAATTATAATTAAGCATATGTCTTCAACTAATATTTTTCTAATTTCGATTGTCGTCGGTCTTTTTATCAGTTTCAGCTTTTACTCGCAGAATTTAATCTTGGGAAGCGACTTCGTGAATATCTATACGGCAGTCTCTATGATAAAAAACGGACAAGGAAAAAATCTTTATGATCTGGATTGGCAGGAGACATATCAAAAAAACATTGTTCGATATACGCAAATAAGGTCGTTGCCTTTTAGGCACTCTCCGCTTATCGCTTGGTTATTATCGCCTTTAAGTAATCTGAGTTTCAAGAAGGCATATCTTCTTTTTGCCTATCTTAATATATTAGGTTTAGTCTTATTTTATTTGGCGGCAAAGAAGATATTCGTACATATTTCCAGCAATCTTCTTTTTGTAGTATTGATATTTTTATCCGCTCCAGCACTTCGTACTTTACTGACGGGTCAAACGCCAATACTGTTATCTTTTATACTGCTGGCTCTTTTTAGTTATCTCAAACGTCAAGATTGGTTTATGGCAGGGGTGGTCGGCGGATTGATATTTTTTTTGAAAATACAGCTAATCTTGCTCTTACCTTTTTTTTATCTCATTTCTAAGAATCGAAAAAAGTTTATGGCGGGTTTTGGCTTGAGCTTGATTGTTTTGTTATTTATCAGCCTTCAAGTAGTTGGTTTGCCCGGACTATTAAGTTACCCCGGATTTATTTTCAAAACTGAAAATGGAGCTTATGGAAGCAATTTATGGGACTCATTTTCTTTGGCTTCTTTGTTATCCTGGCTTGGAATTAACGGAGGAGGGTTATTGATAGCGAATATATTGCTATATATCTTAGCGTTTTTATTTTTCGCCGCTGATTTAAAAAAGCGCAGTTTTGAGCAAAATTTTACCCTCTCGTCAATTTTGGCCCCGCTTTTTGCCGTGCATTTTCTGGCCCATGATTTAACCGTTTTAAATGTTACAATACTAATCCTGTTTGATAAATATTATCAGTTAGGAAAAAATAACAAGAGGGTTATTTTTTTTGTAGCCGTGCTACTATACTCCCTGATATTTTTTTTGATTGTGCCGGTTATTTTCGGCTTGAACTTTAATTTAGGACCGTTTGTGTTATTATTTACAGTTTTTATTTTAAACAGACGCAAACTATGGAATTGAGTAAAAGGGGTTTTATTTTAAAGCTGATATCCCTACTATTGTTAATTATTTATGCGACGGTTTTTTTAATCAGAGCAAAGATATATCTTGATTCGGATTTTGGCTGGGGACTGCGGTTGGGAGAGATTATCTTAAAAAGCGGTTTTCCGACCAGTGACCCTTTTTCCTACACAATGCCAAGCTATGCTTATGCGGATCATGAATGGCTCATCCATATTGGCATGGCCAAGCTTTATTCGCTTACAGGATACACCGGTTTAGCCTTGATCTTTACATTGATAGCAATAGGCGCGATATTGGTTGTAGTCTGGAATTCGGATTTCAGATTCATGCCGATACAGATTTTGTTTGCCGGTTTAGTTCTTCTTTCCTATTTCGGAATAAGGTCGCAGGTAATTACCTGGTTATTCTTTGCTGTTCTCTGTAGGTCTATTTTGGATAAAAAGTGGTGGGATAAGTATAAATTTTTTCTGCCGCTCCTTTTTTTGTTCTGGGCGAACCTGCACGGAGGATTTATCATCGGCTTGATCGTTTTGGTCGTCATAACTATTAAGAGGCGAAAGATACCGGAAATCTTGATATTACTGATAAGTATTCTAGTTACTTTAGTCAACCCGTACGGACTAGGGCTATGGAAGGAAGTTTGGATTTTTGTCAAAGATCCATACATTCGTTTTTTTATCTTGGAATGGAGATCTATTGTTTTTGCCATAACGTCAGTTGAACTGCTTTCAGTGGCTTACTGTTGGGCTTTTATTTTGCATTATAGAAAAAAGTATGAGAAACACGAAATTTTGCTGGCTGTCCTTTTGTTTTTAGCCGCTTTTTCATCTACCAGAAATTTTCCTTTATTTCTAATTTATGCCTTAATTTTGATCCGCAAAGGTATAGCAAATTTTATGTCTGATATCGCCGTAAACAGACTAAGGATTTCCCGTTTTAAGACATTCTGGATTATTTTCTTTGCGTTGACATCATTCCTGGCCTTAATTCAGTTATGGGGCGACTATGAGGCCGGAAAAAGCCTTAGCGAAGATAGTTATTATCCGCGTCTGGCTGTTAACTATTTGACTAATCATCTGCCAAAAGGACAGATTTTCAGCAGTTACGATTGGGGCGGGTATCTGATTTGGAAGCTGCCGCAAAAGAGGGTTTTTATTGACGGAAGAATGTCAAGCATGCGCCAAAAAAACAGAGCAGGAGAAAGCGACTATATTTTTGGCGAGTACATGTCACTTATAACTTCAAAAACTTCATTGGTTAAAGTGTTTGAAAAATACAAAGTCGATACTGTACTTCTGCCCCGCAGTTGGAAAGATGAAAAAAGTAAAGATATTATGCAAATTTATGTCAGCAAATTCATAAAAAAACTTAAAAATAATAATTTCAAAGAAATTTATCAGGATCGTGTTGCTATAATATTTACTAAAAAAATACCTTCTTCCACTGCAGCCAGTTGGGAAGAGGAGTCGGAGTGATGACAACGGGAGTTGGAGACGGTTGGGGAAGAATGACGGCAACCTCGTCCGGCCTCAAGAGATTTAGCTTATTTCTGATGGTTTTTTCAATCTCATAAGAATCACTTTTTTTTAAAAGCTGCGTTTTAAGTTTTGAATTTTTTTTCTTTTCGTTCTCGTAGTCTTTTAAGTAGCTTTGATAAAATGATACTTTGCTCCGGTAGTCAAAAAGATTCTTGGTTAAAGATGAGAAAAAGAAGAGCAATAAGAGAATAAAAACAATCTTTCTTAAAATTTTCATAGCTTAATGATTGAATGTAACAGTTTGACTATTCTTGAAGAATCTGCTTGGTTTTTGAGCTTTCCAATGCATACGCCGATTATGGCTTTGGGGTTTTGCTTATAGACGTCTTGATTTTCACTAATAATTTTCTCGATCTCTTTTTTCAGTTGATCATCCGAAAGTTCTTCTGGCAGGTAGGTGGTGACTATCCGGAGCTGATTTTGGCTAGTTAAGACAAGATCTTCTCTCTTTCCCTTTGTAAAGGCCTCAATCGACTCATTTAGTTCTTTAGCAATTTTTCTGAGAACGAAGATTACTTCTTCATCGTTAAGATCAGATTTTTTATCGATCTCCTTGTTTTTGATTTGTGCTAAAATATATCTTAAAATAGATAACTTTTCCGGGTTGCGACTTTTGAGAGATTGGATTTGATCAGCAACAAGTTTTTTTCTTAACATAGTATAATTATAGCGTATGAGTAAAAGAGACAATCACGACATCGTTGAGATTTTCAATAAACTAAAAAAAACCCTGGGTGCTAAGCCGACAGTGGAAAAAATGTACGAGGAGATCCGCATGATGCGTTTTAAAATCAGACCTATCTCCGGAGATATTTCTTTATTTCAGTTAAAAAGCCACCACCTAATTGAAACCCTTTGGGGTTTGGGAAAGCTTGACGAGGTTTTTCAACGTGAATATGATAAATTAGGAAACCAGCAAAAGGAGGTTTTCTTCAGTCTTTTTGACAATCTTTATCATCAACTGCAAAATCAGCTGAGTAAAGTAAATATACAGAAAGAAACTAGACCCAATCTGACTCAGGTCTTGGAGATGGAAATTTTTAAGGATATATCTACAAAAAAGAAAGCAAATTAATGAATAAGCTCCCTGTTGTGCTTGATTTAGAAACAAAATATACTCTTCGTGATGTTAACAACAACCCAAAAAAACTGGGAATTACCGTGGTGGGATTGTTTGATTATCGCGATAATAAGACTAAGATATTTGATGAGAAGGAGTTGACAAAGCTTTTTTCCCTGCTTGAAGCAAGTTCATACATCATCGGCTTTAATGTTGGGAGTTTTGATATGGCGGTACTGCAAGCCTATTACCCAGGAAATATTCAGCACTTTCCTACGTTTGATCTGCTTGATGATATCAAGAGCAAAATCGGCAAAAGGTTGTCTTTAAACGATTTTTTAATTGCCACTCTGGGTAAAAAAAAGACAGGTCATGGTTTACAGGCGATAGAATTATATAAGGAGGGAAAAATGGACGAGTTGAAGAAATACTGTCTGGACGATGTGATGTTGACAAAGGAATTGTTTGAGTACGGGTCGGAAAAAGGCGAAGTTATGTATCTTAATGAAAAAGGCAAAGTCACGGTTAAAGTTGAATGGAAAAAATATCTGGAAGATCCGGGTAAAAGCGAATCCCATTTAACTCTCCCGTTTTAATTTTTTTTCAGGCCGGTGAATTTTACGGTTGCAAAATAGCACTAAATTTGTTAGACTGCTAACTGGGGACGATGAGTGGTATTATTGACCTTCAGGAGAGTACTGTCTTTTAAGTTCTTCTAAATCGAATTCGGAAGGAACACTGTTATCTTGCATTGTTCCGGTTGGTGGGTTTTGGAACATTTTACTGAAATCCTGAAACTCAACGTCTGTTGGAGGCGTAAACAGGGAATCGGAAACAACTGCCGGTTTACAGGCGTCTTTATATTTTTCTATCTCGGCAAGAAATGACTCTCCTTTGTTATCGCCTGAAGGCGCTTGCGTAGACGGAGTAGTTTGGAGGTTTTCTTCAGGAATGTCAAAAACAACGCCTTTTTTGGTAGCTTCGTCCCAGGTATACATTTTTCGGTCTTTCATGATTACCTGCGTATTCGTTTCCTTTCCGTCGGCCAGGGTTTTGGCTGCAACATGGACCGCTCCCCCTTTGATGTGAGTCGTTGATTCCGTGCCTTTTTCATCATTATATTTACATTCCAGACTTAAAGACTTTGAGAGTGCATCTTTTATCGAGGTAAAAACATTTCCGTCCTGTGGTTGTCCCTGATTTATGTTTGTATTGACCGCTCCTGGTTGTACCGGTTTATTCTTAAAAGTTAGATAGGCTCCTCCGCCAATAATAAGCAGAAGTACAACGGCAATTATCGGGAGCGATTTATTCATTAGACGATTATATTAACTTAAACTTTATTTGTCAATGCTTAATTTTATTGTTGGTTCTTTACCTTCATCCCAAAGTTCTTCGTTGAAAAACTTGATTTTTTTTGGAACCACTTTATACATTCTACCCTTGATAGCTTTTTTCATCATTCCTGTGTAAGTATAGGCCTCACTAGTTACCCCCAATGTTTTTCGCCATAAATTCAGTGCATGAATTATTTTATGCATTCCTGATATTTGTTTTGCCAGTCCAAATATCTGCAACCCTTTTTTCTTGCTGGTTGGCCTTTGGGGAGAATCCGCGATGGTTATAGCTACTTTTGGGTTTTTTGCAATCTGCCGACAATGAATCGTATTAGGATCACTCAGGAAGTAAATGTTTAAGTCCTGATCTAAAGTGTAATAAACCGTCGCGATCCAGGGATGACTGCCGTAGGTGGCGACGACCATCTGGAAATTTTTCCTAAGAAAATCTATTTTTTATTTTAAAACTTGCTTTTTTTTCATAGCGGAGTTTTTGCCTTATATCTTAGATATTTTTTGCCGTATTTTTTTTCCAAAACCCGCTCTTCTTTTTTAATTCTAACAATTTGAATTATCACTAAGATAAAAAACAAAAAATACTGGACTAAATTTCTTGAAGGTAAGATTGCGCCAAATACCGTAAGCGAGGAAAAAAGATAGATTGGATTTCTGATTTTTGAGTATAGTCCGGAAGTGACCAACTTAATTGCCCTAGGCTTGACTGTAAAACTATCTCCCAGTTGTTCTCGGGCGAGTAACCAAAAAGGAAGAGAAATAATGATCAGGGAAAGCCCGATCAAATTAAATTTGTCCCAGACTTTTGTTAAGTAGTTGTAAAAAATAATCAGAATGACAAACGAAACATCAAAGTAATATTCCTTCAGTAATTTCATATGATATTCTATCATATAGCCCCAAATGAAAATATTGAAAAAATAATTCGCGAGCTTTCCGAAGCACTAGGCAATATAAAATCCCCGGCTGAACAACATGAGTAAAATAAAAAGAAGCAGTGAAGCGCATACGGTATAAACGACTATCACTATTCTATTTCTGCTTAAGGCTAATGCGATAAACAGCGGGAATAACACAGCCAAGTAGCGCGGGAGCCCGGTGAATGTGCCGGAGAATGCGGGTATTAAAAATGCGATTGCGGCAAATATAAAATAAGATGTCCGCACTTTATTCCAAGCTATGTAAAGTAGCACGCAGGAGATAACAAAGACAGTAAGTTCAAGTAAGGCGATCCACCATTCATACTGAACTCGCGGCACAGTCAGTAATATTTTAAAATAACGATATATTGTCTGAAGTGGAAAAACTAGTGCGTTTACTGATCTGCTGTTACCAAGTTCGCCTTGAGCTTTTAAAAAATACCAAGCGTTCCCAAAACGGTAGAAATTATAGACCAGATACGAAATTATTCCCAAAGGAAGAAGCAATAATGGCATGAACTTTTTAAAGGAGAAGTTCTTGTTTTTTGATAATTCAGTTTTAAAAAATTCAAAAAATAAGGCCGGAATTATTGCAAATCCAACGGGTCGGGTTACCGTCACAAGCATTCCGCACAAACTAGCCTGCAGCCATTTTTTTTGCCTGGCAAAATAAAAACTTAATAAAAGCAAAAGTAAAAATAAACTCTCTGAATAAATACTTACGAAAAAAAATGAGGTTGGAAAAAGCAAAAGGTAAAAAACTGTTAAGCGTGCAACAGACTCTTTGAAGTCCAAGAGGATAAGTCTGTAAAGATTGATCAGACTCAAAACAAAAAAAATATTGGCTAAAAATAAAGCCGTAAAAAATTCCACTGGGCCGAATGCGGAACTCCCAGCAAAAAATTTAGACACTATAGATATAAGCATAGGGTACAAAGGAAAAAATCTTTCGTTGTTCGAATAGCCTTGCGCAGCAATAGCCAGATAATGTACGCCGTCGAAGTTCGCCCAGGGATAAAGAAGTGGACTATCAACTGGGAAGTAAGGCTTGGTGTAGTGCCAAATATTTGTAAAGGAAGAGTTGGCCCGGTAAGGAAGATATTTATTTCCGACTATAAGTGGAATAAAAATCAAAACACGCCAGATTAAAAAAATTAAGATAATGGACTTGACATTGAGCATTGACTAATTTTACTACGTTGAGTGAGCCTTGAACTTTATAATTCTGATGTTGGATTTTTGGGGTGTTTTGGTTATAATAACTTTGCTCTTTGACAAAATAATTTGTGATTTGATTATTCATAGAATTTGTTTATTTTTGTTTTCCCCGGTAGCTCAACGGTAGAGCAAGAAGCTGTTAACTTCGAGGTTTGTGGTTCGAATCCACACCGGGGAGCTGAAGCTCGCTTATTATAACCGACTTATTAGCTTGTAATATCAAGAAGATCGGAGTAGGTACTGATTTGACAATTATCTTGTTTTTAACTTCAAATTTCTCAAAGAAAAACCGCATATAATGTCTTTTTAAGAAGTTTGGGGCATCTAGATAGGTTTGATAGATATTTCTTGTGAAAGCTAATACTTCCTCAATTAAATTCATATCTATATTGCAATTTTCCTCTATCTCGGATAACTGAGTGTCAGTATTCTGAATTTTCATCTGAATTTCTCCATGCTTTCTCCTATACGTTTCCCTATCAATAGTTTCGTCAAGCAAATTATCCTCAAGCTTATTTCTTTTTGCTTCCAATGACATCTTTATATTAATAATTGATTGTTTTTGAGACAAAGCTGATTTACGATTGTCTTCAAGCCTTTTTTTGGCTTTTTCAACAACCAAATTAATGAATTCTTGAGAAAACTGCATGTTTTTAAATTGAGCTGCTACCTGTTTCTCTAGAATCATCATCTCGACATAAGGAGCTTGACACCCGTTTCTCTCCCTTTTTTGGCAGTGATAGTAAGCGATTTTGCCTCCACGATGCTTAAACTTCTTTTCATTTTTATGCCACTCTGCAGTATATCTTTGTCCGCATTCGCCACAGATAACAAATCCTCTAAGCAAAAAATCATGCACCCGTCTTCTAAGTAAAAAGTCCCTGTGTTTTAAAAGAACATACTGGCAAGTTTCATATAATTCCTTTTTAATAATCGGCTTATGATTTCCTATTTTTGACTGTCCATGCCACCGAATTAGCCCGTAATAAAAAGGGTTGTTGAGAATATTACACACTACACTATGACCTAAAGGTGTCCCGCTTTTGGAAACAATATTTTTATCCCTCAACCAATCAGTAATCTCAAGAATTGAATAATTGCCTGTGGCATAAAGCTCAAACATTTCTTTTATTATCGGAGCTGTATAAGGATCAGGCTCACACGTTTTTCTTTCCCTTTCCCCTCCAATACTTCGATATCCAATTGGAGGTGGAGTTGGTTGCCAGCCTTCTCTGAATTTCTGCATCATTGCATCACGAGTCCTTTGACTGTTAACCTCACTCTCCCATTGAGCCACACTC
>C687J35174_10008095_pt1 | contig 13413 bp, 13 predicted proteins | sample RifCSPhighO2_01_FD_35174 | JGI IMG/M metagenome (IMG submission 35174) | reverse complement strand
CGACCGTCTACTACGCGGCTGGTTTGGAGAAAGAAGCGGCGGCTGTAGCCGACGCGCTCCGCAGCAAGTATCCGAATGTCGCTCCGAAACCCGCAGAGGCGAGCAACAAAGAAACGAGCACGGCCTCTCTCACGGTAATCTTCGGAAAGTAGGAGTAATCCCTAGAGCCAAAGCTTCGTATCTCCCCATTTCGGGGAGATTTGCTTTATTTACGGCTTTGGCGCTACCCTAAAGGAAGAACTATGCTAAACGGCCAGAATACAACCGAAGAGATCAAGGCGCGGCTCAATATAGTGGATGTCGTGGGCTCGTATGTGCGCCTGGAGAAGGCCGGCGCTCACTACAAGGCCAATTGTCCGTTCCATCAGGAGCGGACTCCGTCGTTCATGGTGAACGAGGAACGCAACATGTGGCACTGCTTCGGCTGCGGCAAGGGCGGCGACATCTTCGCGTTCGTCATGGAGATCGAGGGACTGGAATTCCGCGAAGCGCTCCAGATGCTCGCTGAACGGGCCGGCGTGGAACTTCCGAAGTATTCGCGCGAGTCCGAGGGCACTCGCGACAGCAAGGATCGCCTGTATGAACTGCTGGCCCTTGCGACCAAATTCTACGAACACCAGCTCTGGGAAGGCGGAGGAAAGACCAAGGTCCTCGGCTACTTGAAGGGCCGCGGCCTCTCGGAAGAAAGCATCCGCAAATTCCGCCTCGGCTATGCGCCGGACGGCTGGCAGCACCTGTCGGAATTCCTCATGAAAAAAGGCTACGCTGCCAAAGAGCTGGAAGCGGCCGGCCTCGCCCTGAAAAAAGAGAAGGGGAGCGGACATTACGACCGTTTCCGCGACCGGATCATGTTCCCGATTTTCGATATCCTGGGACGTCCGATCGGGTTTTCGGCTCGCGTCGCGCCTGGCGGCGATGAATCCCAGGCGAAATATATCAACACTCCCGAAACGGCGCTCTACCACAAGAGCCGCGCCTTGTACGGGCTTTCCCATGCCAAGCAAGCTATGAAGCAGGCGGGCTACACGGTCATCGTCGAGGGGAATATGGACGTGATCGCCATGCATCAGGCGGGGATTGAGAATACCGTCGCGGTATCCGGGACAGCGCTGACCGACGAGCAACTCACCATCATGAAGCGCTACGGGAATGAGGTGAGGCTCTTCTTCGACATGGACGGGGCCGGCCAGAAAGCGGCTCGGAAGAGCGCGGAACTGGCGCTTCAGAAAGAGCTCGCCGTATCCCTCATCGCGCTCGAGTCCGGCAAGGATGCTGCAGACATAGGGAAGGACGACCCAGAGAAACTGAAAGCCGCAGTGGCTGCTCCATTGCCCGCGCCCAAGTATTTCTTGCAGTCTCTTCTGGCTGCTCACGACCAGGCGACACCGGAGGGCAAGCGGGCGATTACCGACGACTTCAGTGAACTGCTCATCGCCATCAAGAATCCGATCGAGCGCGCCTTCTGGATCAAAGAGCTTTCCCGGGAAATCGGTGTCGAGGAAAAACTGCTCATCGGTATGGTGAACCAGTCGTTCCTCGAAAGGACGCGCCGCGACGGACCGGAGCCGGGGAGCTACACGAAGCCTTCGCAGGCGCTGCCGGCCTTCGGCAGTCGCGCCGAACGTTTGCGCGAGGAACTGGTGGCCCTCATGTGCACCGATAACGCGGTGCGGAACGGACTGCTCTCCAAAGTTTCTCCGGATGCCAAAGTTTTCCTTGAGAAGCACCCGCTCTTCTTCTTTGTCCTCCAGGCCGGCCAGGCTGACGTGCTCTCGCTCATCGAGGACCAGAGTCTCAAAAGCGAAGCCTCACGCCTGGTATTCCGCCTTGAGGAAAGCCCGGATCTCATCGGTCTTTCCGGAGCGGAGCGCCAGGCCAAGATGGAAGAAATGGGCCAGGGATACCTGGATGACCTGGAGCGTGAAGTGACCAAGTACGAAAGACTGCGCGTTCTGGAGCAGGAACTCACTCTCGCCCGCACCCATGGAGACAAAGAGAAGGAAATGACGCTCCTTGCCGAATTTGCCAAGCTTTCCGCAAAATAGCTTCCCAGACGAGAAAAAAGCTGGTATGATGCAGTATTCCCTCTTGTATTTTCAGAAGCGTTCCGCTTCGCCCTCTCTCATTTGTTATTTCTAACCAGTATGGCAAAAAAGACCAAGAAACAAGCCAAAAAACCTGCCAAGCCAGCCAAGAAAAAGAAGGCTGCTGCCAAGCCGAAACCCGCCAAGAAGAAGGCGGTAAAGAAAGCTGCTCCGAAAAAGGGGAGCAAGAGAACCGCTCCGAAAAAGAAGGCGGTAAAGAAGCCTGCGAAAAAAGCCGCACCGAAAAAAACCAAGAAGCCGAAGAAGGCTCCGAAGAAAGCCGCCCCGAAAAAGAAGCTTACGAAAAAAGCGGCTCAAAAAAAAGAACTCCTCCAGAAACAGAAGCAGGACGCCTTCGCAGAGCTGATCGCTCGCGGGAAGCAGCGTGGCTTCGTGACGGAAGACGAGATCATCCACATCCTGCCGGACGTCGAGACGGATCTCGAACACCTCGAAAGCCTCTATGAGAAACTCGAGACTTCCGGTATCCGCGTCGTCGGGTCCGACGAGATGCTCAAAGTAGAGACGGACAAAGTCGGCGAGTCCTTCGGGAAAGCCAGCAAGAAAGGAAAGGCTGCCGCCAAGAAAGAGAAGAAAGCCGAGTGGGGCGAAGAGAGCGACAGTACCTCGGATCTCGTGCAGATGTATCTCAAGGAAATCGGCCGCGTGGCGCTCCTTTCCGGCGAAGAAGAAGTGCGTCTCGCCAAGCTGATAGAAAAGGGCGACCTGAATGCCAAACAGCGCCTGACCGAGGCGAACCTGCGCTTGGTGGTTTCGATCGCCAAGAAATACGTCGGCCGTTCGCACAATCTCTCGCTGCTCGACCTCATCCAGGAAGGGAACATCGGCCTCTTCCGCGCTGTAGAAAAATTTGATTACCGCAAGGGATTCAAATTCTCGACCTACGCCACCTGGTGGATTCGCCAGGCAATCACGCGTGCCCTGGCAGACCAGTCCCGTACTATCCGCATCCCGGTCCACATGGTGGAAACCATCAACAAGTATGCCCAGGTGACGCGCCGTTTGGTGCAGGAGCTCGGCCGTGAACCTCTCGCCGAAGAGATCGCTGCAGAAATGAACATGGAAGTCGACAAGATCCGCCATATCCAGAAGATCTCGCAGGAAACCGTCTCGCTCGAGACGAGCGTCGGTGACAACGAGGATGACAGCGTGCTCGGAGACTTCATCGAAGACACCGAGACCGTCATGCCAAACCAGGCCGCTTCGCGCAAGCTCCTGAAGTCGCACATCACCGATATCCTAAGCGAGCTCACGCCGCGCGAGCAGAAGATCCTGCGCATCCGCTTCGGCCTTGAGGACGGCGTGACCCACACGCTCGAAGAAGTGGGCCAGGAATTCGGCGTCACTCGCGAGCGTATCCGCCAGATCGAGGCCAAGGCGCTCGAGAAGATTCGCGAACACGAGCACCTGAAGAAGCTCAAAGACTACTAAAAACAAGCCCTGGATCCATCCAGGGCTTTCTCTTGCCAAAACAGGAGAGCTCGGCTATAATCTATTTGTTTTACTTTTCGGTAAGACATCGAAAATTGAATACTCCGTCCGCCAGCTGGCGGATCGGTGGTAGAAATACTCCGGCGTAGCTCAGTGGTAGAGCAGGTGGCTGTTAACCACTTGGTCGTAGGTTCGAATCCTACCGCCGGAGCATATGCAAAAAGAGCGTCCAATTGGGCGCTTTTTTGTATGTATTTCAGGGCGGTAGGATGAGAACGGGAAGGGGTCGGGAAACAGGAGTTTCCCGTTTGGGGTGACCCAGACTCGTCTGGGGCTAGAGGGCGGAAGCCCTATAGAACGCAGCGAAGCGAGTAGTGAGATTCCTACCGCCGGAGCATAGAAACACATCTGTTAAGGTGTGTTTTTTCTTTGAGAGGACTATATAATGGAGAAAGATTCAGAAAAAGGTACCTGACCCCTTTTTTGTCCACTTTTGTGTGATAATGACCAGAACCGAACTGATTAGTATATGTTGATGCTTTTTCTTTTTCGTAGTCTAAAGCATATATTGTTTGCCAACCTGATTTTTCGAGACCCATCGTTACTAGTCCAATGCCCGCAAAGAAATCTGCGACCGTAGGGTTATTGAACTTTGTGGATTTTTTCTTCATAACCATGCTCAAGAACAAGAATTTATATCAATTCTATTAAACGTAAGTTCGACAGTCTGTATTTCATTGCATCCTGACTGACTTGGTACTTCTTAGCCAGGTCTATTAAATGGTCTTGTGAGAAGCTTTCTTTCGAGATTTTTTCAAAATCTAGAGTTAATAGTTTTTTTGGCATTAGAATGTTAGCTGCAAAGAAATCAGCTCTTTTCTCTTCTTTTGGCTTATCCAGTAGCCTTGTGCTTGTTCTATAATCAATGGAAACTTTATTCTTTTTATCAAAAAGAAAGTGAGCGATTTCATGAGCTACTGTAAAACGCATTCTCGTTTTTGGCTCACTACTATTAATTCCCATAAGTGCTTGCCCATCTTCTCTTCGGATGAGCATCCCGGAGTACTCTTCGCTAGGGGCGTAGCTTATTTTAATCCCGAGTTTGTCAGCGATACTTTCAATATCAACCGGCACTTCGTGAATGTTGGATTCGAGAAGAATCTTATTTGCCCTTAATTCAACTATTTTAATATCCCTACTGTTCATACGTGTGTTCCATTAGTGGGTTTTCCGAACAAGTCGCCTAGCCATTTAACGGCCTTCTTGTCGACTTTTTTTACTTCCTCTACATCTCTTTCGGTGATTTGGAAGCCATCGGGGGTAGGGGGGAAGAGTTCTTGGATGTTACATCCTAGCCGGCATGCCATTTCCCAGAGGAGCACTGCATTGATATTTCTTTTCCCATTCTCGATCTGGGTAAGAGTTACTCGGCTGATTCCTAGTTTCTCAGCTACAGCACGAGCGGAAAGTGCACCACGGGATCGCCTCCTCATTGATTTGATTCTTTGCCCAATGTCTTGACGGATCTCCTCTTGAGTTTTTCTCTTATCGGGTTTGGAACTTTCCTTTTTCATTATAGCTGATTTAAGAGGGGAGTGTTTGTGCATAACGGGTTCTTTTTCCGAACAATATGTTACTATATGTAACTTTTAGTTCAGAAAAAAGAGTATTTACATTGTAACACCATGATGATAGCCTTGCAATATCTCCATAATCTTTTAACACACAATTATGGCACAGCAGCATGTAGTTAAGCGACCTGATGGTTGGGCAGTCCGGGGCGCGGGAAATAGTCGGGACACTGTTCGGACCAATACTCAGCGAGAGGCTATCTCTGTCGCTCGAACAATCGCTCAGAAGCAGAAGACGGAAGTGGTAATCCACGATACTCATGGAAAGATTCGGGACAAAGATTCCTACGGGAACGATCCGCATCCCCCAGTAGATAAGAGACATTAAAAGGGAATCTTTCTTCTGTATGAACATACTAAGTAAATCAGTCAAATCCTTGAATTTTTCGGACGTCGTTTCTTTTTGCGAGGAAGGGGTACCTGAGGGTATTCAGATAGACTACAAAAAAGAGTTTCCGCAAAAAGGCTTCGCTAAGCATTTCGCTTCATTTTCCAATACGCGCGGAGGGGTCATTATCATTGGAGTTGAAGAAGATAGGAAATCTGGCTCCCCGTCTGTTTGGGAGGGCGTCAATAGGGATGCAAAGCAGATTGAGAAAATTCACCAAGAGGCTGGGAACGTGGAACCCATACCTTCCTATGAAGTGCATGTTACTGATGAGGTTGAGGGGAAGTGTTTTGTGCTAATTCGGATATATGAAGGAGATAAAACTCCTTACCGACCACAGAATGACTCTAATGTTTGGGTTAGAACGGGAAATGTGAGTAACCCCATAGACATTGCTTCTCCTGACGGATTGGAACTTCTCTTTGGTAAAAAAGAAAAAGCCGAAAAAGCAAGGGAGCTGTATTTAGAGCGAGCAGAAGAAGTATTTACAGCAGGCTTAGAGCGAGAAAGGAAAAAAGAGGGGAGAGAGGAAGTTGGTTCAAACGCCATTGTTTGCCGTATCGCTATCCAGCCCTATTTTCCCCAGAAGGCTTTGGGAAATCCTCAAGAAATAAAGGCGGCCCTTGATGGAATGCGTTTTCGTACAAGATATGTGAGCTTTCCGAACCTGAATATGGAGGCCATCCCGGAAGGCTTATTCAGTTTTGTTAGCGGTGGGGGTGGCTATTTTCAGTCGGAACAAATTTACTCACAAGGGTTGATCTTCGAGCATTTTGACGCGCTCAGTGTTCAGAGTGATGGTAGGAGAGTTGTCCCTCTATGGCGGGTAATCGGACAGTTTTTGGCAATAACGCAATTCGCAAAGGCATTCTATGTAAAATTTGGCTATCAAGGAAATCTAGAGGGATTTATCTCTCTTGAGGGTATGGAAGATGTCTTTGTCGCCAAGTTGAAACCATCAAACCGCATGTTTTTTGATGATGACAACAAGAGCTTTATCAAAGATTACCGCTGGAAGATTGATATGGATACTGACACTTTGCAGTCCCCAGAAAGGCTCAAAGCCTATATCTTCGGTCTTATCCGAGAGATTTACTGGCATTTTGGGTACGAAGAAATTACGGATCCTGTAATGGAAGACTATCTTAAAGAGGCTGGCCTTTCGCTCTAAGAAGAATTCTGAATAAATTAAGCAATTTGACCCTTGAGCAAAGACACCGTTTGTTCAAAGCAATAATCAGTATTAGGGTAACATTTACTTAACTCTAGTGTTCCGAAATCATCCCACTTCGTGAGCATATGCAAAAAGCGCGTCCTTAAGGGCGCGCTTTTTGCATGTATTTCAGGGCGGTAGGATTTGAACATAGGAAGACTGTCGGCAAGGCATGGGGCAAGAAATAAGAGCTTTCCATAAAAGGAGAGCAGCGAGTAAAGAATGATTTGACAAAGGGGAGTATACTTTAATAGGTAGATGTTAGGGGCATAATTATTGCCGAGACATATCTATGAGGAAATTTGTAGCAAGAATATTTTTAGGGATCCTCGGACTGGCTGCGCTTTGGAGCGTGCCTTTCCATAGTGTTGAGGCGGCCTTGAAACCTGGGACAATGAAAGATTACAGGATCGTGGTTCCTGGGGTGCTGTCCCGTTCCTCTGTGCCTAGCGGAAAGCAACTGCTTGGCCTTAAGGAGAAAGGATGGAAAAGCGTTATTACACTCGTTTCTTCCGGGGAGTTGGCAGCCTATAAAAAGATTGACCCAACACTCACGGAAGAGTTTAAGCGATCCGGATTGAAGAAGTTTTCCGTTATTATTCCAGAATCACAACCGCCGACCGAAGCACAGGCTCTCCAATTTCTCGCTATCGTGAAAAATCCAAAAAATCAACCAGTACATATATATTGTCGTAAAGGGCATGCGCGAACCGGGACGATGATCGCGCTGTATCGTTATTCGGTCCAGAAATGGACTATGAAAAAGGCAATCAGGGAAGCGGAGCGTTATGGTAGTGGGATAGGAAAGAAACAAAGAGCTTGGCTCACGGAATGGGCACGGACGCATCCCAACTAGTCACAGCTCAATCGTTTCCGCCCTGCGCGCTCGAACCTCGTCCGATAGGTGGAACAAGATTCAGAAAGAGGCTTACATAAGCCTCTTTTTTTATGTATCGCTTGACTTCCGTACGGCGAGTTGTATAGTGAATTGTTCATTGAAAACTTAATCAAATCTTTAGCAGGGAGGGGTACCATGAATGCTTTCGAAGAAGAGGAAGAGGCTTCGGCTCTCCTTCCTCCTAAAGCTGCAACGTGTCTGTGCCCCTCTCTTCTCCAGTATTCTTCGGAGACGTTAGGGGTGAGTTGTCAAAAAATCTTTGAGCGCGCGTACAAGCGTTCAGGCCAAGATGATTCTTATGGCCGAGCCATGTTCGTGCGTTTTTGTAACGCCCGACAGGAAGAGAGAGAAGACCTTATTCCCAGTGCGATTCGCGAGTATTGCGAACGTGCAGAGAAGATGTCTCTGGGGCGGAAGCCTCGAAGAAAAGGTTTCTGCGTCGGATGTCGTATGAACCCGAAAGCCTGGGGCGGTGTTGTCTTTTGCTACGCTCTGATGTACCCGGAAGTAACAGATGCACTGCTTCAGGCAGAAGCCAGAGGCAAGCATCTGAACGGAAATGGCAAGCAAGCACCAGAGCCAGAGCTTTCGGAAGTCGATAAGCTCTTGTTGGATCTGGAAGATTCTGGCGCGCTCGACGACTTTGAGGATGACAGCTGGGATCGTAATATGCACGATGACAGTTTTGGAACATAAGGGAGGAATGATATGGACGCCATTACTACGACTCCGCCTTCCTCGGTTTCCAAGGAAGGCTTCGAATACTCTGCTTTGCTTGCCAAAGCTCAAACGGCTATGGCATCCGGCAGAGAAATTCGGGTGGCGCCGGATACGCTCCGGCCACTGCCCGATCAGCCAAGGAAGTTTTTCAATCAAGAGGGACTTCTGCGGCTGGGGAATTCTATGAAGACCATCGGCCAGCTCCAGCCAGGAATTATCCGCCGGGTTCCTCCGGACGGGAAGGTGGAGTATGAGCTCCTCGATGGTGAACGTCGCTGGCGCGCAGCCAAGATGGCGGGGCTTGCTTATCGGGCAACCCTGGTCGACCTGGATGATGAGGCCGTGCCGTTTATCATTGCGGCCGTTGCCAACTTCAACCGTGAAGGGCACACGCCAACCGAGGTTTCCGATTCCATTGCTCACATGGCCAATCTCACGATTCCGATGGAGGAAATCGCCAGTCTGCTGGGAATTTCTCCTTTCTGGGCGTACCAGATACATGGTTTGCAGAAACTCCACCCTGATGTTCGGGATATGCTCGACCCGACACTTCCGAAGGATAAGATGCTGCCAGTCACGGCAGCTATCCAGATTTCCAAGGTCGACATCAGGCTCCAGCGGGATCTGGCGGAGAAAGTGCTCTCGCGCACTATCTCTGTTCGGAACCTAAGACAGGAAGCGGTCTCCGCTTCCAAGAAGGCTGGTCTCTACATTCGCGAGCGCGAGATGACCCGCGAGCCAAGAAAGCAGTGGGAATTGATCAAGAGCTCAATGCAGCAGCTTCTGCGCACTTCCCAAGACCTTCAAGGGCTTCTGAAGGAAGGCGGGATAGAGAATGCGCTGAAGGGGCGTTCTCAAGTTGAGATCTGGACAATTCTCAACGGGCTTGAAGAAGCAAGGATAATTACTCTCCAATGCGAGGGGAAAATCCGGAAAATCTGTCCCGACTGATTTGGCGGCCAATAGTAGTTTCATACTGTTGGCCGCTTTTCTTTTANCTAAATTCGATTCGGACTTCGTCCAATAAGTGAAGTAAGTAACGATATCAGAGAGTANAACTCTTTATTTTGAAACCACGATCATGATGGACTTCCCCTCATCAATCGTATTGGTTTCGTGATTCCAGTCAGCNCCTGCATTNTTGATTGTCTCAAAGGAATACAGATAGTTTTCACCGCGCTTCGTACCAGGTTCATTGGTGATAAATTGTGTCGGGGTGTAACCTCGAATGACGAACATATGATAGATCGGTCCCGGCTGGCGGAAGTAAGGGTTGCCGAGCTTGCGGCCATTTACCGGAACGATGACGATCTTGCTTTCCAGGAGCGCGTCTTTGATATCTTTTTCCGTGAAATCCTCGACGACTTCGGCCTTGAGGTGATACACCGAACGGATCATTTCCGCCGTTTCTTCGGTAGTGGTGTTGAGGGAGTAGCCGAAGCGCTTTTCTTCCCAAGCGGTCAAATCGGCCAATTGCTCCTCTACTTCGGCCGCGGGTAAAACTTTCCTGGTATCACCGGCAAAGTAGGCGGCGGCCATGAGAGCGCTCGCTTCCTCGCAGGCTTCGTTGTGCATCTCGTCCCAGTTGGCGGTAGGAGCCTGGGGAGTGAAAGGCACTTGGAGCAGAAACTTATCCGGAATTTCTTCGGGAGGTTTGACCGAAGAAGCATCTGATGAAGAAGGGAAAGGCTGCGGCTCTGGAAGAGATGGAGAAGGGGCAAGAGATTCTGGGGAGAATACTTCTTTCCCATATTCAAAGAAAACTAGCCAGCTTATTACAAGAGCAGTAAGGAGAAAGAGAATGACACCCCATCTTTTGAGAATCATACTTTTGAAAAGAAAAATTCAATTCGAGTACCGGAGAAAGGAGTGATAATAGTGTAGCACAATAGGAGAACGCGAGTCCGTCGAGATGAAAAAACATTTAAATGGCATTCTCTATTCTTCTCAAGCGTCGCGGCAGCAAGAGGAGCAGCAAAACAAGTTCGGCGAGGCTTGCCAGGAAAAAAGAAAAAGGCAGGGCTACGATACCGAAGCGCGGGGCTAGATAGGCGGCTGCCGAAATCGCGATAATGAGGCCGATGATGCTCAAAACAACGGGAATAAGGGTGTTTTTGGTGGCGTAGAAGGCTCTCGCGAGAAGATGTACCAAGGATTCTGTCGGCATGGCCAGGGTGAACACTCCCAAAACGAGAGCGGTCCGCGCGACGCTTTCCTGGTCGAACGCTCCGCCGCCGAAGACGATCCGGATAAGCGGTTCGCGGATGAGAAAAATAACGATAGCCGCGAAAATGCTTCCGCCCAGGATNAGCCAGAAAGATATTTTCAGCGTTTTGCGGAATGGTTCGAGGGTCCGGTCGGCCATCGCTCGGGCCAAGACAGGNAATGTGGTAGTGGCAATAGTAATGCCGATAAGGCTCACGGGGACGCTCTCGAAGTTCCTNGCGAAATTGAGAATGGCCACGGAGCCCGGTTCGAGACGAGAGGCGATGACGGTGAAGGCCCAAAAGGTCGCGAGTTCTACCGGATGGCCGAACATTTTCGGCAGCATGAGAGAAAGCGTCTTCTTGAATTCCGGCCGGAACGGATGAAAGCTCCACTTCAGTCTGAATCCGGAACGCAGCACGTCGAATATCCGTACTAAAAGGTGAAGAGAGGCTCCGAGAAGCGTGCCCCAGACTGCGCCCATAATACCGAAACGAGAAGAGAGAAACAGGGTGCCGAAAATAATACCGAGGTTATAGAGCACCGGAGACAATCCGTAGTAGAGAAATCGGCGCTCCACAATAAGGAGAGCCCCCAAGGCATTCGAAGCGCTGAAGAGAAGGGGAGAGAGGGCGAGGTAGCGGAGAAGATCGGCTACCAAGAGCTGGTCTTCCGGTGCGAACCCCGGGGCTACAAGTACGCTTATCTTTCCGGCGAAGAGTATGATCACCAGAGCAGAAACGGCCATTGTTCCCATCGCTCCGGTTATTACCGTGCCAAGATATTCCGCCGCTCTTTTCCGATCGGATTTCAGGAGTTCGGAAATAATCGGAACAAAAGCAGCCGCAATACCGCTGGCGATAAAGATATTGAAGAGAAGATCGGGGAACAAAAAGGCGGCATTGTAGGCGTCGAGCTCGCGAGAAGCGCCGAAGCTTTGGGCAAACATCCGATCACGCAACAAGCCCGCTATATATGAGGCCAAGGTGGTGATTGCCAGAATAATGCTTCCAGCAGGAAGAAACCGGAGGAATTTTTTCATGTATGTATTATACGCTGATTTTCGTGCGAGAAGAGAACGTAGCGGCAATCATCATTGGCAACGAAGTCCGGTGGCTTCCTCGATCCTCGCCCAGGATACGACGGCAGTGCTTTTGTCGTTATTTACGGCCGCGAAGAGTCCCTGCGGGGAGTTCGGAAGGGGACGGCTGGTAGCATCGATGCCATCGGTGAATGAAACACCGTTCAGAATGAGCGTTCCTAGGTGCTGCCAGCTCTGGCGGTCGAAAAATTCAAAGCCGTTTTTGCCAGCGGGAGCCTGATCCGCAGCAATGATGAAGCCTTTGCCGTTATCCTTGCCATCGGCATCATGGCAGGCATAGAGCGTGATGCCCTCGCCATCGCCGGCGAATACGCCCTTTCCGAACACGTTCGAACCATTTCTGAAGTAGGGTCGCCCGTCGGGGTGATAGGCGGTGACGGCTCCTCTCGGATACCTTTCGGATCCCGCTCCCTTTTCTTCCGGGACGTAAACGATTTGGTGATAGCTGTCGGCCAACACCTCCTCGATACTCTCGACATTCGGAGAAAACGAGTAGACCTGTTTCCCGCTATCGAGATTGAAAACCCGGACTTGATGAGACTCTGTGGCGTACAGATATTTTTCACCGCTCCGAAGGGTCAAAGTATCTACATTGGTTTCCCCGGGGCGGAGCACGTCTTTCCCGAGATTGAAAAGGATATCGAGGTTCGGTAGCGCTCGGACCTCCACGAGTTTTTCTTGAGAATCTCCGATGAGGAGAAAGTTTCTCTCCTGGTCGATTCCCAAGCCATTGGGGCGGGAGCTTCGTTTGAGAACCGGCAGCTCTTTTCCTTCGAAGGGGTACTGCCACACTTCCACTGTGTCATTGCCCTTACCGGAGACGAGAAGGAGCGTATTTTCCGGTTGGTCTGCTTCGAAAAACTCCGGTGAATCGATATTGGTGCCCGCGCCGTCAAGAAAGAAATCAGGCGAGAGCGTGGCGCTGCCGAAAGGAGCGAATGAAGAGACGGGAGTTTCCTCGCTTACGTCTTTGGAGAGTATCAGTACAGGCTCTTCTTTCCGGGGTATCGGTTCTGCCACAGGCGTTGAGAAGAGCGGCCGGGCTGCATAGTACCACCAAAGCGCGGTACCGCCTCCTGCCAGACCGAGAACTATCGCGTAGAAGAAAATTTTCAGAACCGAAGATTTCGGCATAGGAGCCTGTTTGCTATCATCATACGCCTTTCGGCGGCAATATTCCACGGGTGCGGGTGCGCTGCCGCCCGTTTGCTCTTCAGTATATGATTTTCGGGAGGCATTGACTTTTATTTTATTCAAGCCGATGATGAGGGTATAAATTGTCGCAGCCAGCATATGGAGCGGGAAATACGCATAACAACAGAGGATGCGGTGCTCCCCGGAATACTCGTAGTACCGGAAGGTGCTTCTGGCATCGTGCTGTTCGCACACGGAAGCGGTAGCAGCCGCTTCTCGCCGCGCAATACCTTTGTTGCGCGCACCCTTCAGAATAGCGGTATTGCAACACTTCTTATAGACCTGCTTACCGAGGATGAGGATGCGGAATATGAGAATCGTTTCAATATCGATCTTCTTGCAGAGCGTCTCGGAGGCGTTCTTCGCTGGATTGTCAGCGAGCCGGAAACGAAAGGCCTTGCCATAGGGCTCTTCGGGGCTTCGACAGGCGCTGCCGCTGCGCTTATCGTTGCGGCGGAGCCGGACAACCCGGTAGCAGCCGTCGTCTCGCGCGGCGGCCGGCCCGACCTGGCCTTGGGCAGGCTCG
>C687J35174_10008090_pt1 | contig 13415 bp, 16 predicted proteins | sample RifCSPhighO2_01_FD_35174 | JGI IMG/M metagenome (IMG submission 35174) | reverse complement strand
TTGATTGGTAGATTCAATATGAAAAGTAAAACTATCTGCCGGGGTCTTCAACCAGCGCAAGACATGGTTTTCCGGTTTAGAAACCATCAAATGCACTTTGAATTTCAAAGAAGTTTCGATGGTTTCAATTTCGCTGAATCCTCCAATGGTCATATTCGGCACAAAAATTCCATCAGCGATATCCAGATGCACCCACTCGACTAATTGCTCTACCGCCGAAATTTTCTCCAATAATTCTTCTTTTGTTTTTACTAAAATTGCGGGAATAATCTCTGTCATAATCTCGAGAGGCTTTCGGGGTACAAACCAGTCACTTTTGCAAAAAGTGTCTGATGTCCCGCTACACCTCTGGAAGGTCAACTTTTCACAAGATTCGGTGGAGTTCTACCCTCCAGCGCTTCGATAATATTTTCTGCGGCCAACTTTGACATCGCCTGTCTTGTTTCTTTTGTGGCGGAAGCAATGTGCGGGGTAAGAATTATATTATCTAAATTTTTCAGCTCCGGAGTAATGGCTGGTTCAAATTCAAATACATCCAAAGCCGCCCCGGCAATCCAACCCTTCGACAGGCCTAGGGCAAGCGCTTTTTCATCAACAATCGCTCCGCGCGAGGTGTTAACTAAATAGGCGCCTGGCTTCATTGTTTTGAGCCGGGCTTCGTTAATCATATGCCGGGTCGAGTCCAATAACGGTACATGGAGGGAAACAAAATCGCATTGCGGTAAAAGTTCATCGATACTGCCGACATATTGAGCGTTAAATTCTTTTTCAAACTGCTCGTTGCGATTAATATCATTATACAAAACTTTCATCTCAAAACCTTGCACCGCATGATGAGCTACCCGAGAACCGATTCTCCCCAGACCAACTATCCCCAAAGTTTTCCCCGAAAGATCCGCCCCTAAAAAAAGATTGGGACCCCAGGCTATGTATTTTCCCGCCCGGCTGAAACGATCCGCTTCAGAAATGCGATGGGCAATAGAAAGCATCAAAGCAAAGGTGTGTTCGGCTACAGTATTGGTTAAAACTCCAGGGGTATTGGTTACGGCAATATTCCTTTGCTTGGCTACTTCTGTGTCGATATTATCAAAACCAACTGCATAATTAGCGATAACTTTTAAAGTCGGCAATCCGGCATCCATAATTTCAGCATCAATTTTTTCGGTCAGAACCGAAAGCAAGGCGTCGACACCCTTAATGCCAGCCAAAATTTCTTCTTTGGCGGCCGGCCGATCTTCTGCTTCCGTATTTACAACCACCTCATAACCCTTCTCTTCTAAGAGCTTAATACCGGCATTTGGTATTGGTCGTGTAATAAATACTTTAGACATAGTTTCGTTACATCGTTACACGGCAGCCCTGTATTGTACAGGGCTGCCGTGTAAGCTACTTTTCCAGTTCTTTTATTTTGTTTATTCGGCGGATATGCCTCTCTTCTCCGGAGAATTTGGTTTCTAGAAATGTTTTGATAATCTCCTGGGCTTGTTCCGATAAATAATCAGCAGAAATTCCTAAAACATTGGTATCCTCATCGCTGACTGAATCTTTCATTTGCGAGGCATTTATCGCCGTGCCGGCCCGGACGCCTTTTATTTTATTAGCGACAATAACTACACCAACCCCTGAACCACAAATCAAAATTCCTTTTCTATTTTGATCGGAAGCGACTTTTTTTGCCACCGCTTTAGCAAAATCAGGGTAATCGTCTTCTTTATTATATTCCAAAGCACCCATATCCTCATATTGGTAACCCCACTCTAAAAGCCACTGCTTAATTTTTTCTTTTAATTCAAATCCGCGGTGATCCGCGCCTAGGTAAATCATTTTTTAATAAACCTTTTCAGTTAGTGGGCGAAATATTAAATTACATATGTCTTTTCGCCAGTCAATCTTAAAATCAGAAGTAACTACCATGGGCATTAAATCCATGTATTTAGGACAGACCCCAATATTCTTTAAAATAAAATTACTTGCAATATAGATAACAACAATAACTAAGATAATTTTAATTACTTTCATTTTAATCTATTCAAATAATTTACCGCCGAAAGCAAGGCAATCGTTCCCTGCCCGGCGGCGATGACAATTTGATTAAAAGACACATCGGTCACGTCGCCGGCGGCGTAAAGACCAGGAATATTTGTTTCGCAGTTTTTATTGACCACAATCTCGCCAAAATTATTTTTCTCCGTGCCTTCCGGGACCATTTGACTATTGGGAAGCATGCCAATGTGTACAAAAATGCCGTCCACCTTTAACTCTTGGGCCTGTCCGTTTGTATCGGTATATTTAAGACCGGAAACAAATTGCTCTCCAAAAATCTCGTTTGTTTTAGCATTATAAATAATTTCCACATTTTGCTTTGCCTTAAGATTATCAATCAAAACCTGCTCTCCTTTAAATTGCGAGTTCTTGTTAATGACATAAACTTTAGTAGAAATATCGGCCAGCATCAAGCCAGATTCCAGCGCAGAATTTCCACCCCCAATCACCGCCGTCACTTTTCCGGAAAATAAAGGGCCGTCGCAAACCGTACAATAGCTTACTCCTTTATTGCGAAATTCTCTTTCTCCGGGAATATTCAACTCCCGCGGATGCACACCGGTAGTAATAATTACCGCTTTAGCCAAATAGTTGCATTTAGGAGCAACCGGATCGCCGTCCGGCAGTTTATCTGAAGCCATGGTTTCAGCTTCTGGTTTAGATGTTATACAAAAAAGACCATCTTCCTGCTTAGTAATTTTTTCCTACTTCGATGCCATCTTCCGGTTCAACGTGATAAAACTTCAGATGATCTTTAAACTGCTGGGCCAGAGTAATGCCGTCTGTTTGGTTGATCCCCGGCCAGTTGCCAATTTCTCCCGAGGTAGCCACTTCTCCTCCAAAATCTTTGGTTATAATGGCCAGAGTAATACCGTCTGTTTGGTTGATCCCCGGCCAGTTGCCAATTTCTCCCGAGGTAGCCACTTCTCCTCCAAAATCTTTGGTTATAATTTTAAAATTTAGATTACGCCGAGCGGCGTAAATCCCGGCCGCCGTAGCCGCTGCCGATCCGCCGACAATAATTAGATCGTAAATTTTGTTGTCCATTTTTATAAGTTTTGATATGTTGATTATATCATACGATGTTTGGAAATAAAAAAATTATTTTACTGATTTTAGGGTTAAGCGCTTTAACTCATTTTGCCTTTTTCGGACATCCCAATCAAACTGTTTTCGACGAAGTCCATTTCGGCAAATTCATCTCCGGCTATTTTACCGGAGAATATTTTTTTGATATTCATCCGCCTCTGGGCAAACTACTCATCAGCGGAATGGGNTATCTGACTGGATTTGAGCCAGGCTTTTCTTTTGCCAACATTGGAGAAACTTTTCCTGACCGNCATTATCTCTGGCTAAGATTCCTGCCCGCCTTAGCCGGTACTCTTTTGCCTTTGNTTATATTTCTTTTAGCCAAAGAACTTAATTTTTCTNCCCGATCTTCTCTTTTAGCCGCCCTTTTGGTTATCTTTGAAAATACTCTGACCGTCCAGTCCCGTTTTATTCTTTTAGATTCTTTTCTTCTGCTCTTCGGCTTTTCTTCCCTCTTATTTTACTTTAAATACCGTAGTCGTTCTCCGCAAGGTCCAACCTTGCGTGTGGATAAGTGGCTAATTTTAACCGGAATTTCTGCTGGATTAGCTGCTTCAGTTAAATGGACTGGTCTGGCCTTCTTGGGCATTATTTTGGTTTTGGAACTTATTAATCAAGTTAAATTGTGGAGCAACAAAAATCGCCCAGAGATCGAGTGGACAAACCAAGCACTTTTTGCAAAAAGTGCTTGGTTTGTCCACCGAGGGCTCTCGAGATTACTACCAAGCTTCTCGTGTTTAATTTTAATTCCTCTCGCAATTTATGCCTCCATTTTTTCTATACACCTCTCTCTTTTGTCTAAATCCGGCCAAGGCAACGCTTTTATGTCGCCGGGATTTCAAAAAACTCTGGCTGGTAATTCTTTTCAAAATAATCCAGAAGTGAAAGAAATTGGCTTTGTGCAAAAATTTAAAGAACTAAACAAGGAAATGTACCGAGCTAATCAACGACTTACCGCTACTCATCCCTACAGCAGTCAATGGTATAGCTGGCCCCTGATGAGCAGGCCGATTTTTTACTGGGTCAAAGGACAGGAAAAAATATATTTATTGGGCAACCCTTTTATCTGGTGGGCGGGATCAGTGGCGATGGTTCTTCTTTTGACTTATTCGATCAAGAACCTTGCGCAAAAACCTCGAACCTTTGGGTTTGTGGAAAATTTTATCCTACTTGGGTTTTTTATAAATCTTCTTCCTTTTATCGGAATCGGGCGGGTGATGTTTTTATATCACTATTTCTCCTCTCTAATTTTCTCTATTTTAGCTTTGGCCTACTTCGGAAACAAAAAAAGCGTCTTCGCTTTTTTGACCATAGTTTCCACCGTCGGATTCCTATATTTCACTCCCCTCACTTACGGCCTGCCTATCTTGCCTCAACATGAAGCTAATTTCTTCTGGCTTCCAAGTTGGAGATAAAATTAGCCCCGTCCTTTTGATTTTTGATCAAAAGGACGGGGCTTTATAAATTCCGTCTTACTTTTTTTGAACCACCACTTCGAAANACAAAAGGTTCGAGGTAGTGTGGGTCAGCCCGCCAGTTTCGCGGTCTAACCCAAAGTAGACAATTGCTGACCACTGGCCAACCTGATCTGGTCCCATAGAAGCTGTGAACTCCCATGTGCCATCAGCTTTCGTCTGTAATGGCAGTACATACTGATTGATGCCATCAAAGACAAAAAGCTCGGCGTCCATATTTGGATCAGCTCCAGCCAGCCGAACTGTAAGTAGTTCTCCGACTGCAAATTGCGGTTTATCTGTCCGCAGACGAGGAATTTTGAAGCGAGGGTCGTTCAAGGTTGACCGCCCGGACATGGCTTCCTGCCATTTCTCGGAAACTTTGTTGGTGGATTCGATAAACTGGTTAACCCATTTATCGATACCTACTTTTAAAGTGTCCGAGTCGTGCATATCCACAAGCAAAATTAGGGCAGCACGGAAGTGCCGCTGGGAAAAACCAGCTTCCGGCCAACGCCTTCCCCATTGCAAAGAGATCAATTCATCTACGTCTGCCCAACGCTTGACTTCCCCTCGAACAGTTTCGGTCTGGGAATCCCAGACGGTGGATTTGATGACTGGGAATTTACCTCTGACTTCGGTAGGCAAAATAAATCCCAAAGTATAGGCTGTAAATGCAGACGCCTTACGCAGACGCTCCCCGCGAGGCACCTGATAAATAGCCTTTCCTGAAGCATCCACCACATAAGGCAGATCCTCCATGAGACCTTCGACCACCGGCTCAGTTTTGAGGTCTGAGATGGTTCCGAGCCACGGAGACAAATGCCCATTGGACATCGATACGCCCACACTGGCTGACGGAAATAAATCAGAAGCGTCAGTCCGGTTGTAATCATAGTAGCAGCAAGCATGGTGAGAGAACTCATGATTAAGAGTATTCCATGCTTGATTGTCGGCACTGCCAAGATTGGGTCGTCCAATGGGATCCGCAAATCCTCGTTTGTCCCAGGAAATGGCTGACAGCCGGCCACGGCTTCCAAAATTCCACGAAATGTCAAAACGGACTGGACCAATTCCCGTAGATCTTCCGGCTACAGAATACGTATGCGGCTGTTGAGAATTCCAAGACGTCTGGTCGATCCAGAGAAAATCGTAATGATCTCGCTCCGGATAGCGCTGATAGAAACACCTGGCAACCGCCAACTGGTTTGTGGAGTTGCTGCCAATGTTGACATACCAACCAGATACGTCCTTGGCCACATAAACATCCGGCCGGACTTCCTGAAAATCCGGGCAGATCTGCCCAAAGACTTCGGAAGAGAAAGCAAGAAAAAAAACTAAAAACAAATACTTTTTCACAAAACCTCCTTGGCCTTTTAGGCTAAAAAGTAAATTTTTAAAATGCCAGAATACGCTTAAAATAAGCATACCCCTACTTTTATATTATAACACAAAAGTCTTTAAAAAGCAATATTTTGCCTTTTCGCTAATATAGCGATAATTAGAGGCTAAAATTTCGAACCTTGAGATAGACTTCCTCCGCTTTTCCCCAATTAAAGTTTTTCCAAAAATCTTCGATATATTTTTTGCGGTCGGAACCGTAGTCGATAAAATAGGCGTGTTCGTAAACGTCGAGCACAATTATGGGCAGACAGCCCCATACTCCACCTTGATTGTGAGCATCGGCATTATATTGTTTTAACCTTCCCACTTTAGTGTCCCAAGCCACTACAGCCCATCCTCTGGCCGCCATACCACACTCCGAAAAATATTTTATAAAACCTTCAACAGAACCCCACTTTTCAGTTATTGCTCCGGATAATTCCNGCGCCTTTTCCCAACTGCCCTCTCCTCCCAGCACATCAAAATACCATTCATGCAAATAAACTCCGTTAGTGGCAAAAGTTTCTCCCTCTTTTAATCCACGCAATAAACTATAAGTAGCATTCCCCCCCTCCGCCTTTCCAGAGATTATATCTTGACTTAGTTCTTTAAGCTTTGCCNTAATTTCATCGTTCTTTTTTACGTACCCGGCATAAAGCTTGTCATGATGAATCTCCAAGGTCTTTTTGGAAATACCAATTAACTCTTTTTCGAATGGTAACGGTTTTGTGTCTGACATAAAGTTAGTTTGGCTTGGTTAGTATTGCCTCTTCGGACGCTTGCTCACCAGCGATTCGCTTCGCTCGCCGTCGGCTGTGGATTTTGCCCGAAGTGAAGAAATTATACTTCGTCCAAACCATGCAATCCACAACCGACAGCGCCTCAGAGACAATACTAACCAAGCCCCAATAGTTCATTAATCTTACTCTTATTAAACCCGATAACAATTTGCCTATTAATTTTAATTACCGGCACTCCCATCTGTCCGGTTTCCGTGATCATCTCCTGTCGTTTTGGCACATTCTTTAAGACGTCTATTTCTTCGTACTCCAAACCCTTGCTCTTAAAATATTCTTTGGCCATATGGCAATAAGCGCAGGAAGGGGTGGTATAAATTTCGATTTTTGATTGCACCATAGAGTTTTATTGTACATCAAAAAATAATTAACAACAAAAGATTGCTTTTTTTGTATTTTATTGTACAATTTTGGCAACAGATTTTTAACAAACTAAACCCTTAAGGAGAAATTCCAATGAAATTCTTCCTGGTTTTTCTGCTTTGGCAATCTCCGCCAGAAACTCAAAAGTATCAGGAAATAGATGATGTTTTTAATAAAATGTACAATCATTCCCGATTATTATCAGCCGACAAAGAAGCGGAATCCATGGCCAAGGCACTCTTGGAAAAATACCCTGACAATCCTTACCTCTACAATCTATGGGCTTCTCTGGAATGGCTATTAATCGGTCGGGAGTTGAATTTAAGAGCCGATGAACAGAGGGAGATCGCTGGGATTAATGGGTATAAGGAACGCGTCCAACGATACCGAGATACAGTCAATAAAGGTTTGGCTCTGACTGAAAATTCTAGTGACGAAAGATTGCTTTTTTTACGGGCAGCTTTAAAATTTGATCACGCTAAATTTTCCGCGCGATACGAAGGTGGACTTTTTAGATATAAACGGGCTGACCAAGAAGCGGCTGAAGGAATTGAAATTCTTAGGGAAGTTATCAGCAGAAATCCCAGCTTTTGTTCTGCTTATCTTTTTTTGGGTGGAAACCGCTTGCAGTTATCAACCAAGCTAAATTTGGCCCAACAACTTTTAGCTTGGAAATCATCGCGAGTTTACAAAGAACTTTATGTCATCGACAGCGATGTCATCAACGAACGAAAATCTGTTGAGTGGCTGGAAATAAGTTACCACTGCCACTATTCCCAGCCCTGGATGAAAAAAGGTTGGCTGGAAACAAACTTTCTCTTGGTGGGAACATATCGTAATTACAGAAAAAAGTTAGGTATCAAAGATGAAATAGGTATCCTGCAAAAAGAGGTCCCCCTTCTTCAACAATTAAGCGGGATGTTTCCTCAAAACCAAGATATCGCCAAAATACTGATAGAAACAGAACTCCGGCTTAAAATTCTGGGAAATTATTTTTCTAAAAAATGAATACTCCTCAATAACGCCTGATTAACTAAGGCGTTTTTTCTCGGCGGAGAAATAATTACGTTTTGACAAAAGCGTAATAAGATATTTTAATTAATCACTTGAATATATCCCGACATACCCTTATTTTATAAGGATTTATCGGAATGTCGGCATAAAAATGTTTAGCATAATAAAAAAAGATGAGGACTCTTGGGCCAGAACGGGAATAATAGAAACACCCCATGGAATAATCGAAACTCCGGCTTATGCCATAGTCGGCACTCATGGACAGATTAAGTGCCTGCCAAAGGAAAAAGTGGCCCCAACCAGAACTCAATTGATTATGACTAATACCTACCACCTTTGGCAGGGTTTTAAAGGTGCCCAAGAAGAAATAGAAAACTTACCGACAGTTCAAAGTTTTTTCGGAAACAAGACACCGACCATTACTGATAGCGGCGGATTCCAGGTCTTTAGTCTAGGATTCAGACGAGAGCATAAAATCGGAAAAATAGCCGGAATCACTATCCCAAATCCGACTCTTTTCAGACCTGAAAAAAATTTAGTCCGCATTACCGAAGAAGGAGTTTTTTTCAAAAAAGATCCCACTGACTCCTTGGAAGAATTTCTTGGTCCGGAACTATCCATAAAAATCCAAGAACAACTGGGGGCAGACTTGATTTTAGCTTTTGATGAATGCACTTCCCCTCTGCATGATTATGTATACAACAAAGAAGCCATGGAAAGAACTCATCGTTGGGCAAAAATTTGTTTAGAAACTAAAAAAAATCCACCAGCTGGAAAAAGGCAGCTTCTGTACGGAATCGTGCAAGGAGGAGGATTTCAGGATTTGAGAAAAGAAAGCGCGGAATTTATAAATTCGCTTCCCTTTGAAGGAATTGCCATCGGCGGAACTTTTGAAAAATCGGCCAGCGGATCTTTTAATGTCCTACGCTGGACTATCCCCCATCTTAATGAAAATAAGCCTCGACATTTTCTCGGTATTGGTTTAATCGGAGATATTTTTGAAAGNGTCGAATTGGGAATNGATACCTTTGACTGCGTTATCCCTACTCGTGAAGCNAGACATGGCGGGATTTGGACTAAGCAAGGCCGATTAGATATCACCAAAGCACTTTATCAAGATGACCAAACTAAACTAGAAGAGAATTGCCAATGCCCATCTTGCCAGACCATTACCAAATCTGAACTACAAAAGTTATTCCGCTCAAAAGATACTAGGGCCGGGGAAAATGCCACCATCCACAATGTTTATTTTTTCAATAACTTAATGGCTGAAATAAGAGAAGCTATCAAAAACGGCCGACTACAAGAACTTAAAAAAGAATACCTATATTAGTATTTCCGTACCCATCTAATTTTTACACGTGTCTCCGAATGTGACCAATATGGCTCACTCGCCACAGGCGATTCTAGTCGGGCTAAAGCACCGACTAAGAAACTTCGCCTCGTGACGCGGGTCCCACCGGCATTCCTTCGGCCTTCAAAAGGCCTGCGGGACCGATTCCCCCTAGATAAAAGTAAAGACCTTTACTTTTAAATTGTTCGCCTATTGGGTTCCCACATTCTCCGCCAATGTGTAAAAATTAGATGGGTACGGAAGCCAACAATGCACGGTCCTCATTGCTCTTTCCAAACGCTCGCTTGTTTCCACCGAGCAATCCACAAGCCCATAGTGCCTTCAAAAGCAATGGGGACTGCGCGTCACACCCCGCCAACGATATATAAGACGGCAGAAGCCAAGTGGCCATGCCAATGTTTTTAAAATATGGACGAGTTGTGCAAATAAACGAAGATTTCTGAAATCAAGCCGGTCACACAAAATTCGGTCCGACTCTTGGAGGGGTACTGAATTTTTGTCGGCTTGATGAGGAAATCGAGTATTATTTGCCAAGGAGGAGATCTTTAAAAACATTGGCATGGCCACTTGGCTTTTACCTGAGCATCTTCAAAAACTCCTCTTCGCTGATGATTTTCACGCCCAATTTTTTGGCTTTATTGTATTTCGAGCCCGGCTCTGTCCCGGCCACCACAAAACTGGTTTCTTTGCTAACCGAAGAAGAAGCATCTCCCCCATTTTCCCGCACCATCTCTTCGGCTTGTTCGCGAGTAACCGTCTCCATGCTTCCGGTAAATACAAAAGTTAAACCTTTTAATTTTTCTGACTTCTGGGAGGATTCCTGTTTGAGAATATGTACGCCGGCTTCCTTAAACTTAACCAAAAGTTTTTTNTTATACTCATTCTTAAACCAGTCATAAATACTCCGAGNTACCACCGAACCAATATCNCGCAATTTATTTAAATCTTCTAAACTTGCCTGGGAAAGTTTTTCCAAAGAACCGAAAAATCGAGCCAAATCCAGAGCAGTTTCCGATCCGACATGAGGAATACCCAGAGCATAAATAAAACGATCCAGAGAAACTTTTTTGCTGAATTGAATAGCTTTAACGGCGTTTTCTGCCGATTTATCGGCCAACCTTTCTAAATTAAGAAAATCTTCTTTTTTAAGCAAATACAAATCAGCCGGATCTCGGACTAGTCCAACATCCATCAGCTGATCAATAAGTTTGGGTCCGATTCCGGCCATATCCAAAGCACCTTTGGAAACGAAATGGTAAATTCCTTCCCGCTTAATCGCCGGACAGTTTTTATTGACGCATTTATGAGCCGCTTCGCCCTCGATCCTTTTCACCGGTCCGCCGCACACCGGACATTTCGCGGGAAAACGAAAACTTTTTTCTTTTCCTGTCCGCAATTCTTTAAGCACTTTTTTTACATCCGGAATCACATCTCCCGCCCGTCCCACTACAACTGTATCGCCGATTTTTAAACCCAAACGGTTAATTTCATCTTCGTTGTGCAAAGTAGCCCGCGAAACAGTCGTTCCGCCAATTTCCACCGGTTCTAAAACAGCTACCGGCGTCAGGGTGCCCGTGCGCCCCACACTGACAATAATCTCTTTAACTTTAGTGGTGGATTCTTTGGGAGAAAATTTATAAGCCATCGCCGCACGGGAGGCCTTGCCGACCACTCCTAATTTTTTAAACATTTTGTTGTCGTTAATAATAACGACAATGCCATCAATTTCATAAGCCAGCTTGCCCCGGTGTTTCTCCCAATAATCCCTAAAATCTTGGACTTCCTGAAGAGTGCGGCAATACTTGTTATGAAGATTAGTTTTAAATCCTAATTTTTTCAAAATTTCATGCTCCTCCTCATGGGTTTTCTGGCCGAGATCACTTACCAAAGAATAGGCAAAAGAATCCAGNCGNCGGCTGGCCNTAACAGCCGGATCAAGCTGGCGCACNGAACCGGCCGCCAGATTGCGCGGATTAGCATAAAGCGCGATTTCTTGTTCTCCTCTTTCTTTATTGATTCTGGCAAATTCTTTTTGAGGTACAAAAACTTCTCCCCGCACAACGATAATTTTTAGTTTAGAGTTTCTAGTTTCTAGTTTAAGAGGAATAGCCTCGATTGTTTTTAGGTTTTGAGTAATATCTTCACCGACCACGCCGTCTCCTCTGGTCGATCCTGTTTTGAAAAGTCCATTTTCGTAAATTAGTTCGATGGCTAAACCATCTATTTTTAATTCGCAGTAAAAACCTTCTTCTGCCGCTCGAGGATCCAGTCTTTTCACCCGCTCCAGCCATTCCTGCATATCTTTTTCGTCAAAAGCATCATTGAAGGAAAGCATGCGCTCCTGGTGCTTAACTTTGGCAAACTTTTCCAAGGGCTTATATCCGGCCCGCTGGCTGGGAGAATCGGGAGTGACTAAATCAGGCCATTGCTGTTCCAAGTCAAAAAGTTCCTTTTTTAAGGCATCCTCCACCGACTCCTCCACTAACTCCTTATCCCAAACCAGCCGGCTATAGCGGTATTTATCAATGACTTTCTTAAGTTTTTCGATTCTTTCCTTGGCCTCCTGCTTGCTTGGCATAGCAGTAAATTACCACATTTTGATGTAAATATTAAGTGGGATTTCCAGCTCTTGTCCGCCATACCACTTTTTACACAGTATCTCCGAATGTGACCAATATGGCTCACTCGCTTACGCGGGTCCCACCGGCATTCCTTCGGATTTATTAAGAAATAAATCCTGCTGGACCGATTTCCCCACTACTCGTTCGCCTATTGGGTTCCCACATTCTCCGATGCGTGAAAAAAGTGGCATGGCGGACTACGCAAGAATTGGCCAAGCATAGTCCCCGTTGCTTTTGGCGGCACTGCGGGCTGTGGATTGCTCGCTGACTCCGTTTGTTAGTCCGTTCTTTGGAGTTAAATAATTATACAAACGGAGTCAGCTGGTCAGGAGTCCGCTCCTGAATCCATAGCCCGCACTGAACGAGCTTTTTCGCTGGAAAAAAGCGAGTGTCCAGAAAAAGCAATGGGGACGAAGCGCGAATTTACTGGAAGTTTACTTCGAAAGCGCGGGTAACATCTCTAAAAGTGCCGACCGATTTGAGGGTCGAGCCGGAACAGTCAGAAGGAGTAAGTTGATAAGTCGCCCCATTGGCCATCACGGGCGGCGGCGGAATGGGAGAAGGAGCGACTTGGTTGTTATAAAGGCACCACTCCAAACCGCTCTCCGCCGCAAAAAGCGCTCCCACGGAATTTTTAACCTCGGTAATTAAACGGATTTTGGGGGTAAAGATAGCCGCCAANCCCAGAGAAATAGAAACTAAAATTCCCAAAAGAATAGCCGTAAAAATTATGATCACCCCTTTTTCTTTCTCCTTCTTCATAGTTAATTATTTAAAAGGCGCTGGGAAACAGTGGTTTGAATATCAACGGAAATATTTTGATCGGGATCAGGATGACCATTGCTGACCGTAAGTAAAATCGTCACCCGCGGCTGGGTATCGCTGCCGGCAGAATTGCCGCTAATGCAAAAATCCATTTTATTGACCTGGGTACCGGCCGAATTTAAAATCGTATCGATACCCGCGCCTGGGAGACGACGATGGAGATCGGTGCCGGAAAGAAAATAATCGATACTGTCGTTGACAGGATGGTTAATGCTCAAGGACTGCACTGGGGAGTTGGGACAATTAGTATTGGATGTGGCAATAGTGCTAACTCTGATTTCTTTAGCCATAGATTCTAGCGCAAAACCGACATTCTCTTGGACTTTTTGAATGAAAAAGGCCCGTCGCTGCATCTTTATGGCTTGAACGAAAACTCCCGCCGCTACCCCAAAAACCCCGGCCGATAAAGCGATCACCACAATCATTTCTATAAGAGTAAAGCCGGCTTGTCGTTTTATATTCACGTTTTAAT
>C687J35174_10008074_pt1 | contig 13433 bp, 16 predicted proteins | sample RifCSPhighO2_01_FD_35174 | JGI IMG/M metagenome (IMG submission 35174) | reverse complement strand
ATGGCAGCGCCGACGGGATTCGAACCCGTGATTTCTTGGATGAAAACCAAGCGTCCTGGACCAGACTAGACGACGGCGCCATCTAAACTTTAATTTTCATAACTTTAACCCAAAACTAGAAAAAAATCAATCCTTCGACAGGCTCAGGATTGTCCTAAACTTTGTTGAAGGACAATAAAAATGATATCTTGTGACAAACATGAAAATCCTTGGAATCGAGACTTCCTGCGACGAAACTTCAATAGCGGTTCTGGAAGTAGTTCCTTCTTCGCATAAAGCTTCGAAGGACAAGCAAAAAACTAAGGTAAAAGTTTTGTCTAACACAATTTCTTCGCAGATTAAAATCCATGCTAAATACGGAGGTGTTTACCCTGCTTTGGCCGCCCGCGAACATGCCAAAAATATAGACAAGGTTTTAAAACTAACCTTAAAAGAAGCGGGGCTAAAAAGCGTGGAAGAAGTTGATTTGATCGCCGTTACCAAAGGGCCGGGATTGGCTGTAGCTTTAATTGTCGGAATAACTTTCGCTAAAACTCTGGCTTGGAAATTTAAAAAACCGATTGCGGGAGTAAACCATTTGGAAGGCCACATCTACTCCAATTGGCTACCAGAAAGAATGAAGAATCAAGAATTAAGAATCAAGAATAAAAAAACCTTAATTCATAATTCCAAATTCATAATTCCTTTCCCAGTTTTAAATCTGATTGTTTCCGGAGGACACACGGAACTAGTTTTGATGAAAGATCACGGGAAATACAAAATCATTGGGGAGACGCTCGATGATGCCGCTGGAGAAGCCTTTGATAAAATCGCCCGCCTGCTTGGGCTCGGCTATCCGGGAGGGCCACTAATCTCTAAAGAAGCTGAAAAGTTTTGCAAATCAGCCATACAACCCACTCTCGACCCTCGACTCCTCGCTCGGGAGTTTTCGAGTGGATGTATGGCTGATTTGCTACAAATTAGTTTGCCTAGACCCATGATTAACTCAAAAAACTTTGATTTTTCTTTTTCCGGACTAAAAACCGCCGTGCTTTATTTGATTTCAAGGCTCAACCTTGAAAAACCAAGGCCGGGCCTTGAAACAGGCCCATCAAGGTGTCACCTTGATTACCTCCCTGATGACCTTGATGAGATAAGGCCGGCTGTAGCTCTCGAAGCTCAACAGGCCATAGTGGATGTGCTGATTTCGAAAACCTTGAGGGCCGCCAAACAGTACAAAGTAAAATCCGTTTTATTGTCCGGCGGGGTTTCTGCCAACAAACTTCTACGAGAAACCATGGATGAAAAAATTGCAAAGTTTAATAAAGAACCACCGAGGTTGAACCTCGGTGGAGTAATTTTTACCCCACCCCGCTACTCACTATATCTCGGATAATTTTAACAACTTCTGCCTGACTTTTAGTTGCATCTACAACATAGTCGGCATATTTCTTCTGACCAGTTCCATATTTCAAAAACTCTGGGATAGCTACTTTCGTATCGTAATCTGTTATGTGTGCTTCTCCAAACCTGATAGCTCGGCGTTTAAGCATAAGTTCGGGGTGAATATCCAAATAAATCTTAACATCCAGTATATCTCGCACTTTCTTATTCTTAAAAAGCATAAACCCTTCAACCAGAATAACCTTCTTTGGTCTTAATATTATCAGCTCGCTTTTGGCACCAGCCCTTTTGGGGAAAGATTTGGTATGGACCTCCTTGCCAATCTTCAGGGTTTTCAGGTGCTTCAATAGAAGGTCAAACTTGAGATTTGATGGCTTCTCCCAGTTTCTAAACTTACCTTTTAACGGAAAGGTTCTTGGATGCTTGAAGTAGTTGTCCAGCCGTATATGCTCGTAGTCTTTATTTTGAGCTTTAAGTTTCTTGCAAAGGGTTGTTTTGCCAGAGCCAGATGGACCAACAATGCCTATGATTTTTGTTGTTTCCAAAACTTTATTCATCTTTATTCAATAAAACCGCCGTGGTGGTGACATTTATAGACCAGAACACCTGCTCGGTAGATTTCTTCAACGCCAGTAAAACGGTCCAATTCGCCATCGGCAGAGTTGTTATATTCCCTGTTGGTATTGAGATTACTTAAATTTTATACACATTCGTCGCCTTCTCCAAAGAATCCATTTCTTTCAAAATATCCTCTTTAATTCTTTTCAGATCTTCTATGGGGGATACCTTCCTTTTGCTCCTCGCGACTAATAATTGATTTTCTATATTTTGTAGTTCAACTGTTAATTTTTCTAATCTTTTAATATTGGCAAGCAATTCTTTTGCTTCTTCAATTGAGCCTTGGAAAACAAAATTATCATATGAAGTTCGCATATATCCGTCAAATTCAATAGCACCCTCTGGAACAGTTAGATCAAAATTATCATCTTTTCCTTTACTCAAAATTTCTCCATACTTGCCTTTATAAGTATATTCAATCTGAACACCTTTATTTTTTTCTGTAGGTTTTTCAAAACTCATATCCAAATTATACAATTTTACTAATAGTTTTCCACTCCCCTTAGCCCCTCCGAAAAAGTCATTTTGTAAACTACACTATAGCTGCTTTAAAATTTGTAAATATTCTTCTGTGGTCATGTCTAAAATATGTAGATTATTTCTAATTACAAAAATAGGAATTTCGTCATATACAGGAACAATTAACGGACGTTTTAACCCTGAACGAGTATAGACTCTGTGACTACCTTTTTGACGCTTAAACTTACAACCCAAAAATAAGAGAAATTTCTCAAATTCCTTCCATGATTTTGGAGTAAGTCGAGCCATTTATTACGAGTGGGCAAATGGCACCCTCACCGATTCCATGCCTTGAGACACGATAACTGGCGGAATAAATTCTTGATTTTGCTTCTTCCAGCCAAGATCTAATAAGACATCTTCTAACGTACCCATTTCCACGATTTCATCAAAGAATATTCCAACAGCTTCGGTAAAGTTCTTTTTGGCTTCTTCCAAAGTAGGCCCGGAGGTAGATAAATCCAGAGCTGGTGTATAAGCCACAAATTGATCTGATTCCCTAAGAAAAGAGACTGGCAAATTAAAAACTATAGATTTGTTCATATGAGGTCATAATATCATAAGATTACTGAGAATTCAATGTTCCGAGAAAACTCCTAAAGAGCCCAATAAACCTATACAATTTAGGGAATCCGGAACAAAAACGCAGATTTCTTAAATCCATGGTGGAAAACTTTTACTGGGATGGAAGAAATCTATACCTGGTATGGAAAAAACCCTTTGACTTAGTCGCAGAAAGGTCAATTTCAAACGATGGCAGCGCCACGGGGAGTCGAACCCCGCTTCTGTGCTTGAAAAGCACATGTCCTAACCGATAGACGATGGCGCCATTATTAACAGATTCTAACCTGAAAATTGAAAAAAATCAATAAAAATGGTAAAAAAACAGGATGTTAATCTTAGGAATTGAAACCTCTTGCGACGAAACCTCCATGTCTGTTTTGGAGGTGAACAAGAAAGAAAAGGCAAGGATTTTATCCAGTGTCATTTCTTCGCAGATTAAAATCCATGCTAAATACGGAGGTGTTTACCCTGCTTTGGCCGCCCGAGAACATGCTAAAAATATCGATAAGGTTTTAAAGTTAACTCTAAGGGAGGCGGGACTAAAAAGTGTAAGCGAAGTTGATTTGATTGCTGTCACTAAAGGCCCGGGGTTGGCCGTCGCTCTAATTGTAGGAATAACTTTTGCTAAAACTCTCGCTTGGAAATATCAAAAACCGATTGTCGGCGTAAATCACTTGGAAGGACACATCTACAGCAACTGGCTCCCTCCCCTTGGCAAATCTTTAACCCTTCGCAGTTTTAGCGAAGTAGGGCCAGCGCTTAATCTGATTGTTTCCGGCGGGCACACTGAACTGGTACTGATGATGGAACACGGCCAATACAAAATTATCGGGGAGACGCTCGATGATGCCGCCGGAGAAGCTTTTGATAAAATCGCCCGCTTGCTTGAAATGGGTTACCCAGGTGGACCGCTTGTCTCTCAAGAGGCTGAAAAGTTTAGCAAATCAGAAATACACCCACTCGAAAATTCCCGAGCGACAAGTCGAGGGTCGAGAGTGGGTCGTATTTCTGATTTGCCACAAATTAAGTTACCAAGACCAATGATTAATTCCAAAAACTTTGATTTCTCTTTTTCCGGATTAAAAACAGCGGTGCTTTATTTGGTAAGAAAATTAAGAGAAGAATCCCCGAGGTCGAACCTTTTTAAAGATCCAAGGTTCGACCTCAAAAGAGTAAGGCCGGCGATAGCCCATGAAGCCCAACAAGCCATTGTTGATGTGTTAGTTTCTAAAACTTTAAAAGCCATCAAACAATACAAAGTAAAATCGGTTCTACTTTCCGGAGGAGTTTCCGCCAACCAGCTTTTAAGAAAAACTCTGGAAGAAGAAATCTCTAATTTAAAAGGAGTAAATTTTTTCAAACCGGCCATGGCTTATACCACCGACAACGCCGCCATGATTGCCTTAGCCGGTTATTTTAATTATGCTAATAAAAGGAACAAAAAAACTGATTGGGAATCAGTTTTACTAAACGCTAATTTAAAACTTTAAAGCCCTTTTTTGACAAAACTGGCAGTCCAGCCGATTATCAAACCCTTGTTTGTAATTTACTCGAAGTTGCTCGCATCGGCCGCACCAGAAAAGGTACCAATCCATATATCCGATTTGACCAACTTTTTTAAAAGATCCCAATAAGATACGGTTTACAAGAAATAAAGCCCTAAATCTTTGCCAAGGCGTAGTCCGATACTTAAGGATATATTCTTCCAAGCTAACCGGCGAACCCTTACAGATACTACTCCTTAATATGAAAAGAGGTGAATCACCTCTAAAAGATTCAAAACCAAAAGTCCTTATCGCAACTATCCCATCAAATCCGTCAATAAATTCTACCTCTTCATTATGTCTTACTACCACTCATGTCTCCTTTTTAAAAATACAAAACATTAACTTTCCTATATAATAAATCTAAAGATTAAATATGTCAACTGACTTACCGGATAAAACCTTGGGGCAAGACTGGCCCACCGCCTACAACCCAAAAGAAACGGAAGATAAAATTTATAAACTCTGGATGGAGAGCGGTTTTTTTACACCGGAAAATTTATCGGGAGACCGTCCCAAAAAATTCGTCACCTGCATCGCTCCCCCCAACATTACCGGCGAACTGCACATGGGCCATGCCCTGGAAACTACTTTGCAAGATATTATTGTCCGCATGAAAAGAATGCAAGGATACAAAACTCTTTGGATTCCTGGTACTGACCATGCTGGAATTGGTGCTCAAAATGTAGTCGAAAAACAATTAGCCAAGGAGGGTACCAATCGTCACGAACTTGGCCGAGAGAAATTTATTAAAAGAATGTGGGAATGGCGAGAAAAATACGGCCACGCCATTTTAGAACAATTTAAAAAAATGGGGCTCTCGGTGGACTGGACCAGAACAAAATTCACCATGGATCCAGATTACCAAAAAGCGGTGGAAAAAGTTTTTCACCACTACTACGAAAAGGGTTGGATCTACAAAGGAGAACGGGTGGTTAACTGGTGCGTCCGCTGTGCCACGGCCATTTCTGATTTGGAGGTAAATTATGTTCCGGAAAAAACCAAACTTTACACCTTCAAATATTCCAAAGATTTTCCTTTGGCTATCACCACCGCTCAACCGGAAACCAAATTTGGAGACACTGCCGTAGCGGTTAATCCTAACGACAAGCGTTATACAGAATATATTGGCCAAGAATATGATGTAAACTTTCTGGGAGTACCATTGCACATAAAAATAATTGCTGATGAAGCAGTTGACCCAGCTTTTGGCACCGGAGCTTTGGGGGTTACTCCGGCTCATAGCATTATTGATTCAGAAATAGCCCAGCGAAATAACCTGCGCTCTATCCAAGTAATCGATAAAAACGCTCATATGAATAAAGAAACAGGCCCATATGAGGGCTTAAAAGTTTCTCAAGCGCGAGAAAAAATAATAACTGATTTGGAATCGACTGGTTTGGTTGAAAAGGTAGAAGACTACGAACACAATCTTGGCCGCTGCGAGCGGTGTAATTCGGTAATCGAACAACTTCCTTCTAAGCAATGGTTTTTGAAAACAAAAGAGTTGGCTCAACTAGCTCTTAAAGCCATTGAGGAAAAACAGATAAAAATAGTACCAGAACGCTGGATCGGTCCATATAAAACTTGGTTAGAAAATATTAGAGACTGGAATATTTCCAGACAACTTTGGTGGGGACACAAAATTCCTTTGGAAGGGGAGGAAGATGTTTTAGACACGTGGTTTTCTTCCGCCATCTGGCCCTTGGCCACTCTCGGCTGGCCCCTTCTTCGCCAAGGCTCCGAAGGGCAAGCCTCCAAAAGTGACTATGAGCAGTATTACCCTACTGATTTTATTACCTCCGATCGAAGCATCTTGTTTCTTTGGCAAGTGCGGATGATTTTTTCCGGACTGGAACTAACCAGCCAAGTACCGTTTAAAGAGATGTATATCCATGCCACTGTTTTGACCAAAGACGGCAAGAGAATGTCTAAATCTCTCGGCACGGGAGTAAACCCCTTGGAGTTGATTGAAAAATACGGCACCGATGCTTTGCGCTTCGGACTAGCCTCCCAGTCCACCGGTTTGCAGGATTTGCGTTTTGGTGAAGATCTTTTGGTAATGGGCAAGAAATTTGCCAACAAATTGTGGAACATTGCCCGCTATATCCAAATGAAACTGGGGGAAAGTTGCCAGTGGCCTGAAAGGTTCGACCTTGAATCTTTAAAAAGGTCGAACCTTGATATCTTGGAGAAAATGGAACAATTGGCCAAAGAAGTTACCAAGCAAATCGAAAACTACAGCTTTGCCGAAGCGGCCAACAGTCTTTATCATTTTATCTGGCATGAGTTCGCTGACAAATACATTGAGGAAACTAAAGAAAAAGATGATCAAGAAACCAGAGACACTCTCGCCTACCTTTTGTTCACTTCTTTAAAATTACTTCATCCTTTCATGCCTTTTATTACAGAGGAAATCTATTCCCGCCTGTCTATCCAAAATAAAAAGTTGCTGCTAATAGAGGATTGGCCCAGTTAGTTTCAAGGTTCAACCTTTTTAAAGATTCAAGGTTGAACCTTTCTAAAAACTAGCCACTAAAAACTAGAAACTGTATACTGTAAGTGTGTCTCCTTTAGCGACTAACCTTGCTCTAATCTTTTTAGGTTTTATCCCGAGCCTGATTTGGCTTGGGGTCTTTCTCAAAAAAGACCCACACCCCGAACCGCGTCTTCTTTTAACCAAAGTATTTCTAATGGGAATGATTTTGGCTCCCGTAGCGGTGGGGTTTCAGTGGAGTTTTGTCAGGCTGGGAGAAAAGTTCAGCCCCGTTATTTTTTCTTTTAGTTCCACCCACTTTTTCTTATGGGCCGCTTTGGTGGAAGAGCTGGTCAAGTACTGGTCGGTCAAATATACCGTNCTNCGCAACCCGGAATTTGACGAGCCNGTTGATGCCATGGTTTATCTTATCGCCGCTTCTCTCGGCTTTGCCGCCATCGAAAACATCTTGGTGCTTTTTCGTTCTTCCACCGAAAGCCTTAACTTGGCTCTTCAAATTTGGACTCTGCGTTCGGTCGGCGCCACTTTTTTGCACGCTCTGTCGGGAGCCATTATCGGTTACTTTTTGGCTTTATCTTGGTTTTACTTTGAACACCAAAAAAAACTGGTCGCCATCGGCATAATTTTAGCCACTTTGTTCCATTTTACCTTCAACATCATCGTTTTTTCTTTCCAAGAAACTCGTGAGGGATTTGTTTATTCCCTGATTCTTCTTTTGATTTTTGCCGGATTAATTCAGGCCCTTTTCAAAAAGATTAAAGAAAGGAGCTTGGCGGCTCGACCGTTGAAGTAAAGATTTTACCTCAATTTTGTCTTTTTAATTTAAAAAACATCTGCTACAATTAAACTACGATGGAAGAAAACTTGGGAAAAGAATGGGAGGGTCATCTAACTGTCGACGTTTATCAAAACGCCAATGAAATTATTGTCCAATCCGCCGTAGCCGGAGTTAAGGGCGAAGACATTGACCTTGATATTGCCAAAGATTCGGTCACTATCAAAGGACTCCGACAAAGACCGGAGGGTTTGGAACAAAACGAATCTTTGCATCAGGAACTGCATTGGGGCAAATTTTCCCGATCGGTCATCTTGCCCGCCGATATCGACATTGAGCAGGCTAAAGCTTCTATAAAAAACGGCCTGCTGACTATCCGCTTGCCAAAGTTAAAAAATGTTTAAAAGTTCCTGCCTGCTGGCAGGCAGGTAAAAGTTTGGGAGCAAAAGTGGCCTGGCTTACTAGTCGGGCCACTTTTGCTATAATTAAGAATAACAATCGTATGTCAATAACCAGAAAACTGCATCTTATTGTTTTTGGACTTCTGATCGCCTTGGGCTTATTGCTTTTCGAATTTTTTCAAATTGCCAGCCAGTCAACGGCAGATGCAAACAACTATCTAAAAGAAAAAACAATCGGGAACTTATCCCGCTTTCTAATTGCTTCTAAAGAAAAAGATTTCGTAGTTTCTTGGAACAATGAACAAAAAAAGATCCCTCTGAACGAGATAACCATGATGCGCTTTCGCCAATACACCGGCGAAAAAGAGTTAATCGTAAATTTCCCTAACTTGGAAAAAGTTTTGCGGGAAGAGTTATCGGCCCAAGTTAAAAGAGATCCGGTTAATGCTAAACTGCAATATGACCCCACCGCCAACCGAATAAAAGAATTCTCTCTGCCTCAAAACGGCCAACGCCTCAAAATTGAACAAACGGCCACTAAAATAGCCTCAAGTTTGGCCCAGGCCCAACTGACCGCTCCCTTAATTATCGAAGAAACTCTACCAGAAATCACTCAAAACTCCCTAGCCAAACTAGGGTTGACCGCTCTTTTGGCCAGCGGAGAATCTGATTTTAAAGGATCTTCCAACGGTCGAACACGCAACATCGAAATCGGAGCCGCCAAATTTAACGGCCTTTTAGTCAAACCGGGAGAAGAATTTTCTTTCAACAACAATCTGGGGGAGGTAGATGCCGCCAACGATTACCGCGCCGAATTGGTAATTAAAAGCGGCAAATTGATCCCAGAATTTGGCGGAGGGCTTTGCCAAGTTTCGACTACCTTGTTTAGAGCGGCCGTTTTGTCCGGTTTACCCATTATAGAACGCCGACCCCATTCTTTTCCGGTCCGCTATTACAATCCCCAAGGATTCGATGCCACTATTTATCCCGGGGTAACCGACCTGCGCTTCAAAAACGACACCGCCAAACACCTCTTGATCCAAAGCCATATTGAAGACACCAAACTTATTTTTGAAATTTTCGGTTCTTCGGACGGCCGCCAAGTGGAACTGGCAGATCCAAAAATTTTGGAACAAAACAGCAACGGCTCCATGAAAATCGTGCTCACGCGCAAAATAACCGCCGCTGGCGGAACGGTCAAAGAAGAAAACTTTTGGTCGAACTACAAATCCCCCGCTTCTTTCCCCTTGGAAAGAAATCCGCTAGAATAGCTGGGCCGCTGGGGTGGCGAAACTGGCAGACGCTACTAGGTTTAGTATAATGATAGCGTGAGCAACAGGTTATCAAGAGTAAGAATTGAGTGGTCATCTGATTTTGCTTATGCTATTGGTTTAATCACAACTGATGGTTGCCTTTATAATGACGGTCGCCATATAAATCTCACATCAAAAGACCTTGAAATGATAGAAAACTTTAAAAAGTATCTTAATCTTAAAAATAAAATTGGACTTAAAGCGAGAGGTAAAGAAACAGAGAAAAAATATTTTCATTTTCAATTTGGTGACAAAAACTTTTACGAATTTTTAGTAAGTATTGGACTTATGCCAAAAAAATCAAAGACACTTTCCGCTCTTACAATATCCAGAAAATATTTTGATGACTTTCTAAGAGGATGTATTGATGGAGATGGAAGTATTGGTTTTTATAATCATCCTGAAAGTAAACATCCTCAACTAAGAATTAGACTTTGCTCTGCAAGCCATAATTTTCTAAAATGGATAAAATCAGAAATTCAAGAAACTCTTGGAATAAATAATGGTTGGATTGAGAATAAAATCAAAAGAAAAGGTAGTATTCCGGTTTTAAGTTATGGAAAATCAGATTCGATAAAATTAATTTCTGTCTTATATAAAAGCCCAAGTTGTACACATTTATCTAGAAAATATGAAATTGTAAAAAAGTTTTACGGGCGAGTAGCCGAATTGGTATAGGCGCACGGCTTAGAACCGTGTTCCGCAAGGAGTGTGGGTTCGACTCCCACCTCGCCCACCACCCAATCCAAAACACCGCTTAAGCGGTGTTTTGGATTTAAATTCACATAAGTTTTTACTGGAAGGTGCCGAAGAAGGTTCGGGAAATAACACCCTGGAGAGTTTGCAATAATACTCCTACTCCTAAGATAATCAAAGCGCCGATAATCCCGTTTTTCATGATGATTTTGGCTTGAGCCGGATCTCCCTGCGCCATTACCCAGCGCACCCCGCCGTAGACAATAAAAATAACCGCCACAATCACCGAAACCACAATTAAAAACCGGGCAATACCGTTAATCAACCCTTCTATCTCGTTTAAAGTAACAGCCTGACCAGGAACTGGCTGACCAGGAACAGCAAGAGCCAAAGCCAGTAAGGGCATCGACAACATCGCTCCAAAAACAATCATTACTAAAATATTTTTATATTTATTCATACGCACCTCCCTTCATAAGTTTGTCAAGTTTATAAAGTTATAAAGTTCATAAAGTGCAGATTTTCCACTTTACAAACTTGATAAACCTTACAAACTGTTAACTCGCTAGCATACTAGCGGGACAAACGAAAAGCTACTCCCCACCGCATTTGCCACTGTCGCAATTATAACATACACCCCGTAAATAACCAAAATTCCAAACAAAACATGTTTGAAACTGGTCACCGCTTCACCGTATTTGGTCTGATTACCCTGCGCGGCCATAAATTTAAACCCGACCCAAATGACAAAAATCACAGTCAAGGTAAAAGCTACTCTCGTTAGCCAACAGCTTAGGCCGATCACAATATTAATCACATCATTAGCCTCCAAATCTTCTCCCGGAAAACCGGATAAAGCGTTTTCGTTACCGGAATTATCCGGAACATCTTCTTCGCCGGTGTTGCCCGGGAGAATGTCTTCCGGGGCCGCTTCTGAAACGACAATAGAAACGAGGCCGCTTCTCACCGTATTAAAGGGTACTGTGGCCTGCACGGTCACTGTCGTATTCTGATTAAAAAAGTCGCTGGGAACGATAAAAAATACGGCTGGATTAATAGCCTCTTGACCGGCAACAGTTCGACTGCTGAAGGTTTGGGAGGCAATACCGGCACAGCCGGTCGGATCGCAAATATTAACGCTGGCCGTCCGGCCAATACATTCTCTTTGGGCTATCACATTGACCTGCATCCTCTCACCAGGACCAACTTGGTTTTTGTCGGTGAGAACGTTAATCAACTGGCACTCCGCCGCCTCTGCAGAGTTAGTCACCCAAAAAACCATGACCAACAAAATAAAAGCTAAAACTATTATTTTATTTAACTTCATTTTTGATTCGTATTTTATTCGTATATTCGTAGGGGATTAGTAATTAGTAGATCGTTACCGATTCTTTAATTCTATAATACTTTCGATCAATTTGGTAAATCCTTCTCCGATTAAAATCACCGCCAAACCCACCACCGCCCAGGTCAGCATCTTTTTGCCGGTCTGAAATTTTCCCGGATCTTTCCCGGCATACATCATCATAATGCCAGAGATAACAATGACAATGACGGCAATCGGCAAAACAATAATCCGCAGCCAGTGCATAATCACCACTATCAACTCGTTAATATTTTCGGCCCGCAAAGGGTTGGAAAAGTTCCAAGAAACTGTTCTGGTTCCGGCGGTCGTAGTGTTTTGCGTGGCTGGTTCTCTGTTGACCGGCAATTGAGGAGCGGTGCGGGTAGTTTGATCAAACAAGGGCGTGGACCAAGTTTGAAGAGTGCAGTCGGCTACCTCAAAGACAGTGCCGTCCGGACGGCGCCCCTGACAACTTAACTGCCCCAAAAGCAAATCAAGAGTCCCCCGATCCGTGCCCATACTTCTTGTCCAACAATAGAAAACCCCTTGATAGCGGTTCAACTGTCCGATCGGTCCGGAATTAAATTGAGTAGTAAAGACATTCCCTTCTCCGGGAAGCAGATATTCGTAACTGTTGCGAGCCGGATTGTCATAAAGGACACCACTGGTATAGCGCCTCACCGCGCGAAACAATCTCCGTGTTCCTTGGCAAACAGGAGCTTGTTGGGTATTTTTATTGTAAACTCCGAACCCCAGCCCCACATTTTGATTAGGATTAATTCCGGTCGCTCCGTCCGGCAGATCATCTTGAATGGCCGTACAAATGTCGTTTGGNCAATTGGCGGAAATCCTTTCGTTAACGGCCAAAGCNGAANAAGCGGCCAAAATAAAAAAGNTAAATATAACAATTTTTAGCATGTTTTTTNTCATAGTTGAGGTGGAATTTCCGGAGGAATATTTCTTTTTCTCTTAATTAACATCCNGACCAAAACTGCGACCAAGATGATTATCCCTAAGATAATATAAAAAGTGGGATTACTAAAAAATCCAAAAAAGTCTCGTTCCACAGGAGGGAAATTAATTTCAGGAGAAACAGAAGGCGCAACTTGGCAATCGCTCGAACAGTTCAAAGAAGTCTCACCCATATCGGCATTACAGATATTATCTTCATTGCAAACCGGACCAAAGGGAGCCAGGTCAATACTTAACAACTTTTCATTGAGCGGATCGTAAAAATCGGCTCTTTTGGCATTGGCAAAATAAGGAGCTTGGGGAGATGATTTTGCTCCGTAATAGATTCCTGTTCCACTAGGAATCTCCACATTAAAATCGGCTAGTTTTCTGCCGGTTACCGAAAGAATTTCTCCATAGTAAGAACCCGGTATTCTATCCGATCCTTCAAATTCTTGGGCAATAAGATCAAAAGATACCTTAAAATCACGGTCAGCCACTAACTTACCATTATCAAAATAGAGATGGAAAACATAAGTATAAACTTCGTCATCTTGAGCCGCTCCCACACTGCCCAGAGAGAGCAGGGTTAAAAATAAAATCAAAAAAAGTTTTTTAATTGTTTTAATCATCTATTATTGGCATTATAGCAAGCTATTACCTTTGGCGCATAGACTCTGGTTTCGTTGTAACCTTCGTTGCAAACAGTATGAGCGGTGTTGTCATACAAACACTCCCAGCGGCGAACGGAACTGTTGTCGCAACTTCTCTCACTGGAACAATCTCTACTGGTACTGCAAGCGCCAACCCCGCCGTTATAACCGGCA
>C687J35174_10008048_pt1 | contig 13456 bp, 24 predicted proteins | sample RifCSPhighO2_01_FD_35174 | JGI IMG/M metagenome (IMG submission 35174) | reverse complement strand
TGAACATCATTGGTAAAGTTCGTCAAATTACTTTTATCCAAATAGTGATGATAATCCAGCAGCGGCTTCATCAGCATCTTTCTTCTCTTCTCTTGGTTTTTCTTCAGAAGATTTCTTCTCGCCACTTCCAACAGGTGCACTCGCAGAAACAGGCGCAACAGCAGCTTGCTTAATCGCATCTTCAATATTGATATCATCCAAGCTGGCAACCAAAGCTTTTAACTTCATATCATCAACTTTAGCGCCGGCAGCCTCTAGAATTCTTTTTAAATTACCTTCATTGATTTCCTTTCCTGCCTTGTGCAAGAGCAAAGCCCCGTATACTTCTAAACTCATTTCTAATTTCCTCCTTCTTGATTATTATTTTCAGTTTGAACAATCTCAATAATTTTTTCAGCTTCTTTTTCACCACTTGACATAGCCTTTATAATTTTATCTCTTTCAGCATGCACAATATCTTCAAGCGACTTCGCCTCGCTCTCAGCTTTTCTAAAGAGCAGCTCAATATTTTCCGCAGTGACATAACCAGCACTTACACTCAAATTCAATGCCTCACTCACAGCCAGCCTTAAGGCGTTGAGATAGTATTTATCGTCGATATCTAAAACATCTTTCTTAAACACCTGCCCATTTTCATATGTAGCAACTAAATTCAGGCCAAGCTCCATCGGCTTAATTCCAAGCTTAGCTAAGATGTCAGCAGCCTTTCCGCTTATCACATTTCCAGATTTAACAACTACAGAATCTTCTCTAATAGTAACTTTACCTTGCTCAACACTGGCTCTTACGCCAACGCTTCCAAGCTCGCCTATTATCGGTCCGGGCGGCAGGCTAGTCGGGCCAGCTTTAACAATTAGATCATTAGGAGCAATCTGTCCAGATTTGGCAGCTACAAAGCTTCTTCCTCTTCTCAACTCCTTAGCAAACTTAAAAGAAGTCTGGTTCGTGAGAACGAGCGCAGGAATGATATTATCCAGATCTTCACAAAGTTTTTCAACCCCCTTATCAATATCATTCAATGCAATCTTCAATAATCTCTTCTTAGTAACCCTAATATTAACGTCAAGTTTTTTCCTTGCATCTTGAAGCTGAGGGCTCGGTAAATTCATTAAATCTAAAATTCCAATGGTTTTATATCTTCCAATAAGATTCTTTAGCAATTCAACTTCCCTTTTCTTAGTCTCACTAATTTTACTTTTTGCCTGCATCTTCTCCTCCGCCCTTTTCAGCTCCGACTTTCACAGGCTCACTCATAGAAAATTTAACAATAACATCTCTTATATTCATCTCGCCATTAGGCAGAACATGTACTATACTTTCATAAACAGCATTAGCATTCTCTGCAAGCATCTCATCCTTAAAGCTTTCTTTTCCAATTGAAGCCTTAATTATCGCCTCATTCCTGTTCCTGACCCTCATATTTTTCCTAAATTTCTCAACAGTGGCTTTTATGTCAGCTCCTGGCATCAACACCCCTCCAGTTTTTGGGTTAGGCATCTTTCCCAGCGGCCCTAAAATTTTCCCCAGCACATTTGCTATCTGCCCCATCAAGCTGGCTTGAGCAAGAAAGATATCATAATCCTTTGCAAGCTTAGAAATATCTTTAGCCTGTAATTTTGTGAGCATATCTTTGGTAATTACTTTATCAGTTATGGCACTTGCCTGCTTTTCATATTCAGAATCAACAAGGGCGCAGACTTTCACGGTTTTGCCAATGTTATGTGGCAGGGTTAAATAAGCATCAAAAGAATTTTTTTTATCCACATCTTTTAAATTTACTACTAAATCAAGAGTCTGGTCAAACTTTCTCTTCTTAGAATTCTTCCTCAATAATTTTATTGCGCTCAAAAAATTTTCTTTCTTCATCAGCTCCCTCCTACATTAAGTAGTTATAATGGGTTAAAAAACAAAACAGAAACAGCCTTTTTAAATCTTGCTAATCATTAAAGTTATCCAAGATAAGTTTATAATCCTTGATTTGTAATCTGATAAGTATATGAACTTAACAATAAACAATTTATCGAAAGAGCAAATGGACAGGTTGCGGGAATATTCTGACTTAAGTCTTTTAAATAGTGAAGTAATTACTGAACATAATAGATATATATACAAAAATGCCAGAGTTGTATTCAAAAATGAAACATGGAAAAGAATGAGCAGAGAACTAGATGATATTTTCTACGAAGGGAATTATACCGTAGAAAACACATTAAGTTCAAAAAACTAAATAAACATATAACTTCTCCATCAATCCAACACTTTTCTCCTCAAGGAGTTTAAATTTAAATCTATTTTCAAAAATAATCTCATCAACTTTTTTCTTGTCAGTTAAATTGCTGAACACAATCAAAATCTTCCCGTTTTTATTCAAATGTTTTCCAACTTCAGAAAAAAATCTTTCAATTATCTCCCATCCATTTCTCCCTCCAATTAAATCTATGTTCTTTCTTTCGCGAACGTTTCTTTTTAAGAAATGTTCATCTTCAGGCAAATAAGGTGGATTAAAAATTATAAAATCAAATTTTCCTTTAACATTAGAAAACAAATCACTCTTGTACACATTAAATCCTTGTTTTTTACAATGAATAACTGATTCATCATCAATATCGATTCCAGTAATGTCTTTATTTTTTGTTAATGCAGCTGTCATCAAAATCCCAGAGCCACAGCCAATCTCAAGTATTTTGCCAGAAGCAAATTTCTTAACATATTTTTCCATCAAATAGCTGTCATCATTTGGTTCATACATATAAATCAAATAAAAAATTTCATTTCTTAAAATTATCCAAATGCAGAAAATATTCTTTAACTCTGTCAACTATTCCCTTCAAATAAAAGTTTTCAATCTTCTGCTCAAACAAGTACAGCAATTTCTCATTTTCAGAAATCCTGTAAGCATCTCCGTTTTTCTCGACAAGGAACAAATCTTTAAGTCTCTTAAGCTGCCTTCTAATATTAGATTCAGCAATCCCTTTCATGTTTAAGTTCGCTTTTTTCCTATATTCAACCACCTTGGCTTTTATTTCCTCAGCAGCAATCTCACCTTCCTCAAGCAAGGCATGTAATACATCAACAATAATATCTCTAGAATCGCCAGGCTGCAGCAATCCCAAGCTCAAGCAAATCTTTTTAACAAGCTCCCTTTTAGGCATGTTGTAAGGCTTCTCATATTTTCTCAGGGTTATTTCAGCTATAGGGGCACTTCTGGCGACATTACTCTTCCTCATTTGATTTCCTCAAAACCAGCCTTTCAGAGACAAACTCATCTCTTTTCTTTAGAAATTCTATCCTGTTATCGTTATAAAGCTCTTTATTCCCGGCCAGAAATTCCTTCTCAAGATCCTTAATGAACTTTACTAAATCACGCATTCAAAAATAGCAACACTCAAAATATATAAACTTATTCACAACAAAACTTATATAAGCAAGAGCTAGAAAAGCAATGATGCCAACATTAATAGCATGCTTGTCAACAGGAAAAGGAACATGGGGCCACGTCTCCCGCTTGATTGCAGAAAACTCATGGAGCAAAGTATTTCTAATCACAAATGATTTTGGAAAAGAAAATTTCACAACAGCAGGAAAGAGTACAGAATTAATCATCATCAATCAGAAGCAAGGGATAAAAGAGCTGGCAGCAGAAATAGAATCTAAATTAAAAAACAAAATCAAGGATCCGGAAGTTGCATTAAATCTTGTTTCAGGAACAGGGAAAGAGCACACTGCAATTTTATCAGCAGTATTAAAACTAGGCTTGGGAATCAGATTAGTTGCTTTAACACAACAAGGCATGGAAGAGATATAAAAATAAATTCAATTACATAAAAATCAAAAATAAAAGTAAATACAGTGCAGGAACCACAATGAACACTATGTACTCTGTTTTTCTGTGAATTCTCTCGACAATTTCAGCCTGCTTTCTCTCCTGCATCTCAATCATATACACGTTTATTATGAATGTAGACAATAAAATAGCATATGTAAGCACCATGAATTTATCAGCAAAAGTTAGGTAGCCGACAGGAGGAATCTGGTTGCTTATAGAGATATGAAACATGACACTTGCTACTAATCCAGAGCCGGCCATTCCTAATCTGGTAGTTATTTTGTCAGGGTCTAAAATAAAGCTGAACAGCACAACAAGCAGAATAAAGAACACTGGAAGAAAAGTTTTCATAAAGGAATTCAAGGCAATTCTCGAGATAGGAATAGTAAACAAGTATTGGCTGTAAGTCTCGTCATACACATTATATTCATGCTCTCTTACATCTGCCTTCCATCCNTCCATATTCCAGCCGGAAAAGGCAATGCTATCATCAACGCCAGATAATACATTATCAGCAACATATATTAATTCATCAGTCGTCTTGGATTTATCCTCGATAATAATCTGCATCTCCTGGGTGTCAAAAGGAAATCTCTTCAAATCGACAGGGCTGTTCAAGTTCGCCTGTATCCTGTAAAATTTCTCATCATTATCATCAATAATCTTGTCAACACTGCCTGCCCTCCCGTTCATGAATTCAAAATCGCCAATATCGCATCCATCACATTTCAAAGATAAGTAAAAGTCAGTTGTAAATGCACCTGTTGCAACATCAAACTTCCCAAGATTAAGTACATAAACACCAACGTTTACATCGCTGGCTTCTGCAAAAGCCACCGGCAGCAAAATCATTGCCAGCAGCAAAATCAAAAGTTTCCTCATATCAAATTTATTTAAAAGCAACAGTTTAAAAGTTTTCTTCTAGGCAACAATAATGTTTATATTTCTCAAAAACATTTTAATTACATGTCTTTATTTGAAAAATACTCGCAAGAGGTGTCAATCTTCAAAAATGAAATCGCCTTAGACCCAAATTTCACGCCTCGCGGTCCGATTGAATTCAGGGAAAACGAAAATAAGTATATCGCAACCTGCATCAAGCCCTTGCTCCAGAGAAGAAACGGAAAAAATCTGATAATCTACGGGCAGCCAGGAATAGGCAAAACATTAGCATGCATGAAAGTAAAAGAAGAATTGGAAGAAACAACAGACGAGGTTTCGGTCTTCTACATAAATTTATGGAAGAAAAACACATCTCATAAAATAATCTTGGAATTATGCGAGCAGATAGATTACAAGTTCACGCAGAACAAGTCGTCAGAAGAATTGCTACATATAATAGAGCAAAAGATAAACCAAAACTCCGCTATTTTCATATTAGACGAGGCAGATAAGGCAGAATCCTTGGAATTATTGTATCAGCTTATAGAAGAGATATACAGGAAAACAATTATATTAATTACAAACAACAAAAACTGGATTTACAAGTTAGACTCAAGGCTTAAGTCAAGATTGATGCCAGATTCATTAGAATTCAGGCCATACAGCCAGCAAGAGATAAAGCAGATCCTAAAATCAAGAGTGCAGCTGGCTTTCCATCCCGGCGCTGTTTCAGAAGATTTAGTAGATGAGATCACAAAAAAAGCCTCAATGACAGGAGATATAAGAACAGCATTATTCTTATTGAGGGAATCGACACTAATTGCAGAATCAGAATCTCTAAAAAAGATCAGCAAAAATCATGTCAAAAAAGCAATAGAAAAATTAAGTGATTTTAAAAGGCCAATAGAGCTTGATAAAGACGAGGAGGAGATATTATCAATAGTAAATCAAAACAATGATAAGACAACAGCAGAGATATTTGACATTTACAAAACCAAGACTAAAAGCGACAAGAGTAAAAGGACATTCTTGAGAAAAATAAACAACTTGGAAAAGGCAAACATGATCAAGCTGGAAGAAGTTCAGGGAATTCAAGGAAGATCTTACAAAATAACAAGATTAAGTGATTTTTGAAATTAGTTAAAAAAATATCATAGAAAAAAAGATTAGAGTTTTTCCAAGAACGCTTTTGCATCTACAATCTTCACTCTCCTAAATTCTTTTAATTTCAACAAATGAGAATCTCCAGTCACAATATAATCAGCACCTCCTGCTAAAGCAGATTCCAAAATCATATTATCATCTGGGTCTTCATTAATTACAACAACTTTCTCCTTAGAAGCAAAGAAACTGGCAGTTTCTAAAATTAAATTCTTAAACTTATTTTTCTGCTCCTCACTAAAATCAAACTTGGGATAATCCAATACTCTGCAAAGCTCATAAAATTGTTCAATAGACATAACTAACTCTAGTTCCTTTTTCACAATTTTTTCAAAAATTCTCCTAGGATTACCTTCCCAACCGACAGAAGAAACTAAAATATTTGTATCTAAGACGATTTTCGTCTTGACCATCTAATTGCCTCTTCAACATCCTTTCCATTTATATTTCTCTCTCTAAAGTGTTCCTCAATATCTCTAGCTAAAGATTTGAATTCCACTTTAACATCGGGTATATTCACCCTCTTAAAAATAACCCCACCATTAATTCTAACCGCGACAAATCTATCTTCAGGATTAAAGTGTTCCTTCTCCCTTATATCCTTAGGAACGACTAATTGCCCCTTTGGACTCATTTTTACCAATTCTTCCATCTTAACATCACCAGTTTAACAGTTAAATTGTTTAACTATTTAAAAGTTTCTCTTAGTTCCCATTAATCAATAATATATTTCATAATATATATTTTCCATTCAACTGACATATCTGCCATATACCCCCGCACCGAATATAAATCCAGGTTGCTTCTAAAAAGCAGGAAGCCAAGGAGGTGCCCAAAATGAAATGGTTCAAAAAAACCTATGTAATATGGCATGAATATGCCGCCCGAAAACGAGAAGCTCAGCTTCTCGGCTTTATTTCTGAAACAGCCCAAACAGCCCAAAAATCTGTAGAAAATTATTGGAAAAAGGAGGTAAAAAATGACGCTTGACCATCATACAATCGGAGACCTGCTGAGCAGGCAGTTGATGAAGCTTCCAACAAAGATAGCACAGATATCAAAGAAAAAGTGCGCATATTGTGGAGGTTAAAAATGAATATTTACTCAAAAAAACATATAGAAATGGCATTGGACAACGATGACATAGAAGCAGAAGATGCTGGATTCATGCTTGGCTACCTTGAAGAAAATTAATTTTTTATATTATAATGACTACAGAAAATTTTCAGTCACCGCCTAAATTTCAACTAATCAAAGATTCACTCACCTTAAAGCTCTTTAATCTTTTGGAAAATTTTGGGAAGGATTCAGCTATAGCTTCTACTATAGGGTTTCCAGGAGGGTGTATTTTAGAACGTTCTACAGAATTTATCATTTCCCTTACATTATAATCCGGAACTTCTCCAGTCTTCCCAAAATAGAACAACACAGATTCACAAAAATCCCTCCTAGCATCATGTGCTCACATATAATAATCCCAGTATCCAGTACGTCCTCAATATGGATTATCCTCAAAAGCATCTATGCTCTCTACCATACCGACCAACCCATGTGAAGTATCAATTTTTGGACCATCAATACCCGCTTCTTTTAATTAATCATTATATATGTCAAAATAATCTTTCAGTTTTCTTATATCTACGGGTTTCTTAAAATATGGTTTTAGTATTCGTATATTCATTTTAAAAGAGATTCTTGTTCAAATTTATATTCTCCAAAATAATATTTGGTTCACCACTCCGTCATAACTCAAAAAATTTAATCTCTCCATTTTTAATAAATTAAATCCAAATTCTTACAGACCAAAAAGCTTAAATAATCTACATATGTATACAATTGTATATGGAAACAACAATAAGATTAAACCAAACAACGAAAGCAGAATTAGACGCCTTTAAACAATATAAAAGCGAGACCTATGACGAACTTGTTAGAAAGCTGATTTATCTTGCAAAGATGTGCGAGAAAGAACCCAGACTTAGCCAAAAAACCATTCTTGAAATAAAAGAAGCAAGAGAGAGGATTAAAAAAGGCGAATTCTACACAGAAGAAGAAACTAAGAAGATTCTTGGCATATAAAGAATGTACGAGCTCAAATTTGATAAGAAAGCTGCTGACTTTCTGAATAAGCTTGAAAAGGGCACAAAAGAGAGGATCTGGAAAAAGTTACAAAAATGCAAAGAAGACCCTTTTCGTTTTCTCGAACATCTTGAAGAAATTGAAGGCTTTAAGTTAAGGGTTGGAGATTATCGGCTAATAATTGATGTTGATAAGGCAACTCAAACAATACATATCCTAAAAGCAGGACATAGAAAAAATATTTACGAAAATTAACAAAAAACATCCTCTTATTTTTAGAAGAAAAGAATTCAACTAAAAAAAACAATTAAAGAAAATGTTATAAACCAAAACTTCTTCTTTTGGTCAAGCTTTTAAAAAGGTTGAAAATGAAACTCTTCGCATTCACAGACACTCACGGAAATAAAAAAGTAATCTCTTTAATAATTAAAAGAATACAAATTTCAAATCCGGATATTGTAATCTGCGCGGGTGATTTGACAAACTTCAGTGTAGGTTTGCAGAAATTATTAAACATGTTCGAGAAGACAAATCTTCCTTTATTAATAATCCCTGGAAATCATGAAACAAATTCTAGTCTTACAAAAGCATGCCGAAAAACAAAATTTGCAATTAATATTCACAAAAAGATTTATCAAATAAATAATTATTTATTTTTTGGTTATGGTTTGGGAGGCTTTGGAAGAAAAAATATTGAACTGGAGAAGTTAATTCCAAAAATAAAAAAAGCAGCAGAGAGAAAAATATTGATCCTGGTAACACACCAGCCTCCGTATAAAACAAATTTAGATTATCTGAAAAATCTCAGCCATCAAGGCAACAAGTCAATTAAAAAATTAATAAAAGAAGTAAAGCCAAAGCTTAATATCTGCGGTCATTTGCATGAAAATGAAAATAAAAAAGATAAATTATATTCGACTTTCATCATGAATCCTGGAAAAGATGGAAAACTTATTGAAATTTAAAATCATCCATAGTCCTATATAAATTTCTCAGCGCGTTCAATTTAAGGTCATATCTCTCAATTAGGTTTTTAGGAAATTCAAGTCCAGAAAGAGGATAATTATTAACATATCTTTCCATTATGTTATCATCAAAATCAAGTAGCCAAGAGTCTAAAGAGCTGGCAGGTTTTAAGCTCCTGATTAATTTTATATTGTCTCTATTCGCATTTATACTCTTTAAAGTTTCTAAGTCATCATCAAGGGATTCAAATTCTATACAAAAAAAGCGCTCCAATGATGATTCATAAATTTTTTTAGATAAGTATCTAGTTAAATACAAACTCAAACCGAAAACCCCGACACTAGCCACAATCCCAATCATAAATCTTCCTCACTCATTTTTTCTCATTCTCGAATCCTGAGCTGTATATTACCCAAGCAAGATTGCTTATTCCAGAGCTCATTTTTTTCAGCCTTTCAAGTATCCTAGCAAATCCGCCCACATGATATTTATCATAAAGCTTGTTGCATTTCTCCACAAACTCATCCTTCCAAAAATCAACAGAAAATGCCAGCTCAACATCTTTTGTGTAGTATGCCTTCATTATATTAAGATATGAATTTTCAACATCAGAAAATAGTAGCAGTAAAGATTTTTTTATTTTATTATCAAGGCCTTGGGAGCTCAAAAATCTTGATACTCTTTTTATCTCGTCGCCAACATCCTCTAAATTAACGCTAAGCAGTCTTATCATCATCAGCTCGCTGNTTTTAACATTCAAGAGCCTAGCAACATTTGGATCTTCAACAGCGCCGTTAATGACTCTAAGCAGCAAAAAGCTAAATCTATTGACGTCAAAATCTCTCTGATAAATAGAATCTGAGCAGTCTTCATGAACACATTTTTTCATATCACTCATCATCCCTCTTATTATGATATCCATCCTTCGAATGTTTTCAGGAATAGAAACATCTCTCATATTCAAGAAATCTTTGGCAACAATTTTATGATTATCCTCCTCAATTATTTCAAGAGCAACAAAGCTGTGTAAAATTCTTCTAAGGTCTTTCATAACGCTGCTTAAATCATTTCCAATGATTTTTATCGTGTCATAATTATTGATGTATGCAGCAAGAATTTCCCTGCTAAGTCTTTCTATTTGCTTGTTATTAGCAGAGATTGTAATATCCTTGAGATGTCTTTCTTTCTTTAGATCATTAGAGATGATAAGGTCTCCATTATTGCTTTCATTCAAATACAAGAAATCACCTTTGCCTAGCCTGTTCTTTTTAAGCCANTAGCTCGGCAGTGAAAGCACATGTGAGCTGCTCCCGAATTTTATCAATCTTCTTTGCTCCATAGTATATACAATATATCCTATAGATATATATACCTAACCATCGCAACAAAAATTAAGAGGTGGTAATAATGGATGAGGACGATTTCCTTGAAGAGGAATTTTCAGAAGAAGAGGAAATTGATAAGGCATTAGATGATGAAGAGATTGACGCTGAAGAGGCGGGATTTCTAAAAGGGTACATCGGAGATGGAGAAGATTAAAGCAATCCAATAAAAACACCAAATACAAAGTTAGCTAATTTGCCAAAAAAGGGTGCTAGCGAAATGATAATAAGCATCAGGCAAAAGAGGCTCACAGCTATCCAGATATTTTTTGCCAAGCTTTCTTTTTTAAATACACTTAGGCAAAGCAAATAAAACATCTTTCCACCATCAAGAGGTCCCATAGGCAGCAGATTAAATAACCCGACACCAAGATTAGCAGCAAATATCCAGAAGGAGAGTAAAGCACTCCAAGAAATAANCTTCCCAAAAACCCCATATTCATCACTAATATATTGTTTCTCAGGGCTAAAGCTCAAGCCTAAATATCCCTTTCCATTATTCTCGCCAGCAGTCAGCTCATAAACTTTCTTGTCAGTTTCAAACAACAAATCATCTCCTGGTTTAATCTCTGCTAAGACTTCAAGAAATTCATTAATGTTCTTTACACTTGCTCCATTAACAGCAATTATCTTTTCATCAATGCCAATTCCAGCATTAGAAGCAGGGCTATCTTCATTAATGCTCCTTACCACTATCCCTTCACTTACAGTTATTGAAGATGCAATTGGAGCCATCACAAAAATAAAAAGCAGGAAAAAGACTCCTGCAGTAATCAAGTTAGAAAAGCTTCCAGCGCCTAAAACACCAAACTGCTCTTTATTTTTTTTGCTAGCAAGCTCTTTCTCATCTGGCTCGACAAAAGCAGCAGGAATCACAGGCAATAAAAAAGCGAAAACCGCAAATCCGCTTGACTTAACTTTTATATCATGCAGCCTAGCAATCAAGCCATGGCTGAATTCATGCACCCCTGCCAAAATAAATATTGCAATAATCCAATGAAAAAAACTAATAATAGGTACTCCAGGAACAGCCACTCCAGGAAATAATGGAGCAACAGGAGGTGGACCTCCGGCAAATAAAAACCCGTAAGTGCCATTGACAAGCAAAATCAAGATAGCTGCCATTCCAACAAACCCGAATACAACACTGCAAGAAGAAAATGCATTTACAATTTTAGGATACTTCTTCGCAATTTTGTCCATCAGAAGCAAGCCAACTCTCGTCCTGTAAAGAACCATGTAAACAAAAGGAAAAAGAATTTTCTCAACTTTAATTCTTTTCTTATTCAAGAGCATAATACCCAAGAGAACTAGTCCAAATGCAAACAGCATTATCAAGTCAAAATAATTAACTATAACCTATCACCTCTTGCTTTTTACCATTCTAAAGCTTTTACCTCCGCATCTCCGGCAGCTGACTTTTTTCAGCATGACTTTTCTCATGTCTCCTTTTCTTTTAGTTTTGCATCTCTTGCACACAAAAACACCATGAAACAATCTTGCAGTTGCTTCAGGAAACCTCACCATTTTATTTAATCTCCATCAAGACNTTCTCATCAAGAACAACCCAGTAAAGAACCTTTATTCCAGCTTCAATTTTCTCTTCCAGCTCTTCAGGAATCTTAAGGTCAAATGTCTCAAAATTCACTTCATCCATTACATTTGCATTGCCATCGTGAACTGACAAGACTTGAGCTGATCTTTTCTCTATAACTGGGCTGTCCACTTTATCATGCCCTGGCAGCGCAACAACTTTCTTCTCGCCCCTTATCAAGCCAACAGCTTCTACTCTGCATTTTGCATGTCCGTGTTTTCCAGGCTTAGAAGTATCCATCTTAGTTATCTTGCAAGCAACACCATCAATGATAACATATCTTCCTGGTTTCAAATTAGTGACTTGAACTTGTTTTATCTCCGTCATTATTCACCTAAAATAAAATTTGTTTATAAATTGTTTGGTTTTAATGGCAAGTTATAAAAACCTTTCTCATCGCTTTTTTATCATGAGCAATGTAATGAATAGCATAATAATGGAACATGATTTTATTGAAATAGAATACACAGCAGTAATAGAAGACACAAATCAAGTATTTGATACAACCGACGAGAAAACAGCAAAGTCGGCAAATATCCACAACAAATCCCATGAATACAAGCCAATTATTATATGCATAGGAGAAAATCAAATATTGAAGGGGCTGGATGAATTTTTGAAGGGGAAACAATTGAAAGAATATGAAATTAATTTGCAGCCGGAAAATGCATTTGGCAAAAAAAATCCAAAACTTCTCCAGCTCGTTTCTCAGTCATCTTTCAAGAAACAAAACATAATGCCTTATCCAGGGCTGCAGATTAACATGGATGGAATTATGGGAACAATAAGAACCGTAACTCCAGGAAGAGTAATTGTGGATTTTAATCATCCTCTGGCAGGAAAAGCAGTAAAATATAAATTAAATATAAAAAGAAAAGTAACTGATGAAAAAGAAAAGTTAGATTCTCTTCTCTCATTTTATATCAGGGAATTCAAAACAGAGATAAAGCAGGATGAGGCAGTGATATCAATAAAAGCAAGCATTCCAAAAGAGCTCCAGGACATTATGAAAAAGCAGATCACAGCTTTAATGCCATCAATTAAAAAAATAGCTATCAAAAAAGAATAATCTTTATATAGAACACCTATCTTTATTGATTTATCATGGAAATATCCGTAAGAANCTCGCAGGAAGAATTCTCAGAAAGATCAAGATCTAATGCAGAGATTGATAGGGAGCTGGAAGAACTACTGTCAAAGCACAGGGCTAAAATAAAAGTTGTTGGTGTTGGCGGCGGAGGGAATAATACAATAAACAGGATCACAGAAATAGGTGTTTCAGGAGCTGAGACAATCGCTATTAACACAGATGCACAAGACCTTCTTTACACAAATGCAGATGTAAAAATTCTGATTGGAAAAGAGACAACAGGAGGGCTAGGCGCAGGCTCAATTCCAAAGATAGGAGAGGAGTCAGCAAAAGAAAATGAGCAGGAGATAAAAAAAAAGTTGCAAGGATCAGATATGATTTTTATTACTTGCGGCTTGGGCGGCGGCTGCCTTAGAGGAAGTTCTTTAGTGTACTCAAATCCAAAAGGACCTGTAAGGATAGATTCCATAAAATCA
>C687J35174_10008039_pt1 | contig 13465 bp, 21 predicted proteins | sample RifCSPhighO2_01_FD_35174 | JGI IMG/M metagenome (IMG submission 35174) | reverse complement strand
TAACTGTAAATGTTCTTAAGTTTGTACCATTTAATATGCTCATATACACTAGACCATAGCATCCCAAAAGTAAAAGCAAATATTATTTCCTCCAGAGGTACTCCGATTATCAATATATTTGATATTGCTGAAAGATTCCATATTTCCAAAACCAATCCAGGATAAATTAAGTTGAATAATATAAAAAATATAAAATAAAGCACAAAAAATATCAATCCCCCCATCAATATTTTTTTCTTCAGATCAGGCCTGCACAACATTGCAGCTACTCCTCCTGTGAACATTGCAATGATTGCCGAGTATATTGGATTTATTCTTGTAAATAACATCAAGGGGATAAATATTATTGCAGGGGAAGTTAAAGCAAGCAAGTGAAAATTATGTCTCCTATTATGCATTTCATGTTTGTCCATTTTTTGATGTCTTGTTTTAAATGCACTTTCATAGAGAACAGCACCAAGCCCCCCAATCGCAAAACTAAATATAAGGCTTTCTATGTCAAATCCTGTTTTGCTGGCTAAATCAAATAAAGAGGGAGGGCTCCAGTATAATGGAACAAATAAAGGCTCTGTTAAACCGAAAGGCATTGTAAATAAGCTAACCCAAAACATCTCTTTCCTTAGCTTTGGCTTGATCAACCATATGAATGCCCAAATAATAAAAAATATCAGGGAAAAAGTTAACCAAGGGTTTAAAATCATTATTTACCTCCAGCATACTTTCTATATAAATTCACCATAAGATTCATCTATGAATACTTCCCATTTATTAATCTTTATTTTTGCTTGTTATAAATCCATGCAAAAAGCCATCCAACGAACAATGCCAATATTACAATTTCAAAAAACCCTAGTATGCTATTAGCCAATGTTGGAGTAGTTGCAATTTTGGATATGTCAATTCCATGAAACAAATACCTAAACACCTTTACTGTTCCTACCGGAAATATTGCAACCAATACAGCACAGATTATGTATACTATTCCAGATATCCAGGCAAGGCTGAAAGCAACTTTCTTTGTATTTAATCTATCTTCCATCTTTATCACCCCCTTTGTGTTTTTTATCATGAATTGAAGAATGATCTTTCATTAGTACCATATGCAATATTATCATTAATCCAACAGCTAAAATAGTTATCCATTTGCCAGAAATGCCGAGAGAAGGAATTAGTAATATAATGACAAGAGGGATAGCACACGCTAAGACCATCATCCACATATGCTTGAAATTATTATGCCCCTTTTCGTGTGGCATTTTAATTATTCTTCTCCAATTTGCAAACTCCATTGATTGATTTTCCAATGAAGTAAATCGAAGCAATTAATATTAATATTCCAAAAACCTGCAGTTCTATTCCTCCAAATGGTAAAGACATAAGAGCAAGAGGCATTCCAATTAATCCGAACAAAACCGCTCCGCAAGTTGGGCATCCAACCCCGAATGCGCTGATTCCAGAGCCTATGAATCCGAACAGTCCATTTCCTATGATTTGATTATACAAACTAAACTTAAATAACAGCATAGAAAATAATATTCCTGATATGGTGGATGTGATTAGAATAGTAATAATGCTGAGTGTTATAAATAATGGTCCAGACATCATCACAGAAATCCAAATGCTATTATATGCAACTTTAGCAACCAGAAAATAATATAAAATTACAAATAAAGACAAACCAAAGATTAAGCTGATGAATTTGTATTTTCTTTTATTCAAAACTAGATTAATGCTGTTGCTTACCTCTTTAATTTCTTCTTTTATTTTCATGATGCATAAAAAACTAAGTTAAGCATTCCCTGTAAATATCAGGATGATGGCTCATATGCTCCTTCCATGATTGTTCTGTATATCCTTGCTTTGGCAGGCATTTTTCATCTCCAGATTTTCCGGAATCTCTCCAAGCCTGAATTGCTCCTGGAAAAAATGTTAAAATCAATAGCCCGATTATTAAAATGCCAATAACAATATATAAAATTATTCTTTTATCCATTCTTCATGCCTCCCCTCATTTTTCTTTTATGTTTTAACATAATAAATATTCCGATTAAGTTGGATATTATCCCAACAACAAGAAACCATGGCTGGTATTTAGCTAAAAAGGCTGCAAACACAGAAATTCCCGCAAGGGGTATTACCTGCAGCAAAAAATGGCTGCAGCATGCAATCATGCTTCCTCCAGAGATTGTTCCTGTTGCAGCAACTGTTCCTGTAAGCTCTGCAGTGTGCTTTATTGAGAAATACAACCCGATTTGTATGCCAAACCCGATGGCAAGCGGGAATATAAGATACCACAAGCTTCTAAGATTTGAGAAAGCAAATTCAATCCCCTGAAAAATGCTAACCACGCTTAAATAAAATAAAAGCAATCCTAATCCAGCCAATAATCCATATAAAACCGCATTGCTTTTTTTCTTTTCCAATTTTCACTCCATGCAACATTCAAGAAGTTTTTTTATTGAAGAGAAGATTCCTTTTGTTTTCTTGCTTTTTATTCCTATTTTTTTCTTTGAATCAATGTTTAATTTCCAGAATAATCCATATAGCTCAGCAGAATCTTTGTACATTTCCTTTGCTTCTTTTTCCTTACCTTCATGAAATAGCCTGTTTCCAACCTCAAATAATCTCATGCTTGAGGCAAGAAAATGCTTGCTCATGCACCATTTCTCGCTTTCATCATCTTTCTTGACTATTAACAGCATAAGTTTTTTTCTTAATTCCCTGACAATATCCAGCATCTCCAGAAACTTTTCATCATTTGTTTTTGCATAGCTGAAGAAGCAATGCTCTTCTAGGCTTACAAGATTCATTAGGCAAATGCTTAGATCTTCCCATGCAGAAATATCCAAATCCGATTTATCTTTAATTTCATTGATTTTTTTGATAAAGTTTTTAACTTTCATTTTGCTGTAAATTGAATTATAAGAGATGCAATAGCCAGTAACAAGAATGTCATAATAATCCCCTGAAATGGTATGCCCCCGCCTTTAATCTTTTCCTTTATTTTTTTGTTTAAAATTGGAGAGACAAAAACTATCATCCCTCCGAGAAAGCTGCTCAGCAATGAATTATCAATGACATATGTCCTGTTAAGCAAGCTTCCATAATCTCCATTTAAATTAACATGAAATCCTGATACTTGGGAAAAAATTGGTAATAACGGAATGACTGTTATTAAAAATATAATGCTAATTATTGCAGCCTTTTGGAAAGGGATATATTTTTTCTTTATAATTTTTGCAAACCACATTCCCATTGACATTGCAAAAGCTCCAATCAGCAATCCTATTACAATCTTATTCACTCCAAGCCAGACACCACCAGCTGCTGCAGCTCCTGCAGTTATTGTGCACAGGGGGCAGTGGGCATCTGCATATTTAAATAAGGCAATTGGTATAATAAAAAATAAAGAAATTAATTTTCCTGTTTTCATATTCTTATAAACTCATTATAAGTTCCGTCGTTATTGACCGCATAAATAATAAAGTCACCTTTCTTTGCTCCAGGCATTCCAGGGCTTCCTGAAGGCATTCCAGGCATTGCAATTCCTTTTATGTCTGGTTTTTCTTTCAATAATTTTTCTACAGCCTCTAAAGGAACATGACCTTCAACAAAATAATCGCCGATTATGGTAGTATGGCAGCTTTCCAACTCTGAAGGGATTTCATATTTTCCTTTTATTGAATCAAGGATTTCTAAGTCAATTATTTCAGTTCTTGAATTTCCCTTGTTCTTGAAATAGTTTGAGTAGATATCGCAGCATCCGCAGCTTCCAGACTTATAAAGTTTCATTTCTCCCTGAAAATTTTTGACATTATCAAAACTGCTTGCTTTACCTTTGCCGGCATTAATAGCAAATATTCCTATGACTATAATGGATAATATGCTTACTGTCCAAATTATTGTTTTCTTTTTCATCTTTTGCCTCTTTTATTCTTTAATAATCTTAAAATCCAGAGATAGACTAAAATTATAAGTCCAATCAATAGAATTATATACAAAATGTTGATAAAATTCCAATAACCAAAACCATATCCAAAATTTCCCATCATTCCTGAGCTCATCATATTGCTCCCCATCATACCCATCATTCCACCAACATCTTCATTACAATAAAGCCTTTTTGCCATATTGATGTGTACTTGTCTTAAACTTTCAGAGCCTTCTCCCCCCATCATTTGATCCATAATCTCATGGCTTTCTCCAGGATGCATCTGCTCCATATAATATTCTCCAATAGCCTCTAATTGCTCATCAGTAAGTTTATTGCAACCAACTCCAGAATCTATAAGTTGCTTTGTCTCAGCAAAATTATGCTCATCTGCAGAAACTAAGCCAGTACCTACCAACATGACTGCAATTATAGCAAAAAATATTTTTCTCATTTTTTAAAATGAATTAACACCCTCCAACCATTCCTATTCCACTTGATGCACTAGACGCACCTTGAATTCTTGCAGGAATTGTTCCATGCATTTCATAGTTCATCTTCTCATTGTCTGTCCATCCAGTTGTATCTATTCTGCCAGAGCTAGTTTTTTCAGCTACTGCATTTCCAGTGAGGCTTGCCACTTTAAATGTTAAAAAAAGTACTGCCAAAAATAATACACCTATAATCACCCACATAAATGTATTTTTATTTGTTTCCATGTTTAGCATCCACCAACCATTCCGCCATATGATGCAGCACTTGATGTAACACCCTGTAATGCAGTACTTGCTCCTTGTACAGCTTCAATGCTTCCGGCATATGATCCAGCCTTGAAAGTTAAAAACAGTGCAACAACAAACAATGCCCCAATAACAATCCATAAAGTGATTCTTTTGCTCATCTTTCCATTACCTCCTTCTGATTTTTTTGATTCTTCATCATTATGTTTAAAATAATCTTTCTTGTCTAAATCTTTGCAGCATCCATCATCTTCTTTTGTTTTACAGCAGTCCATTTTTGCTCCTTATATCAAAAAGAGAAAAGGATGTAAGAGCATAAAAAAATAAAATAAAATTTTTCATCCTAACACCCCCCAACCATTTGTCCACTGCCGGATAATTGGCCCTGCTCAATACCCCTGTAAAGATTAGAAGCTAGGTTAATGTAGTTATTTGGATCAATCCCGTTTGCTTCCAATGCTTTTGCTTTCTGCTCATGTATTCCTGGAAAGAACAGAACTTTCCATTTCCCTAATTCAGATAATATCTCTTCATCAGCCATTTCCGGATGTTTTGTTAACAGGTATTTTGCCAAGCCCCTCATCGCATAACTATGTGCACAGCCGCATGCTCTCTCTCCGTTTGAGAATATAAGGGATTTTGCACCGCAGCAGTATTCGCATGCAATTGAGCCTCCAATCCTGATATATCTCTGCATTTGCTCACTGTTTAATTCCATGTCTTCATACTGTGATAATTTAGAAATTGTAGCCTCTGTAAGCCCTGGATTGCTCGGAGTGATGTAATCATATTTCACGCCTAATTCTGCTCCGTAAACTGCTGGTGTTCCTTTTGGAATTATTCCTGATGCAGAAACGCTTTCTATTCCCGTAGCAAGTCCCGTAGATTCAATGGACTTGGGTGCTGAGTAAATTCTGCCAATGTTAAATACTATTACCAAAGCTAAAATTGCTATTATCCCTAACTGCACATATAATTCAGTGTTGGTCTTCTCTTTTATTTCTTCTTTTTTGTTTTCAGTTTTCATGAAGTTTTTCAGGATATTGAAATATATAAGCACTTTTGTGAAACTAGTTTCAGTTGTAAAAATAGCAACATTTTTAAAGATAATATCAAAAAGGATAGTATGGAAAACAAGCATGTTGGATATTTGTTGCTGGGGGTTTCTATATTAGTTATTGTTATCATTTTCTTGTTTAATTCTACATTGAAGGAGATCGTAGTGAAAAGTTGCGGAGATGTTCATGCTTTATCATGTCCTATGAACCAGACTGTAAATGAGCAGACATATATTGCATTGGGTGTTGTTGGTCTGTTGATAATTGTAAGCCTTGTTTTAATATTTTCCAAGCCACAGAAAGAGATTATATTCAAGACAAGGACAATAGAGAAGAAAATTCCAAGGAAGAAAATAGATACGTCAGACCTCAAGCCAGAGGAGAAGGAAGTTCTTTCCTTGATAATTAACAATAAGGCAGTATTCCAGGCAGACTTGATTGAAAAGACAGGTTTTGGAAAGGCAAGAATGACAAGGATTATTGACAGGCTAGAAGGAAAAGGATTTGTAGAGAGGAAAAGAAGGGGCTTGACTAATGTTGTTGTGATGAAGGATTAAATCATTATATTTTTTCATTAATTTTAATCAAATTATCTAAAACAATTTTACTCAAAAATGCAACAAATTTCTCATCCTCTCTTTTTTTGGAAAGTTTTGTAAGGTTTAAATATTCATCTTTGCTTGCTTTATAAATGTTTATTAAGGGGAATTCAAAATTAAGCAGGCAGTAATTCACTAAAATTCTTGTTGTTCTGCTGTTCCCATCAAAAAAAGGGTGAATATGCTGAAACTCATTATGAACCCATCCGCTAAAAATTATTATTTCTTTTACTGTCCTGCATTTTTCATACTTTTTTTTAAAATCAGAGATAAATTCGTTTAATCTTGGTTTTAATATTCTGTAATCACACACTTCAAAATCTGGATTTCCCAGGATTATAACAGGAGCATCCCTTAATCTTCCATTATACTCATGCAAACCCTGCATTATAATCCTGTGAAGATCTAATATCCATTCTGGAGTTAATGGTTTTTTTAGATTTTCAAAGAGATAATTTATGGCCAAATCCATATTCTTAACTTCCAATATATCATTAAAATTCTTCTTTGGATATATTTTATGTTTTAGAAGTTTTATTGTTTCTTCCAGAGTTAAAGTATTGCCCTCTAAATAAGTGGTTGAATGAATAAAATCAAGCTTTAAACCCTCTTCTATATCTTTTATATAAAATCTGCTTTGTTTTTTTGATTTTTGTTTGTATTTTTTTAGCCCATTTTCAATTTTATTGAATACATCTTCTTCAATTATAAATTCCCTTTCTTTTACTTCTCCGCCAAAAAAATGAATAACATCTGTAAAAATATTATTCCTTAAAACTGAAAATGCAAATGGTTTCCTTGATTTTATAATAATAAAATTATATTTAATCAACCGATCAATATATTTCTTCAGTGTTGTAAGGTTGAATTGCTTAAAGTCTTTTATAAAAACAACATCTTTGCTGAGGCTTATTTCAAGTATATTAGACATTGTTTTATTAAGAAAGAAGTTATAATTTAAATCATGTTTGATGCAATAATCAATTATTTTGGCTAATAAATAGGCTTTTTCATTATTTATGTTGACATAACAAAGGTTATTCTCTTTTAAGATTAGTTTATCTCTTTTTAAAGAATTTATCTTAGCATAAATATTTGCATAATTGTGGTTTAGAGCTTTGGCTATATCCGTTACTTTAGATTTATTCTTTATTAGCTCTGCAAATATGTCATATTCAGTTACCATGTTAAATAATTGGTATTAATAGTATTTAAATCTTTCTATTAAATGACAACTATTTTTAATTAATTATTAAATTTTTCTATTAAATAACAATATTTATATAAATCTTTCCCCACAATTTAATTTTAAAAGGTAGGGGTAATTTGTATAAAAGAAGAGGATTATTTCTTCAGAGTTCACCAGCAATTTATACTAACTACTATTTTAAACTAACCTTTCCCCAAACTCTTCCATCGCTATTTTATTCACTTCATCAACAATATAGTTGCTCTCCAATGCAAATCCAATGTTATCGCCTGCAATCTTGAAATTATTAATTCCTATAACTTTTCCATCAGTATTTATCAAAGGCCCCCCCGAATTTCCTGGATTCAGTGCAGTGTCTGTCTGTATATATTCTCCTGAAGAGCCTCTTACTCTTCTATCGACAGCAGATACAATTCCCTCAGTGACAGAAAAAGACAATCCAAGAGGATTTCCTATTGCAATCACCTTCTCGCCTATCTTTACATTGTCTGAATCCTCAAACTCCAAATATTCATAATTGCCTGAAATCTTAAGCAAGGCTATATCTATCTCATCATTATATCCTATCAAAGTCAAAGACTTAGTCTCCTGATCAGAGGTTATTGCACCAGCATATCTTGCTCCTTCTATTACATGAGCATTTGTGACTAAATAGCCGTCATCAGTAATTATAAACCCGGTTCCCTGTGATATGTCTGTTTTTATTGAAACAACCCCCTTCACAGCATTCTCTATTATCCCCGAGAAATCAGTTGAAGTCTTGGCTTTTATTGAGCTTATCTGCTTTTCAAAGCTTGATTTTGTTTCAGTCAGGCTCTTTTGCGTCTCAATCAATGAATCAGACAGTTCATTGACATTGTTCTGCAGTTCCTGCTTTGCTGAATCAAGTTTATTATTAGTGTCTGAAATTTTATTGTTAATATCCTGCCTTGTTTCTGTTATGTAATTATTAGTTTGATTTATGCTTATTGCAAAATAAATGAATACAAATATCTGGATGGCGATTAATACTATTAATAATATTTTGTTTGGTTTGGTTTTCATGTTAAATTATTGCAGGTTTCATTCTCACATATGCATTCTTCACCTTGCTCACAGTTGCATGCTTCATTTGTGCATTCGCTTGGATTATTGCATGAAGTAGGGTCCTGTGTTCCTAATATTTCTGAATATATGCAAAATGTTCCATCATCTGCAGGACCATTACAGTTTCCATACTTGATGTAGTTGAATAATCCCGTAGCACTGAAAAATATGCTTGCAATTAATAATATTATGAAGATTACTGAAATTAACTGGAAATTCCTGTAAAAGAATAATCCTATATTAGGTAATCTCTTCATTATCTTTCCTGTCAGGTTTGCCTTTATCCTTTCATCTAATTGTGATTTGCATTTTCTGAAGGTGATTGTTCTTCCTATGCATTCCAAGGCATCTTTTGCCAGGATTCTATACTTTACGGAGAATATGCCTAATATTAATAGTACAGGAAGTGCAATGAAACAAAGTACCATAAAAGATTTAGAAATTTATTGTTTATTAAGTTTTTGAAAGAAACCTTTAAAAACAGTTCTATGGACTTAAATATTATATAGCGGAGTAGGGCAGTCAGGAGTGCCCGTCATGGTTTAGAATTAAAAAGCTAACCACGGTAGGGGCCCATAAAGGGCTGGGACACCCGGAATAAAAGTAATGCTTTTATGGGTAAAGGTCGTTGGAAGTTATGAATAACTGACGAATTCAAATCCAACCTCCGCTATATTTCTAATATTCTTAGTTTATTCAGATTTTTAGGATGTCTAAAATTTATCAATTCAACAAATTTTTTTAGTTGTTTATATCCATAAATTTCGACTCTGTTAATGATACTGAATCCTTTTTTAAATCTCCCGTCGTATATTTTATAATCTAAAGTTGTTGAATTTCTTATTCCTAATTTAATAAACTCATGAGATATTTCTTTAATAAATAATTTAGTATCAGATGCTCCGCATAATACAGGATAGATTTTATTATGATTTACCTTTTTGAATGATAACCCAAAATCTGTATCTACGACTCCTTGAATAAAAGATTTTGTTAATTTAATATCTTTTTTAAATAATTTAGGAATTTTAAGCTTATTATATTTTCTTCCTTTAGGCAAACCAATAAATTCAGTTAAGTATAAAACTAATGCTTTAGAATGAATAGTAAAGCCGTATGTTGTATCTTTATCTTTTAATTTAGGATTTATCTTTATATTAAATAAATTGTATACTAAATTATAAAGAACTTCATTATAAAACTCTTTCTCATCTTTTGGGTTACCAACACATTTTATTGTGTAATCATATTTGTGAATTCTTATATTTATATTTCCATCTCCCGCTAAAACTCCACAAAAATAGGCAAGGTCTTCACTCACTTCTTTTGGAATTACAAGACCCTTAATTTTATCTTTAGGACTTAACTTTATTTCCATGTCATAAATAATCAGTTTTTATTTAAATACTTGGCGCGGGCGGTTGTCCGATGGACATCTACTGCAATATATATTCTATAGAATATAATTTTAATGGATAAGATTTAAAATAATTTCTGTTATTCTAATCAGATGGGGAAAACTATTTCAGACTGGTTAATTGTAGCTGAGCAAGAGCAAATAGATATTGATGGGTTTCACACTGTCAAACTTGAAGATTATCAAAGGTTAAAAAATTCAGGACTACCAGTATTTAATGACTTTCAATTACCATACTCTCAGTTCAATAGGAATAATGTAGAATTAACTAATTTTTTGTCTATATATAAGGGGTTTGTCATTCGTTTATTACCTAATACCAAAAAAATTCCTAGGAAATATAAGATTGGGGTAAAATCCTTTGAAGAATGTAAAAATTTCCTAGAAAAATCAGCAGAGGGAGAAGATAAATGGATTTATATCGTGCTTTTGACAGAGTATGAACTTTCAAAGGGATCTGGGATAATTATATCTAATCCTAGAGAAGTAAGAGTTGAAATTGGAGATTTTGGAATTGATGAATTATCTCATGGAAAAGACCCTTTGATAAGTTGTTTAATTGATTTAACTGGGATAGGTCACATAACAGATAAAATGCAATGGGGAAAAAATAAATGGACTTTAGAAAATGAAAGAGAAGTATTAAGATCCTTAAGACATATAGAACTCACAAGAGATANCTTTAATCCTCTTTATATGAGGGGGTATTTTGAATTTGTTATTAGCGAAGATAAAAGAATAAGGTTCTTAGACTATAAGACTAATGAAAATTATTTAAGATAATTAAACATGCTTAATCAGATTTAATTTATTAAAAATATCAACTTCTTGGTGAAAGAAATCATTTGATTTATCCTTACAATTTTCTAAAGGAACCCATTCAAAGTTAGAATGCTCTTTGCTGATTATAACCTCATTATCTGATGTTTTGCATAAAAATATCAAAAGGGTTACTATCTGATTATCTTCTCTTGTAAAATGTCTGACCTTAAAGGGATGCAATACTTCTATATCTACTCCTGTTTCTTCTTTTACTTCTCTTTTTATTCCTTCAATAGGATTTTCTGCAATCTCTAATCTTCCTCCCAGAAGTTCCCATATTCATAGTCTTTGAATATCATCAGACCTTCTTTTAAGGATAAGTAACTTATTATTGTTTATTAGAAAGGCTTTAGCTCCAAGTCTAAAATTATTCATATTATATCCATAATCTAAAAAATTATAAATACATATGATATCAAAATATTATGGCAACTATATGTGGAATCGATGAGGCCGGTAGAGAATTAAAGGATAACTTTTAATTTGCCGTTAGGTCCTGTCATCGGTCCATTGGTAATATCAGGAATCTTGATAGAAGAGAATGACTTAGATAAACTAAGAAAGATAAAAGTGAAGGATTCTAAACTGCTGACACAAAAACAGAGGGAATTTTTATACAAAGAAATAAAAAAGATAATTATAAAGGAAAAGACAATTATCATTCCCCCTCAAGAAATTGATGATGCCCTTAACTCAGAAGAATTGAATCTCAATAAGCTGGAAGCAATAAAGACAGCAATGATAATAAATTACCTAAAGCCTGATAAGGTTACAATAGACTGTCCTTCAACAAACATAAATGCTTATGTTAATTACATTAGAACTTTTTTAAAGTATGAACCAAAAATAAAGGCAGAACATAAAGCCGATTATAAATATTGTGAGGTTTCCGCGAGTTCAATCTGCGCAAAATGCGTACGTGAGATAGAGATAAAAAAATTAAAAGAAAAATACAAAATAGAATTTGGTAGTGGATATCCTTCAGACCCTATAACTCAGGAATTTCTGAAGAAGAATTACAACAAATATCCCGAAATATTCAGGAAAACATGGATAACATATAAAGAAGTTGCAGAAAAAAAGAAGCAGAAAAGCCTGTTTGATTACTAAACCTTATAAATTTTTTTGTATATAAATCATTATGAGAAAGGCGGTAAACGCAGCAATTATAAATGAAAACAGGGAAATATTAATAGTTTTAAAGAATGAAACATGGATTCTTCCGGGTGGAAAGCCAAATGAATCAGAGTCTGATGAAGATTGTTTAAGGAGAGAAATAAATGAAGAATTATCAGGAACAAAGTTGGTTGGAAGATTGACTTTCTATGGGGAATTTTCAGGAATAACCCCTCATAAAAGGGATGAATTAACTGCTTTGGTTTATTTTGCTGGAGTGAGTAAAGTAAATAATTCTTCAGGAGAAATAAGATCTGCTGAATGGATTTCTTATGAAAAAAAGGTTAACTATAGAACTTCTGATATAACCTCAAGGATATTAGATTCACTTCATGAAGATAGTTATATATAATAAATAAAAAAAGAAAAAGGTATTAAATACATCTTCCATCTGAACACATTGTCGTTACATTCCCAATGCAGTTTGAACTGTAGCTACTTTGATAGAGTCCATTACAAAAGTATTCCATTATAGTGGTATTGCTTATACAATAATCATCATACTCATAATAGGTTTGGTTGTAATACCCTGTTATATTACCATACCATAGTATATCTCTCCCATCCGAATCAGAGCAGGTATACCCAAAAGGTGAATAATTTATACGAGCATATACTCTAGCAATTCTCCCTCCGGGGTTTGAGCCGTATGATTTCATACCTGCTTCAAGTGCATTAACTTCATTTATAGACCATTGTTGTCCAGTAGATGGATTAGTAGTATATAATATTTGGAAGTATGCCCAACTTGAAGTTAAACTTTTAACAGGATTTAAATAATTAGTTGCATTTTTCCTGATTAAAGGTTGAAACTTAAATCTAGTGCTACTATACCTTTGACCATAGAAATTTAATGTAACACTATTGATTATTTCATTTGTAAATCCTGTATCCTCAAATGTAAATGATTCATATTTATTTGCTAAATTTGTGTATAAATTATCCGATGTATTTGCTATATTTTCATCTACGCACTGCCATTCGTATTGACCAGCACCACACCCCCTATTTGTCCATTCAGAATAATACCCCTGACCATTTGGTCTGATATTTAAATTATCTGCCACAACAACCATGCTTATTAACATCACCATAAGAAATAGAATCCCAATAAATATCTTTATCCTCTTCATTATTTAACCTCCTTTAATTTTTTATGATACTAATACAAGTTTATCTTTATATACATTATTGTAATTATTTATCTATATATAAAGATATAAAAAAAGAAAAAAATTTAATTTCTTGTTATTGCAAACACTTCCTTTATTGCCACAATGAATGCAGCGCCTGCAACGAATGATGTGAATGCTGTCACTATGCTTGTAACAAATAATCCGACTGCCGGCAGATTCAATCCAACGCTGCCAATCATCATCAATGCAATCGTTGCTATCAGGAATCCTGTAACTTCCTTGCTTGTTAC
>C687J35174_10008037_pt1 | contig 13469 bp, 15 predicted proteins | sample RifCSPhighO2_01_FD_35174 | JGI IMG/M metagenome (IMG submission 35174) | reverse complement strand
TAGTTATTGTGCACGATGTTTCGCATCTTCTGGTATATCTCTCCCTCGAACGTAGCCAGCCGCGTCTTCTCTTCGAGCTCTAAGCGTGAAAGCGGAGAAAAAGCATATTCGTTGCCGTCGGCCAACACCACCTTGAGCTGCTTGATGTATTTTTCTGTTTTTCCATACTGCAGGCTTTTTTCTCCTCCCGCATTGTTCGCGACCATACCTCCAACCGTACAAATCTCGCGGGAAGCAGGGAAAGAGGGCAAAAGCAGATTGCGCTTGAGCGTCTCCCTCTCAAAATCTCGATACCAGCATCCTGGTTCAACCCGCGCATAGTCGCTCTTGATCTCAAGCACCTTATTCATGTGCTTGGTCACGTCCAGGATGATTCCTTCACCCAGAGGGCCGCCTGACATGTCACTTCCCCCGGCTCTGCAAGTAACGGAAAGTTTCTCTTCTGTATGTTCTCGAACAAAAGAAACGACGTGTTTCACATCGTCCCTGTCTTGAGGAAACAGCACGAGGCGGGGCCGCACCTGAAACAGACTCGCATCCTTGCTGTAGGAATCCAGTGTCTGAGGATCCGAGCTGATCTCGCCCCTGAACACCTCGCGAATTCGGTCTTCAATTCTGCTCATTCAATCTCGTATATGAGACTCACCTGTATGCTCACCTCTTGGGACCCTGGCTCCAAGTACGGGCCCTTTGCCGGCACGGATCTCCCTTCTCCGGTTCCATAATCAGAAACGTATTGAGGAATATACGCACCTCCCTCGCTCAGCTGGATGAGGCGCCCCAGACGGAATCCGCCTGACTTGGCAATCATCGTTGCTTTTTCTTTTGCCTGTTCAATGGCTTGTTCCCGAGCCTGCTGCTCAAGCAGGGTCGGGTCGTCTACGGTGAACGAAAGGTCGGAAACCCAGTTAACTCCCCGTTCCACCACGCCGGAAAGCATGTCTCCAAGCTTTTCAAAGTCGCGTCCCTTTACTTCCAAGGTCTGGCTCACGGTGTAGCCGACAATGGTTGGAGGAGGACAGATTTCTCCGTCATACCTGCACACGCCGTACTGATAGCGCGGCTCTATGCCGTATGCCTGGGTCTTGATGTCTTTGTCGTCTATCCCCTGGCTCTTCAAAAAGTCAGCGACGCTGTTTGATTTATCGGCGTTCTCATCCTGAATCGTTTCCAGATTCAGGCCTCCCTGGCTCATGACGCTTATGGTGAATTTTGCGACATCTGGAATGGCAACCACTTTCCCCGTCGCCGAAACCGAGAAGGAAGAGGGCTGCTGAGACTTGTCATACGAACGGACGTACAGAAGCGAACTCAAACTCACCAGCACCAACGCAATTGAGGCAGCAATACCGAGTGTGTTTTTTATGTTGTCTTTCATATTTCTATTCTACAACATTGAAGTTACAACAGCCATACGGCGAGAAGAAAGATCGCAATGCTTGATCCTGCGGACACCAGGCAGTATTCGCACCAGCTTTTGAGCACGAACGCCTGGACAAAAATCAGCACAAGGGAAAAAAGCAGGGATCCCATGGCGACCCCAAAAAACAGAAGGAGGAATAAGGGATCCAAGAGAAGCTCAGCTCTCGCCAATGTAAGCAGGCCCAGCGCCACCGCGGCGCCATAATACAGCATTCCGATGACTTCGTTTGGAACACCGAACATCCTGCTGTACTTGCTGTTCACCACCACGTTGCATCCTTTATCAATGTGGCAGGTCAGAGGTTCCTTCTTGCTCTTCTTGATGAAGATATAAAAAGAAGCCGCAAGTCCTAGAAGTCCGAAGAGGATCAATGCTCCTGGTATCATATGTAAAGTCGAAAACACCTTATGTCATTAATANCCACGATCGTGGTTATTGTGTACAAGTTTCTATAAGATTGTTATTGCTGACGAACTCCCTTGTAGCCAAGGTATCCTGCAACGACAACGCCAACCCAGCTCACCCAGACAGGAACCTGCCACCCTGCGATGACCGCTTCCCAACCCATCAAAATCCTTGTGAGATGCAATACTGCTATTGCAAGAAATATAATCCCCGCTACCAAAGAAAATGTTTTTTGATTCATCCCGTTAGAGACTTCTTTTGTTTATGGTTGTTATCATATCGTTGAATAACCCGCGAGACCACACGGTCTCTAACGGGATTCATATAAGTGGAGTCATAACCCCAGCTCGACCTTTGGAGTTTCAGAAGAAGGCGGAGGTTGCTGATATTGCTCCTGATACTGCTGTTCATACTGTTGCTGGTACTGCTGCTCATATTGCTGCCGAATCTGTTCTTCCGAAGGACCTTGGTATTGCTGCTGATACTGCTCTGAGGAAGGAGGCGCGGCTTGCTCCCCTTGCGGAGCCTGATATTGTTGCCCCCCTTCTCCTTGCTGCTGTTGCTGATTCTGCTGTTGTTCCTGCTGCATTTCTGCAATACAAGTGTTAACTTTGCTCTGAATATCTGCCGGAATACCATGCCCTTCTCCTTGTGGCGCAGCTTCTCCGCCTCCAAGCGACTCAAGGCAACTCAAGAATTCTTTGCATGGGAGAGACGCGCAGTCTCGCGTCTTGTTTTCAGCCGCTACTCCTTGCGCTTCAAAACACGATCTCATACGAAGACCGACCTCAGGGCCCGGAATCAGGGTGCCTGCGTCGATGTCTTGAATGATGTTTTCTCCAACCGTGGCTTTCAGGCACTCAAGTACTTCGGGCGGCGTTTCTTTGAGAGCTGCACGAATTTGCTCAGTACCTTCTTGAATCATCTTCATTTGGTCTTCGTCTAAGAGATTGTGTTCTTTGCCAAACGCAAAGCAGGATTCCAGATTCTCAGGATTGTTGCAATACGCTTCGCACGCTTGCTTTGATTTGCATCCTCCGGGTCCCCCCTGGCTCCCCACCTTCCTGGCAACTGCAACCTCGTCTTTGCTGATGAATCCCGCTTTTTCCGCAAAGGCTATGCATTCTTCAAAATTCGCTTCTACCGCGCAGAAAGATTCACACTCGTCTTTTGAGCGGCAGCCTCCCGGAGTTTCCCCTTTTGCCAAAAGCCCCATGAAGGTGGCAAACTCCGCCTGATCTTGCTCGTTCAAGAATCCGGCTTCCTTGGCGAAATTAAAACATTCAACCGTGTTCTCGGCATTAGAGCAATACGTAAAACAAGCGTCTTTGCCCCGGCAGTCGCCCGGCATCTTGCCGCCTTGATTCAAATATGCGGCTACCCTTCGTGCCTCATCCAGCTCCCGGGGATCGTCAATCAGGTTATTCTCCTCCACAAAGTCAAGGCAGTCTGTCAGATTGTGGACGTCGGCGCAATACTTGTAACATTCTTCGGTGCTCGTGCACCAACCGGTGCCGCCGGAAACGGCGGACTTGGTAAATTGCTTTGCGCCTTCAATTTCCTCATCTGAAACAAGGTTGTGCTGTATGGCAAAATCCCAGCAGACCCCTATTCGGTTTTCAGGTTTGTCGCAAAATGCGCGGCATTCCACCTCGTTCCGGCAGCCGCCCAGTTCCGTGACGGGGTAGACAATATCGCTTGCAGAAGACGCCTGCACCACAAATACGGATACTGCAACGAGAACGCCGCTCAACAGAATTGCAGAAACGATAAGGAGGAACGCCTGCTTCATCATTGAAAAGGATTCTTATATATTTTATCGATGGGATTCGTATTTACCTGCTCAAAGGGATTCGTCTCTGGCAGGTTCTCTTTCACGGGATTGGCAGATTCTTCAAATAATTGAGCGCCCAAACTTGCTTCTTCCCTGGGAATCGCCCCCGGGATTTCCGAAGCATTTTTCATTTGGAAATACCAAACGCCGATTCCAATAAGAACTACGATTGCAATTCCGATACTAGTATACAGCTGTTTGGTGTTCATGCTCGTCTCTTTTGTATCAGGTTTTCTAATCCCCATATGCGTCCTACGCGAAAGCTTCCCAAAAGGAGTAAAGCGGCGGCGTAAATAATGTGCTCATCTACTAAGAAAGAATGCGGATTGGGGTATGGGAATTGAAGAATCGGAAAGTAGTACAAAAGCATGAGTAGGGCTCCCAGGATTGAGCTGAGCCGGACGAATAAGCCCAAGATAAGCGAGAGCCCAAGAAGAGTTAATCCCCACTCATTCATGAAGTTCGTGAAGGGCAGCAAGTCGGACGTGGTGAGCCACTGGTAGAATTCCGTAAATGTTTTGGCGCCCTTCAAATAGCCGGCCGCAGACCACGCAGGATCCAGCACTTTCGTAATGCCTGCGTAAAACATGAGCCACCCCATTGAGATGCGGAGGAGAAATAACGAGATTTTTTGAAATTGCGTCATATGATTATATGCTACACCGCCAGCCACCCGCCGTCCATATGTCAATACTACCATGTCTATCAAACTCCGTGTAAACAAAACAGCCCCGCCAAAGCGGGACTGTTTTGAGAATCCGGTAAGAATTACCAGTTTCTTCCTCCGCGGTCTCGGTTGCCTCCAAAACCTCCTCCTCTGCCATCGCGCTGGAAACCTCCTCCTGTTCTTGGGCGGGCCTCCATGGGACGGGCTTCATTCACTGTGATGTTGCGTCCTTCAAGATCCTTGCCGTTGAGCAGTTCAATGGCTTTCTGCGCTTCCTCTTCGGTAGACATTTCAACGAAGCCGAATCCCTTGCTGCGGCCGGACATCTTGTCGATGATCACGGTTGCCGATTCAACGGTTCCTGCCTGAGAAAACGTCTCTTTCAGAGTGTCTTCGGTGGTGGTGTAAGGCAATCCTCCCACGTATAATTTCTTTGCCATGTTGTTTTCTTGACACAAATAATTATCTGCAAGTCGACCTGACGTAATTTTCTAGTATCTACTTACACTTATTTGCGCAAGAGAACAGAAAACACATACACTTGCTTCAAAGGGAGTATAGCCTATCCATAGAATAATGTCAATAGCCGCCTGGAACTCAGGATTCGCCCTTCTTCCGGAGAGCGTTCCGAAGGATTCTCTTGCGGATGCGGACGCTTTTCGGGGTCACTTCCACGAGCTCGTCGTCTCCTATGTATTCCAGGGCTTGCTCCAAAGACAATATTCTTCTGGGAACAAGGTCGTCGGTGACAGCTTCCCCTTTTGCCCTAAAGTTCGTAAGATGTTTTTCTTTGCATACGTTGACCGCGATATCGGCATCCTTTGCGTTCTGTCCCACCACCTGACCTTCGTATACCTGCTCACCTGGACCTATGAATAATGCCCCGCGTTCTTGTGAGTGCACGAGGGCGTATGCCGTCGTGGCTCCGGATTGGTGAGCTATGAGCGAGCCGTGCGCATTCGTTTCAATTGACTGTATTTTCGGAAAGTATCCCGCGAACAAGGAATTTACGACGCCGGTGCCCCTTGTCCCAAGCATCAGTTCATTCCTGAATCCGATGAACCCTCTCGTTGAAATGAAGAAGTGGAAATACGCGGTGTTGTGTTCGGCTCGCATATTCCTCATTTCTCCTTTTCGCATGCTCATCTTCTGAATGACCATGCCCGAATATTCCTCCAGAACCTCTATCCACACGTCTTCCATGGGTTCAAATATCTTTTCTCCTTCTGTCTTGAATATCACCTCCGGCTTTGAAACCTGGAATTCGTATCCCTCCCTGCGCATTTTTTCTATGAGAATCGAAAGGTGCAGTTCCCCTCTTCCGCTCACGGAAAACGAATCTGCCGAAGAAGTTTCTTCTACCTGAAGCGCAACATCATTGTCCAGCTCTTTGAACAGCCGCTCTCTCAGGTTGCGCGACGTGCAGTATTCGCCCTCTTGCCCGGCAAACGGAGAATCGTTCACGGAAAAGATCATTTTTACGGTTGGCTTCTCAATAGAAACAACGGGCAGGGCTTCTGGCGATTCCACATCCGCAATGGTGTCCCCGATGTTTACGTCGGGAATTCCGGCAACCGCGGCAATGTCTCCGGCTGGCACCGCGTCTGATAGGACTCGCACAAGCCCCAGATACGTCGTGAGCTCCGTAATCTTGTACTCTTTTGTCTCTCCCGTGCCTGCCTCGCCAACGGGCGGGCTCTTCATGTGCGCTATTCTCATGTCTTTCCGCAACGTTCCCCGGTGAACACGGCCTATCGCAATTCTCCCCTGATAGTTATCCGCGTGTATTGAAATCACCATCATCTGCAAAGGAGCCGCTTCATCTGCTTGTGGAGCCAGAATGTGATTGATGATCGCGTCGAACACGGGAACAATGTTTTTCATTGAAGCAAGGTCCGGAGAGGCGCCGGCCACCCCGAATTTGCCGGCCGCGTACAGAACGGGAAAGTTCAGTTGTTCATCCGTTGCCCCGAGCTCCATGAAGAGCTCTAAGATCTTTTCGTGCACGTATCCCACGCGGGCGTTCTGTTTATCTATCTTATTGATCACGACAATGATTTTATGTTTTGCTTCAAACGCCTTTTTCAACACGAAACGGGTCTGCGGCATGGGGCCGTCTTGGGCGTCCACAAGCAGCAAAGAACCGTCTGCCATATTCAAGACGCGCTCAACTTCTCCGCCAAAATCGGCGTGTCCCGGAGTGTCAATGATGTTGATTTTTACCCCTTGATACACGACGGCCGCATTCTTTGAAAAAATGGTGATGCCGCGTTCCTGTTCCAATTCGTTGGAATCCATGATTAACTCGCCCTCTCCACGCTTGCCAAGGGTTGTTTCTGACTGCTTCAAAAGCGCGTCTACCAGGGTAGACTTTCCGTGGTCAACGTGAGCGATGATGGTGACGTTGCGGATTGGGTTCATCCCGTATTATACCCCGCAGCTTGCCCCGCTTCTTTCTTTCGGCATAAGATCAAGTAGCTTGATCTCTTTATTGACGTTTTCGTACCAGCCGCTGCCGGTTGAGAAATCTTTGTCCATAACCACCCTGGCATCAACTTGTTCCCAATCTATGTTTTTCACTGCTTTAAAGTAGAGAGCGGTTTGGATGTAGTTGTCCGGAAACCAGAATGAATTGAATGCGAGGGCTTCCCTGTAAAGTTCATCTTCGGTTAGCCCTTGCGTGGCGCCAAGCTGGAGCAAACCAAGAAGAGCTGAACCGTGATTGCAGTCCTGAAAAAAGGTTGAATTGTCGCAGCAGGGCCGATATGTGTTTTGGGCGATTTTAGTCACCAAAGCTTCCTGCTCTGGCGTAAGCTCGACGATGTTGAACTTGTTAAAATACGCGCCGCCGTTCTCTTCCTTGCCCAAACCCCAGCCTCCGGTAGAGGCAAAATTAAACAGGGATTTCCCATTCACGGGGCTTGATTTATTTGACTCCATGTAATTCGAAAGCCCCAGCGGCCAAAGAAGATTCACATAATACTGAGCATTCGCTCTGGTAAGAAGAATGGGCGCGGGAGAGGGCTTTGTAAGCACGTCTTTCAATTCGGAAGGAAAACCGCCTCTTCCCTGATACACGGCCTCAAACTTGGCTTGGTCAATAACGCCATTCTCCACGAGCTTCACGACGCTATTACCGAGTTGGACTTTGCTCTGGAAACCCTGTTCTGGCAGAACTTTGGCCAAAACTTCGTCAAACAACAGATTACCAGTTGTCGCAATATCCGCGCCATTGAGTTGGTTGTCGTTGAGATTCAAGGTTGTATTTTGACTCAATGCCCTTGCAATCACGGGGTCGGTTTTAAGCATCCCCCAGGCAAGATTCAGAAGGAGTGCAACAACCACCAACAAACCCCAGAGTCGAGCCGCATCACTATCTTTGAACGAAGCATCTCGGGGCGCAGGACAAATTCCTTTCTCGCAGTCGGATTCTAGTTTTTTCACGTCTTTCCGTATTAACCAAATTGGCAAAGCAAGAAGTCCCAACGAAAGGGCTTTGAGTTCCAAACCTCCAAGAGGAAAAACGGCAAGGCCGCCAACGATACCGATGGCGGAAAGAATGGTTGCGCCGCAGACAGGGCAGGCGGAAGCCGCGATTCCCACAAGGGATCCAATGCCACTGCTCGCAGACCCTCCCCTACCAAGGCTACGGAGGGTAAAACCAAATTTTCTCCAGCGATAGACGAAAAGCGACACACTGATTCCAAATAGGACAATCGCGCCAAGCGTGAGTACGACATACGGCCAGAAATACAAAGGCATGCCCCCAAAATCTCTTATGAAACTGCCAATGCTTGAGTCAAGTCGCAGGGCCCAATAAAGCGCGAGGAAAAATCCAAGAGAGGCGGCAACGCCGATGAGCGCGTAAAACAGCGCGGTATCAAACTTCGTATCCTTCATTGTTTTAGCCATGGTTTTTACAGACGTTAGCACCCATGTTAGAACCTATCTGGATAGTTTGTAAAGACACCGTCCACGCCAAGAGATCTCATCTGCTCAATCTCATCAGGTTCGTTTACCGTAAACACAAACACCTTCATTCCCCTCTTGTGGGCATCTTCCACGAACTCGCGACTGATGAACTCCTTATTGAGGTTCACAGAGTATGCGCCGAGTTCTTCTCCGAACTGAGCGTAAGTAATGGGAATAGCGGTGATCAAACTCCCAATTCTTACCTGAGGCAAGGTATCGTGAAACTTCTTGAGCTCAACATGGTTGAAAGACGAAACAAGAAAGTCGTCGTACGACCATCCTTTCTCCGCCACATACTGCTCAATGAGGCGGGCAACCGGTTCTGCGGTATTCACTCCCTTGAGTTCAACATTCACTTGAGCTTTTCTGTCTACCAAATCAAACACTTCCTGAAGGGTCGGAATTTTCTCGCCCTTGCCCGCATCAAGTTCCCGCAACTCTTCAAATGTCTTCTCCCATACATATCCTTTTCCGTTCGTAGTACGGTCAACCGTATCATCATGAATCACCATACAATTGCCGGCGTTCAACACATACACATCAAGCTCTACCATATCCACTCCGAGCTCAAGGGCCTTACGAAAAGAGCGGAGCGTATTCTCCGGCTCGTATCCGCAGGCGCCCCGATGCCCGATTTTCAGAAGTTTGTTCATATTATTTCTTAACAATCTGTTTCCAGAGCCAGATCGCGGCAAGGATTCCAACGATAAGCCATACAAACCATACAAGTGAAACGGGCCACAAGCCAACTCCTCCTCCCATCCCCGAACGAGAACCTCCGGTTCCGTACGGGGCAAGCATCTGCATCATAGGCATAAATCCTATTCCTTGAGACGGAAATGCCGCCGAGGCATCGCAACCGCTCAATCGTTTACCCATCACTACGTGCATTGCTTCTTCGCCTTCCTCGCCCATCATCTGGGTCATCATCGCATTCATTGCTTCGTGCGAATCTCCCACCATTTGGCCCATGTAATACTCTCCGAGCGCGCCGAAATCCTCGTCGGATAGGTCCACGCAAGTTATCTCTTTGGTCTGCAACCGCTCCCAAATTGCTTTGCCTTCTGCTTCTTCGCGAGCGGTATGATCGTCGACTTGAGCATTGGTTTCGTGCATAAACACAAAACCACCCAAAGTAAGCACTCCAACGATTAAGAATAAAANATATCGATTCATAGTTTTATTTTAATTGACTTTCCTTACGCTGTCACTTCGAACTTTGTTTGTTTTCTTCTGCGCGGGCCGTAATCTCGATGTTGCAGCTTTTGTGCTCCCGGCACCACGCCTCGCACTTCTCGGCCCATTCGCGATCCTCATAGTGAAAACTGCATTCCTCGCATTGGTGAAATATCTTATCTTGCTGTTGAATTGTTTTAACCATAGAAGTTTATTTTAATGATGATGTTCGCTGTCACCGCCGCACCCATCAGAAAGATTCCACACTTGAGTTACTTGCTCGCCAGTGAATCCGTGATTACGAATGAGATATTTGCCCAAACCACCATAAACATACCATCTCCAGCATTTACAGCAACACGGCCCCTTTTCGCTTGAATTCTGCATAGCGTAGTCGTACGCTTTTTGTTCTTCCGACATGAGCTCCATGTCGTAGTAGGACATAAGTTTCTTAGCAAGTCCTGCTTCAATATCATAAGGGTCATCGGGAATTTCGGCAATATTCTGGTCGGCAACGGATTTGAATTTCTTTAGTCCCTCAACCTGCTCGCTGTAGCGGTGCATGCTCATCGGGCTGCAACAGGAACCTTGCAAGCGGGCATCATCCGGCATATTGGCGATGGAGTCTTTGAAACTGCCGGAACAAGACGAATTGCTGTTCTTGCTCAAGTAGTCGAACTGCGCCGCCAGAGCTTCGTTCACGATACCTCCTAATATTTTTTCTCCCGAAGAACGATCCGAGAAATCGAACACTTGTCTTGGGAAGAGATAAAAATATCCCCCAACAAAGATTGTGAATGCAAGAATTGTAATTGATAAATTTTTGTTCATAATAAAGTTTTATAAGAGAAAACTAAACCTCGTTTAGTTTTTCATTATGGCTAACCGAGCCCTTTTCCATTAGAATTCCGATTTGCTTAAGATATACAGCTTCTGCTAATAGGACAGCAGCAATTTGCTCAGCCGTGAAGTTTTTACCTTTTTCATCAGCCAGAATAAATTTGGTAACTTCGCCCTCATAATCTTCTACTTTTTGGAGCGGCTTGTCGTTGGCTGTACTAACTTCTTCAATTCGGAGAGGCTTGCTGGCTATGCCAACTTTTTCTTGAAACTGAAGCTCCAAATCCAAAATGATGCGGACGTCCTCTTTACTGAGAGAAGTTTTTAATGGTTCGGGGAGACTATTATAAGTAACCTTGATCGCGTCTTCGGGCTCGTAGATAGGAACTGATTGGATATCGGTAAACGGTATTTTTATTGCTTGGCAAAAGGCGGCAACCTCCTTCTTTATCTCCTCTGATGATTTTGTAAGTCCGCTCAGTTGAACCGATAGAGGGGAGCCAGCGATATCTTTAGCCAGATCACGTAGAAAGCTCGGTTTGAAAGCAGGGTGGCGTGCGGCAAAGGTTTCTAAGTTTTTTATATTAACGGCAAGTAGTTCCGGTTGCTTGCCCATCCAGCCGTAGAAGCTTACCATTCTAGTATTAAACTTACTTATCGACAGAGACTCGACATCGTTCCAGGCCAGAGCTATTTTTCCTGCCCGCAGACCTCCATCAACCTCGATCCCTTCCGGCGACAGACGTAGCCTGGCCCGCCTTTTTACAATGCTCTGCCAGGCATAGATTAATCCACCCACCCCAAATAATATAAATCCCGCAATACCGGTGAAAATATTCCTGTAGCCGGTAATATATCCGATCAGGAAATCAAACGCTATCAGAGGCAAAACCGCTAGAACAGCAATATTTCTTAAAAGTTTATTTTTCTTACCTTGGGCGGTCTTAAGAAGATAAAGAAAGAAGATAATCCAGATGACATAACTAAATCCCGGTTCATGGCTTTTATCTAAGGCCATGAAAACACTGGCGAAGGCAAATATTATTGCGCCAACAACGATTAGTAATGACTTCCCAAGAGATGGATAATAACTAAGCTCGGCAGCAGAATTCATATCGGTAATATAATTTATATCATAAGCTAGGAGATAACTAAATCTCGTTTAGTTTTCCACCCATACTTTTGTATCCTTAATTGTTTTAACCATAGTTTTATCTATCCAACCAGAAAAAATCTTTTTTATGCTTTCTAGATTTTCCTCGTATTCTTCGCCTCTGAAATTATGATCTGCATTTTTAATAATATGCAGTTCTCTTTTACCTGGTAATTTGTTGTAAAGTAATTTCTGATGCTCAAGCGGTGTTCCATCATCCCTATCTCCAACTATGAGCAATACGGGCATTGTGAGCTTATTTGCTTCTGGCAACACGTCATATTTAAGTCGATCAACCATATGAGACCATTTAAGTCTTTTAACTAATCCTGGAATAGATTCGCTCTTTTCTTCTCTCCATCCTGTCTTCTCCCACTTTTCTATGTCTTCTTTCCCTTTAACTTCAATACTGAGCTTTCCCATGTAAAAGAATTATACCAAAAAATCGCCCTGAGTGAAATCGAAGGGCGGCGATCTTCGGAATCCTACTCGTGCTTCATTACTCAATCCACTTGATGGAGCACCCCATGGAGGGTTTGAATGCTCTGCCGATTTCTTCTCCCCGCAATAGTTTCTGGATATTCTCATCCATGGTGCGCTCCGTAACATCTTGGCCGGGCTCCAGGGCGTCGTCAATCCTTCCGTGAAACACGAGCTTCTGCTCTTTGTCAAACAGGAAAGGATCCGGAGTGCATGTGGCGCCGTATGCCCGAGCCACCTTTTGAGTGTCGTCGAAAAGATACGGAAAACCAATGTTCCGCTCTCTTGCAAACCCCTTCATATTCTCCATGCCCTCCCCTTCATAGCCCGGGTCATTGCTGTTGATGCCGACAACCGCAACCTTGTCTTTATATTTCTCGTGCAGCTGCACGATGGCTCCAATCTTTGCCTTCACGTACGGGCAATGGTTGCACATAAAGACAATAAGCAAGCTTTCTTTATCCTTAAAATCCGCAAGAGAATACGTCTTTCCGTCAGTTCCCTGCAAAGAGAAGTCCGGCGCCTTGTCTCCGTTATTGAGCTTTTGGAAGGATTGCGTGAGTGCCATATGTTCAAGTATATCAAAAAATTGCCCTGAGTGAAATCGAAGGGTGGCGATTCTTCCATTCATCCTTGGCCGAGCCAAGGATTTCCTTGGTTCGGCCAAGGTGTACCTGCCAGGGTATGTCCTGTGCAAGTCCGACTTGCACGCCCACTTCTGCCTAGTGCGCCTGGTCGTTTTGCCATACTTCTTTTATTAGTTAATAATGCTGGCTCCCGAATTAAAACCCTCGCAAACCCCGAAGGAGAACAAGTTCCCTACGGGGCATGCTTTTGAAATTATTTTACCAAATCTGATACACAAATCCAAAAAGCGAAACCTGCGTTGACCCGCCGCCAGCCGCCGCTTCNCGCCTGCGNCGAGGCTTCGGCNGGCAGGTGCGGCAGCTGTCTAGGTTAAAGNAATATTAACTCTGATGAGAGCGAAAATAAAAGACGTTGTGCGAGATTCATGGTATAATCTAACATATGAGTTTTCTAACTTATTTTACAACTGGCGCGCTGGTGCCAATGTTGATAAAGAAAATACCGGCGGCTCTCAAAAAGATATTTAAACTTCAGCTGATTGATAAGGCAACCAAGACGCGAGTGTCATCAAAAGAATATCCACAATACTATAAGATTGGTTACACGTTTTGGCTTCTTTGTATCCTCTCCGGCGGATTTATCGTGTTTGGTTATATTGCTTTTTATCTTCCCGCCACTTTTGTTAATTTTGACTACGGCGGCGATTATTGGAAATTTATAGCGCTTGGTCTTATCAATATGATCGGCGCTTGGCTCATTGGAGGGACAATACTCGACATGATTTTTTGGTCGATTTCTTCAGAAAACTTTAGGGATTATACGCGGTATCGGTGTATCAAGGACGGTATGGATGTTGATATACCAATCCAGATAAAAACATTGTGGAAAATTGGAATTGGATATTATATTTTGCTTTCTCCGGTTTTGTATT
>C687J35174_10008034_pt1 | contig 13473 bp, 12 predicted proteins | sample RifCSPhighO2_01_FD_35174 | JGI IMG/M metagenome (IMG submission 35174) | reverse complement strand
CTGACTCGCGGGGCATCGCGGAACTTCCAAGCAATGCGGCCGGGCATGCTCCCTACTCAGTGAAGCCGGCCGCCAAGAAGAATGCCCGGGCTGCCTTCCGTGAGGCCCGCAGCGTGCTCGTCGGCCCAGGCGACGCCCTGCTCGAGCTTCTGCGCGATGGTTGCGCTCTGGCTGTCGAGCTGTTCCATCAGCACCGTGAGCCGCTGGGACTCCTGCTCCGCGCGGAATTCGACGAGCACCTCGCTCTCCAGCCTCTGCTGCTCGGCGAGGATGCGCTGGAACATCGGGACTGCCCGCTCGATGTTCTCCAGCGTGGGATTCTTGAGGAGCTTCACCCCTTCCTTGACATCACGTTCCATCTGCCTGAGCGCCTGCTGTATCGCGGTGAGAATCTTCCCCTCGTCCTGCAGCACCCGCTTGTACCGGTCCGCCGCTGCCTGATGGTCCCGTAGCAGGGTCTCCGCGGCCTTCTCCAGTCCGGTGAGTTCCTTCTTGAGCTGCTCGTTGCTGTCGAGATGGCGCGCAAGGAGGCTGTACTGCCAGCTGGGCATCCTGCTCTTGGGATTTGAGAGTATCTCCTGCACCGTCTTCCTGTCCTCCTGTAGCGCCTTCGAGGCCTTGGAGGCGATGGACTTCTCCGCGCTCGCGAGGCGCAGCTCGGTGTTCCGCATGGCTGCCTGCTGCCCAGCAGCGCGCTTCTGCGCCCCGAGGATGGCGTGCAATCGTTTCGCATGGCCCTGAGCCTTCTCCACCTCCTCTCGGTAGACCTCGACTCCGTGGCCACCTGCCGCCCTGGCCGCGCTCAGCGCGGTCATCAGCTCTCGGATGATTGTCCCGATTTCCGCGAGATTGACCTCTGCGGCCTGCTTCATGCCGGAGAGCGACTGGAGACTGCGCTGCCCGAACTGGCGCAGGGTCTCCGCGGCGCTGCCAGCGTCCTTGAGCAGGCCCCGCGCCTTGTCTGCGAGCTTCAGCGCCTTGACCTCCTTGTCACGTGGAGGCTCCCGGATTTCCATGCTGCCCTCCCATCCGAGACCGCGCGCGAGATTGACCCAGAGGAAGATGCCGCTTCCGCCGGTGATGAGCCACACCAGGGTCCTGGTGTTGAATGTGCCGACTTGGTAGTTTCCCGTGCCGCCCCACATCCGGCTGACGATGAAGAACCAGAGCGCGATGAGCACCACATGGATGAACACGAACATGAACCTGCCGTGGCCTTCTGCGCTGAGCTTCCTGCTGAGCATAATCGAGACAAAAGTCAGCACCAGGAGGTGGGCGGTCATGACGAACGCCGCATAGCTCTCTCCGAGTACGAGGAGGATGTCCGCGGGAATGAACAGGATGCTCATCGCCGCGATGCAGAAGGCGATGACCTGGCAGGACCTGGGGCTGAGGTGGCCAATGCGCGCAAGAAGCTGCTGCACCACCACGAAGGTGATGAGGAACATGAGGGCGCGCGCCAAGGCGATGTAGCGCGTCTCGTCATTCCCCAGGAAGTCCAGGGAGAAGATGTCGATGATGACCAGCAGGACCTGCTTCAGGGGCTCCGTGAGGTCCTGGAAGTCTCCCCAGCTCTGGCCGGCAACCGGGGCGGCGAGCAGCAGCAGGAGCAGCGTCCAGAGAAGCAGACGCATGGACTCACCTGCCCTGGGCTGCCTGCGCGGCTTCCTGGGCGTCGAGCTGCTGCAGCGACTGGACGATTTTCGCGATTTCCCCGTCAATCTGGCGGAGCTGGTCCTGGATGCTCGCGACCGTCGCGGTGGTGCCTGCAACGGAGCCCGCTCCTGCGCCGAGGCGGTAGGACTGTACGCGTTGGTTCACCGACACGGCAATCTGGCGTATCGCTGCTGCGATGTCCCCGATGGCCTTGCTGTCCGGTTTCGCGGCGAGGGCGCCCAGGTGGCGCTCGACGTCGTTGAGCTTCGCGACTTCGCGCTGGATCTCGCGCTTGGCACGGCTGGTCAACCGGGATTCGATTCGCTCGAGCTGGTCAATCTTGCGTATCAGGTTGTCGCTCCGTGAGCGAAGGCCGTCCAGCGTGCTTTTCAGCTGGTTGTACAGGCCATCGTTGCCCTTGACCTGGCGGTACTTGCCCTTCGGCTTCTCCGCGCTGCGTGCCCGCTCCAGNTCGCGCTGATGCTGCGCCAGCGGGTCGAAAATCTTNTCCTTGAGAATCTTCCGCTGGTTTCGTACCAGGAGAATCTCCCTCCTGAGATTGTCCACCTGCTGGTCCGCAAGGGTCCCCTCTCTCCTGAGATTCTCCACCAGCTGCGCCACCTTTCCTGCGGCCGCAGCGACCATCTGCTGGTAGCGCTGCGCAAGCTCGGGAGAGCGGACCTGCTCCACCTGCTGCGCCACTTTCTGAAGCTGCTCCAGGAGATTCGCCAGGTCATTCAGTGCGCCGAGTGCATTCGTGTCCGCCTGGGCGAGCGCAGCTTCGAGACGCGCATCGACGGCGGCGAGCTGCTCTCCGACCTGCGCGGCCTGGGCCATCTCCTTCGCGCCCACTGCGGCCTCATGCACGTCCTCGGCTGCCTTTCCGCGCTCCTTTGTCGCGTCCTTGGATCCCTGGCCGATGCCGCCCAGCCAGGCCTTGTTGAGCGCCCCGCCGGTGCCGGCGAAGATGGCCGAGAAGACCCGGATGGCCTGCCACACCATCGCAACGGTGATGGCAGTTCCCACGACGCTTGCAATCGTGAGGCCCCCGATGAAGTTCGCTGATGGCTTGCCCTCGGCGACGAGCATCTTGTTGATCATTGCCAGCATTGCGATGACCGCGAGGTTGATCATCACAAAGAGCATCTTCTGCGCCGAGTTTTCGAGGTTGAGGCTCCGGGAGATGCTCCAGGAGACGAAGACCAGCACCGCGACCGCAGCGAGGGCGATGGCCGCAGCGTATGACTCGCCGATGCCCAGCAGGAGGTCGTCCGGCATGAAGATTGCGGACATGGTGGCCATCGCGAAGGCGATGACCTGGGCACCCTTCTTGCTGAACGGCAGGTTCGGGATGTGGGTGAGGATCTCAAAGATGATGGTGAAGGTCACCAGCCAGATGAGGAACCTCGTCATGGCGACGTACGACGTGCGATTGCCATCCAAGAAACTAAGCGAGAAAATGTCCACGATGTATCCGATGGCCATCTTCAGAGGCTCGGTGAGATCGCTGACCTGGGCTGCAGCAGCAGGCATCGCCAGCGGTACCAGGATGAGAGAGAGCATGAGCAACGCGAAAAGCTTGGGATTCATGGGCACGCACCTCGCTGGTTTTCCCCGGGTTCTGTCTTTTATAAAGGTTTTCTTCCCGGAAGAGATAGGGGGACTCAGATATATAAAACTTNCCATAAAAAACCACTATAGAGTGATTATAATACGCTGTNCCCATCCATTGCCGGGAGGTCGCGTAGGTTCCGGCTTGTCTTGCCGGAAAACCGGATATCCTGAGCAACGCGGCCGATGTATCCCCTTTCTATTTAGTCATCGCCAGGCGCTCGCAAAGCTTTTAAATGGGGGCCAGCTCTCCCGCGGCTATGCCCAAGCAAAGCGTCGAAGCGCTGGTCGAAGGAGGCAAGGCGACCGCTGCCCCCCCTCTCGGCCCTGCCCTCGGCCCGCTGGGCGTCAATATCAGCAGCATCATCGGGGAAATCAACAAGAAGACCGGCGCCTTCGCGGGCATGCAGGTCCCTGTCAAGATTTTGGTGGACACCGAGACCAAGGAGTTCACCATCAGCGTCGGCACTCCGCCGACCAGCGCCCTTCTCAAGAAGGAAGTCGGCATCGAGAAGGCGAGCGGAAACCCGAAGACCGAGCATGTCGCGGACATGCGCATCGAGCAGGCCATCAAGGTGGCCAAGATGAAGGAGTCCTCGCTCATGGGCCGGACCCTCTCCCACCGGGTCAAGGAAGTCATCGGCACCGCTGGCGGGATGGGAATCCTTGTCGAAGGGGTCTCTGCGCGGGAAGCCCAGCGCCTTGTCGACCAGGGCAAGTTCAAGGACGAGATTGCCCACGAGAAGACCGAAATCAGCGCCGAGGAGCTCGAGGAGCTGCGTCGCGAGCGCGAGGCCCTCCGGCGCGAGATTGAGGAGAAGCACGCCGAGCTGGAGAAGCGCGCCAAGGCCATCATCGCGTCCATGGAGGGCAAGCCCCGCAGCGAGACCAAGAGGAAGCTCGTCGAGGGTGGCATCCCCACGGAACTCATCGACGAATTGCTGCCGCGCGAGGGCGCTCCCACCGAGGCGGCGCAGCCCGCTGCAGGAGGCAAGGCTGCCGCAAGCAAGCCCGCTGCAGGCAAGCCAGCCGCGAAGCCGGGGAAAGCGTAGTCCTGGCTTTTTTCGGTTGCCACCTTTTTTCGGCCGCATGGGGAACCCTTTCCCCCCTTGTTCCGCTGGCGCTCTGTCAGGGTCTGACGCCGCAGCAGAACGGTCTCTCGGCCGGAATGCCGCACAGCGCCCGGCCTGCTCCCCTGAAATCCCGGGCTCCGCATCGCGGCCGGCTCCCATTCCGGCACTTTTCCCGCAGTCGCCGCACAGCATTTAAAGGCCCGTGCATCTCTGCGCTCATGGCCGGGAGCATTTCCGCGGGGGACTTCGAGCAGCTCCGGAAGCGCCAGATGGAGGAGCAGCACAGGCGCCAGCAGGAGCAGGTGGAGAATGCTCTCTCCGGTGTCAAGCGGCGCATCGCGGTCTACTCTGGCAAGGGTGGGGTGGGGAAGAGCACGGTGGCCATCAACCTCGCCGCGGCGCTCGCGCGCCGGGGCTCCCGTGTCGGTCTTCTCGACGCGGATATCGATTGCCCGAACATCACCAAGCTGCTCGGCATCGACGCGACGCTAGGCGTGGTGAGCACTCCCGAAGGGCCGCGCATCGTCCCTGCGGAGCGCTACGGGATGAAAGTGGTGAGCATGGCCTCCCTGCCTGGCAACGATGACGACGACCCCACCATCTGGCGCGGTCCTCTGGTCACCAGCGCCCTGATGCAGTTCCTCGGGGGAGTCCAGTGGGGAGCGCTGGACTATCTATTCATCGATATGCCCCCGGGAACATCAGATGTCCCGCTCACGCTGCTGCAGTTCACCAGGCTTGACGGTTTTATCATCGTCACAAGCCCCCAGACGGTGTCCGAGCTGGATGCACGGAAATCAGGGCGCATGGTGCACAAGCTCCAGGGCAAGGTCCTCGGTGTCGTGGAGAACTTCTCCGGGGAGATGTTCGGCACAGGAGCGGGAGAACGCGCGGCCCGCGCCCTTTCGGTTCCGCTCCTTGGAAAGATCTCGCTGAGCCGCGCCGTGCGGGAGTGGGCGGACCGCGGCGAGCCTGCCACGCTGCGCTCGCCGGAAGCGGAAAGGGAGTTCATCGCGGTGCTGGAGAGCCTGGAGAAACAGCTGAGGTGAGGAGCATGGAACGAGTGACGCTGGAGACGAGGGTGCTGGCCGAGATATGCCTGAGGAGCGGGGACAGGGACACTCCCGTCAGCGCGATGGAACTCTCCTTCTCTCTCCAGAAGGATGAGGACGAGTTGCTGGGCGTGTTGAAAGTGCTGTATGTCCAGGGGTATCTTTCCACGAACGAGCAGGACAAGTACTCCTGGTTCCAGCCCACGGACGACGGGAAGGCGCACTACCGTTTGCTGTGCAAGGAGTTCGCTCCGGACGCGGGGCAGCAGGTGCTGCTCGAGATTCTTTCCCATGGGCCGCAGTCCCTCTCGGCACTTCGCCGCGCGCTCACCGGCGCAGGGCATGATGATGGCCTGGCTGATGAGATGGTAGACGAGCTTCGGGTGTACAGGAAGGCTCGCATGGTGCGAGATTCGTCGGGTATCCGCTTCACGAAGTAGTCAGCGCTCCAGTTCCGCTATCTTCCGCTCCACTCTCTGGAGCAGCTCCTGGAGCTTCTTGGTGTCCTCAGGTTTCCTCTCCACAAGGCGCTGGATAAGTTCCCTGAGCTGGAGCAGCTTCTCAAGTCGCTGCTTCTGGTCTCCCGTCGGCGGGGCGTGAGAGTCGAGCAGCTTCCTTTCGAGAGCTGCCGCCCTGCTGCTCAGCTGGCTGTCCAGCCTGTCCAGGCGCTCAGCTTCCTTCGGCCTCTCCTTCCGGCGCTGAAGCAGCCTCCTGCGCAGCTCCTGGAGCTTCGCGAGTTGCTGGTCCAACGGGACGTCTGGAGCGCGCTCTTCCGGCGCGGGAGATTCTTCCGGTGGCTTTCGCCCACGACTCTCCGTTTCGCTTGGCTGCACCGCAGGCATCTCCTGTGGCGGCGTTTCGGGCTGCTCTGCGGGCTCAATCTTCCTTTCGGGCAGGGGGCGGAAGGNGTCGCGCAGCCTGAGGGCCTCGGTCAGCCTGGGAAAGAGCGGGAGGAAATGGTCCCTGAGGACGCGTAGCNTGGCGTCCGCCTGGCGCAGTCTCGGATACAGCTCAAGGTGCTCCTTGTACTTGTCTGAGGAGCGCAGCTCGTCGATGAGCTTCACGGTGTCCTGCATGAGGCCGTCTCTCTCCTCCGGTCGGGCCCGGAACAGCCTCCTCAGCATATTGTGCACCGTGACGAGCCTCGGCTGCAGGTCGAGATAGCGGCTTCTCTTCTGGTCCCATTCCGTGACGAGCGCGGAGAAAGCCTCCTGGGTCTCAGCGACATGTTTGCCCTGCAGCTGGATAAGGGCTTCTATTTTCAGGACATGATTCCTGGACATCCTGTTCAGGCGCCTGAGCTTACGCTGCTCGTCGTAGCTGAAGAAGAAATGCCAGGCGAGAGCGCCAAGGGCGGCGACTCCTGTGAAGAGCAGCATGGCGACCAGCACTGCCTTGAGGATGTTGCGCGTGCAGTACGCGAAGAAGTAGGCGAAGGAGGAGAGGAGCAGGAGGATGAGCAGCAGCGCGCCGGCGGAAAGATGGAGGACTCTCGACCTGCGCCTGTATTCCTTGGGTGTGATGATGGCCTTGCGCACCTGATAGAAGAGCAGTCCCTGCAGGCCGGCCGCGAGCACGAGGAGGAACACGACTGGCGGGAGGAACCACTTCCAGGGCCAGGTCTTCGGGAAGGAGCGGCAGTCCTTCGGGCAGGAGCAGCTCTCCCCGGGGGCGCAGTAGCCATCGCCGCAGGCGCCTACCTTCTTTTCAGCATAGGGGATGGCCGCATAGCGGTACTCCGGCGCGAAGACCAGGCAAGGGGGACATATCCCCCCGCAGTCAATCCCCTGCTCATCCTGGTTCTGGACGCCGTCGGAGCAGGTGGCAGGCTGGTAGACGCAGGCCTGCTCCTCATCCGGCTTTCCGGTGTCGATGCCGCAATAGTTGGTGTCTGTGCATGTCCGTCTCTGCAGGCTGTCGGGCTGGCACACCCCCCACTCGGTGCACTGCCATGTAGGATTGCAGAACAGCTGGGAGATGAGCTGCTGCACCAGGCCCCCGCCGACGCCGCCTCCGCCGCCTGCGGCCCCCCCTCCTCCGCCCGCGGCACCTCCCCCGCCGCCCGCGCCGCCGGCACCTCCCGGTGGGCAAGTCCCGCAGTCCCCAGCGCAGGTGCTGCAGTCCTCAGGAGAGAGGCAGAGGCCGTCCCCGCAGAACCGCTCCGGCTCCACGACGATATAGACCAGCTCCCACACGATGGAGTTGTTGTCGCTGACGCTGATATTCACCTGGTGCGTGCCGATATACGAGGCATTCGCGGTGAAGCTGATGAGCCCGCTGGGTGAAATCACGAAGAGCGTGACGTTGGTGAGGAACGTCGAGTTGAAGGTCAGCGCGTCGCCCTCCTCATCCGTGGCGTTCACCTGGTAGGAAAAAGCCACATTGGCCTCGGCGAACAGCGTCCCGATGGGAGTCATCACCGGTGGGTCATTCCGCTCGAACACCGTGATGTTGAAGGAGCACGCGACACAGCTCTGCGGTAGCGGGAGGCTGAAGCCTCCGCTGAAATTGCCCGCCAGGGTGAGATTCGCGCTCTGGTTGGAGCTGTTCTGGTATGACCCGTTGAACGTTCCGCTGAGCAGCCCGGTGAAGTCGCTGTTGAAGCTGCCATTGAACAGGCCGCTGAAGACTCCCGAGAAGAGACCGGTGAGATTGTGCGTGAGGTTCGCGAAGCTACCGTTCAGCAGGCCCGAGAAGCTGCTGTTGAATGTTCCGTTGAAGTATTCCCCGGTGCCGATGATATCGCAGGAGCGCGCAAGGACGGAGAGATTCCCGTACGGAAGCGTCGGCGTCCAGTTCAGCAGCCCGCTGTAGACGCTGAGATTGAACAATGAGGTGTTCCCATAATACGTGAGGTTGTCCCCCCACGTGAGGTCGATGTCGCTCACGTTGATGCCGTACACCAGCGCGCTGTCCTCCGTGACGTTCTGCGAGGTGCAGTTCTCGGCGAAGAATGGTGGGTCGTTCACGTTGATGACCGTGAAGTTGAACTCCTCGCTGTCCGTGGCGAAGCCGTCGGAGACGGTGATGCGCACCAGGCGCGTGCCCACATCGTTGTTGCTCGGGGTGAAATTGATGGATGACGTGTTCGTCGAGAGCGCGGTGAGATTGAAGATGGCGCTGCCGTTGAGGAACGTGACACTGAAGGTGACATTGTCGCCATCAGGGTCATAGGCGCTCAGGAGCTGGAAGAACGGGATGTCCTCGGTCGCGTTGAGGTTGCCGATTGCAGTGAGGTTCGGCTCGTTGTTGTCGATGAGGTCGGCGAGCTGGAAACCTCCCGAGACCCAGCTCCTGTTGCCATTGCTCAGGCCGGCGCTCCGGTTGTTGATGCGGAAATTGACCTGTTCGTTGTGCAGCGCCCCCTCGTCCTCGGTGGTGTTGTCATCGTCCCCGTTGCAGGAGAGCAGCCCGTATTTCCCCACGTACACCGTGGTGAATTCCCCGCAGAGGACCCCACTCTGGTCGAATGCCTCCACGAGGGCACCGACGGCAAAGGGAGTGCCGTTGCGGTAGCTCACGTTGCCGTAGAACTCCGTTGCGGGTGGAGGAACCGCGGCGGCAAATGCGGAAAGCATCAGCAGCGCGGCCAGAAGAGCTGGAAGCCAGTGCCTGGAGTCAGTCATGCCGACCACCCCGCGGCAGGACGAGCCATGCGGACAGTCCGCTTGTCAGCGCGAAGAGCATGGAGAAGAGCAGCAGCCTGTTCAGCTGCTGCGACATGTCCGTGCTGACCCGTGCGGGCTTCCGGATGAGCTCAAGGCCATCCACAGGCCCGAGGAGGAGATTGACCTCCCCGAACCCGCCGCTCTCCCAGAGCATGCTGGCGGTCTCGACGCGCACCCCCTCGACGATGAACCGCACGGTCTCGCCCGGGCGCGGGCCCTCATCCACGGCAGTGGTGAGGTCGTCTCCCCTGCAGGACAATGAGCCGTAGAATCCCGGCTCGCGCAGCGCGAAGCTGCCGCAACGCACCCCCTCGGTGTCCCACACCTCAACCAGAGTTCCGACCGGAGCGTACTGCCTATCGATGACCACGATGCCGTGGAATTCGTGAGGCATGGGGGGGATGGCGAACGCTGCGTGAGCCAAAAGAGGCAGCATCAGCATGACCAGGAGAAGGGCGCGTCTCACCATATCACCATCCATGAGCTGTTGCCTTGCACCCTGAACCAGAGCCCGAAGCCGGGGATGGTGTCATTGAGGTCGCTGAGCCCTGGAGCTGCGGGGTAGTACACCTTCCAGGGGTCTGCGGTGTCCGAGGCGTTGTAGAGATACACGGCCTGGACGGAGCCGACAATGTCCTGCAGGGACACACTGATGTCTCTGGACACATTGGTCGGATAGCCGGCCAGCGTCCAGGGGGTGGTGAGCGGCACGAAGGAGGGGGAGAACCAGGTGCCATTGTGCACCAGGGAGGAGTTCTGTGCAAGATTGAGCCAGTAGCCCTTGGTGCGGGTGATGTTGACGAGGTCCTGCACGGTCCAGTTGGGCAGGGAGGGATTGTATGCCTTCCAGCGGTCCAGCCCGCCGCTTGGTTCATATCCATGAGCCGAGATGAGGGTGGTGTTGATGCTCTCCAGCACCGCGGCGGTAGAGGCATTTGCAGGCTCGCACGAGGTCGAGGCCAGGTTCCACCCGGACACGAGCGAGATATTGCAGCTCACGTTGTCCTGCCTGATGATGAGCACCCGGGAAGTGGCGCTTGTCACCATCCCCGTCAGCTCCGGCGAGGTGGCCTGGAACAGGGCCGCGATGAACAAGGCCGCGACGCAGAGCTCCATGAGGACGAGTTCCGGTCTCTTCATGTCGTCCACCTCTGGAGCAGTCGCCAGAACCGCTCATGTCCGGTGAGCACGAGCCACCTTTTCCCGGCGAGTTCCCGCTGGAGTTCGTCGGGTGCCACGCACCGGCACCATGCGGGCCCGTGGATGCGCTGCAGCTCCTCGAGAAGATTCGCGGCCTTGGCCTTCTCGAGGGTCACGGCCAGGAGAGTGAAGCGCTCGCGAGGGAGCGCGTCGGCATCCCAGACGAGCACGCCGCAGAAGATGGGTGATGCGAGGGCAAGGTCGCCAGCAAGGCGCGCGAGACGTGGGGCGTCCGGATGGCCCTGTCCGCCAGCAGCCAGCGGCCCCTTGCCGTGCAGCAGGAGCCATCTCGCCAGAGAGACCTCGGTCATGGCGGCAATCGCCCCCTCCCCAGCGCTGAGAGAGCACACCCGCACCTGGCCATGCCGCTCCTCTCGGAGCACCCCTTCAGCGATGAAGTGCTCAGCGCTCTCATATGCCGAGCGGTAGTTCAGTCCGCCGCGCCTTGAGAGTTCCCTTATGGAGGCTCGGAGCAGCGGCTCACGCTCAAACAGCAGGAGCAGCTTCAGTTCATGGGACTTCATTGGAAATTACAATAATGTTATTGTATTATCCAATAATACGGCTTAAAATAGTTTTCGGCCGTCAGGTCTTGCAGACAGTCTCCATCGGCCGCATAGCAGAGAATGTCCGTCATCCAGGCGAGACAAACTGGGACTTGTACGACATTGCGGCCGGGATACAAGAATCCTATTTCCTCAGGCGCTTCTCGAGCAGTTTCCTGGTGTACTCCTCGATAGCCTCGAATTTCTTCCGCTGGGCGTCGCTCTGCCCCTTCTTGTGCGCAAGGAGCTTCTCCACCGCGAGGGAGTCACGGTAGGCGCGCCTGCGGGCCCAGTCAGGAAGCTCCTGATAGAGCCTGGAGAGCTCGCTGTAGCATATCTCGGCCTCCTGGAGCTTGTCATGCGCGAGGAACTTCTCCATCTCCTTCACGAGAGAGAGCACCCTGCGGAATTTTCTCTGGTGCTCACGGAAGTCCCGGAAGCCGTGGAAGACCAGCTCGAAGCCGACGAGAGAGAGGAGCAGCACCGCCAGGCCGACTGTCATGTACTTTCCGAGTTCGGGCTCGATGCGCTGGATGATGGTCGTGGGCTGCGTCTCGACCTCCTCCTCCACCTGGATGACATCGCTGCTCGTTCCGACGGTGCTTCCATACCGGACCTCGGCAACGACGACATAGCTTCCGGGTCCCAGGTCGTCCGGAAGCTGCAGCCTTCTCCTTGTGGTGGCGCGCGTCTCCACGGCAAGGGTCTCCGTCTCTTCAAGGAGCAGGTTCCCCCCGAGGTCCCTGAGGGTGTAGGTAACCGTGACGTCCTGCCTGCCCGGTCCTCCCAGGTTGAGGAGCGTCGCGACCACCTCTATCTCGTCGCCAGCCTTTGCGTACTTGTACACCGCGGGGACCTCGATATCGATGTCGAAGAGCAGCGGCCTTGACTGGACCTCCACGATGACGTCCACGCTCTCTTTGAGTCCTGTTCCCCACACGACGATGCGCCCGGTATAGACTCCCGGCTGCGCGGAGCCGGCGTCGAACTGCAGCGTCAGAGCATCCCGCTGCCCGGGATCCAGGGTGATGGTGATGTTGCGGCCGAGCGTGGGGAGCACCGCGCCGAGGCCCTGCTGCTGCACCGTCAGGTCCAGGTCAGTCTCTCCGGTGTTCCTCAGCACCAGTTCGGTGAAGACCTGCTCTCCGACGAAGAGGACCTGCTTGATGAGCAGGGGTTCGAGAGTGAACGATTCCTTCTTGATTCTGATGGGACCTCCGCCCCCCCCTCCCCCGCTTGGCGCCTGGCATGCGAGGGCCTCCGCAGGCTTGTCGTTCGTGGTGCCGCAGTGCGTCACCTCGGTGCAGGTCCTGTTCCCGCAGGTGACCAGGTTCCACGCGGTGCAGGTCCACTGCTCCGCGCAGCTCATCGCGCCCATCAGGGAGAGGTTCTGCGTTGAGGTCTGCAGATTCCTGAAGCTGGCGTAACCGCCGCTCACCGAGAGGTTGAAGTCCCAGTACCTGTCCTGCCAGGCGCTCCCGTTCTGCCAGTACAGCCACCAGAACGCGAAGCTCGAATTCACCGAGACGTTCACGCTGACATTGGTGAAGGAGTTGTTCGCGCTCACCGTGAGATTCGTGACGTAGTGCGTCGCGTTGACGTCCTCGGTGAGGCGCATCAGGAGCGGCGCGGGAACGAGGAAGGTCATGAGCGCGCTGCCCTGAGAGAGATTCGCAGACCAGTTCAGCAGGCCGTTCGCGCTGACATTCTTGAGCGTTCCGGACTCATTCACGCTCCAGTTGAAGCCGTTGGTCCACGCCGTCGGCGTCGCGAGGGAGATGTTCGTCTCGCCGCTTCCTCCGTAGATGAGCGGCAGGCGGATGAGGACATCGGAGCCGTTCGCGTTGACCGCTCCGTCCAGCGTCAGGCTGCTGTAGTTGAACACCACCGTGCTTGCGGTGAGCGAGACGCCGAAGCCCCCACCAGCTGCCAGGAGGAGTAGGGAGAGACAGGCGAGGATGCCCAGCAAGCCCCGGTCCGGTTCTGCGCCAGTCATACGCTGTTCCCACGTGTCTACAGTATATATATTTTAGCGGCAGTGCGGTATCTGTATCCCGGCCGACATGCCGCATGGGTTCCGGGTGGTCTCGCCCCGAGGCTTCTCCGCGATGCTCTACGACCTCCGGGCGAGGCGCCACATGACCGCGCCGAGCGCGGCGAGCGTCACCCCGAGCGTGGCGAAGAGGAAGGGGAAACCATGCTCCCTGGCCGGAGCAGGCTCTTGAAGAGATTCCCCGATTTGCACGGTGAAGCTCCGCTCGATGCGCACCGCGATGGGCACATTGCCCCCTTCTGATTCAGGCTGCATCCAGTAACCTACGCTGAATCGCGTCCCTGCTGCGTCTTCCGGCGCCCGCACCTCGATGCTGAGGGCGTTCGCGTAGCTCCCGGCCTTGAGGAGATAGCGCTCCTGGGGATTGACGAGCTGTGCAATCTCGCTCTCGACGCCAGCCCGCACCCAGACGTCCTTCGGCTCCGGGTTCTGGAGTCGGATGCCGTACAGTCTGGTCTCGCCGGGGGCGAGGCGCATGGTGTCCTGCTCAAGGAAGTCGGAGGCGATGCCCATCGCCATGACCTGCATGCTCAGGCAGAGGGCGGCGAGCAGCCAGGGCAGTGGCCTCAGCTTACCGTGAGGACCCATTCTGCGGTGGCGTTATACTGCTGGGAG
>C687J35174_10008029_pt1 | contig 13478 bp, 16 predicted proteins | sample RifCSPhighO2_01_FD_35174 | JGI IMG/M metagenome (IMG submission 35174) | reverse complement strand
TCTTTTATAAACCTTTCTGTTTATAACTACTTAATAATGACTACACTACAAAAAATAAATTTATGTGATTTTGCTAAATATTAATAATCTTTCCATGCTTTCCTACATTAATGACTTTTGTTTTGCCTATTTTTTCTTCTACGCCTTCAAGCTCGTGAATATGGCCTGAAATAAATAAGTCTGGTTGAAATTTATCTATTGCATGTCTTATGGCTTCATCTCCTGGAATTCCGCTGAGTTCGGATTTTGTTCCGGCAGCATGCAAATGAGAAATCATGATCTTTTTTTCAAGATTTTTTATTTTTTCATGCTGTTCTTTAAGGTGTTTGAATGTTTTTTCTTCTTCAGGATAAAGCGCCCAGTCAGAGCTTCCTATTCCAAAAATTCCTGTGTGATTGTAAACAACATAATTTTTTTCAATATTTTTAATTCCATACATTTTTGAAAGTGTATCAGCATCTGTTTTTGTTTCCCAGTTTCCTGGAACAAAAATTACTTTCTGCTTTTTATCTATAAATGGTTTTATAATATTTTTTGTCTGCACACTTCCTGTTATATCTCCGATTAAAACTACTAGATCCACATGTTCTTTTTCTGCTTTCTCAGCAAGTTTTTGAGATATTTTTGAGTCACCGTGAATATCGCCTGCAGCTAGAATTTTTAATTTCTTTTTATTTTCTTTCATGTTAAAACCAGCGTTTTTGAATTAATAAATGTTTTTAATTGGATAAACTGATTATATAAGATAAAATTACTTGCTCGAAGTTTCATTAATCCATCCTTTCTTTTAAAATAAAGGCTAGATGCACCCAAAGAAACTAATTATGTAAATGAACCTTCTCGGCGTATACTCGGTAATTTTTGAGGATAAGAATAATGTAATGAATTTTGAAGATAAGAACCGAGTAGAGAATGACAAGGTGAGTAAGAAAAAGTTGAATAAGACTTACAATGGTTGAATTCTTATCTTTAAGGCGAAGCCTGTTTTTTATGTCCACAGATTTAAAACCACATTCTTTAGAAGGAGGTAGTAATCTTACTGTTTTTTGATATTATTATTCTAAATTATTTTACAAAAAACATAAATTTAACTTTTTTTAAAAAAACAGAAAGATTAATATACTAATTTTACTTAAAATATTTATAGAAAATGACAAATGGAATAATTCCTCCAGTACAGAAGACACTTAAATTTTTATTTGTGTCAAATGAAAGTCTTAGCGGAGATATTGCTTGGCAAATTAAAAAAGAAGGCCATGAGGTTAAAGTTTTTATTAAGAAAAAGGAAGATAATGATGTTTATGAAGGAATTTTAGAAAGAGTTGATTCATGGGAAAAACATATTGATTGGGCTGATGTAATTGTTTTTGATGATACTGGATTTGGGGAATCTGCTGAAAAACTAAGAAAACAAGGGAAATTAGTTGTTGGCGGAAGTATTTATACTGATAAGCTTGAAGAAAACAGAGGATTTGGACAAAGTGAAATGAAAAGAGCAGGAATGAATATTCTTCCAACTGAAACTTTTGAAGATTTTAATAAAGCAATAGAATATATCCGAAAAAGCCCNGGACGATATGTTTTCAAGCCTTCGGGATTTATTGGTTCTGNTGACAAAGATTTGCTTTTTATTGGAGAGGAAGAAGATGGACTTGATTTAATNGAAGTGCTTGAACATAATAAAAAAAACTGGTCAAATAAAATAAAACAATTTCAGATACAAAAGTTTGCTTCAGGAGTTGAAATTGCCTGTGGCGCTTTTTTTAATGGAAAAGAATTTATTTATCCAGTAAATATTAATTTTGAGCATAAACGATTATTTCCTGGAGAAATAGGACCTCTCACCGGAGAAATGGGGACGTTAGTTTTTTGGGACAGACCAAGTCATCCTTTATTTAAACAGACTCTTGAAAAAATGAAAGAAGGCTTAGCTGCTTCAGGTTATGTTGGATATATTGATATTAATTGTATTGTAAATGGAAAAGGAATTTATCCATTAGAGTTTACTTCAAGGTTTGGTTATCCTACTATAAGCATTCAAATGGAAGGAATTTTAACTCCTATAAGTGAGTTTTTGTATCGTTTGGCGCGAGGAGAAATATTTGAACTTAAGACAAAAAAAGGATTCCAAATTGGAGTTGTTGTTGCTGTTCCGCCTTTTCCTTTTTCAGATCCAACGACAAATGCAACTTATAAAGATTCATCAATACTTTTCAAAAAACCAAATACAGAAGGAATTCATATCGGGGATGTTAAAATTGTTGATAATGACTGGCATCTTGCTGGAGAATCAGGTTATGCTCTTATTGTAACTGGCTCTGGAACAACAGTAAGCGAAGCAAGAAGCATGGCCTATAACAGAATGAAAAATATTATTCTTATGAATATGTTTTACAGAACAGATATTGGTGAAAGATGGGGAGAGGAAAGCGATAAACTCCAAACTTGGGGTTATTTGTAAAATTTTATTTTCCGAAGTTTCTTTTTCTAGAATTAAAGTTTTCTATACAATCAATCAAATCCTGTTTTGTAAACTCTGGCCACATTTTATTTAGAAATATCCATTCTGAATAAGTTGTCTGCCAGGGTAAAAAATTTGAAGTTCTTACAGCATCTCCTGTTCGTATTACTAATTGTGGCTCTGATTTAAGCCAAAGTGCATTTGTGATATCCTTTTCTGTTATTTCTTTAGTTGGATTTTCTTTTCTTAATTTATTGAATGCATGAACCAGCTCAAGCCTTCCGCTATAAGCAAAGCAAAAATTTATTTTATAATTATTGTAATTCTTTGTATTTTCCTGCATTTCTTCGGCAAGTTCTCTTATATCTTTTGGAACAAGAGAAAGATCGCCAATAAAACTTATTTTAACCTTATCTTCATGAATTTTTTTATCCTTGATGAATTTTTTGAAAAAGTGCTTAAATATGCTGAACAAATTACTAAGCGCTTCTTTGTTTCTTTTAAGATTTTCAGCAGATAGGCAATATATAGATACCTCTTTAATGTTTGATTCTTTGCACCATTTTAGAAAATCTTCGACTTTTTCTGCGCCTTTTTGGTGTCCTTTAAATGTTGGAAGACCGTGCTCCTTAGCATATCTTCGATTTCCATCAATAACAATTCCGATGTGGCTTATTTGATTATTATCTCCCATAGAATTAGCTTATTTTGTTAGTCTTTTAAACTTTGCGTAGGAGAATTTATTTATTTTTTATTTTAGGCAATTTTTTGCTTTTTGCTTTTGGCATTTCTATTTTTTTGAAGCCAGTGTATTTCCAAAGTGCTTTTGGAATGTTTATGCTGCCGTCGGCTTGCTGATTGTTTTCGATTAAGGTTACAAGTATTCTTGAAGTAGCCATTGCAGTATCATTTAAAGTATGCAATACTCTTCTATTATTATGACTATCAATACATTTTATATCGAGTTTTCTTGCTTGATAATCTGTACAATTAGTTAAAGACATAACTTCACCATAAGCTTTTGTTGTAGGTCTCCATACTTCCAAATCTGCGCTTCTATATTTCCAATCGCCCAAGTCACCTGTACAAATTTCAATTACATGATAAGGCAATTCAAGAACTTCTAATATTTCCATGGAATTTTTTAATAATTCATCGTAAAGCTTTATCGAATCTTCAGGTTTACAAAAAATAAACTGCTCTACTTTATTGAACTGGTGAGTTCTCCATAACCCTTTTTCATTTATTCCATGAGCTCCAACTTCTTTTCTAAAACACATAGAGTATGCAAAGTATTTTTTAGGCAATTCTGATTCAGGTAGGGTTTGTCCTGAATGCATCGCAAGAAGTGATTGCTCTGCTGTTCCAATTAAACTTAAATCTTCACCTTTAATAGAATAAACTGATTGTTCAATTGCAGCCTTATCCATTGAAGCAAAAATAGATTTGTCATTTAACATCAAAGGCGTTTCAATATACTCATAACCTTTTTTTTTCATATGATCAATAGCAAATCTTATTAATGCTTGATTCAGCAATGCCAGCTCTTTTTTTAAATAATAAAATCCATTTCCAGAAACTCGTGTAGCCGAATCAAAATCTGCCAATCCTAGCTTTTCTATTAATTCCACATGAGTTTTAATCGGAAAATTAAATTTTGGAATTTTTCCGCCTTTTTTTATCTCTACATTTTCTGAAGAGTCTTTTCCTATTGGTGTTTCTTTCGAAATAATATTAGGTATTTGATACATAATCTGCTTTATTTCTTCGCTTAATATCTGCTCTTTTGCCTCTAATCCTGCTATTTTTGCTGGAAGCTCTTTAGCTTTTTTAAGAATCGCTTCAATCGGCCTTTTTTCTTTTTTTGCAAGATTAATCTGCTCAGAAATTTTATTTCTTTCAGCCCTCAAACTATCAGCTTCTGTCTTAATTTCTCTCCATTCTTCATCCAACTTTCTCACTTTATCGACTAAATGAATTTTATGGTCTTGAAGTTTCTTTTTTATATTTTCCTTTACTAATTCAGGGTTCTCTCTTATGAGTTTAATATCTATCATAAACCTATATGCTTAAGAAGATATTTAAATATTTGGTTAGGTGTTTTTTGATATTTTTAAGATAATTTAAATACATCCCAAAACATAGAAATCTATTTAATCAAGAAATCTCTAATTAATTATGGTTAATCCAGAACTTTCAAACAAAGTTAAGGGCTTTGTAGAGGACTTAAGAAACCTAGGGCTATCAGAAAATTCTTGGAACAAACCTCTTGCTTACTTTCAAGTTGCAAATCAATTGCCTACAAACCTTAGGCCAGCCCAAATATATCTTGACTTTTTATATAGCTATCTTTTTGATACTGCTCAAAGTCATTTAAAAGATAAAAATAAAAAAGGACGAAAAATTAATGAACCGGAACCCAAATATTATGCTCTTGGTTTTAATGATATTTTAAGAGCGAGATCAAATTTTGAATTTTACTGTAAAAGAGAAGGCTATAATGATACTGGCATGCAACGAGTTGAAGAAATTTATCGACGATATTTTCCTGAGCAAGTAAAAACATAGTTTTTTGGAAAAAAGTGTTATCATAGTAAATAATATGAGTTATTCGTTTATCATTTACTAGATAGCAAAGACGCAGAATTGAGAAGATAAAAGCGTCCTTTGCTATACTCTTAAAATAATCACGATTAAAATAACTACTGACTAGTTGAATTTTTTATGAGAAAGATTTAAAAGCCAATATATGTGTTTAGATATATAGTTTTTAGAATACATAAACAAAACATGTGCTTTAAAGACTACACATCACCAAAATGAAAGACAATTTCGATATATTTTTTAGAAGAAAGCCGGCTTTAATGCTGGTTGCTCTAAGCAAAGTATCTAAGGCTCGATATGGAAGCATATTAGCTAAAGAAGTTGATTGCACATACAGCCACGCCGTAAAGATTCTTCAATCACTTGAAGCTCTTAGCTTGGTTGGATTTGAAAAACAAGGAAGAATAAAGCTGATAAAGCTTACAAAGAAAGGCAAAGAAATTGCTGATGCAATCGATAATATAAGAAGAAGCTTGGCTTAATAATTTAAATTTTATTTTTATTATCAAGAGGTGATTTTATTTTTTTAAAATAAAATGTAATTATCTAGATTTTTTGACTCCAATTCTTTTGCAGTATTTATTAATAGGACATATGCTGCATTTTGGGCTAATTGGGACACATATTTTTTTGCCATGAAGTATAAATATGCCATTTATTTCGCGCCAATATTCTTTTGGGAGAATTTTCTCAAGATCTTTTTCTGTATCCTCAAATTTTAACTTTTTTGTTTTAACCCAGCCTAATCGATTAGAAACCCTGTGAACATTAGTATCCACCGGGATAACTATTTGATTAAACGCAAATGCTAAGACAATATTGGCTGTTTTTGGACCAACCCCCTTTAATTTTAATAATTCTTTTTTAGTATCTGGAACTTTGCCATGATAATTTTTTATTATTGTTTTAGATATTTCTCTTATAGTCCTTGCCTTAACTCTATAATAACCTGAACTGAATATTATTTTTTCTAGCTTTTTAATCGGAATTTTAAGCATTTCTTTCGGAGTCTTTGCTAAGCTGAAAAGATGTTTTGTTATTCTTTCTGTGGTTTCATCTTTAACTCGTAATGATAGAAGGCAAGAAATAAGGGTTTGGTAGGGGGTATAGTTCTTTGTTTCTTTAGCTTCACGATTAAGAGTAGTTTTCCTAATTCCTTCCTGAGATTTTTTAAGAATCTCTAGCACTTTGATTATTTCTTTTTCTTGTGTCATGTTAAGAATATAAATGGGTCCGGAGGGATTTTCCCCTCTTCTCGGGTTCAAATCCTAATGATTTAATTAGTAATTTCATAAATTATTTTAAATGGGTCCGGAGGGATTTGAACCCTCGACACCTACATTAAGAGTGTAGTACTCTAACCGGGCTGAGCTACGGACCCTCATAGGTTATAAAGAAAAAACGATGTTTTAAAGTTATTGCTTCATGCAGGAGATAAATATTTTATTAGGGCATTTCTCTTTCTAATTTTTGTATGTTTTCTATATCTTCGTTTATTCTGCTAAGAAGATATATTCCTCTTTCAATTATATATCTCGTTCCGATAATTGCTGCAGGAATGCCAAGATAGGTTCCTTTGGAGGTATTTCTGATATCAGATATTGAATATGTTCTTTCAAAAATATCATCAATCAAATCGTCGTGATTTATTCTTAGAGAATTTTCCATTATGTTAAATTCTTTTTAAAGTTTTTAAATTTAATTGTGTTTATATATTCTATAAATAGATTAATGTTTTTTAATAATAAAAAAATTGCCTAAAACCAAGAAAACTAACGAGTTTTCTGGGTCCCGAAAAACATTGTTTTTCGCGATTTCATTATCCCTGTAGCAAGCTGCGAGGTATAGACAACTGCATTACTTTGGTGATAGGTTTCTTGCAGTTCTCTATCTGTCTATAGTAAACGACATTAATTTTTCCCCATTCATCTGTCGTTTACTAAATAGCAAAGGCGCAAAAAAGTGGGGGAACAAGAGCGTCCTTTGCTATAACTGCGGATGAATGTAACTTAAACAACGCAGTTATCCATATTAAACCACGATTTAGAAATAAATATACACTATATTGAATAAATTTAATAAGTTAAAACTCTCTATTTTTGCATGAACAAAAATGTTTTTTCAATATTTAGAAAATATATAGGATATAAGGAGAGCCTTAAGGCTGAAACACAGGAAAAAATAATATCTTGCTTGAAGGGGGATTATAATCTTCTAGTATCTTACGATCTAAATGAAGAAACAATCAGATTATTTGATAAAACTATTCTTGATGGTTGGCAAGTAGATGCGATATTGACTCATGTACCTCCCAGCACTATTGTTTCTGGCTCTTATTCAGATGAAACTGAGAAATTTAAATTAGCTTATAGAAAAAGTTTGGATTTTTTAAAGCAAATGAAAGAAAAAGGATCTAGGGGCGGCAAAAATACTCCAGTTATAGCTTATACTGCGGCTAGACCTGAATTAGAATCTATTTTTCTTGATAATGGGGTAGATAAAATTATATCTAAAGTTCATGTTGATAATTGGCAGAATGAAGCTAGGCAGATAAAAGAGAGTCTTGATTCTCTGATCAATTAATTTATAATCTTTTTTTAGTTTAAAATCTAATTCTTCAATCTTTTCGTTCTAAAGTAGAATAATTTTATTCCAATTGCTGCAATAATTATACCTGCTAGAAAAACAGGCCAGTTGTAATAACTTGGAGAATAATTTGCTATAACCTTCATAAACTCAGGATTATTCGATAGGGTAAAAAAATCTTTTGAAAATCCTCCACCGATTATTATTTTGGCATAATCATAAAGCCATGTGTATAAAACAAGAATAATACCCAGAATCATTAAAAGCCCTTCTTTGGCTTTTATTTTGATTTTTGTTCCAGAATCTTCAGCGTTTATTATTATAAAGGTCATTGCAATAAATAGAATACAACATAAAATCGGCGCTAAAACCGGGCCAATCCAAGGCCATGGAATAAGGAATAGTAAATCCCAAGTTAAAAGTGATGCAGGCCAGTCTAAAGTAAGTTTAAGAGAGATATAATAGAATAAATCCCAAATCGCGAACGCGTAAAGAAAGTAAGCAAATCTTTCATGAAATTTTTTTGCAGCAAGCATTGCAATAATAATCAGCATAACTATTGTTGCAAATTCTCTCAGCCATTCTACTCCTAGAATTGAAGGGTTAAGAAAACCTTTTAGAGGAAAATCAAATCCTGCAGGATAAAATAAGTTTCGCAGATAAACAACAACAGCAGCTTCAAGAAAGCCCATTGCTATTGCAAAAATAGTTATTATAAGCAGTTTGTTTTTGCTCTCTTTTTTCATAGCCAAAACCTCCAGCAGGTTCTGGCGACTCCAGCTACCCAAGAACCTTCTCTCAATTTCATTTTTAGTTTATTATTGAATCTGCTAAAATGAAATTGCTCGCCTGTGGTGTTCTTCTTATCTCCTGCATCCTTTTTTTTCATATATTTAATGAAGTTTTAGAATTAATAAAGGTTTTTATCGATACTCTCTCAAAACCTAGCGATACTCTCTACTCGAGTATCGCCGCTTAATCGTATAATTTTAATTACTTTCAGCGATATTCTCGCCACGTTTAGGCAGAGTATGTATGCGATTTGTTTAAGAAAATTTAACTTTAGTCTGATGTGATAAATGATAAGAAATATAAATGCATTTATACTGTTTAGACAGGAAATAAATATTAAAAATAAAATCTGATTTAGAAAAAGCAAAAGATTATATGATTAAAATAGTTTCAAACGCGGAATCGGATTCATTTGGTCTTGTTCAACATGTGGAGATTGTCGAAAGATGGGCAAAATTCATTCTAAAATTTTATCCAGAAGCAAATGAAGAAATTACTTTATTAGGAGTATGGTTACATGATTCAGGTCATTATTCTATTAGTGATGTTGACCATGCCATAAAGGGAGAGAAAATTGCATTAAACTTTCTAAAAAAAATAAAATTAGATGAAATTAAAATTAATAAAATTGTACATTGCGTTAGGGCTCATAGATGCAAGGATATTTTACCTGAAAGTATTGAAGCGAAGATTGTGGCTTGTGCAGATTCTGCTGCTCATTTTACCGATTTTATGTACCTCGATATAATTATGGATTATAAAAATTCAAAAAAGAAATATTCTGCATTGGATAAACTTGAAAGAGACTGGAGGGATGCTTCAGTATTTCCCGAAGTAAAAAATAAGCTTGAAAAGTTATATCTTTACTGGAAGCAATTATTAATCGAATTTGAAAAGATAAATAATGAAATTTAATAAAATTTATCGATACTCACCAAAAATCAACGATACTCTCTTCTCGAGTACATGTAATATTTTATCTTAAGAAATTCTTTTACTATTACCTGTACTCTCGCCAAATATGCTTGCACTTTGTGCATTTGAAGAACTTTGTTTCTGCTTCGTCTGCACTTCTTGTTTGAGATGTCCAGAAATAAGCTTCCTTGTTTCCGCATTTTGGGCAGTTTGCAGCAACAGTAGGCATGACATTGCTTTCTTTTTCTTTTATTAACGGAACTTTTTTGAGTTCCTGCATTTCTTCTGTGCTTTCAATTTTAACTTTGCCTTTGGCAGTATAACTGCAGTTCATACATCCATATTTCTTCCTCTTTTCTACGAGAACACTTCCGCATTTAGGGCAAAATTCCATGATATAGTTTAGTTTGTTGGTGGGTATTTAAATGTTTTTAATTGAATTTTATTTTTATTTTGCATGAATGTTGACGATTTTATTAAGAAAAATGTTTGCGTTTATTTTCTTACGAGAGTATCAATAAGTCCTCTGCGAAATATTTAGCTTGCTCTAAAGATATTTTGAGTTGACTAAACTTTTCTGCGCCACAACTATTTCTTATTGCATTATTGATTTAGCAAGAAGATTATTAATGATGCTTTCAAATTTATTAAAACCTAAATCTTTTCAGCATTAAAGCATTAACTGCAACAATAACTGTTGATAGAGACATAAATACTGCTGCTAATGCTGGTTGTAATAAGATTCCTTGATTGTAGAGCACTCCTGCTGCAAGGGGGATAGCTATAATATTATATCCACTCGCCCACCAGAGATTTTGAATCATCTTGCTATATGTTTTTCGTGAGAGTTTTATTATTTTTATAATATCTCTTGGGTCATTTCTTACTAAGATTATTCCTGCACTTTCTATTGCAACATTTGTGCCTGCGCCAATTGCTATACCTACATCAGCTTGAGCAAGAGCAGGAGCATCATTTATTCCATCTCCGACCATTGCTACTTTTAATCCTCTTGATTGTAATAGCTTGACTTTTTTTGATTTTTCATTCGGCAGCACTCTAGCAAAATATTCATTTATTCCTAATTCGTCAGAAACCCATTTCGCAACATCTTCTGAATCTCCGGTAATCATTGCTGATTTTATTCCCATTTTTTTAAGCTCTAAAATAGCATCTTTGGATTCTTCTCTGATAATATCTGCAAGAACGATTATTCCAGCTAAACGATTATCTATAATTGTAAAAATTATTGTTCTGCCTTGTTTTGAAAATTTATTGGCTTTATTTTTCATTTCTTCATTAATTTTCAAATTTCCAAGTATAGCTTCGCCTCCGATAAGAATTTTATTTTTTCCAATTCTAGCTGTTACTCCTCTTCCAGCTATTCGCTTAAAGTCTCTTGCTTCAAGAATTTTAATTTTTCTTTTTTTGGCTTCTTTAACTATTGCTTTTGCAACAAAATGTTCAGAGTTATGGTTTACAGAAGCAGCCAATTGAAGAAGATTCTTTTCATTTATCTTGAATTCTGGATTGGTTATAATTTCAGTTATTCCATACTCACCTTTTGTTAGTGTTCCTGTTTTATCGAACATAACAATATCTATTTTTCTTGCTGATTCGAGAGCAATTCTCTGTTTTATGAGCAGACCTTTTCTGGCAGATAAAGCAGTTGATATTGCTGCAACTAATGGCACAGCTAAGCCTAATGCATGTGGACAGGCAATTACTAGAACACTAACTAATCTCTCTAGGGCAAAAACAGGTGTAGCCTTTGCTGCAAGCCAAAGCACAAAAGTTAAACTACCTGCGCCTATTGCTATAAAAGTAAGATAGCCTGCTACTTTATCTGCGAGCAATTGTATTTTTGATTTTGATGATTGCGCTTCAGCCACTAGCCTCATTATTCCTGCAAGGAATGTTTGTTCGCCAATTTTAGTTATCTTTATTTTCAAGCTCCCATCTCCATTAATTGTTCCTGCAATTGCGTTATCTCCTTGCATTTTTCTAACAGGCTTTGATTCTCCAGTTACTAAGGATTCATCAACATCTGATTTTCCTTCAATAACAATTCCATCAGCAGCAATTTTTGCTCCTGGTCTTACTAAAATTATATCATTAATTTTAAGTTCGCTTATTGGAATAATAATAGTATCTTTTCCGCGTATTATCTCGGCTTTATCCGGAAGAAGTTTTGCAAGTTCTTTTAGGGCAGACTGCGCTCCGCTGACTGCTTTCATTTCAATATAGTGCCCGAGAAGCATTACAGTAATAAGTGTTGTAAGTTCCCAAAATAAATTGCCTGCTTTAAAAAATAACAGCGAAGCAATGCTGTAGATATATGCAACAGAAATAGCAAGACCTATAAGCGTCATCATTCCTATCATTCTGGCTTTAATCTCGTGATAAGCTCCTGCAATAAAAACCCAGCCGCCATAAAAGAAGACGATTGAACTTAAGATAAGAATAATATAATCAAATTCTGTAAACGGAATTTTAATTCCAAATAATTTCTGGAAAAGCTCAGAATAAAAAACAACAGGAATAGTCAGAATTAAGCTTATCCAGAATCTTTTAACAAACATTTCAAGAGTGTGACCTTCATGTTTGTTGAAATTATATTCTTCATGTTTAGAATGTAATATTTTTTTATTTTTTACAGGAATTAGATTCATTCCGCAGATTGGACAGATTCCAGATTTTTCTTGCGATACCGATTGATGCATGGGACATGTATAACTAACTTTTTCAGAGTTTTCGTTCGTGTGTTCTATTTTCATTATTATTATCTACTTTTTTTATTAGCAGAATATTTACTTAGCTATCTTATTATATATTGCTGTGAATAGCCATCCGATAATATAGCTTCCGACGAGCGTAATAATAAGCCCTATTACAAATTGTGCTATGGTTATGCTTGTCTTTGCAATGCTTGTCAAGTCGATTCCATGGAACAAATAATTAAAAAAGCTCAAAGTTCCAGCAGGTGCAATCAAGACAGCTAAAGCGCATGCAATATAAAGTATTCCGCCAACTGCCATAGCAGAGAGTGAAATTGCTTTTGTGTCTAATTTCATTTTGTTTTATACCTCCTTTTAATTATTGATTTTTATTATTGATGCTAAATAGCGCATGCAATCCGCACCATCCAATAAAGCTCTCAATAAGAGCAATTAAGCCAATGATTATTATGAGCCAGTTTACCCAGGCAATATTAAATTGCGGAGCAAATGGTCCAAGCCACTAGAATGCCAGTGCAAATCTGAATATTCTGTCGAGTTTTCCTAAATTTTGTTTCATGCTTTATTTTACTTCCTTTGACATTTATTTCTTGAAATCCTATTTCATTTTTTTCTATTCGCTGATTTTACTAACCAATATATTGCTGCAATAATTAGCACAATAATAAGTATATATGTTACCCAACCGAATAGCATGAATCCAGATCCATAGCCCCCCGACATCATTCCGTATGTACCGCCACCCATTGGGCAACTAGAATAATCTGCTGCAGATACTAGATTAAAAGCAAACATTAATGCAAGCAACGTTATGCCTATTTTTATTTTCATTTTTACCTCCTTTTGTTAATTTATTAAATTTAATAATTTTGTTTTCTCGAATATATTCTATACATTGCCCAGCCATGCATAATTGCACCAATTAAAATCGCTGGCATCATTAACTGATTTTTATAGTTTGATAAAAGCATTCCTAATCCAAAACCAAGAATAATTCCACCCCACATCCAAATACGGAGTTCATATGGCTTTGCCTTTTTTATTTTTTCTAACATTTTTACCTCTTTTTGTTAAGTATTAGTGGCATCTAGCCTTTTTATTCTCTTCGGTTGGAGCTTTTTATTGTTGGGCATATCTATTTTTCATAGACTTTTGCCATAAGCTATAGAAAAAAAATAAAAAAATAAAAAAATTGCCTAACCAAGAAAATCTATGGATTTTCTGGGCCCCGAAAAACAATGTTTTTCGCGGATTTGCTATCTCTATGCCAAGAGCACAGAGTATTTATCGCAAATTTTTAATCCGGCAATTTTAGTCTGCAAAAAAATTCTTTGAATTTTTAGGCCCCAAAAATCCAGTGGATTTTTTGGTTTAAAATTGGA
>C687J35174_10007994_pt1 | contig 13518 bp, 9 predicted proteins | sample RifCSPhighO2_01_FD_35174 | JGI IMG/M metagenome (IMG submission 35174) | reverse complement strand
TGGCTAGTATGGTAGTCGGCTTCGTCTGGTACGGGGTGTTGTTTAAGAAGCGTTGGATGTCACTCATGGGCATTACCTCGGACAGTATGGCAAACATGAAAATGACTGCTAATCAGGCCTACATGTGGCAATTTGTGGCCTCGTTAGTTATGGCTTATGTACTCGCGCATTCTCTTCTCTTTGCGAATGCTTATCTCAATGTTGGAGCAATTCAGGCAGGTGTGATGGTCGGGTTTTGGAATTGGTTCGGTTTCGTAGCCCCAGTAACTATCGGTATCGTACTTTGGGAGAACAAACCCTGGACATTATGGTTTTTAAATGTCTCAAACTATCTTGTTAGTCTCATTGTGATGGGTGTAATTTTGAGCCTCTGGGGGTAGTTTCTCGAAATGCTATACTGGCTTAGTGAAATTCAATCTCTACGCTAAATTAAAGCAAATTTCTCCGCAAACTAGCTGGTTTATTGCTACCGTTGGTGGCTTGGTGATGCTCGGCTCTATTGGCTATGCGGTCTACAGCTACGATCTTCTGGAGAAAGAAAAAATAAATATTCTTTCAGAGCTACTAAATGCCAGAGAAACAAATTACGGACTTTTACAGGAAGCAAGACATCAACTACAAGAGGTGAGAGATCGTCAGGCTATTATTGATGCATTTCAAGGACAAATTCAATCAATCGGCAGTACTGTTGGTACACTTGAGAAACTTTCCCAGACAGACAAAGAAATATTGAAGAAATATTCCAAAGTCTATTTCTTGAGTGAGAATTATCGACCGGCACAACTGACAGCTATAAATCAAAAATATTTATACGAGAAGAATGATGCCTACGTTCACACCGAAGTTCTGCCAAATCTTGAAAGATTACTTGAAGCGGCACGCTCCGATAATATTGAGTTGCTTATTGCGTCCGCCTTTCGCTCCTTCGAAACCCAAGCATCTCTGAAATCTGAATACAGTATTGTCTATGGCGCGGGCACAGCCAACCAGTTTTCTGCCGACCAAGGATATTCTGAACATCAACTAGGCACTTCAGTAGATTTCACCACACCTGAAGTTGGGGGAATGTTCTCGAAGTTCCAAAATGATCCCGCTTACCAGTGGCTTATAGATAACGCCTATAAATATGGCTTCGTCCTCTCTTATCCAGAAAGGAACCATTATTACAAATTTGAGCCCTGGCATTGGAGATTTGTCAGTGTTTCACTTGCGGAAACACTCCACGAAGAAAGTAAATATTTCTATGACCTCGACCAACGTGAGATAGATAAGTACCTTATCAAACTATTTGATTAAGGTATAATTAACTCAAGATGAAAATAAATATCAAGGCAACCGGCATAGAACTTACTCAGGCAATTTCTGACTATGTCCATAAGAAAGTTTCTTCAATTGAGAAATATATTAATAAGGAACATGTCGATACTGTAGCTCAAGTTGAAGTGGGGAAGAGTACTCATCACCATAAGGCTGGCAATATCTTTCGTGCGGAAGTACGTATCATTGGCGGGGGCTTAGATCTCTACGCTGTCTCGGAGAAAGAGGATTTGTATGCGGCTATCGATCTTGTTAAAGATGAGATAGTGCAAAGCCTCTTGCAGTCGAAGGGCAAGCGCGAGACGCTCGCCCGCAAAGGTGCTCTAATGATGAAAAGTGTGATGAAGGGCCTTTCTCTCGGCACCACAAAAGGATTTTCTTGGGGTATGGATCGTTTTAGATTTTCCGCCAAAGGCGGATCCGCCTCCGGCGGAAAAAAGAAAAGGCCATGAATTATTGGAAACAAAAGGCGGCCCTGTGGGTTACATTGTCTGTCTTAGCTGGAGGGGTACTCTCTGCCGTAATTCTTTTTTGGATTAGTAAAATTGAGAGTGAAATTCACCTCACCAGCTTCTAATTACCTCGTAAAAAATCCGGCCAATCCATCTCTTTTTTTCCAGCCGGGATAACTCTAGTAGGGATAAATTTGCCGTTCTCTATTTTCGCATCTCTTATTATTAATCTGATTTCTTTCCCACTTTTATTTTTGTAAAACATATAAGCACCGGGCCAAGTGCTATAGGCGAAAACTTTTTTTAAATTTTCTTCGGCTGGATCATCTAAATTCAAAAGTCCGTCCTCTTTCTTAATCAATTTAATATAAGTAGCTCGTGTCTCGTCCTGAGATCTTTCTGGTATCGCACTCTCGATCCACTTAGGCAACAACATTCCAAGTAATCTTCCGCCCGCTCGACCAAGCTTTTCTTCTACCACTTTGTAATGATCTGGCCATGGATTCACTACCACTCTTGCTTGTGCGAGTATTGGCCCATGGTCCATTTTCTCGTCCATCTTTATAATAGTAACTCCTGGTTCTCCAAGACCGAGAATGGTGCCTTGGATTGGTGCTGGTCCGCGTAGTTGTGGCAAGAACGAGGGATGGACATTGAGTGTTTGGTACTTTGGCATCTCGATAAGTTCTTTTGGTAGAATCTTTCCGAAAGACGCTACCACAAATAGGTCCGCATCAAGTTTTCTCAACTCTTCCATGGGGAGTGGTTCCTTTGCCGAGTTTATAATAAGTATGGGAGAGAAGCCCATCATCTCAAGTTCCTGAAGTACATGGAGGGAAAACTGAGAACTTCCAAAGAAAACAAATTTAACCACCGCTTTTAGCGGGGCCCCGCCATGGGCGGCGGTATCTTTTGCTGGAGGCAAATCTTGGATATTTAGAGCTTTATCTGTAAAGAGAATACCATCCAAGTGGTCTGTTTCATGTTGGAAAATTTGAGCCAAGAGTCCGGAAGCCCCCCTCTCCACTTCTACCCCATTCTCATCATAGGCTCGTAAAGTTACTTTCTCACTTCTTTTAACCTGCCCATATAGCCAGCGGATTGATAAGCATCCCTCTTCCACTTTCTTTTTCTTTTTCGATGCTTTGATTATTTCTGGATTGATAAATACCAGGTCATCCGACTCCTTTTTCTTATCAAATCTTTTTGTTTTGTTTGACCACGCAAGTGCTTTGCCACTTACTATAAATATTCGTAGGCTCTCTCCAATCTGTGGCGCAGCGATAGCCACCCCATCTTCTTCGCCGTGGAGTGCCTCCTTCATCTGGGCAAGGATTGTTCGAATCTTTTTTGACTTGATATCTTTTATAGGCACACTCTTTGCCATCTCTCTAAGGACTGGAGCATCTCTTTGTAAAATTTTAGTTTTTGTCATCTTGCTTGCCCCGAGCATGGTCGAGGGGTGGAATCTTAAGACTGCCGAAGAAACAACGCGAGAAATTCGCACTCTGCGAACACCTTTTCAATAAATATGCCATGTCTTCTAGAGAAAGATGAGACGTTTTTACCCCAATTGCCCTCATTGGCAATACCTTCATGTCCGCGGCTTGTCTCTCGGCATTCACGCGTTTATGGAACTCATCAAGCATTTTCAAGCGTGGATGCTTGAAGAGTGCTTTAACATTGCGGTTTTTAAGGTTTTCGTCAAGAGATTTCATATTAAGCGCAATTTACACAATTATAGTATCATAATGCTCTAAGCGGATTTTCCATGGCAAAAAAACTTGGTATTGACCTCGGCACCACCAATATTTTGGTCTTTGTACCAGGTAAAGGGATTGTGCTCAACGAGCCATCGGTAGTTGCAGTCTCGGAAGGGAACAATAAGATTCTGGCTATCGGTACAGAGGCCAAAACGATGATCGGTCGAACACCCGAGGACATCATTGCTTACCGACCGATGAAAGATGGCGTGATCGCCGACTATCGCGTGACGGAAGCAATGCTCCGCTACTACATCAACAAGGCGCTAGGGAAGTGGAATATCTTCAAACCAGATGTCTTAATCTCCGTGCCAGCAGGAGTAACGTCTACCGAAAGGCGAGCGGTAGTAGAAGCAGCTATCAAGGCGGGAGCGAGAAACGCTTATGTGGTCAAAGAGCCTATTCTCGCCGCCATCGGTGCCGGCATTCCTATTCAAGAAGCAGCGGGTCACATGATCGTAGATATCGGTGGGGGAACTACTGATGTGGCGGTAATATCGCTCGGAGGTATTGTCGCTTCTACTTCTGTCAAAGTAGCTGGTAATAAGATTGATGCCGCCATCGCAGACTACATTAAGAAAACTTTTAATCTGGTGATTGGTGATAAGACTGCCGAGGACGTCAAGATTGCTATCGGTTCTGCTATTCCAATCGATGAAGAACTTGTTATGGCGGTAAAAGGTAGAGATTTCGTGCTCGGTTTGCCACGGACTATTGAGGTCAAAACAAATGAAGTGGTCAAAGCAATTTCAAAAGAATTACGCGAGATGATTAAGGCAGTTAAGGAGGTACTTCAGGAAACTCCGCCGGAACTCTCTTCTGACATCATTGACCGAGGGATTATTATGACGGGTGGATCCTCGCAGTTGCGCAATTTCCCGGAACTCATATTTCGTCGCACTGGTGTGAAGGCGGTCTTGGCTAAAGATGCCTACTTTTGTGTCGCTAAAGGCACTGGGGTCGCCCTAGCGCATCTCGATATGTATAAAAAAAGTATAATCGCAAAGAGATAGTGGTTATAAAATTTGACATAACGAAAGACCTGCCTGCCGGTAGGCAGGGCTCGAGACCATTAGGTAGAGCAGGGGTTCTAGAAACACCGCATGGAGTTATTCATACTCCAGCTTTTGTGACAGTTGGCACTAAGGCATCGGTCAAAGCGCTTACTCCGGAGCAGGTGAAAGACACTGGCGCAGAAGTAGTTTTAGCCAACACTTATCACCTTTATCTAGAGCCTGGTGAGAAACGGATAAAAAGTTTCGGGGGGTTACATAAGTTTATGAATTGGTCTGGGCCCATCATGACCGACTCGGGGGGCTTCCAAGTCTTCTCCCTCGGCGCGGCGTATGGTAAAGAGTTGTCAAAGATTACTAAAATTACTGATCCCTCGCAGATACTCGCTGAGAGATCGCTCGATAGCGAGACGCCACGTTTTGCTACTATTGGCGCCGATGGAGTCTCCTTCCGCTCTCACCATGATGGGTCTCTCCACTACATCACCCCGGAGAAGTCGATTGAGATTCAACATGACCTTGGTGCCGATATCATTTTTGCTTTCGATGAATGTACCTCGCCCAACGAAGATTATCGTTACCAGGAGGAAGCTCTTGAGCGTACACATCGTTGGGCGACCAAGAGTCTCGAATATCACAAATCAAAATCAAATAGTAAGACTCAAGCACTCTTCGGTATTGTCCAAGGCGGTAGGGAAGAGTCTCTGCGCAAGAAATCCGCTGAGTTTATCAGCAGTTTAGATTTCGACGGTTTTGGTATTGGCGGATCGTTTGCAAAGGAAGATATGGAGACTGCGGTTGAATGGGTTAATGAAATATTACCTAAAGAGAAACCAAGGCATCTTCTTGGTATAGGAGAACCGGAAGATTTGTTTATGGGAGTGGAAAATGGAGTGGATCTTTTTGATTGTGTGGCGCCAACTAGAAATGGCCGTGGAGGAACTCTGTATACTTCGAGAGGGAAAATAAATATTAGAAATGCAGAATTTCGCGAAGATGAAAAACCTGTAGATCCCGAATGTTCCTGTTCTGTTTGTAAGGGTGTCGACCTGGCAGGTCGACACCCTTACACGCGTGCCTATCTTTGTCATTTATATAGAGCGCATGAGATGCTTGGCGGTACTCTTGGTTCCATTCACAATCTCTATTTCATCATTAATTTGGTCAGGCGTATGCGCGAGGCCATTCTCGATAATTCTTTCCAAGAATTTAAAAAAGATTTTTTGTCTAAATATCTAAAATAGAAAAAGCCGACACATGTGTCGGCTTTTGGGCCCGTACGGGGCCGGAGGTGGGTTTGAAGCGGGCTTAGTTGTTGCAGGGGAGACTGAGGGCAACCCGTGTTTCCGAACACGGAGCGGCCTTTTTCTTCTCGTAGTAGCTGCCGACAAAAACGCCGGCAACCAAAGCGAGAAAGACAAAGAATGCGAGAATTCCTACAAAACTCTTCATGTCACCCTCCTTGCTGGGTCTATGTCCATTATAGCACACCTTATCTATAAAAGTCAATAGGGCTTGTTAAAGGTAAAAAGTGTAGTATTATAGCCACGAAATGCCAGTCTTTAAGATCCATAGAGAATTTGACCCAGCAGGCGACCAACCAAAGGCTATAAATGAGTTGGTGTCTGGTATTAAGAAAGGTCTTCGGTACCAAACGCTTTTAGGTGTCACTGGTTCAGGTAAAACTTTTACTGTAGCCAATGTCATAGAACAAATAGGCAAGCCAACTCTAGTCATTGCTCACAATAAAACATTAGCCGCTCAACTAGCACAAGAGTACCGAGAATTTTTTCCAGAAAACGCTGTGCATTATTTTGTTTCTTATTACGACTTCTACCAACCAGAAGCTTATCTACCGGTCACCGATACTTATATTGAGAAAGAGGCGATGATCAATGAGGAGATTGAACGCTTGCGACATGCTTCCACCCAAGCGCTCTTAACTCGGAAAGACGTCATCATCGTGGCCTCAGTCTCTTGTATTTATGGCCTCGGTAATCCGGAAGAATATGAAAAGGTTAATCTGAAAATTGAAAGAGGACAAATAATTTCACGTGCCGATTTAATCCGCGCTCTTATTAATATCCACTATACTCGGACTAATTCTGATGTGAAATCTGGAACCTTTCGCGCTCTTGGAAATGCTATCGAGATCATGCCGGTCTCGGAACGTATTATTTATAGAATCGAAATTGCAGAAGGGAAAATTGAATCGCTTAAGAGAATAGATTCTGTTTCTCGCACTATTCTGTCCGAACCACTAACACTCTTTTTATTCCCGGCTAAACATTTCATCACTGACGATGCTGCGGCGAAGCGAGCACTCCTAAGTATCAAGGCGGAACTTGAAGATCGTCTAAAAATTTTAAAGAAAGAAGGCAAACTACTCGAAGCCGAACGTCTCAAACGCCGTACTACTTATGATTTGGCTCTGATTCGCGAGATTGGTTATACCAACGGTATCGAGAATTATTCGAGACACTTTTCCGGCAAAGCTTCTGGTGAGGCGCCCTTTACTCTTCTAGACTATTTTCCTAAAAAGCCAGATGGCAGTGCGGATTTCTTGACGATCATAGATGAATCACACGTCACCGTGCCGCAAATTGGTGGTATGTATGCTGGAGACAAGTCGCGCAAAGATGTGCTCATAGAACACGGTTTTCGTCTACCTTCCGCTCGAGATAATCGACCACTCCGATTCGAAGAATTTGAAAAGCGCATCGGCCAACTGATTTTCACCAGCGCCACACCGTCCAAATACGAAAAAGAAAAAAGCACTAAAGTGGTTGAACAAGTGATTCGTCCGACTGGTCTTGTGGATCCTCGAGTGACAGTAAGGCCAATTCAAGAAAAAGGAAATTATAAAGGTCAAGTTCACGACTTTATTGTAGAAGCCGGAAAAGCGATCACAAAAGGTGGGCGAGTTATTGCCACCACTCTGACGAAAAAGATGGCAGAAGATTTGAGTGAGTTTCTAAAAGACCCTTCGACGAAGCTCAGGGCAGGAAAGAAGATTAATGCCAGATATTTGCACAGCGAGATCAAAACTATCGAGAGGATAGAAATTCTTACTTCTTTTCGTCGAGGTGAATTTGACTGTCTGGTCGGGGTAAATCTCTTGAGGGAAGGTCTAGATCTACCCGAAGTTACTTTAATCGGTATTCTAGATGCTGATAAAGAAGGCTTTCTCAGAAGTGATACTTCTCTCATTCAGATTATCGGACGAGCAGCACGCAATGTGGATGGCCGAGTGATTCTTTACGCCGATAGAGTTACCGGTTCAATGGAACGAGCGATGAATGAGACTTCCCGCCGCCGCAAAATTCAAACTGCTTATAATAAAGCGCACAGCATCACGCCTAAGACAATTATTAAAAAGATTAAAGATATTACCGACACGCTTGATCGCGAGCATCATTCCGCAGTTAATCTATTGCTCGAAACAGATGAAAAGCTTTTCGCCAAGAACCCGAAAAAGTTGATTAAAGCGAAGAAAAAAGAGATGGAAGATGCCGTGCGTGACCTCGACTTCGAATCAGCGGCTATCCTACGGGATGAGCTTAAGATCTTGAATGAAAAATTATCCGGCATGTTATAATGAAGTGATTACTAATATAATTTTATTATTCGATGTCACTCTTAGCTCAAGTTGGGATTAGTGAAGGGGAAGATGCCTACACTGTGGGAGCGAATGCTTGCCAGGATGCGATGACCAAATTAGGAGCCGATACCGCAGACTTAGCTATTGTTTTTGCCTCTGTTAAATATGACCAGGAGAAAATGCTTGCCGGAGTGCGTTCAGTGAGCAAAAATGCGCTTCTGGTAGGTTCTTCAACAGCTGGGGAAATTACTACCGAAGGCCCAGCTAACAAGCCCTCAGTGGCAGTGATGCTCTTAAAGTCTCCAGAAATAAAGTTCTACGCTGCAGTTGGGGAAGGGATTGCAACCGACGCTCGTTTGGCTGGGAAAAGGGCGGCAGAGGAAGTCAAGAAACTCGCCGGCGCTGAACTTAAGGCCTTTATGATGATTCCGGATGTGCTTGTAGGTAATGGTGCTGACATTGTGCGAGGAGTGCTAGATTCTCTTGGAGAGCATTTCCCAGTTGTCGGTGGCGCCTCTGGTGACGACTTCAAATTCGTAAAGACTTATCAATATTTGAATGACAAAGTGTACTCAGGTACAGTTGTGGGTCTTGGTTTGGTAGGTAACTTTAAAATTGGTATTGGTGTTAAACATGGATGGCTACCAGTTGGTACTGCCATGAAAGTAACTAAATCAAGCGGGGCCATCTTGCATGAACTTGATGGCAAACCTGCTATTAACATTTACCGTGATTATTTCGGTGCCGAGGAAGCACAGAAACTTCAAGAGGAGACTTTGGCCAAACTTGCTATTACTTATCCTCTCGGTATGACAGTAGCAGGAAGTGATGAGATGCTTATTAGAGACCCTATCACGGTAGATAAAAATGGTTCAATCACTTGTGCCGCTGAGATTCCGGAAGGTTCTGAGATTCGTCTAATGGTTGGTTCTAGAGAAGAAGCGGTTAAAGTGGCAAAAGTAGCGGCGGAAAGGGCAATAGAGCAACTCGAAGGTTTGCCACCTAAAGCAGTGATCATCTTCAACTGTATTGCTCGTAGCAAACTCTTCGGTGAACGTTCGGGAGAAGAGATTAACGCCATTCAAGAAGCGGTTGGTGCCGAAACTCCGCTCATTGGTTTCTACACCTATGGAGAACAAGCGCCACTCGGAGGTGAAGTGAGAAATATCAATAAGTGCAATCCGGCTTTCCACAATGAGACCGTCGTTATTTGTGTTTTGGCCGGGTAGTAACAAAGTTACTCATTTACAATGCCTGATTTTCTACCAACCATTTTCCTCTTCCTCTGGGTGTTGGTAATCTCTTTGCTGATTCAGGCACTTATTTTTAAGAAAAAAGCTGCCTCAGATCTATCTGGTTTAGATAAACTACAGAAAGCAGTTTTGGATCAAGAAAATAGTGCCAAGATGCTTATTCGTCGGGACTTGGAATTGACTCGAGCTAATGAAAGACTCCACGAGCTTGACCAATCTAAATCAAACTTTATTTCCATTGTTGCTCATCAGCTCAGGACCCCTCTCTCTGGAGTAAAGTGGACTCTCAATATGGTGTTGAGCGAGACTCTAGGGCCACTTAGCACAGAGCAGAAATCATTTCTGATGAAGTGTTATGAAAGTAATGAGCGCATGATTATTTTAATCAATGACATGCTAGGTGCTGACCGTATTGATTCGGATAAATTGAAATATCATTTCGTTCCGACTCAGATTTTCGATCTCTTGGACAACGTTCTCTTCGAAATGACATCGCTTATTACCAAGAAAAAATTACAGATGTCATTTGTGAATAAGGATAGAAATCTACCTCAGGTGAAGATCGATACCGAAAAAATGCGCGCCGTGTTACAGAATCTCTTAGAAAATGCCCTTAAATATACGCCTCCGGGAGGTAAGGTCGAGATAAACTTTCAAGTAGTTGAAGACTTTGTCGAGATTTCAATCAAAGACAGTGGTATCGGTATTCCAGAAGAAGACAAGAAAAATATCTTCAAACGCTTCTTTAGGGCCAAAAATGCTGTGAAGGTAGAAACTGATGGTTCTGGTCTCGGACTCTTTATCTCGAAGGGTATTATCGATAAACATGGAGGCAAGGTCTGGTTTGAGTCGAAGGTGGGGGAGGGTAGTACCTTTCATTTCACTATTCCAATTTCCAAATAATTTGCCTACCTGCCTGCTGGCAGGTTATAATATCTTAATGAAAAACATATTGATTATAGAGGATGACGTCTTTCTTGGGGATGTTCTCGTCGAGAAATTTAAGAAAGAAGGTTTCGAAGCCCATCTCTCTCGTGATGGGGCGGAAGGTTTGGCTGAGATGAAGAAATTCAAACCAGATCTTATTCTTCTAGATATCATCCTCCCCACTATGAATGGTTACGAAATTCTGGAAGCCAAGCAGAAAGATCCAGAAATTGAAAAAATTCCAGTAATCATCATTTCTAACTCTGGCCAACCGGTAGAAATCAACAGAGCACTTGCTCTCGGAGTCAAAGACTATTTCATCAAGGCCCAGTTTGATCCGGAAGAAGTTATGGTAAAGGTCAGAACTTTTCTCAAGAAAAATAGTGGGCAGGAAGGCGATATGGCAATCAGCGATGGCCCAAAAGTCTCTTCTGGCAAATTAGCAGGTAAGAAAATAATGTGGGTGGAGGACGATGACTTTTTAAGCGACATTATTGCCCGCAAGCTTTCCGCCGAGAAATGCGTTCTAGTGCATGCCAAGGATGCTGAAAAAGGGTTAACTTTAGTAGAAACAGAAATGCCAGATGTTATCCTGCTCGATATCCTACTCCCGGGTATCAATGGTTTTGAATTTTTGGAAAAATTGAAAGCTAATGCAAAAGTTAAAGATATTCCAGTTATCCTTCTTTCCAATCTCGGTCAGGCGAGCGACGTGGAGAAAGGTAAGCAACTAGGTGCCAACAGATTTCTTATCAAAGCTACTTTAAAACTCGATGAGATTATCGATCAGATAGGGGAAGTACTCGCAGAAACTAAGAAATAGGAGAGAGGGGCATCTATTTACAAAACCTGAAATATAATCTATTTTAGTTGCGGGGGTGAGTATGAATTCGATTGTTGCTGCGTCTGCGTTTCTGACGGTCTTTCTCGCATTCTGCATTTGGATGGGTGGCAAGGCCAAGAGTTCCGAGTAGAGAATCGCGTTCATCGAAGGCGGGCCCGGGGATTGCCTTAGGTTCGCCTTTTTGTATGCTTGTGTTACGATGATACCTTCACCCTAGGGATTGCCCAGGGGTGTGTTTCTTGTATTATGAACAAAAAAGAAGATTTAATCATTGTCAGAGGCGCACGGACACATAATCTCAAAAACATTACGGTAGAGATACCGAGGAATGCCATGGTAGTTTTTACNGGCCTCTCTGGTTCTGGTAAGTCGTCACTCGCGTTCGACACTATTTTTGCCGAGGGCCAGAGACGCTATGTGGAAAGTCTGTCGAGTTATGCCAGACAATTTTTGCGTCAAATGCAGAAGCCGGATGTTGACGAAATCACTGGTCTCTCGCCGGCAATTTCTATTGACCAGAAATCACGCTCGAATAATCCACGTTCTACGGTAGCTACGATCACAGAAATTTACGACTATCTGCGTATTCTCTATGCTCGAATAGGCAGACCTCATTGTCTAGTCTGCGGTAATGAAATTAAGAAACTCTCAAACGAAGAGATAAAGAACTTTGTGCTCGAAGAAATAAAAAAGCATAAAGATGAAGTGCAAATCCTTTCTCCAATCGTGCGTGGTAGGAAAGGGGAGTATTATCAACTGCTTTATGATCTTTTGGGCAAAGGGTATAACGAGATCATGGTGGATGGGAAGAAATTCTCTTTGCGTGAACGCATAGAATTGACCAAGACGAAGAAGCATGAAATTTCTGTTATTGTCGATTCAATCTCTATCACTGATTTTAAAACCGACGAGAAGTCGGCGCATGAACGACTCTCGGAAGCTATAGAAAAAGCTTTACAGGAATCGGATGGGCTTTTGCTTTTTAAATTTGGGGAGGAAGAGCATCTTATGTCGGCAAAGTGGTCTTGCCCCAAAGACGGATTCTCTTTCCCAGAGATAGAACCACGCCTATTTTCTTTCAACTCTCCTTACGGCGCATGCCCCGAATGCAACGGTCTTGGTACCAAATATCTCTTTGGCAGTGAGCCATGTGAATCATGTCTCGGCACTCGTCTTAGGAAGGAAGCATTAAGCGTGCTTATCGGAGGCAAAAATATTGTTGAACTCACAAAACTTTCAATTAAAGATTCTGATGAGTTTTTCAAAAAACTTAAGTTAACTCTCCGAGAGAAAAATATTTCTAAAGTGGTGACAAAAGAGATAGAGGCACGCCTTTCCTTCATGCTCGATGTTGGTATCGATTATCTCTCGCTTGATCGTAGGGCGCATACTCTCTCAGGCGGGGAGGCTCAGCGTATTCGTCTAGCCTCACAACTTGGTTCGGGTCTCGTGGGCGCACTCTACGTACTTGATGAACCGACCATCGGTCTCCATGCTCGAGATAACAATCGCCTCATCAAGACTCTCTTAAATCTACGGGACTTAGGTAATACCATTATTGTAGTTGAGCATGACGAAGAAACTATTTATTCTTCAGACTATCTAGTTGACATCGGTCCCGGGGCTGGCGTTCACGGTGGTGAGGTAGTTATATCGGGATATCTTAACGACTTACTAAGCAAACCTGCCTGCCGGCAGGCAGGGAAAAATGAGAGCAAATCTCTAACTCTCGCATATCTTCGTGGTGAGAAGAAAATAGAGATACCAGAAAAGCGCCGAAGTCGCGAGTTGGGTAAGATTAGTATTCGGGCTGGTTCTATCTACAACATCAAACATTTGAATGTTGATATTCCTCTCGGTCGATTAGTAGCAGTTACGGGTGTTAGTGGTTCAGGTAAATCTTCTTTCGTATACGAAATTCTCCACAAAAATCTCCAGGTCAGACTCGATCGGCGTTATAGGAGCCCCGAGACTCATAATTGCCAAAGCTTCACCGGTTCAGAGTATCTTGGTCGCTCCATCTTGATAGACCAGTCTCCAATTGGCCGAACACCGCGTTCAAATCCGGCTACTTACACCGGCGCGTTCACCTTCATTCGTGAACTTTTTGCCGAGACGGCGGAGGCTCGTGCTCGTGGGTGGAAAGCAAACAGGTTTTCCTTCAACGTGAAGGGTGGCCGCTGCGAGACTTGTCAAGGTAATGGGATGATTGAAGTAGAAATGCATTTTCTACCGACTGTTTATGTGCCCTGTGATGTCTGTCTCGGTAAACGTTTTATGAAAGAGACATTAGAAATAAAATATAATAAGAAAAATATTTACGACGTTCTAGAGATGACTATTGAAGA
>C687J35174_10007990_pt1 | contig 13523 bp, 7 predicted proteins | sample RifCSPhighO2_01_FD_35174 | JGI IMG/M metagenome (IMG submission 35174) | reverse complement strand
TGTACGAAATAACCTGTGCAGAGTGCGGTAAAAAAGATACTGTTCCTTTTAAACCTTCCGGAGACAGACCTGTCTTGTGCAGAGACTGTTTTAGAAAAAAGCAAGACAGATAAACTCAATTAGATTCTGCCGGGATTATCGTGAGGATTTAGTTGCTTCTATAGGCGGAGGAATTTTCACCGGAGGATTCTGGGGTGGAAGCTGGGATTGCGGAGAGCTTATACCAAGAGGTTGCTCAGAGCTCGGAGCCGGACCTTCTGCCGTAGAAGTGCCGGCGATTCTTTTTCTTAAATCTTCTATTTCTTTCGAGATTTTATCAAGATTAGGTTTATCATTTGCAACAAGTCTTCTTACTGTTTCATATTGAGTCATCGCATCAGCTAGATCGCCTTTTTCCTGAAGCGTATGGCCCAGATTATAATAAGCATTTGCCAAATCCGGTTTTAAGGTTGCTGCAATTTGGAATTGTCTTATTGCATTATCCCATTGACCCAACTGATAATATATCCCTCCTAGATTGACATATTCTTGAGGATTGTTTGGGTCAAGAGTAATTGCCTGCTGACTTGCAAGAATAGAAAAGTTATCTGCATTTTGCCCAAAACCTATCAAGCTTCTATAAATAGAGGCAAGATTCTGCCAGTTAAGCATTGTTTGAGGAGCATAAGTTACAGCAGCTCGTCCTGCGTTTATTGACTGCTGAATCAATGTAAATATTGTCTGTTGTGTTTGGGCGCTTGGCGATGAACCGGCCGGCTGCTGCGCCGCTAAAGAGTTGGCAAGAGCCAAGTTGGTCTGGGAAAATATTCTATAATATGCATCTCTGTACGGAAATATGGAGATAGCACTTGCTTGTTTTTGGTAAGTTAAAGACCCGTTATTCGCAGAGGCAGCAATTAGAGACTGCTGAAACAATGTATCTGAGATTGTATATTTTCCGCCGAAATAACCAATAAGACCAGCCAGAATTAAAATAAGAGCCAATATTATTGCAGGAAGCAGTGACTTTTTATGTTTTCCCGGAGATGGGTCAAACGCAATTAACCCTTTTTGAAGAGCAACAAGCTGAATTTCTACATCATAGAAACCTTGCGATTCTCCTTTCGAAGACACACCTATAAGAGCTGAAAGAATGCCAAGAAGAATAAAGAAAACAGCCAATACCGAAAAAGAAAAGGGAACCAGCAAACTGGCTATAATCGGAATTAGAAAAAGAAAAAAAAGGGATTTAACTCTAAAAATCCTATATAGAAGAAATATAAATAGTAAGATACCTAAAATACCGGTTGTTGCTAGAAGTTCCAAAATAAAGCTTGATGATCTAAAAAAAGTTAAGGACCAAAGAGCTTGGTTTTGGTTAAAAGCCGGTTGTTTAAATCTCGTAAAATCTGTTATGTATGTTCCAAAACCAGAGCCAAATAAAAATCCCTGAAAGACTCGTCCTGTATCTTGCGATATTCCCGCAAAAGCCGTTTGAAAACCGGTCTCGAAAGGAAGCACCAGAAGACCGCCGTTTTGGGAAGGTGTTTTGAAAAGAAGGTAAGAAGATATTAGAAGGCCTGCTATAATAATAATAGCGCCAATTGCAAAAGGAGCAGAAGCTCCTTTTTTATCATGTCCAGACGACTCGGTATAGCTGACAACTGCTGAATCAGAGGACTTTTGTTTTGAAAGAAGCGGCCAAGCCAGATAAACAGAAAGAGGAAGAACAAACAAAAGATATAAAGCTTGATCAAGAAGCGATCCGAAAGGATTGAAGGTTTGAAATTTAGCAAAAGAAAAAGGAAGAATGTAAATTTTTAAGAATGATAAAAGGGATAAAATAGAAACAATACCGGCCCCTGTAATAAGAGAAGTAGCTAAAAGAAGTACGGAATTTTTATCTTTTGCTGTATTTACAATAACAAAGAAAGCTAGAACAGAAAAAAGAAATGGCACAAAAGAAATAAAAGCATCAGCTCTATTAACTGCAAAAATAGAGGATAAAAGGACGGATAGAGTAAATAGAACAATTGGCAGGTCGAAAGGGGTTCTTCTTAATACAACTTGACCTCTTGCTAAAGATTTTATTCCGAATACAACTAAAATAATAAGCACTGCTGCGCCTAGCAATATTTGCTTGGGAAGAATAAATGCGTCTGTTGTTAAAGTCAAAAGGAAAAATGGAAAAATCAAAAGAAGAAGTCCTAAGAGAAACAAAGACGCGTTTTCTAAATAGGATGAAAATTCTGTTTTTGATTGTTCCATGTTATTTCTAATCTAACAACATAAATATATAATGTCAAGGATAATTTTTATAAAATTAATTAATTATAAACCAGTTAAAAGGAATATTTTTACTAAGCGGAGTATTAACTCCTACAGTGAAAGACACATTAGCAGCTTGGCGCAAAAGAAATAGAACAATATTGTCTGTATTTATCCTTGGAGTAATATAAATTAAAGATTTTTCTGTAACCAGGCTATTATTAATAGTTAATTCTTTTTTATATGCGCTTATTGTTGCAATTCCCGCCGATCCAGTTGCAGTTATTTCTGTTTCTGAAATAGCAAGAGCAGGCTTTGCAATTGTTAAGTTAAGCTTGCTGAAAGTTCCGCTTCCGGATGATATTAGGTCTCCAAGTTGATTTATAGATAGAACCGATGAGCCTGTTGAATTTTTAATAACAAGATTAGAATTACCCGATTCATCGGCTAGATCAAAGATTAAGTCCTGATTTGGAATAGGGGCGATTATATTTGATGCAAGTTTTCCCGAAACCGTAACATTTTTTGCAAATTCCGCATTTCCACCCACTTTTAAATTGCCGTCTATATCGATATATATCAAACCACTTAAAAAGCTTACTCCTCCTTGTTTAAGCGGCTGAATTTCAAGATCATGTCCCAATACGTTTATAGAATTGTCTGCAAGTATTAAATTCGACCCGACTGATAACTGCCCTGCCACAGACATATCGGTTACAGATGATGGGCCAAGGGCAATAAGGCCTTGTGCAAAAGTCGGCGCAAATTGCGAAGAAAGAGTAGAGATATCAATATAGTCAGAAGTAGGAGAATTACCTTCGATCTCATCAGCTATTATTTTTCCGGCTCGCAAAATTCCGCTTACCGACGCATCGGCGACCGAAAGAGCGCCGCTGAAAGTTGCGTTTCCGCTGCTATCTATAGTTGCTACGGCGCTTCCCGATGAATTTTGGATAACAAACGAAGACTCTTTATTCGGACTGAGCTTAACAATTAAATTTCCTTGAGCAAGAGGGCTTATTACATTTGTATGGATCTCCTCGATACTTGCAATTGGAGAAATAATATTTGTTTGATTTTTAATCAATACATCCTCAATTGCCAAGTATAAATATTCTTTTAGATTTTTTCCTCCTATCAAAACTTCATCAGAAGTTACATTTAGAGAATCTACGGTTATATTTTTAGCTTTTATAATCCCGGCGCTTAAATTATCAACGAGGAGACTATTTATATTATTAATCCCGGAAAGTACATCATCCTTTGCTTCTAGTAAAGCAGATACTAATGGAGGGTTTGGATCGTAATAGCCGATATTTAAAACAATAAGTATTTTTTTTGTACAAATCTTGTTTGAGGTAACCAGCCCAAAATTCTCCGACGAATAAGAAGTTATGCAGTCAGAAGAGTCAAAAGATTCCAGCGCCCTTCCTACCATAAATTCTGCTTTTGTCGCTTTGACTACCTTACCGGGCTCTGTAGGAGATACGGTTAATGGATCAGACGGATCTATATGGTCGCTATCACTTGCAACTTTAACAGGAAGCTGTCCTACTATACCAACTGGAATATAGTTTGGATCTTCGGCATGGTCGCCATTACCTATAAAGCCATAGGTATTTGAAAGAATACCCAAAATTGCATTGTTATCCTTATTGCACTTTGTAACTCCCGAGCTTTTACTAAGACATATAACATCGCCTAATTCCAAAAGCTCGGAAGCATCAGATTTTGGATAGTACTCAGCAAAATCTGCTTGTCCAGTTTCATAAACAACCCCTGTTGAGGATCCGATTATTTGTCCTTTTCGTCTTCCATCTCCTCTTAAAAATTTAATGAAGGCATCGTTTGAGTTTGTGTCGGTTGCAGATCCTACAGCACCCATTTTGATGATAAGTCCTGTATGGCCAGCAGTCGTATTTGGAGCAGTATTTTCGATGTTGGCAGCTGCGGTTGCGGCTTGAGAATCCGCAACGTCGAGTCTGAAAGAAGGATTAGATGTTCCAATCCCCACATTTCCGCCGGTTTGATTCCACCAGTTTGTTATACTAGGCAACGATGCCCAAGAAAGAGTACCGGACCCGTTTGTTTGAAGAAAATATCCATTGTTTCCTCCGGAATTTGGCCAAGTATATTTTATACCACTAAATGTTGTAATTGCAGATGGACTGGATAAATTAAGATTTCCTGAAATTTTTAAATCTCCACCTGAAGACAAAGTATTAAGAGCTGAAAAAAACTGGATGTCTCCTAAAGAAGCAGATTGTATCGTGAAAACTCCTTTTCCGCTTGTTGTTAACGAAAGATTAGAGTTCTGTGAAGTAGTAGAAATAATTGGATTTATTCCCGAAAGAACGACGTCTCCGCCTATTGTCGTATTTCCAAGGTTATCAACCGTGAACTTAGCAATTCCGCTTGAGGATGCGCTAATGAGCGGTCCTGTATCGTTTTGATTGATAGTAAAGGCCGATTGACCACTTGAAGTAGCGAGTATACTAAAAAGATCATCTACTTCAACGCTCCCTGCTGCTGTCTCTAGGTTGTTATTGTTTGAGCTATTATGTAGCGGTTTTTGGAAATCAATTTTTCCCAAACCATCCGGGTTCAACTCTATATTTGTATCGCTTCCCAAAGCCGTAGTAAGGGTTAAAACATTACCGGATATGATAAATTGGCTGTCTAATGTTTGAAAGGTATGTGAATTTTCTCCTCCAATAGAAAGATTACCGGATGAATCCAGGGCTAAAACAACATTTGAATATCCCTCGCTTGTGATTGGATCAAGTCCTCTTAGTTTTTGTGCATTGCTAGCCAAGGATACGTTTGAAATTTGCTTTCGAGGATATAATTCTTCGGTTTGAGCAACTGTTACTCCAAGCCACAGAGAAGGGTAAGCAAGAAAAATATTTTGGGGAATTTGGACTTTATTTCCAAGTATTGCCGAAAACTCTCCATTCGCATTGGGTTTTATATTATCTACTTCTTGCCATAATAGGGAAGAACCGGATGCTTGCGGGTCGTTATATATTGAAAATCGAACCATCACCTCATTCGTTATTGGTCTGCCAAGAGAATCCGTAAGCTTATCTTTGAATGTTAGAACTCTTGGAGCAGCAAATGTGAGATCGCCCAACACCCCCTTCTTAACATGGCTATCCTGGAAAAATTTTTGATAAGCTCCAAATCCAAGCATAGACATAAATATAATAAGAAGCGAAAAGTGTAAATAGTGAACTATTGGATTATTTCGATACTTTAAGTACCATTTTGGTCTATTATGTAGAACCTGATAGGCGATCTTTCCTGGCAGTGAAAAATATTTTGTGGATATTGCAAAAGGAGCATAAAATGATTTTTTTATATTTGGGATGCCTAAAACAGGGGGGGCTGTTGGAATCTTTAGAAAAGCATCTTTAAAGATTGGTTTTTTCTTAGCTACCCATAAAGCATATTCAAGTTGACTAAAAGTTGAACCTAAGTTTTTAACCAAAAAATCGATAGAGCTATTTGTAAGTCCAATAGACTTTTGAACGAGTCTTAGGGGAGGAAAAATAGAATATCTTATGTCTTTGTCTGGCAGAGCCAGATCTCGCTTCGCGAGACTTTCTTCTTTTAAAGTTTCTGCTTGCAGACTCTTTTTTTCTTTGAGAGGATATATAAAAAATCCTCTAGGGGAGATAGCTTGCTTATTATTAGAGCTTTTAAGATTTTCATAATTTTCTATGATTTTTTCCTTTATAGCCCAACGCACGAAATTTCTAATCGAGGAAAGCTTTCTATTAATCGTTAGAGGAGAAAAACCCTCCGAAAGTAGTCTTTTTTTATATTCTTCAATAATTTCAGGATTTATTTTATTGAAAATATTTTGATCTTTTATATTCCATGCATCTTCTGCATTTGTAACCCTTTGCGTCCAGTCTAAGAATTGCCTTATATCAATTAAATAATTTTTTATAGTAATCCCGGAAGAACCACCGGAGTATAAATGGTTTTTAAACTTATTTAGATGCCGAGGATCTTCATTTTTGTCTTCGGGAGTAAATTTCTCAAATGGAAATACATCTATGTGGTTTTGTTCTTTTAAAAAGAGAAAAAATTTGCGAATTGAAGACATATGTCTATCCAGAGAAGATGCAGAAATTCGGTCTACATTAGATCTTTTAAAATGTTCTATAATATCCGCATTCACCAACTTAGGATCAAAATCGAAAGAATAATTTTTTTCAATCCATCCTAGAAAGAATCTTAAATCAGAGGCATAATTTTTAATCGTGGACTTAGAAGATGGCTTATTTTGCGAGCTTAGGTAGTCTCTAAATTGGTTTAATAAATTCATTTTAGTTTATGACACATATTTTGTGAAAATACCATGTTAGCTTTAAAATTATACAGATTATATTAGTTATATGACAAATATTGCTTATAAAACTAGAATAGATAAAAAGAGATGACTTTGTCAATAACCCAGAGTAAGTAAAATTGATATAATTTGTTAGTATTTGAGATACTGATTGTATTAGATATGGTGTGTGAAAATAGACGAAAAAAATATGAAATGGTCTTTTTACTAGAATATTCTTTTAATGTTCGTCTTTTATCATAATCTGCGTATATATCTATATATATCATTTTATATCATTGTCCATAATTTAACCCCTGTTGTAGTTTGATGCTGTTCTTAAAACTATTTTGGCCCTTGACATTTTTATTCTTCTTTGACTGAACTTTTTGGAGTATCTGTGTAAGAGTTGTTGAAAATGCAGTGAATTACTAGGGGATGTCTTTTAGCAGATGCTATCCCAGGGTGATAGGATTTTTTAATTTTAATTTTAGACTGTTAAGAAGGGAGAAATAAAATTATAATTGTTTTAACCTGCTGGTTAATGCTCTTTAATCCTTGGCCCTCTTTCTTATAAATATAATCAGAATTCCGATTATTGTCAATATGATAATTTGCTTGGTGGGTATAGCTATAAATCTTATTTCCTTGAAAAGAGTAGGATATGTCTCATAATTGACATATAGCTTTGCCCTGTAGCTTCCTAATAAGAACATTTCCGGCCAAATAATATCATCTTTTTCTTTACTGGACATTCTAGCAGTACTTTTAGCAAGAATGTTTCTTTCGGCAAGATCTACTTTTCCTACAGTTTGTCCAAAAATATTATTGATAATAATATATCCAGTGGTATTTATAAAATTCCGCTCCATATTTTCAACTTTAACATTAAACTTAATCGGTCCTGCCGAAACAAAAGGTGAAGTTGAGAAATCTTTAATTTTAGCTTTATATCCTTGCGGGTTTATAGAAACAAGAACATTCGTACCTATTCCTTGCACGATGCGTGAGTAACTCGAATCGGGCTTATCTTGATTTTGGGTAAGGAAAACAAGCGAGAAATAATAATCTATTGATTCCCCTTCTTTTGGAATATCAATTAGAAGTGTAAGATTTTTTTCTTGTTTGGGGGAAAGAATAATTTTTGATATAGTTTGACCATCTTCTAAAATTCTTACTCTTTGTAAAAAGTTAGTATTTTTAGAAGTATAATCTGGGTATAAAAGATATTTAACCTGACCGGAATTATTATCGTCAGCTACAAATGGTTTTAAAACATAGCTTAAATCTACAGGATAGTCCGATAAATTCTTAATTTTAACCTCAGTTTTCACAAGCGCCGGTGGGTTTGCCTTGATTTTTATAATTGTTGGGTAAATACTAAGCGAATATCCTGATGCATTGGAAGGATTGTGTACTAGAAGAAGAGTAAATATCGATATAAAAAAAACTAGAAATATTTTTGATTCAATCCTTATCATAGATTAGGAATCGCAATAAAAGTTATAGAATTTGAATAACTGCTTTTGGCTTGATTATTTGATATATTAACTTTATACTCTATTTTGGCTTTTCTAGAATCAAAACCGTTAATTATTGCCTGATATGCTTCGGACTTTGAATCATTTGCAAACTGCTTAAAATAACCTATCCCTAAGAAATCCTCCGTGCAAATAGAGCCATCTGCATTTTCGCATCTATAGCCAAATCCAAAAGATAAATTGCCAGACCATACCCCCGAAGAAGTCTCGGAGCAGGTGCCATTATCACATGTTGTGTCGGGTATTGAATTATTATTGACATCACTTAGCTCCCGATTTGCAAATGCAAAAACGGAATAGCCTCTTGAGGACCCTTTTGAAATAATAAGATCGGTTGTTCTAGAAACGGGATTTGTTGGAGTCAAAGGACCATAATCTACTAAATTATTTGATACCGAGAAAGAAAAAGGCTGACTATCTTCAATCTCCTCAAATCCAGCAGTAACCTGGGTTTTATCAGAGCTTTTATCAGAAGATTGCCCAGAAGAGTCGCCGGGGCTAGTAAGCGTCTTTTGTTCAAGATCCCCGCCCCGTATAGTATAGGAGTTGTTTGATGCACTTTGAGCTAGTGTTCGATTTCTTAAAATTATAAATGCAATAACTATCAATATCAAAACTAAACCTATTTTTTGCTTTTCGGAAAATCTCATAAGAGCGGTTATTCTTATTCCCGAAGCTTTTCGGTTTCTTCTATGATTTCTTCTAATTTTTCTACATCTTCCTTTTTCAATTTTGGCTTTTCTTCCTCAAGGATATCCTCAACTTCGCTCTGGATTTTTTCTGCCGTTGCTTCGGTCTTTTCTTTGATTTTTTCAATATCTTCGCCGCTTTTTTTGTATTCTTTTCCAAAGAAAAAGGCCAGTGGGGAGATTAATATTATTGATCCTAATCTAATGAAATTTCCAACTACATCTCCTTTAATTGCCTCTGGAATAAAAATTAGAACTATGCCAATCGCAAATGCGATTATTGTATATGGTTCAAAAACGAAAACAAGGGCAAAAACTACAAAGTATAAAAGAAAAAAGAATCCCGAGGAGAGCCCGCCTGTAGAAAATACAAACAAAAGTATAATCGTATTTAGAATAAACATTCCCAGGGGACCGCCCAGGGATATTTGCTTTCCCCCTTTTGATGTTGCAAACGAGCTGATTATAAAAACAACTGCCAAAAATCCGATGATTTGAAGGGTATAGGAAGAAAGAGGGCTTTCCTGCCATATAAACACAAGAGCAAAGGAAAAAAGTAATAGTAGAGACTGAAGGAGAACTCTCATAATCCAATCGTATAGAATCCCTGATTAAAAAGCAAGAAGGTTCTAAAACCAATTAACTTGAAAAGTTGAATAAGCAATAAATTGACATACATCTTATGAATGTATAAAATTAAAACAATGGCAGAAGTTGCTGGAAGCGAACCAAAACCAATTGAAGCAAAATTCGATATTGAGACAAGACCACAGACTAAAGAATCACCTTATCAAAGAGTTGCCCGAAAAAGAAGGGAGGCGAAAGGCACTGTCACAGGTCTTAAATCGGAAATTCGTGATCTTAAGTATGACCAACAGAAACTTGTAGAGTTTTCGATGCGGCTCCTGTACCAAGAGTTCAAGTTACAATCTAAAAGACTTTTTGATTTGTGTACAGTCCAGGTGGAAGGAGGGCGTAAATCTTTCATAATTGATGACTTCCATGCAGTAAGGATGATTATGCGTACACATCCAGTAGATGCTTATACAGACGTTCTTACCGAAGATGATAATATGGCAATTAAAGTAAAATTAGCTCCTACCGACATCTTGATTGAAAATCCTAAGACTGGTTTAGGATTCATGGTGGGCACCCCGCCTTTTTTAAGAGTTTAGCCTAGCTTAAAAAGAGCAGAAGCAGAGCCAAAGAGAGGATACGACACTCCCGCAATTAAAAAAGCTTACGATTATTTTGAAGGTGCGAAGAAATCAGTAGATGAAAATCCCCCATATGAGCTAGTTAAGCATCATGAAGCATTGACTGGAATAATGACGGTTATTGAGCATACTATGCCAAAACATGAGCAAACTTCCTAGAAAATTTACCTGGATCTCTTAGTATCAACTTCTCCAGCATGCCACGAAACAAAATCCACAAGAATAATTGTAGGAGTCCACCCTTGGGGTGTACAAAGGGTATTGGGGTGTCCAGAGGGCAGTGCTTTAAAGTCTTATCGATGTAATCAGCCAGAACTAATATAGATAGATAGAATTTCTTGTGCTATACTCCATTTATGGCTACAGCAAAAGCAAAAAAAGAAATCCTCAAGTATATTCCCTCGCAGATCGAGTCTAAATGGCAAAATAAATGGGAAGAGGCAGGACTTTACGAAGCTCGAGATTTTGATAAAAGACCTAAGTTTTATGTTTTAATCGAATTCCCGTATCCTTCAGGTGCGGGTTTGCATGTAGGGCATGTTCGCTCATGGTCGGCAATGGATGCGTATTCCCGAAAAAAGAGGATGGAAGGCAAAAACGTGCTATATTCAATTGGCTGGGATGCTTTTGGTTTGCCTGCTGAGAACTACGCCCTTAAAATGCACGTTCATCCCTCAACTATTGTTCCAAAAAACATCACTAGATTCAAAAGACAATGCAAGTCCTTAGGTCTTTCGTTTGACTGGAGCCGTGAAATCAATACAACTGATCCAAAATATTACAAATGGACTCAATGGATTTTCTTAAAATTCTTTGAAAAGGGTTTGGCTTACAGGGCAGGTGTGCCTGTAAACTGGTGTCCGGCTTGTAAAACAAACTTGGCAGACGAAGAAGTCTTGCCCGATGGGACACACGAGCGCTGCGGCAATCTTACAGAAAAGAGAATGCAGAAGCAGTGGCTATTAAATATCACGAAATACGCGGATAGACTCTTGGAGGATCTAAAACTTGTTGACTATTCCCCAAAAATAGCTGTTCAGCAAGTAAATTGGATAGGGCGATCAGAAGGAACATTAATCCGTTTTGTCATCCTGAGCGATAGCGAAGGATCTCAAGATTCTTCGGCTAAGCCTCAGAATGACAATCGCTATATTGAAGTATTTACTACTAGGCCAGACACTTTATATGGCGCAACTTTTATGGTTCTTTCTCCAGAGAATTCGCTTTCGAAAGAAATTGCAAGAGAAAATTCTAAGGTTGCCGAATATATAAAAAAAGCTCAAACTAGAACAGAGCAGGAAAGAATTGCAGAGGGAAAAGAAAAAACAGGAGTGGATACGGGTTTAGTCGCAATAAATCCGGTCAATAACAAAGAAATTCCGGTTTGGGTAGCAGATTACGTAATAATGGGTTATGGGACCGGAGCCATTATGGCAGTTCCTGCTCATGATCTACGAGATTTTGAATTTGCCAAAAAGTATAATCTCCCAATTAAGACTGTCATCCTGAGCGAAAGTGAAGGATCTAGGGATTCTTCGGCAAATCCTCAGAATGACAATCCCAAGGGAGCATACACTGGCGAAGGTAAAATTGTAAACTCGGGTGAATGGAATGGTTTAAATATTCCGGAAGAAATTTCAAAAACTATTGATTGGCTTGAGAAAAAAGGATTAGGTAAGAGAGAAATTCATTATCACATTCGTGATTGGGTTTTCTCAAGGCAGCATTATTGGGGAGAGCCAATACCAGTTGTTTATTGCGCAAATTGCGCAAAAAACAAAATCTCAAATCTCCCGTCAAAGACGAGGCTCGCCAAAGGCGGCAAATCTCAAATCTCAAATATCAAGGAAACGGATTACGCCATAGTACCGGTACCAGAGGACCAACTTCCGGTTGAACTGCCTTATTTAGAAAAATACGAACCTTCTGGTACAGGGGAGTCCCCACTAGCTAATGCTAAAGATTGGGTTGATACTCAATGTCCGGTTTGCAAAGGACCGGCCAAAAGAGAGACTGATACAATGCCAAACTGGGCAGGTTCAAATTGGTATTTCTTGCGTTACTTAGATCCTCAAAACGATAAAGCCATAGCTGCGAGAAAAAAAATGGAATACTTTATGCCAATCGACATCTATCAGGGTGGATTTGAACATACAACTTTGCATCTTTTGTATTCCCGATTTGTCTACAAGTTTTTATACGATATTGGCGTCGTGCCAGGCAAAGAGCCATATAAAAAGAGGCGTTCACATGGAATTGTCTTGGGTCCAGACGGCCGAAAGATGAGTAAATCCTTTGATAATATTATTAATCCAGATGATATTGTCAATAAATTCGGCGCTGATACCTTAAGGATTTATGAAATGTTTATGGGTCCGTTTGATCAAACTATTGTCTGGAGCGAGGAAAGCGTTGAAGGGTGCTCCAGATTCCTAAAAAGAGTTTGGCAGCTTTCTTTAACTAAAGTTTCAGATAAAAATACTTCGGTTAAGCTTGCCTCTAAACTTCATAAGACAATTAAAAAGGTTTCGGAGGATCTAGGGAATCTGAAATTTAATACAGCTGTTGCTTCTCTTATGGAATTTATTAAAGATTGGCGAAGTGATAAAGAGGGTTTAAACAGAGATGATCTTAAAAAATTTTTATTAATACTTGCACCCTTTGCACCGCATATGACAGAAGAGATTTGGCAAAAATTACAAAATCCCAAATTACAGAAGTCAATTCATATTCAATCTTGGCCAAAATTTGACACCCTAGCAATTGTTGAAGAGGAAGTAACGATTGTTATTCAAATTAATGGGAAAATAAGAGACACTTTAGTAGCTTCCCGGGAAGAATCCGAGAATCAGCAGTTAATCGAGAAGATTGCTAAAGAAAGTCAGAAAATTAAAAAGTACCTTAGCAATAGGAAGATTAGAAAGATCGTCTTTGTAAAAAGTAGGGTAATAAACTTCGTTGTAGTCTAATGGATATTGAAGAACTAATTAATCGATATCTTCCACTGGCAAAAAGACATTGGTTGCCTCTGATTCTTGGTTTTGCGGGCTTGATATTGTTAGGTTATGGTTTGATAGGGTTGGGTGGTTCCTCTTCAGGTTCAAATGATGTAGTTTTTGAAAAAGCAGATTCTCGTGAAAATTCCAGTCAGAGCGCAAATTTAGTAGTCGATGTGGAGGGAGCGGTGGTTTCTCCGGGAGTTTATAATTTGCCCAAGGATTCAAGGGTAAAAGATGCTCTTATCGCAAGCGGAGGAGTTTCGGGGGAGGCAGATAGGCTTTGGGTATCAAAAAATTTAAATTTAGCTCTTAAAATAAGCGACGGAGCAAAAATTTACATTCCTTTTGAAGGGGAAAAACAAAGTAGTCCTGCATTATCCGGTTCTACAGGAGGCAGTTCTACGGTAGGAATTGGAGGGTCTATCAATATAAATTCGGCGTCGGAAAAAGAACTAGACGGACTTCCAGGAGTTGGGTCCGGTGACCGCTCA
>C687J35174_10007980_pt1 | contig 13533 bp, 12 predicted proteins | sample RifCSPhighO2_01_FD_35174 | JGI IMG/M metagenome (IMG submission 35174) | reverse complement strand
ACCTACCATCGGAAAAATTTCTTAACCTTGTTAACATTGCCTGGAAACCAAAGCAAAAAACGTCATCACTTTAATGAAAATTATTGACCTTACCCATACATTTACAGAAGATATGCCAGTTTATCCTGGTGATCCGAAATCAACTCTTAAACAGATTGCGACCCTAAATAAAGATGGGTATAACGACCATAAAATTGAAACAGTTATGCATGTTGGCACTCACATGGATGCACCCCTCCACATGATTAAAGACGGAAAAAGAATTGATGAAATTCCCGTAGATAAGTTAATTGGCCCAGGTGTTTTGATTGATACAAGAGATAAAACTGAAATAAGTGCCGACGTACTACGTGACGAAGAAATCAAAAAAGGTTCTATAGTTTTGGTTTACACGGGGTTCGGTCCCAAGTTTAGAACTAAAGATTATTTTGAAAATTATCCCCACTTTGGAGAAGACTTCGCAGAAAAACTAGTTGAACTGGAAATCAGTGTTGTTGGAATGGACATGCTTGGGCCAGATATTGACTCTCCGTGGCCTACTCATAAAATTCTGCTTGGAAAAGAAATAGTGATCCTTGAAAACTTAACAAATTTGGACAAATTACTTAACATTGGAAACTTTGAAGTAATTGCTCTTCCTGCCAAATTTAAAGCGGATGCTGCCCCCGTTAGAATAATTGCAGTTATAAAGTAACTATGAATTATCAAGGCGTCATTATTGAGGAGAGTTTAGAAAATAACAATGTTCTAAAAGAAATTAAAATTCTTGGAACTAAAATTGAGCAAGTAACCCCGAAACACGGGACTCCCTGGTTAAAACAGTGGACATTACACACTTTAGAGATCCCAGAAGATATAGTAGGTGAAATCCTTAATAAAATAGCAAAAAAACTTGATTATTCACATGGTTCTGCTTGGTATGCAGATTTCAAAAACAATAAAACGCATTACATAATCTTCAAGGATAAGATTTTTAAAATAGACCGAAGTAAACCAAAAGAATATCAAGACGCTACTGAATATGGAATTTCTTTAGGCATACCAGATTATCAAGTTGATTTCTCTCCTAACATTAAGCAATGGAAAAGGTAATTAAATGAAACTTAGAATACTTTCTTGGAACATTTGGATTAACGGCTACTTTGACCAAGTCGCAGCGTTTTTGAAAAAATCACAGGTGGATATTATTGGTCTGCAAGAAGTAGTAGATAATGATCCCAAACGAGATGTCATAAATATGCTAAGCAAATTGGGTTACGAATATGCTTTTGGTTCTGTTGAGCATAGCTGGGGCGGTAAAGTGTATAGAGATGGGCCTGCTATCTTCAGTAAACATAAAATAACTAAGACCGAAACTTATATTTTGTCAGAAAAAGATAAACGGGCAGCTGTAAAGGCGGACATTTTGGTCGGAGATAAAACATTACACGTTTTTAGTACACATTTAATTCATACACATCAGAAAGGGTCGGAAGAACAGGATATTCAAGTTTCAAACTTAATCAAAAAACTTACAACTGAACGCACCGTGCTTATGGGTGATTTCAATGCAACCCCTGAAAGCTCCGTGATTAAAAGTATGCAAAAAGTTCTTGTTAATTCCGATCCATCTTTTACACCCACCTGGAGTGTATACCCTGAAGGCTGTCGAATTTGTAATCCTCAAAAATTAGATACTTGCCTCGACTATATTTTTACCAGTAAAGATTTGAAAACAAGTTCGTTTAAAGTTGAGGGGTCGAAAGCCTCTGATCATTTGCCAATTTCAGTGGTTGTCGAAATATGAGTAACCAAGAGTTCTCTTTTATCAGCGATGGACTTAGATTAGACGGGACAAGCTTTTACCCCAAGAACAAGGGCAATAAATTTCCAGCAATTCTTTTCGTTCATGGGTGGACCAGCGAGAGGAAAAGAAGTTTCCATAAGGAATTCCTCTAGCAGAACCAAAAATACTAGAAATTTTAGTGTGACCTGCTTTAAAGTGAGCTAGTTCATGTCCTATAACGAAAGCCAGTTCATTTGGACTCAGAGCCTCAACAAGTCCCGAAGATAAAACAACCGCAGCATTCCCAATACCTATTGTGCTTGCTTTTAGTTGAGGATCTTGTTCAATATAGAGGGCAACCCTTGGACTATTGAGCCTAACGGCTTGCTTCTTAAATATTTCAAATATTTCTGGAAATTGTTCATCGTGAACCCTTATTGAGTTTCCAAGGTATTGAGCTTGAACAAGTTTAATGAATATGTAAACAGTTAGAAATGATCCAAATAGTAAAACCATTTGTAAAGTTGAAAAAAATAGTTGTCCGAGAGCTATCAGGGAAATTGCAATGACAAAAATCGTGATAAGTCCAATAAGTAAAGAAGAAAACTCACCTTTAACTCGAAACATCCAAGCTTCAACTTTATTTTCTTCATCCATATTCATATTCCGCACTCCACAATTGCAATTTCGTTACCGCAATTTTTACATTTAATAGTGTTATTCATTTTCGTTATTCTTGCTAGTTAGAGAGTTTTAGGCTTTCTTCATGAACAAAGCCTTTCTCTATTGCCAGATCTACTATTTTAGAACCGTAGGCTTCTTGTTTTTCAGTTAATTTGTCGTGATTTGAAATATATCTACCCAATGTGTAACAAAATCTATTTTGGAAAGCTGTTAAGTTGCCGGTGGTTTTACCCCAATGTGAAAGAGTAAACCAGAAGTCTCTGTCTTTTGAAATCCCGTCTGTTTTTATTCCAAATAATGGGGTTTGATTTGGAAAAGATTCTGCTTTCTTGTTTTTGCTTTGAGCGAGTTTTTGATTGGTAACTTTTATTTCTGGCTGAGACTCCACAATGTCTAGCATTTGTTGATCTTCCTCATCGTCGCTTGCCTTCTGACTTGATGCCAACCCAACTGCTATTTTAGGGTTCTCGATGTTAGTTTGGTTTAGCTTTCTTTCTGTCTTTGTAGGTTGTAATTTAAGGAATTGAATAAGATCATCAACTGCTGATTCTGGGTTCAAATAATATTTGCTAGCCGTTATCCTATAAATATCCCACTCTGTAATTCGCTCAATGGTCGCTTGTCGCATGTAGTGCTCTGGTGGTAACTCCCCGGAATCGTCTAACTTAAAATCTCCATCAAGCTCAACAGCGAGAGTTCGTCCTTCTTTATCAAAAATTACTTGGTCAATCTTGTACCCTGCACACTCAAATTGAGTTATCACGTTAATGCCTCTTCCTCGCAATATTCTGCAAACATCTTCCTCGAATTGACTATCAAACTGATCGTCCTTTGGTTGAAATGGATCTGCATATGTTTCTTGAACATTCAATGCATGCTCCATAAACGATTTTATATATTTGCCAGGGAAAAGAGACGGTTTTTGAGATGTAAAAATGATTGCTTTTCTTCGAGCCCTTGTGAACGCAACATTCATGCGTTTAAAGCCTTCTTCATTTACCCCATGTTCGATTGCCGTCACACTACCAGGCCTGCTATTTGGGGATGAACGCATCGAGTAAAGAATAATGTCTCTTTCGTCTCCTTGGAACCCATCTACTGTTCTTGATTGGATACCAAACTTTTTAATAACTTCCGGATTTATTTCTTTATAAATCATTTCGCTAATAAGATCAGCCTGTGGCCTAAAAGGGGATATAACTCCTATCGTCAATCCCTCTGTGGTTTTATCGGTAACTAAACTTTCCAGCTCTTCTAAGATAACTTTTGCCTCGACTGGATTTACGTGAGCTTCGACATCTTCTGCGCCATTTGCCACATATCTTACTTCCATTGGTGGATTGAACCTATTCTCCCAAATAGGTGACATGATCTTCATCATGTTGTTGTAAACGTGTTCATTCGACCATGAAATAATAGTTGGATCACATCTAAAATGTTCGATGAGTGCCTGTGGTGGGGTAGCAGCTTGAGCGAATGTTAGTAAAGAGTATTCCTTGCAATCCATAAATTGAGATTTGTCATGATTAACAAGTTTATATTTCCTCAGTAATGTATCCATTATTCCTTTCTGGAGGAAACGAAGGTTTGCATTTGGAAGTTGTTTTTCATCGCCAACAATAACCGCATTTTGTGCTCTAAAGAATAGATGGGGAATGGAAGTTTGACTACATTGTGAGGCTTCATCAACAATGACATAATCAAATAATCCTTTTTCTAATGGAAAATAGCGAGCAACATCATCGATACTTGCAATCCAACAAGGAAAATATTGTAGTACCTGAGCAAAGTCTATTGAATCTTTTTTGCGTAAGAAATTGAGAGTTTTCTTCTTTTTCCCGAGTAGATTTTTAAGTTTGACCAGATTAGCATTTGCCAAACGACTTTTACTAGCTTCATAAAGAGTTTTTAGTCTGGTGTTAAGGATGTAATTGTATATAAATTCTTTTTTGTTGCTATTTAATTTTTTCAGTGCTTGAGCAACAGTTTCTGTAGTTTCTTCAGTTACAAGATTTTCATATAAACGAACAAGTCGATGCTGCTCTACTATCAAATCTGGCCTTGAAAATATTTTGGTTACCTTGTATTTGTTTTCTTTGATTATTTTTAAGATCTTCTCTTTAGAATTAGGCATCGTCGAGAGTTTATCGCTGACATCGAGGTAGTCGTGTAAATTGCTTACAATTGTTTCTATTTTGGTAAATTCCGAATGTAATTCTTTTATATTTTTGTTGGACAAAGCTTGGTATGAGGTAGTCTTAATTTCTTGATCATTGATTGTTTTTTTCAAATCGACAATATTGTCGTTGAGCTCCTTATACTTTTTGATTAGGTCAAATGAATTGTCTAAATTATCCAAATCGATATATTTTGTTACGATTTGAGCAGTATCTTTGTATGAGGAAATGACGTTCGAGTCTTTTAGTAGCTTACCTATAGAAAGAATTGCCTTGAGTTCCAGAATGAAGTGGGAGATTTGTTTAATATTCAATTTATCCAAGGCTAAATCAAAGTTATGACCGGCAAACTCTTCTTTGATTTTAGATAAAGCATGTTTTGCTTTTAAGAGGTTTACAATCTTCTCAAGTTGATTACAGATTAATTCCTTATTTCTCCAATCAAAATGTTTTAGATTAAGTAAGGAGGCTGTTCTTTGAAGCGTTTGTTTTGCTTTGCCGTCGAAAATATTTGTAAGTATATGCGGTTTTGTGTTTTTTAATATCTCTAAGTCCTCGATTAATTGATTTAGGGATAATGAGTCTAGGTTAATATCTTCAACGAGATCATATGCTTGGACGTCTTTTTCTATGGGTTCTAATCTTTCCAATATTTTTTGCGCAATCTCGTATGACTCATTAGGGATTGTTATCAGATGCTGAATATAATCCACGAACTCCTTATTTCTTAACGACAGCTCGTAGGACACTTTTTGTAAGTCTAACCATATTCCTTGAATATTCTGGACAATGCTAAAAGCTTCTTCATTGGAATATGTATGCAGTAATTCTTTTACAAACCCTATTTCTTGATCCTGGCTCAGCTCAACAGCCTGCAGTATTTTTTGCAAAATGCTAATAATCGTACTAATTTTTACCAGAGCCTTTTGCAGCTGATCTTTTTCACTTGCGTAAAGTTTTATGTATTCCAATCTCTTAGCTCCTAGTACGGCGAGAAGTTCGGCATACTGTTTTATGAGTTGTCCGTTAGTATTTTGATCTTCTAAAACAAATGATTCGTTTGGATCTAGTAGCTCATATTCTCTTAGTTCCTGAAGCTTTAATGGCGAATCCTTTTTAGCACGATATCTTTCTTTTTCATCAAGCTTCAATTCTGAAAAACGCTTCATGAGTGCTAAACTCTTCTCTTTATTTGTTTTTAAAGCCTGTTGTATATCTTGTAATTTAGATTCGATTTCATAATTTGAACCTATGTTCTGCGTATATGCTCCTAGGGCCTCAAGCTTATTGCGTATATCTTCTGCCAAAGTGGACTCTTTTTCTCCTTTTATCAAAGCTAATTCCAGTGGAACAGTTAGGTTTGGGTGAGTTGGTACAGCTAAGGAGACATTCTTTTTAAGTTTTTCTCTTACTACCTCAAGCGCCTTCTGTTGCTGGCTTGTTACAAGCACTGATTTGCCGTTAGCAATTAAGTGACAAACAAGATTAGAAATAGTTTCAGATTTCCCAGTACCCGGCGGCCCCCAAACAACGGTCAATTTTTCCGACATCACATTGTCAAAAATTCTCTGTTGTTGGATGTTTGATTTTAAAGGGAAATAATATACGTCTTGTTGTAAATTATTAGATGGCCCTTCCTCCCCATTGCCCAATTGAACCTTTTCGTCGAAGTTGAGCGTGAGTAATTCACCGATAGGTGTATTTGTTATGTCGTCAGACATTTCAGCTAGAAGATCTAAGTCGTCAAGGACAAAAGAGCCAGTTCTTGGCGTATTAATCAGCACGAAAGAATTAACAATAAAGCTTTTTTCTTCTATTTCAGAGATCTCATTTAGAGCCGTGGGTGCTTTAATAATTTTGATATCTTTTAAGGACTGCACGTGGTTTCCTAGTAAATCAACAATCTTTTTTATCACGTTGGTATCTATTTCTTCAGCTTCCAAAAATAACTCATTTATCTGGCTTCTCACTGGTCCTAATTCGTCTTGTGGTAATAGGGTAGCAATTAAGCTTCGATTTAAGTCAGGTTTAGAAGAAAGTTTTGCAACTGTGAAAGAAGTTGTTAAGGGGTCATACGTGATCTCTGCTTGAAAAATTAGAAGCGGGGCAAGTAAGTTCTTCTTGTTTGCAGTTGTTTTAACCAAATATTGGCCTACTAATGTTTCTCGTTCGTAAGGATTATTTTCTTGTGTCCTCCATATTTTGTTAGCGGCAGACCAAGCAACATCTTCATCAGTAATTTCTGGTTCTTCCGGGTCTTCCTCTTCATCTACGCTTTCAGAATCTTCTTTGTCCTCATCATCGAATTTAGTGACTTCGACCTTTTTCTTTGGTTTATAAATTTTTATGGATTGTTTTTCTAAATCTTCTTCACTCTTAGTCAGAAGGCATAAATCAGCAACTAAACCGTATTTTTGTCCCGTTGCAACATTCTGTAGGACTCTAGATGCGGATGAAGATACGTATTTCAGAACTTCTCTGTAATATTTAGAAAGTTTTTGTAGAATGTCACTTTCTAAAGTTTTGACAGTATCCTCGTTTGTCTTGTTAATCATGTATTCATTCTTCAATTGTGGTCAGTTTTTCTATATCATCTCTCCTATAGCGTCTGTCGCCGCGTTTGCTGATTATTATTGCTTTCAGTTTACCGCTTCTGTCCCAGCGCCTTAAAGTCTCTGGATTTACGCTTAAAATTTCAGCAGCCTCGCGGATTTTTAAGAGTTTGGATATCTTACTAGTCATGAAATTAGACTTAATTATACACCATGGTGCTATAATAGCCAGAGTTAATAAACATGAATAACACAATAAAGTGCAAAAACTGCGGGGTTGAAATTGAGGTTTCGGAAGCATTAACTCACCAAATTGAGGAGCAAGTTCTGGTATCTCTCGAGGTAAAACACAAAAAAGAGCTTGAAGATACCAAGAAGCTTGCGGAGGAAAATGCCGGGAAAAAAGCTGGCGAAGAAATCGAACGAAGTCTTAACAGTCTCAAGGAAGAAAACGCAGAAGAAAAAGAAAGAAACAAAAATCTGACGGAAAAACTAGATAAACTTCTGGAAGAAACAAGAGCCCTTCGAAGAAAAGACGAGGCAAGGGAAATTGAGATGAAACAAAAAATTCTTGCTGAGGAGGAAAAGATCAAAAAAGAAGTAAGAAAACAAGCAGAAGAAGAACATCAGCTCAAAGACTTAGAAAAAGACAAAAAACTTCAAGATGCATTGAAACAGGTTGAAGAACTTAAAACCAAAATGCAGCAAGGTTCACAGCAAACGCAGGGTGAGGTTTTGGAACTTGAACTAGAAAGAATCCTGAAAAATGAATTTCCTTCCGACAATATAAGTGAAGTTAAGAAAGGTGACAGAGGAGCGGACACAGTTCATAAAGTAATAGACAAGTTAGGAAGAGACTGTGGCATGATTTTATGGGAATCTAAAAATGCGCAATGGCAAAATGGATGGATTGCTAAATTAAAAGAGGACCAAAGAGCCAAAAAATCAGAACTTGCTGTCTTAGTAACAATTAATAAACCCGATTGGCTGGAGTCATTAGTTTATAAAGATGGCGTTTGGGTAACTTCTTGGCAATTTGTGGTTCCTTTAGCAATTGCCTTAAGATTCAACTTAATTAGCATTCACCACGAGAAGTCGACAGGTGAAGGCAAAACTGAAAAAATGGAAGTACTTTACCAGTATTTAACTGGGACGGAGTTTAAACACAGAGTCGAAGCAATAGTTGAAGCCTTCAGCAATCTCCAAGACGAAATGGAAAGAGAAAAAAGATGGTTTAGTGCCAAATGGGGTAGGCAAGAAAAGGAAATCCGAAAGGTCTTAGATCATACTCACGGAATGTATGGGGACTTGCAAGGAATAGTTGGCAAATCACTTCCGCAAATCAAGACTTTAGAATTAGAACCTGGCGATATTCAAGAAGCAAGTGGCAACTGATACCTGGAACTACTTAAAAGACGAACAATACTACATCGACCGCTACGACCTTCACACTATTGAAGAGTGCTTAGATTACTATTGGAGTGTTAAAGATAGTTTTCTAAAAGCACGAAATCAGGATCCGTTCAAAAAATACTCAGAAGAAAAATTTAAAGGAGAGGTAGACAAATGCCTAAACAGGATGCTTTTTACGCTTAAAGGCGAGAGGTACAGGCATAAGAAAAAAACGGTACAAGAATGGATTGATAGGGATAGGCAGATGCAGGATAAGTACGACAACACTCCTGCGCCTGGCAATACTCACTGTAAAGTTTGCAGTTCCCCGGCAACCGTTATTCACAAAGATTTACACAACTCCTACGAATCAACAGCCCGCATGATGTTCATGTTTGAATGTACTAAGTGCAAGAAGAGGTATTCTTTGTTTGAAAACGGCACAGAGTGGAAGTATGAAGCGCCCAAATGTCCAAAATGCAAACATCCTCTCAAAACTGACCTCAAGATTAAGGGCGATATTACTGCCTTTACCTCTACCTGCTCAAAGTGCGGATATAAGGAAAAAGATGTGAGTGATCATAAAAAATGGAAAAGAGAGCAGGATGCTAAAGAGAAAAAAGACAAGGAACTCTTAAAGAAATACCGTTTGGAGTTTTGTTTATCCGACAAAGAAGGTGAAGAATACATTGAAACTACTGAAGCGATGGCAGTTGCTGCAGTTATTAGGGAAGAAGAAGCACAGAAGTTTGACAGCCCGATCTACCAACGCTCACTGCAACTTAAAAAGACAACCATTGCAGATCTTGAAAAACTACTTGCTAAAAACCTGGAAAAGGCAAAATTTATCAAATTGTCATTTGATAAACCAGAGATTGGTCAGTACGTGATCGTCCCATTTACCGTTCAGGACTCTGATTCGTCAAGAAAAGACAGAATTAGTTCTTCTGAGCTTGAAAAGCTAATTAAGAATGCTTTAGAAGACACCAACTGGCGCTTGCTCTCAAATAGCATCCATTACAGACTTGGCTATTTAGAAGGTCAGCTTAAAGGCTTTGAAAGCGAAGAGGATATGCTCAAGCTTGCAGGGAAAAAAGAAGAAGCCCAACCAAAATCAAAGATAGATGATGAAAAAAGGCAGAAATATGCCTCTAACAATTTAGTACAGTTAGCAAAGTTACTCGGTGAGCATGACGGCATTGAGAATATGAGGAAAAGAAGACTGGAACAGGAGCCGGAGGGATTTTTTCTTGAAGCAAGCGAGGATCCGTACACATGTGGAATTTGCCACAATTCTACTTCCGGTGAAAAAACATGGTGGGACCTGCATGGCATCAGATGTTCAGATTGCCAGCGGAACCTAAAGGAAGGAATCGTACCGCTTGAGATATTTGAGGACGACTATGGATATGACGTGGTTATAAGCAATTGGGACTTCCGTGATGGTTATGGTGTTCACCCTTCCTCCGTCAAAAAACTTCGACGGGAAGGTTTGTTAAAAGGCCGGGATTTAAAAAGTGCAGACGGAACGGTTTACTACACCATATATCTTGTTAGCGAAAACCAGGAATTTCTTAAGAAGTATCCGAAGAAAGAAAGCATCAAAGTTGAATTCATGAGTGCCGATGACGGAAAGAAGATTCAGCTATGACTTTGGTTGAATGCAATAATCGTGCACGATGAGTAGTTGGTCAAATTGGTTTCCTTTTTTGGGTTTCTCGTACTCATCAGTATAGGTGGGATCTATGCTAATACTCCCATCGTTTAATGCAAGTTCCAAATTGTCACCTTTCACATAAGTACCGCAAATTGCACAAACTCTATGATTGTCTGTCCAGTGAAAATGCCTCGACCATTCCAAGATGTCTGGTTTATCGCTTTCCGAGATGATTGTGTCCTCGTTCCCCGATACGGGCATACTAATATCCTTTTTACAAATTTCACAATAAAACTGTGCTATGTGCAAAATTGTTTGCATTGTTTCAAATCACGGATTTACGTGCATAAACTGATAAATCTGGAGCGCCAAGCTTGCAACTTGTGCGAATTCGCTTGCTCGAGACATAACGAAGCCCATCAGCTTTAAAATCTTAGTCCTGTTTTCTGGGGTGTCCTTTTTTGCCAGCTCACGTGCCTCGTCTACTTTCGCTAAGATCTCTTTCTTGTCATCTTGGTCATATTCTTTTTCGATTTCATCTCTCAATTTGTCAAATAATGAAATGTCGATTCTTACATTTTTACTTTTGATAACGTTTGGAGAATTATTACCTGAACTTGAAGCGTAAATTTTATCTCCCCCAACGTAATCACCAAAGTGCTGCATACTTACGGCAGCTGGAGCTTCCATATTATCCAAATAATCGACTGCTGAAGAACGTATTCTGACTTGCCTATTGTCGACACCTCCCGAGTTTACACCGGAGATAGTAATTTTTTTAGTATCCCAGAGGTGGTTTAAATTGAACTCAAATGTTTTATCGTCGAGGAAAAAGACGGATTTTAGAGCTGGAACTGTGCATGTGGTTGATGGCTTTTCTCTGGAAAAATTCTGGAGGTACCTGAGAATGTTAATTTGGACTTGCTTGTCTGCTATTTCGTCCTTGTAAACCAGTTTCTCCACTAAATCCTCTGGACTATTTTCAGGGTTTATATAAAAGATGTTTTTTTCTTCATCGAATCTAGTTTTCCCAAAAGTAAAGAGTATTTTGAAATAAACGGTATCTGTGCTGGCTGAATCTAAATTTACTGGCACGTTAATTGAAGGTAAAAGTTGTAAAAATAATCGTTTTAATGACTCGCCGTCGGTAAGGTTTGAACTGTTACTCTTCCAGCCGGCTATCACCCCAGCTTCAGACACAACATCGAAAGATCCCAGTGTTTTGGATTTGCCCTTGTTTATGGAAAATAAATACCCGACTTGAAAAGTCCCTTGTTGCGAGGAAGGGCCAAGTATGCTTACCGAGTATGGTTCTCCTGATATTAGAATTGATGATTTGTCCATATATTTTAGGTTGGATTAAATTCCAAGTTATCACTATAGCAGATTGACTGCTAATTTTCCAGCCTTTTTGAACATTGAGACAGCCCTTTTTATAGTGTCTCATTTGTCTCATTTAGCCTCGAAGATGAGACACTAAATACAGTAAATTTGATACAATACTCCTGAAAGGAACTGTGGGTGACTATGGGAGCGTTGGGTCCCAGACCCACATGCTCCGCAATTTACAAATTGGACTTTAGTTCAATTTCGTGAATTGCAGAGGGAGATTGAGAGAACCCTTTGGTTCGCATATAGTGCAAACGCAGTGCACTATACTACGCGAAGCGTACATCCCTCCCTCTCCGCTGGAGGTCACTTGTTGAATTTCAATTGTTCGATTTGAGCCTTGGCTTTCTCCCATAGTGCCTTTGTGTCCTTGAATGTCAATTGTGCTTCGACCTTTTCAGGCGGCAACCATTTTGTGCCGCTGACTTCAAAGGCCGTTGTTGCTTCTCCTTCACTAACGTATTTCATTAAATAAAAAGCCACGGTCTTTAATACCCTTTCGCCCTCTTCATAATAAAAGTATTTGGTCTCGCCGACTCGCTCTATTATCTCCGCCTTGACTCCGGTTTCTTCCTCAACCTCCCGTAAAGCGGTCTGTTCCTCCGATTCATAAATTTCCCGATGGCCTTTGGGAAAATCCCAGCCCTTATGTTTTGAATGCTGGGTTACTAAAATACGAGGTCCGTCCCCGCCCGACAAAGCCTTCGACTTTAGTCGATGGCGGGCGGGCTCGTCTTGCTTGATAACAATCCCGCCAGCACTAAAAATTCTTTTAATTGCCATCTTTCCTTATCAACAAATATTCCATATAATCCATCCCCCACCCTAAAATTTTGCCATCCTGCTTCAAAAACTCTTCAGCCTTCTTTTTGAATCGAACATAGTCATCAAGGTGGCACTTGCTGACGCTTTCCCAGACATCCCCAATGACAACATCAAATTTTTTCTGACTGGCAAAATCATAAAAATCGCAAATAACAACATCCCCAAATAACTCTCCATACTTTTCTCGGCAGACATCCAAAACATCGGGCAATATCTCGACGGTTAATATACTTTGAACCTGTGGATTGTCTAAAAGGTATTTCTGAACCAAACCTAAGCCATAACCCGCGACTAATACGTTTCCAAATGCTTGACTGGCAATTTCTTTTTGGTCTTCAATTTCCTGAGGAACATTCCACATCACGAGCTCTGGATGGTCTTCACCATCAGAAATCCATAAAAAATGTTTACCTTTTTGCTCTAGAATTTGTGCTCGGCGTTCAGGTAAAGTCATTCTTGCGGAGGCGGAGGATGTATTTCTGCGAAATAGAATAGTGCACTTTGTTTGCACTATTTACGAACAAAGGGCAATCCCCTTCACCTCTCTTTTGCAAAACTAAACGGATGTCTAATTTTGCAAAAGTGCGGAGGCGAGAGGATTCGAACCTCTGATCGAGTTGCCCCGATACTCGTTTTCGAAACGAGCGCACTAGTCCACTATGCGACGCCTCCAAAAGTGCGCTCGGAGAGACTCGAACTCTCAACCGCCAGATCCGCAATCTGGTGTTCTATCCTATTGAACTACGAGCGCATAAGCGAACGTTCTCTTTTTGAATTTTAATTCAAAAATATCAGGGCGCGTAGCGCGGCTGATATCCAACTGAGCTACAGGCGCTAACGACGCAATTATAACTTTTGTGCCTCCATTTTTCTAATCCAAAATAAACACAAAAGGATATATCAGAGGAGCCGCCATCGACATGACCGAAGTCGAGTTAGACTCGACGCAGGGTGCCGAGGCGATCTGCTGATATAACTTATGAGAAAATTTTTACTCGAAGTTAATTCGCTTTTGGAGGGTTTGGGCCCACTTATCAAAAAGCGTGTGGACAGGCGAGGGATGAAAGTGGAGATGCTTTTCCAAAAGCTCCA
>C687J35174_10007977_pt1 | contig 13536 bp, 16 predicted proteins | sample RifCSPhighO2_01_FD_35174 | JGI IMG/M metagenome (IMG submission 35174) | reverse complement strand
CACTTCTTTTACATAGAGGACAATTTTTAGCGTCGTATGAAGGTATCTTGAAAAATTGAAGAGAATAAAAAGGAGCACCGATGTTTTTTGTATTAACTTTTTTATCCCTGTTTATCATAACGCAAACAGCAACCACTTTTCCTCCAGCTTTTTTTACACTACTTATTACTTTTTTTACCGAACTGCCAGTAGTTGTGGTATCTTCTATGATGAGCACGCGTTTATTTTTCACCACAGCATCGTAGCCACGTTTAAATATTTGACCATTTTCTGGGGTTTTTTCTGTAAACACACTTAAAACTTCTTTTTTAGAAAATTTGTTTAGGTGATAAGCTGTCCACTGTGAAAACGCAATTCCGGCAACGGCTGGAGATACTACCACCTCAATATTTTTATTTTTAAATTTAAGAGCAAATAGTTTGCCAATTTTTGATACTTGATTTGTGTGAGAAAGAAGCGCGTCTTTATTTATATACGCAGGCATATGCCTACCTTGAGTGCCTACAAAATGACTATCTGTAACAATCGCTCCGACGCTTCTTAAAATACTTATTATATCTTGCATCTGTTTCATATTAACCTTTCTTTTATGTCTCTCGCAAGGTAAGGATTCCACATTGCGCCGGTTGCAGACATTACTACATCTGCACCGGCATCCCTATATTCAAAAAAATCATCAGCTGTGGTCACTCCACCAATACCAATAATAGTATACGAATATCCGAACTCTTTGCGCAATTTTTTTAACTTTTTTACCATATCAAGTCCCGCCCATTTTATGGAGGCCCCGCACACTCCGCTACGGAGTCTGTCTTCTCCCGGCAATGCTTGCTTGCCTTCACCATCTAGTATGTCCGCTTGAATAGTGTTGATAGAAGCAAAACCATCTACAATATTTCCAACTCTCTTCACTAAATTTTGCAATGCATCTTCGTCGGCAAAATAAGAAGTTTTTAAGACCAAAGGAAAAGAACCGATTTCTTTTTTTATTGCGTTCACAATTTTTTCTACCTTAGATACATCGTAACAGAGAAGCGAAGTAGTTCCCTCATTTGGACAACTCAAGTTCGCTTCAATAAAATGAATTCCTGTTTCTTTTAAAAGTTTTGCGCCGAGTACCCAGTCGTTTATATAGTCTTCTTCGTNGTATCCTTCCCAGCGTGTGCCTTCGAAAGAGGCACTTACTATCTGTCCTTTTTTTGCGTGAGCAACCGCAGATTTTAAATCTTCTTGCCACATGCTCGGCTCATATGATGGATTGCCAAAAGAATTGGTAATAGAGAGTGGGTCTTCGAAATTCGCTTTTGTGTGCACGGGTCCGGTGTCTGGTTTTAGATTACCAACTACATCAACAGGTAAAACATTCGGCCATTGGTGACAGGGATGTTTGCGCGTTCGGACAGTTTTATAAACAGGAATGTCAAAACCTTTGTCTAGAGAAGCTTTTACAAATTTACCATTTATAAGCGGTCCAGCGGCAATGCCAAAAGGAGAATTTACTTTGAAACCCAGAAAGTCATATTTGGGCTCTTTAATGTCAAGGGGCATCCTTGACATTTCTTGGTCGGCAAAAGCTCCAAAGGGACCTTGTTGAAAGTTTTCTTCATAAGATTTTTCCGGATCGTAGAAAGGTTCTAAGGACATCTTTAATATAATAGCAAAAAACACACAAAACAGAAACCAACTAGAAGTTTTCTTCGCTAGTTATTAATTCTAATCTGATATTATTTAATCTAAAAATTTGCGTAATTTAAATCGTGCTTTAGAAAGTTGTGACTTCACAGATCCGATATCTATATCTAATTTTTGCGCGGTTTCTTCTTGGTTATAGCCTTCTTCACTCAATAAATAGACAGTCTTTTGTCCTGGGGGTAATTTCTCAATAGCTGTTTCTCTGGCAATTCGACTTACTATTTCATTTTCTTCTTTACGATAACTCCCATTGTTTGTGGCATTTTCTATTAAACTATCTACTACTTCTTGTCCTGCAACTATCTCTCTTTCTATTCCTGTTTTCTTGTCTGAAATTTTACGCAAATACATTTTTGCTTCATTTACAGCAACACGATACAGTCAAGTAGAAAAAGCAGAGTCCCCTCTGAAAGACTTTATTCTTTTCGGTAACTTCATAAAAATTTCTTGGGTTAGGTCCTTGGCGGTTTCAGGATTTTTTACAATCCTCAAACATACACCATAAATATTCTTATGGTGTTCTTTATAAAGAGCAGAAAAAGCTTCTTCGTCTCCTTTGATTGCACGTAACACTACAGAATCGATATTTTTATTGCGTTTTTTTGTAGCTTGTATTGTTTCAGTTTCTAGTGGAATGCTTTTTAATTTTTCTCTGATTTCTTTCTGAAATCTCTTTATTTTTTCGTTATCAGATAGTGCTTCAAATTCTTTTGCTTTGAGAACATCATCTCTGGTCATTTGCGACTGACCAATTCTTGGCTTTCTGACTTTTTCTTCAAGCTCTTTTATTCTTTCATCCTCTACTTCCTTTTTTATTTTGAGGATATCTGCCCGTGTCACTTTCGACGTAGTATCTATAGTAATCTCTCCCAAAAGATTTTTTACTTTCTGATCTTCTACCTTGGTAGGAGCTTGACCTACATTTTGGGGTAAATTTTTAAAAAATTCTTGTGCCATAATACTCTTATATACTACACCAAATAACCATTAATATAATAGAGTCGTATTTTTATTTCCTCGTTGCTATTATTGTTTCGGCAACATTCTGTGGCACTATATCGTATCGGAAAAATTCCATAGTAAACGATGCTCTTCCTTCAGTCATGGAACGCAGACCGGTCATATAGCCAAACATTTCAGACAGGGGCACGATGGCGCGGATAACTTTATTCATTCCTCTATCTTCCATACCTTCAATAAGTCCGCGCTTGGAGGAAAGATTGCCGGTAATATCTCCCATAAATTTATCCGGAGTGATAACTTCCACTTTCATCATCGGTTCCAAGAGTACCGGATTCGCGCGCTTGCAGGCATCTTGCACTGCCATTGACGAGGCAATTTTGAAAGCCATTTCATTGGAGTCAACTTCGTGATAACTTCCGTCCCAAAGCTCCACCGAAACATTCACCAGTTTAAATCCGGCTAAAATTCCGCGTTCCAGCCCTTCTTTAAATCCCTTCTCGCAAGGCGCAATGTATTCCTGCGGAATTATTCCTCCCTTAATGGTATTGATAAACTCAAAACCAGACGACCGCTTGGTATTTTTAGGCAAATCTTCCAATTCTTCTTTAGTAAGCAGTTGCATGGGTTTGACTTTAATTTTTACGTGCCCGTAGTTTCCGCGCCCGCCGGATTGCTTGATATATTTTCCTTCAGCTTCAGAATTACCGGTGATTGTCTCCCGATACGCCACTTGCGGTTTGCCGACATTTGCTTCCACTGTAAATTCGCGCTTCATCCGGTCAACGATAATTTCCAAATGCAGTTCGCCCATACCGGCAATAATGGTCTCTCCGGTTTCTTGATCGGTAGAAACTTTAAATGTCGGGTCTTCTTGAGCAAGACGGCTGAGGGCCATACCCATTTTTTCTTGGTCGGCTTTTGTCTTTGGTTCAATGCGCAGTGATATGACCGGTTCGGGAAAAACGATTCGGTCCAAAATAATTGGAGCATTTTCGTCGCAAATTGTATCTGAAGTGATAGTGTCCTTCAATCCTACCGCGGCGGCTATCTCTCCGGCAAAAACTTTTTTCACTTCTTCTCGGTCATTGGCATGCATTCGGAGAATTCGGCCGATACGTTCTTGGTTACGAGTGCGTGGATTGTAGATGTAACTGCCGGCCGAAAGCGTGCCGGAATAAACCCGGAAAAAAATAAGCTGGCCGACAAATGGGTCGGTAGCGACTTTGAAAGCCAGAGCGGAAAAAGGCTCTGTATCGGAGGCTTTTCTTTCAATTGGTTTTTCGGTGTTTGGATCAATACCGGAAACCGCTTGGATATCTGTCGGCGCCGGCAAATAGTCCACCACGGCGTCGAGCACCAACTGAACGCCTTTGTTCTTCAGCGCCGAGCCGGCAAAGACCGGAAAAATTTCATTGGCGATTACGGCTTTACGCAAAAGTTTCTTTAGGGTTTCAAAATTTGGAATCATACCCTCTAAATATTCCGTCATTGCAGTTTCATCCGTCTCCACTATTTTTTCAACCAGTTCACTGTGATATTTTTGCGCGTCTGCTTTTAGATTCTCTGGAATTTCTGCCTCCCTGACAAAATTCCCCATTTCTCCTTCAAAATAATAGGCCTTCATGCGCAGAAGATCAATAACTCCTTCAAACTTTTCTTCAAGACCTATAGGTATTTGCACCCGTACCGCGCGTTTACTTAATCTGTCTAAAATAGTCGCATACGAATGCTCAAAAGAGGCGCCGGTGCGGTCTAGTTTATTTATAAAACAAACGCGCGGAACTTTGGCTTCATCGGCATAGCGCCAGTTTGTCTCGGACTGTGGTTCTACTCCGGCCACGCCATCAAAGACAACCACTGCGCCATCAAGTACGCGCAGTGAACGCTTCACCTCCACGGTAAAATCAATGTGCCCCGGAGTATCAATAATATTAAAACGATGTTTTTTGTTTTTGTCATTCAGCGCGTATGTCGGCGTCCAAAAACACGTGACGGCCGCCGAGGTGATGGTGATACCTCTTTCCCTCTCTTGTTCCATCCAGTCAGTAACTGTTTCTCCTTCATGCACTTCTCCGATTTTGTGCGATACTCCAGTATAAAAAAGCACCCGCTCGGTGGTGGTCGTCTTGCCCGCATCAATGTGCGCGATAATTCCAATATTTCTAACTTTTTCCAGAGGATAATCTCTTTCCATATAAACAAAAAGCGCTTCATGCGCTAGGGTTAATATATCCTAAAAAGATATTTTTTGCAACACAAAAAACTATTTAAATAGAGAGCCGTGAGAATATAAACTATCTATTATCTTAATTGTTTATCTCCGTCTTTAATGTCTTGTGTTAGCTTATTGTGCAGTTCTTTAAAATCACTAGCATCCCAGATTCTTTTTCTTTTGTTTTTTGGAGTTCTTTTCTTGGAATTTAATGCTTCTAATTTACCTAGACCTTGTTTTAAATTTCTTTGCCACAGAAAAAGTGTCCTTTCTTTAATTTTAAATGCTTCTTCGGTCGCAGTGGCGCCATGCTTTTCCCAAAAGGCGAGAATCCGACACCTTTCTTTTGCTTGTTCGGTAATCATATACCGAAAGCGTAGCACTCTTTGCCATGTTGTTATGAAGCCTTTGGTATCCTTGAATTTGTTAAATTGACGCATCGCTCCTTAATTTAAGGAGTCTCATATGTATCTGAACTTATGCAAAACAGAGATTTTTTGTGCTATTTCTTCTTCTTTGGTTTTTTCTTCTCTTTTCTATGTCCGTCTCCTTTTGCCATAAATATATTTTTTACTAACTAATAATATTTAAGTATAGCATAAAAATGTAGTAGAATAGTATATATGGCATCAAAATTAATATATTTCGTCCGACACGGGGAAACTGTACTCAATGCTAAAAACATCCGGCAAGGGCCGGGAGGCTCTTTGACCGACAAGGGCCGAGATCAAGCGCTTAAAACAGCAAAAAGATTTCCAAAACATAAGGGAAGTCCGCAGGTTATAATCTCCAGCCCATACGAACGCACTAAAGAAACCGCGGAAATTATCGGGAGAGAACTTAATATGAAAATAGAATATTCAGACCTCTTGGTAGAGCGTAGAAATCCGACGGAAATAATCGGACATGAAGACGGAGAGAAGGGAGTAAAACAAATTATAGACCGCATTGATAAAAGCTATCACGCGGACGACTTGCGTATTTCCGACGAAGAAAATTTTGTGGACCTTAAAGAAAGAGCCAGAAAATTATTGGAATATATTGAAACCAGAAATGAGCAAAGAATCATTATGGTCACGCACGGAATTTTTCTAAAAATGATAGCGTCTTATATGGTCTATGGAGAACGCCTGACGGCTTCGGAATATAATAATTTAAGTTATTACAATCCGATAAATAACGCCAGCATGGCTATCTGTTCCTACACTCCACACTGGTTTAAAAAAGACGAATGGAAAATTTTAGTCTGGAATGACCTCGACGAAACAACTGACTGATGCATAAGATTTCCGCATATGCGGAAATCTTATGCAAAATATAAATTTTGAAATATAAAGATTATCAACTTAGTTATTTTTTCTATTTTTTACCAAGGTCACTTCATTCCCTTTTTTGTTGTAAGTAACGTTAAAAGCCTTTTCCATTAAAAATCGCCCTCTGCCTTTTGATTTAAGTAGATTATCTTTATTTGTCGGATCTATGACTTCTATATGTTTAAATCCTTCGCCCTCGTCACGAATTTTTACATATATCCTATTCTTGTTTACTTTGACAGTCATATGCACCTTTCTATTTCTCTTTTTTTCAGGGTCACTTTTTTTTAGTCTCTCTAGTTCTTCTTCAACTAGTTCACTTATTTCTTGGGTACTATTGTCCGGTTTTATGATACCTAGATTCCCGTGGACAACAGAATTAACTAGAGCTTCGTGAAATCCAAGCCAAATATCTGCTATTTCTTCAGAATTCCCGTTTTTTTCTTTAAGTTTCTCTTCAAAAGCATTATCAGCTTGCCCGATAGCCTCAAGAGATGTTTTGAGCGTCCAATTATTTCCTTCAAATAAAACTTCCGGATCGTTGTTTACTACTATTGGGTCTTCTAGCGTCATAAAAAAAATATAGCATTTTCAGAAAAAAACAGCTACTGGACCACTCCGCACTTTGCTTGAAGCGCTCCCAAATCGGCTGCAGTAAGAGTTTTATTATTACCCTGGTTGAGTTCATACATCATCGCTCTTGGGTCATCTACGTGTTCCAAACTTAAAGCGTGTCCTAATTCGTGCGCCAGCACTCGCACCAGTTTGTCTTGACTGCTGAATTCATAAATATCTATCTCTGCATTCACTCCGTCGCTAGAGTAAATGCCTTCTTCAAAAGATTCTCCGCGCGAAGCGCCTATGGTGTTGTATTTGTCCACAGAGATATTCAATGTACTGGCAAGACGGTTTAACACGACAACCAGCGCATTAATTTCATCCACCATTTCACTAATATTATTTTGCATATTTTGCAATGTGTTTGACTCGGTTTTCAATGCCAAACGAGTTTTTTCCAGCTTATTGTATTCTTCTTGTGGAGCTCCGCCTTTTTTATTCCAAAAATTCACGTCTGCCTCATAAGCTTCCTGTTTTAAGTTAAAGGCTTGAATTTTTGAGTTAGAATCACTTTTCTCCCTTTCATACTCTGCTTTGAGCGCTGTAAATTTTGCTTTAAGGTTATCATATGAAGCTCGGGTGTCGTTCACTTCAATACCCAAATTCGCGAGTTTGCTGGTAGCCTGTTGCCTGTAATCATAAACCAAGTTAACTTTCAAAATATTACCAGAGTTTTTCGGAGTATAAGTAAAAAGTTTTTTCCTATACGGCTCTTCCCAGATAGCTTCCGCTTGCGAAAGCGCATTTAAAAAATATTTTTGAGAAATATTAAATTGACTGTCAAAAGTGCCAAGCGTATATGGTATGGGTTCTACGCATGGAGCACTCGCGAAAAATTGATTTTCAATACGACTCCAAAGAGATAAAGTACGATCCTTGATAATATCTCTGTATGTGTATACTACAAATATCAAAATAGCCAGAATTAAAATATTTCCTAAAAATCTTCTCATCGCTTTTTTAGAAATAGGTTAAAACTTAAGTTACATCATCGTCTTCGCATCTGTTTCTGACATAAATTTGAACATATTGCCTCTGCAAACACTGCAAGTGCCCTTGGCTGAATATCGGCCCTTGTCATTCTTGGCAACCACCGGGTTAACCATAGTCTGCATTGTGGGCTTTCTATTCGCATCTCTACACTTCATACACAAAGCTTTTAATTCTGCCATATATTTCTTTGGCTCGCCGTAGCTATAGCGTAGGCGGCTTAAATTAATTATTAATGTGGACTAATTATAGCACATTACGTTATATTTTGCCTTCACATTTATTTTACCACAAAATCATTGAATTGGCCTGTAGGTTCAAGCCACTCTATATTTACTTTTTCTACTTTGGCCTGGTCAGAGCCATTTTTACACCATTCTATTAATTCTTTCAAGTCCTTCTCCTGCCCCTCAGCGACAATATGGACAGTTCTGTCGGGCTCGTTTTGAACCCAGCCCTTCAAATTCAATTTTTTGGCTTTCTCTCGGCTGGAATCTCGAAAAAACACTCCTTGCACCCTGCCATAAATTTTCAAAACTATTTGTTTTTTCATATATACAACATTCTCACATTCTTGAGAATGTTGGAATGTTAAAATTTAGAGATAAAATCAGCGAAGCGTTTGCCGTAAGGCGAAATTTTATGTTCTACTTTCCTCCCCTTATATTCTTTATTTATTAATCCAGCTTGTACCAAGCGCCTTGTATGTTCGGAAATAGTTTTCATATTGCAATCGAGGCTTTCTGAAATTGATTCTAGTGTAATGTTTGGATTCTTTAAGACTAATAACAATGTCGCAATGCGTCGATGGTTCGCTACCCCTTTAAAATGTCTTTCTAATTGTTTGGCTGTTTTTGTTTTATTGTTTTTCATATATGCATTGTACAACATTCTCACATTCTTGAGAATGTTGGAATGTTGATTGGAAGATTAGAACCAGATTTCTATGAAGACCTTGATGTCTATACTGTCGTACAGATTCTCTTGATAACGGATTTCTTTTTTGAGTGGCAAGATATATGTGGCAGAGTGCCTGTCGGGAAAAATAGAAGTCGTCCACTCGCTTTTCTTTATCTTCGCCTTTGCATACACTGCGCCCCATCCCCGCCGTAGCCTGCCTTTTTGCATTTCTTTAATCTTGGCTGAAATATCCTCCGGCACCCGCGCAAACCTCCAAACCCCTTTGTCATCCCCTTTCGAATGATTCCCCGCATTCCAGACTATGACCTTGCTTGAGAATTTGAAAGATTTTTTTATATGCGTCTTATTGCTCATTTTTTTTATTATACTTTGTTTTTGAATACATTAGAATTATTGTGGATAACTTCCCTTGTTTAGGTTATCTTTAGGTATTATAATAAACAGTATAAATATGCCAAAAACACTAAACACACAACTCACCAAAAAACAGGCTCAACTTTTTGATTACTTGGGTAAATTCCAAGAAAAGAAAAACTACTCCCCGGCTCTAAGTGATATGGCAAATCATTTCGGTGTTTCTATACCCACAATTCATCAACGNGTAGATTACTTAGAAAAAAAGGGTCGTATAGTAAGACAGAAAGGAGTAAAACATTCCATTCGCGTTTTAAAAACAATGCAANAGCTTGCGCCAAATTTTGAAATAGAAAACATGCAGACTGTAATTATANAACATACCAANGTAAAGAGNGATGTAAAAGATTATCTAAATAAGGTATACAACGGAGATATAATGCATGTANTAAAAGATCTGCCAGACAATAGTGTAGATATGATTTTTGGAGATCCTGATTATAATGTAGGCATAAAATATAATGAAAATAATTATANACAAAAATTTGAANATTATGTAAATTGGTATGTTGAACTTACTAAAGAATCTATGCGTGTATTAAAAAAAGATGGCAATCTTTTTATGATGAATTACCNGAAGCAAAATGCGCACTTACGGGTTAAGTATTTGGANTCATATTTCCCACATATAAATGAATATGCGTGGGTTTATAATACTAATGTTGGGCATACCCCACGAAGATTTACAACCGCCCACAGAAGTATTTTACATGTCAGGAAAAGTGAAGATAACAAGTTCTTTAAAGATGCCGTAGCACTTCCGTACAAAAACCCAACAGACAGAAGAATACAGCAAAATATTGCTAATGGTTCAAAGGGAAGAATGCCTTATTCTTGGTTTGAATTTCATCTAGTAAAAAATGTGAGCAAAGAAAAAACTTATCATGCCTGTCAAATTCCCCAAAAACTTACCGAGATGTTAGTAAAAGCATCTACAAAACCAAAAGACATAGTTTTGGTCCTTTTCGGTGGCAGTGGCGCAGAAATTGATGTATGTAAAAAAATAAATCGTCAATTTATATCTGCAGAAATAGATAAAAGATACTGCGACATTATAAATCAAAGACTATCAACCGGAAAAATTTCCACAGAACACAAGTTGATACGAGGCAAGAAACAACCTCATCATTTTAAGGTATTATCTTCCTAATTTCCTTAGCGAGAAAGTAGCCTTCTTTTACCAATATAAGCGCTGCAAAAAATTTATTTCTTCCTGCTCCCTTACCTGTTGGTTTCTGACTTCTAGTTTCTAATCTATATCTTAAAGGAGATTCAACTTCTTTGTATGACAACCTATAGTTAGTATCTTCCTGGATCCACATCCATTTAAGCATCTCTAGAAATAACCTAGATTCAATTCCTTTAAGGTTTGGAATTTTTTTAGGGATTCGATTGTGCTTATGGAGCTCTAGAAGTATTTCCCAAAATTTCTTACTTCCTTTTTTATAATCCTCAAAATCTTTAAGTAGATTTGCATATGTAAATCTGGTTGACATCCCTGGTTTTCCTTTTTCAAATGGAATAACCTCAAAATCCAGTAAGTTTGCCCATAGAACACTACTCTTATTAATCTTTTTTATTTCTTTTCTAAATCTCAACTTTCGGCCCGGATATTTAATTCCTATTCTTGGTTTTTTTATTGAACCTTCAACAATAAATAAAAACGATCCTACAGAAGATTTACGGTATGGAATTAAAGATTTTGCAAGATGCTTAAAAATATCGTCCCCTTCTGGGATCTCCAATATTTTGATTTTTTGTTTCTTATTATTGGGCATTTCATCAATCCTTCACTAGCCCAAAGACTATGCCATACTTTAAACTTTTTTCAATCCATTACAATCAGTTTGCTTGGATGTTTATGCCCATTGATTATTCTTACTTTCGCTTTGGAAACTTTAAAATATTCTGCCACAAGCTCTAGAACGCGACTGTTGGCCATATTCTTTTCCGCTTTTTCTTTGACCGAAATTTCAAAATGATCCTCGGACTTTGCTTGCCCCGCCCGAGATGGGCGGGGTGAAAAAGATTCCTTCCCCGCCCCAGCTGTGACTTTCACGTGAACATATTGCATTTTTGAATTCTAGCATAAACAAAACAAAAAACGCCCACTTTGACAGTGGGCGGTTTTTTGTTTAGTGGCTTAAGCTTGCACGCGTGATACTTGCGTAGCTGATGGACCTTTTTCGCTGTCAACGACAGTGAAAGTGACGGCATCGCCTACTTTCAACTCGTCAAACATAACACCAACTAGTTCTTTGGAATGAAAGAAAAGATCCTTTGTTTCGCCTTCGCGAGCAATGAATCCGTATCCTTTATCGGTCAGAGTTTTGATTGTTCCTGTTCCTTGCATAGATTATATTTTAAATTATTTTTCCTCGAAACCTCGACGATTGTTCCTGTGCCCGCCTGCCACAATAGGCAGGTCTTATACACCACACTATTGTACCTTATATATGGTATATACACAAATAAGTTATTAGACTGGAAAATAGTAGTTTACTTTTCGATAATTGTGTAGCGGTCCAGCACGGCTTCAAAGATGAGCGGGGCGACGATGGTGGCGTCGGACTCTATCACGAACATAGGAGTATCTTTTGTAAGTTTATCCCAAGTGATTTTTTCGTTTGGAGTCGCTCCAGAATACGAACCGTAGGATGTGGTACTGTCGGAAATCTGGCAGAAATATCCCCAAGGACGGACTGGTTTTTTCAAATCATATTTTATGGAAGGCACGACGCAAATCGGAAAGTCTCCAGAAATCCCTCCACCAATCTGAAAGAACCCGAGCCCCGGACCCATCTTTGAAAGTTCTGGATACTTTTCATAAAGATATACCATATATTCCACTCCTGTCTTTACAACATTTGAATTTACCAGTCCATCCTTACAACAGGCAGAAAAGACATTACCCAAAGTTGAATCTTCCCAGCCCGGCACCACCATCGGCAAGTTTTTCTTGGCAGCTTCTAGAAGCCAGCAATGCTCTGGATTGCCTTCGTATTTGTCTTTTAATTCGTCGGAGAGAAGTATTTGATAAAAATATTCATGCGGAAAAAAACGCTCACCGTTTTTTTCCGCCTCTTTCCATCTTTTCAAAATAATCGGCTCAATAACGCGGAAAGCTTCTTCTTCGGGAATGGAAGTATCCGTCACCCTTCGTTCTCCCCTGTTTAAAATATCTTCATCGTCTTGCTTGGTAAAATATCTGTAGTCTGGATAATCCTTGTAGCTATCGTGCGCCACTAATCTAAAAATAGATTCTTCCAAGTTTGCGCCAGTGCAAGAAATGGCGTGAATCTTCCCTTCCCTAATCATCGGCGCCAGCGTCACCCCGAGCTGAGCGGAAGACATCGCCCCACCCATCGCCAGCAACATCTTGCCCCCGTCATCCAGATGCTTCTTAAAAGCCAAAGTGGCATCCTTCATCTGCCGAGCATTAAAATTGTGAAATAATTTTTGAAACAGACCTAAGACCGAAATTTCTTTACTCATATAATTATTATACACTAAATTATAAATAAAAATTATTTTTTTGACACTATATTTAGAAAAATCACAACCATTAGTAAGAACCGTTCTTGTTAATTTTTGCTAATTTAGTTCTTGCTAATTTATTATTTAATCCCCGCCATTAGTACGAAATGAAGGAATTACTGTATCATGTAAAAGTTTTGCAACACCTTCAAAATCATTTACTTCTGGACTTGGTTTTCTTACAGCATCTCCTGCAAAAAATTCAACTAGAGTATTATCTATGTCGTTAATAATAAAAATATATGTAATAGAATATCTTTGGTTATCTGGTGGAGGTGGGCATATTGAATTTGCTGTACAAGATTGTGTTAAATCATCAGAGATTGTTCCATAAAAAACTTTTCGACCGCTCGGGGTTGTAAACGAATTAATCAGTGTTGCACCTTCACAGTATGCCTTAGTGAAACCAGGAGAGATAGAACATTTTCCGTCAATTGGAGAATTTGACCGAAGAATTGGGTGTACTATAACTCTAAAACGATTTTGATAATTGGATTCTATAAATTCATAATTCGGAACATTAGTAATATTATGCGAAATTTGGGTTATAGAAAAATCAGACGGAACTTTTATGAAATAGATATCATTAATCCTAACCTCCTTTAAACTTAGAGTATTAGAAGGAGAAACTGTAGTAGTGGGAGAAATTGTCGTTAGTTTTTTATCTTTAAAAGCAGAATCCTGAACAACAACAGAGTCTACATTTTGATTCTCTTGTAGATGATTATTATCTAAGCTTGTATTAGAACTCTTGTCTAAATAATAAGCACCGCCACCTATGGCTAAAACAGCCACGATTGCTATTACAAGTAATATAGGCGCAAAACCTTTGTTATTTTTCATATGTTATATAGTATACAAAAATCTCAACAAAAA
>C687J35174_10007972_pt1 | contig 13541 bp, 18 predicted proteins | sample RifCSPhighO2_01_FD_35174 | JGI IMG/M metagenome (IMG submission 35174) | reverse complement strand
ACTGTTTTAAAAAGATATCGTCAAAGAAAAGGAAAACAAAAAAATCTCTATAATCTATAATAATCTCAGGTTCCTGGTTCCAAAGAACAACCCTCACAAATTTTAACGAGTTCTGAAGGGTCTGCTAGAAGACCCGTGTTTGCACGGATGCGCATCGTTAAAGTTCCATCTTCAGCAAAAAAGAGTTGGGCAAGATTTGCGTACTGACCAAGAGTGTCTCTTCCACGCCGTTCAGCATTAATTTCAATGGATCTTCCATGTCCAACCCAACGCGTGAATCCAAAATCTGAACTAAATTTTTTAGTTTCTTCAACACAATATTGACGAACAAGCTCAACAACTGTGAAAACCTCGCTAGAGTCAAGAGTATATTCCCGTTCTTGTGATTCGTAGAGTTTTAGTTCAGACACTTAATTTCACCCTCAAAATAAAAGCTTACTCGTCACGCATTCGCGCGAAGCCAACAAGTGCAACAATAACCAAGAGCACTATCAAGACTCCGAGTGCGATTTCAAGCGCAAGGCGGATTTTATCTGTTGACGTGTTGGTTGGTTCTGCTGGCTGTGTTGGCGCTGCGGTGACAACAGGTGCCACTTCTTTGCATGCGGGGTTTTCAAGCACGGTTACTTTGCTTGTTCCTGAGATGCGGTCGTGGTTCTTGTTGTACCAGACGTCCAGAGTCATATCGTAGGTTCCTGGCTGTGCGCAGCGGGGGACGCGAAGGAGCATTTCCTCGGTTTCTTCCTGGTCATCGTTGTCTATTTTATCGATGGTGTCAGAAGCGCCTACGTTCAGGCCTGGGATGTTCATGGTGACTTTGACGTCTTTCTCATCGCGCTGTCCTTTGTTTTCAATGCGGACGCGTGTAAGAAGTGATTGTCCCGCAGTAATTGTGTTGCCTGGGTTTAAGGTGACATCTTCAATAGTCATTCCGTGGCGCGGGGCGCTGATTTGCAAGTCGTAGTCGTAGAATTGCGAGAAGCTGTTTCGGTCGCTTACTTCGACGCGGAGCTTGTAATCATCGCGGTCGACATCGCTGGGGAAGTGCAGTGTCAATCGCTTGACATACGTAACGTTTGGGTCAACATCAAATGGGCCGATTTGTGCGCTGATAGGTCGTACATCGTTGAACTCGTATCCTGAGACAAAAGCGCGGACTTCAACATCTCGTGCGCGCTGAAATGAGAAGAGTTCGAGCTTCAAGGTGAACTCATCGTTGCGCTCGAGGTCGAGTTGGTTGAATCCNAATGGAAAAATGTCAGTTGAGTCAAGTTCTGCGTGTCTTATGACAACAGGAACTGAAGAACTGCTGTTAACCGATGAGCTGTTATTAAATTGTGCTGCGGCGAATGGTGCAGCCAAAACCAATAAAACGCCAAGCAAAATGGTCCATGCTTTCATTGTACGTATTCCCCCCGAAGATAATCGAGACTGTATGTTACCACTCTGGAAGCATAACCCATATTTAAACATTTCGTAATTTGAGCATTGCGAAGTGGCAAATCAGTGTTTTTGTAGGGAGTGAACGATAGGAAAGCGCAAAAGCATTTAAAGAGGACGGAAAAAGATAAACTCATGCTCCGCCAACCAATCGTTACCATCATGGGCCACGTGGACCATGGGAAAACAAGTCTGTTAGATGCTATCAGAGGCACCGCCATAGCGGCAAAAGAAGCAGGTGGAATCACTCAGGCGATTGGCGCAAGCATCATCCCGCTCAATACCATAAAACAAGTCTGCGGCGCGCTTCTTGACAAACTCAAGCTGAATGTAGTCATTCCCGGTTTGTTATTCATAGATACTCCTGGTCACGCCGCGTTTGTAAACCTAAGAAAGCGCGGAGGCAACCTGGCGGACATCGCAATCGTTGTGGTTGACATCAACGAAGGCCTGATGCCGCAGACAAAGGAGAGCATCGAGATTCTCAAACAATATAAGACTCCATTCATAGTTGCGGTGAACAAGATTGATTTAATTGAAGGCTGGCGTCTGCACAAAGGAAGCGTGCTTGAGAATTTCCAAGTCCAGTATCCGCAAGTACAAGCACTTTTTGAACGAAAACTCTACGAATTAGTAGCCCAGCTGTATGAGATGGGACTTGCGGCCGACCGTTTCGATCGTGTAAGTGACTATACCAAGCAGATTGCCATGGTTCCAGTGAGCGCAAAGTCCGGAGAAGGAATTCCTGAGCTTCTGATGATGCTTACCGGTCTTGCCCAGCGTTATTTGGAAAACAAGCTCAATATCGAAGAGCACGCTCCTGCGAAAGGCACTATTCTTGAAGTCAAGGAACAAAAAGGGCTAGGTACAATCGCAGACGTTATTATTTACGACGGGACGTTGAAAGTAAACGACCCTATTATTATCGCGACATTGGACAAACCGTTACAAACAAAAGTTAAGGCGTTGTTCCAGCCTGCTCCGCACGCAGAAATGCGGGAGAAAAAAGCGAAGTTTGACAGTGTGAAAAGCGTCACCGCTGCGACAGGAGTCCGTCTTGTTCCGCAGGATTGCGAAGGGTTGGTTGCCGGCATGCCGTTGATAGGCGCGTCAGGAAATGTGCAGGAGATTCTTGACCAGTTGCAAAAAGAAGTTCGGGAAGTTGTGATTGAGAGCGACGCGAAAGGAATCATCGCAAAAGCTGATTCGTTAGGAAGTCTCGAGGCGCTCATGACTCTCTTAAGAGACAAAGGGATCACTATACAAAAGAGCAGTATCGGCCCGATTTCAAAGAAAGACATCTCTGATGCAGAGGCGTTGCTTGCGACCGACCCGCTTCACGGTGTCATTTTAGGATTCAACATTCCAAAGCCAGAATTCCAAACCAATGCGCAAGTGCTTATCAATGATGTTATTTATCGTCTGATAGAAGATTATGAAGCTTGGCGTGCTTCACAGCAGAAGAAGATTGAGGCGTCTGCACTTGACATACTTGTCAAACCGTGTAAACTAGAGCTTCTCAAAGGGTATGTCTTCCGCCAGAACAATCCTGCGATTGCGGGTGTTGAAGTTATTGCCGGCACCTTGCGCTCCAACACTCCACTCATGAACGCGCAAGGCAAGGAGCTGACCTTGGTGAAAGGTATCCAGATGGAGCAGGAGAATGTCAATAAGGCAGAAAAAGGGAAGCGGCCTGCAGTGAGCATGCCTGGTGTGACCATCGGTCGCCAGCTCATGGAAGGGGATACGCTCTACAGCATGATTCCTGAAGAACATTTCCGTAAGTACAAAGAGCACAAAGACCTATTGAGTGAAGATGAGAAGAACGTGCTTAAAGAGATCGCGGAAATCATGCGTAAAAATAATCCTGTGTGGGGTATATAAAAGAATATGAAACAGAAAACTGGGCTTGAGTTCATGGGCGGCAAGGAAGTGCGGCACTTCTATCATCTGATTGAACAGCAGTACGGCAATATCCCGCCTGAGTTTGAAGGAATGGCGTTCATCATACGGAAAGAAAAGATTGCTATGATTGCGCGCACAATAGAGACTGTGATTGACAAGAAAATCCGCATCAACAGCGCGGGTCTCTACATCGCGGAAGTCAAAGAGGACCAGCTTCGTCTGAGCATTGAAGGCGCCCAGCTTGTCGGCCCGCATGCAACAAAAAATGTCTGTGAGTTCTCACGTGAGCAAGTAAGGGAATGGCTGCAAGGAAAAGACATTGCGGTTGACGAAGTGTTCAGTGAATTCGTGATTGTCAAGTACGGGAACGATTATCTTGGTTCAGGAAAATACAAAGAAGGCTTGATTCTCAATTTCGTTCCTAAAGCAAGAAGATTGATTGATGTGCATTAAGTAATCTTCCACATCACATCTCCCACATAATGCAAGTTCTTCAAAACTTTCCCTTTTTGCATTGCCTTTATTTCAGTTCCAGAAAAGAGCGCTTGGGATACAGAGAGTGGTTTGTGATGGTTCTTGTCCACAACACATACAAATTCACCAGAAACAATAGAAGAATCTATCTCAACAATCCCTGGCCGCATCACATCTGCTCCTTTAGTAACAAACGGTATCGCGCCCATATCGACAACGATTNTTTTCAAAAACTGGCGCTGCAACAGCAATTTAAGCGCAGGCACCAGCTTCTCGCCAACAATAAAGAAGACAGGCTGTTTGTCCTTTATGTAAAAAGAGACACCTTCAGATTCAGTCTGCGCAAGCGAGTCTTTCTTATCAAAGAAATCCGCTACTCCAAATTGTGCTTGAATTTTAGTATTAAGCTCCTCAACTCCAGATTTATTCAACTGCTTCAAGGGACACCTCCATAACTGCCCCTTCTTTCATTTTCTTCATCAGTTCCCTACTCAAATATTTGGCTGATTTTTCCGCGCGAAAAGCAAGTGTCCGCCCATCAACAAATTCGCCGATCCTTACCACTGCTTCGTGTTCATCACCAAAATCAGGGTTCATAGTCACAGTAAACGTCTCAACAACTCCATCTGCGGAAAGCGTGAACTTTGCGCGCGGGTGCTTGCGTGCAAACTCTGCCAATTTTTTCGTGTCAAAATCCGCGCGAACGCCAATGATACAATCTCCCTCAACCGACAGATGTTCATCTTTGGTGAACTCAAGTGTATTCTTGTGCGTCCCGCGGATGTTCGGGTGTCCGTAAGCGTGGAAAATCATACGCGTATAATCAGTCAAAAGCTTTTTAAGACTTCCTCTCAAAAACACGCGATATGATCACAAAACTCGAGTCCGGCGTCCTTCCTGCAAAGGAAGAGTGGGAATCCCACATGCATCTTTTAAAAGCACAGACCAAGTCAAGCACCAAAGCAAAAGTGCAGGCTGCGCTCGAATCCGCGGTGAAGCAAAGAATCCCAAACGAAAAGTGTGGATTGCTCTTAAGCGGTGGTGTTGACAGCAGTTTCATCGCGCTTCTTTTGAAAAAGTTCGACGCGAATTTGACCTGTTACAGTGTCGGCCTCAAAGACAGCCCTGACATCATCGCAGCAAAGAAAGCAGCGGACTTGCTTGGTCTCAAACTCATCTGTAAAGAATTCTCTATTTCTGAAGCAGGGGAACTTATCAAACGCACAGCGCAAATCCTGCCGCACGTTGACGTTGTCAGTATCGGTGTGGGAAGTGTTGTTGTCGCAGCGGCAGAGCTCGCTAAAGCAGAGGGCGTGAGCATTTTGTTCGCAGGCCTTGGAAGCGAGGAAATCTTTGCAGGTTACGAGCGTCATGTCAAAGCAAAGGATGTGAACGAAGAGTGTTGGAACGGGCTCACCAATGTAATTTGGGGGCGTGATTTCACAAGGGACACCGCAATCGCAACCAAGATGAAATTCACCGTGAGAGTTCCATTTTTAGACGACGAAGTCATCAAATCAGCGATGGGGATCCCTGGAGATCAAAAAATAAAAGGCGAAGATAAGAAAGTCATCTTGCGGGAGATTGCGGAAGAAATGGGATTACCAAAAGAAATCGCTTGGCGCAAAAAGAAAGCGGCTCAGTACGGCAGTGGTTTTGACAAAGCGTTGGAAACGCTCGCGAAACAAAAGAAGATGCAAAAGAGTGAGTATGTTAAGAGGTTAATTTAGCGAATATGTATCTCCACAATATCTTCATCACATAACGTCTTTTCTAAAGTTTTGAACTGTTGTCCGGGGAATTTTGCTCCTTTTCCCCAAACACGCGCAAATCGGAATTTGCGAACAAAATCTCGGTGGATATGCTCGCACACTGCTTTGAGTGATGCAGGCTTTGTCAAAATAAGCGGCTTGTCCATGTCAGGTTTTTTGTTGACTTCTTTTAAGAAAACTCGTAAAAAGTCGAGCTTGTAGAAGATTTCTTCTTTGAGTTCAGGGATTCCATCTCCTTTTTCTGCGCTGACAAAAATAGGAGAGGGTAAAATGTGTGCCAGATTCTTTCGTTCTGCAGCGTCCAATAAATCTGCTTTGCTTACACAAACAATAGAGCGGACATATTTGCGATTTCCTTCAATCGCATCGATGAACTGATCGATGTCAATGTCACTGCGGATGACGACGTCCGCGTTCATCATTTTGAATTCCTGCAAGATTGCAGTTAGTGTTTCCGGACTTACTTTAGTCAACTTCACGGTGCTGTTCATGCTGATTCCGCCGCGCAGTTTCTTGACGATTTTAACATCGGGTTTTGCTTGTCCAAGTCTGATGCCAACGTCATACACTTCCTTCAAGAGCGCGGGGTAGTGTTCAGGGTGGAGTGCATCAATAACAAAAAGCACGAGGTCTGCATTGCGCGCCATGCCTAGCACTTCTTTGCCGCGTCCGCGGCCAAACGCTGCTCCCTCAATGATTCCAGGAACGTCTAAGATTTGTATTTGTGCATGGCGATGATGCAGTGTGCCAGGGATGCAGTCAAGTGTGGTGAAATCGTACGCCGCTGTTTTTGATTCAGTTCCGGTAAGTGTGTTAAGAAGCGTAGATTTACCAACGCTGGGAAAACCAACAAGAATAACGGTTGCGTTTCCGCTGCGTTTGACGAAAAACCCTTCCCCTCCTCCTTTTCCTGCAGATTTCTTCTCGATCTTCTCACGCAGTTTTGCAATCTGGCTTTTCATGAGTCCAAACCAGTGTTCTGAGGATTTGTTGTACTTGGCCTTAGACATGGAATCTTCCATTTCCTTGATTTTGGTGTGCAAATCGCTCATATGCTGTTCCCACTCCTCATGGTATAAAAAGCTTTATAACCCGTCACGCGGTCGATACTGATATGGATACGGTGGCAGTGTGGCAGTTAGTGCGAGCANTCGAGATAGCGTTTATCACGTTATTTGTTGGACTGCTGGTCTCGCGCATCATCGGTAAGGCCGCGCGCAGGATGCTTGCGGAAGCAGAACTTAACAAGTTGTTCGCCGCGAAGGGTGCCCGTTCAATCAGCGACATTATTGGTGGGACGATTGAGGGTCTTCTTTATCTGGTAACCGTTATCATTGTTTTGCAACAATTGGGCCTCACGGTTGTTGTACTTCACGTAGGGATTGTTCTGCTCATCCTGCTTGTCACGTTGATTTTGTTTATTGTGGGGAGAGAATTGCCGAATGTTATTTATGGCCTTCTGATGAAAAACAACGTGCACAGTCTGATGAATTCTCTAGTTAAAATAGGAACTGTAGAAGGCCGTTTGGAAAGCGCGGGCCTGCTTGGATTGCACGTCCAAGGAAAAGAGAAGTTCTGCATTCCCTATTCGTTTGCGTGGAATAAACTGAAGAAAGCGCAATCAAAACGATTCAAGTAAACTCACAATATTAAACAGCTGTGCCCGCATGTAGGGTTGCACGTTAGAGTCCTGCGATATCTCATCAAGTTCACCAAGTGCTTTGCTTACGCGCACTGACATCTCAAACTCAGAGGCGTTGAGAAATTTCAGGACGTTCTCGAGTTTTGCTTTGATGTTCTTAGGTGTGGAAGTATCGTCGCCCAGTTCAGAGAGCGCAAAAATAATGTTTGCAAGAGGGTCCATTTTAGCTTACCTCATGGTTTTGTTTATTTGTCATATTCCCTCTTGTTGCAAGCTAAAAGCCTGCAAAACGTAGTTTTGATGGATTTAGCTCTCCTTGTGCATGACATCATCTTGGACTTTTTTGGATCGCTCTTTGAGTTGTTTTTCTTGTTTTTCAAGCGTTTGTATCCGGAGCTCAAGTAGCTCTTTCTTGCTCGACAATTCTTTTGTCAACGTATCTTTGTCGGTTGCCATCATCAAGCCACCGATGATTTTGTAAGCAACCGGTGAAGTGGAAATCTCTTTGAGGGCTCCATCTATTTCGAACAGTTGTGTCTGAAACTGCTGTTTTTGCATGTTGACTGCTTGGATGTTTTGTTCAAGCAATTGTATGCGTTGCATTTGTTCGGCTTCTTTTGGAGAACTCATATGGCTTTGACTTTAGTGGTTGCTGAGCGTGACTTGTAAAGCACTTTGCTGCCGCAGTAAGGGCATCGGACGCGTTTTCCCATCATGTCTTCAGAAATTTTTTTGCTGCATAAAAAACAAGTATATTTCACCATTTATTCTTCCTCATCTGCTTCTTTAAGACGTGGAGATTCAGCTACCATTTGTGCTGCCTGATCAATAAGGCTCAATTTTTGTCCGACGGTGTAGGCTCGTGCTGTGAAGATATTCTTGCACTTGTCACACTTCCAAATTCCATAGGAAACGCGGTGGACTTTTGGTTTTGCACAATAGGGGCACTTGTGGTCTTTCTTCATCTCGATTTCGATTTTTGCGAGCTTGTGCTTAGTGGTGCGTCCATAACGGGTACCAAAGCGCTTGACTGGTCCAAGTCCTTTCTGTGCGTCTGCCATGAGAGAGTTAAAAAAGCGAGGTATTTAAAAAGGTTTCTGAATTCGCTAGCTTCATGAAAAGCATGAGTGAAAGCCGCAAGAAGATGCTTGTGGGTGGATTTATCGCGTTCATCATGGTTGCAAGTATTTTCGTGGTTACCCTCGACTATTTATTTTCACCTGCACAGGGCTTGACGTATAATGGAATTAAGTTCACTCCAAGTAATAACCAGTTTTTCGCGAAGGTCAATGGCAAGGAGTATTCGTTCCTTGTCTACCCTGAGGACCTTGAATATCTCGATTTTCCTCCAAAAGTAAAAGAATTGGTGAAGGCAGAAGTGATTACAGTGACGTACGACCCACAAAGCGAGGCTGCGCAGGGTCTAGCGACTGCTCAATATTATATAGAAGAACAGCTCAAAGATGTGAAGTTTATCGACCGCGCGGTCCTGAACAACACCGGTCTTGCGCTTGAACAAAAATCGTGCGTGAATGGGACGGCGTACCAGCCGGTAATAGAGTTGTCCCAAGGTGAAAATTCAAGTATCAACGTGGAAGGTGACTGCATAAAACTTACTGCGTTTGACACTCCTGACTTGCTTCGGATGACCGAAGCAGTTATTTACCGAGCACTTGGAGTCATGCAATGAATGAAGAATCAGATACGAGTAACAAGGGATTGTTCGTTCTAGGTATTCTTGTTGTGTTAGTCCTTGGGGTGCTGGCATTCATTCTGTTTGGCTTTGAAGAAGCGACTCCCTCCTCCAATCAAGTCGAGTACAATTATTACACGTTTGATGAAGTGGGGGGATTATGGCAGACTACGCTAGTCAACAACGATCAATCATACCTTGCTGTGTTCCGCTTTAATCCAACACAAGTCGAGGATGTGTACGTCACAGGCAATTTCAGTGGGTTCAAGTCTTCTCCGCTGTACCTTACCTTTGACCCTGATGCGTCAAGTGATGACTTTAAGTATCTGGCGCTGGGCACAACTGAGCTTAGCATCCACCTTATCCGTAGTATGGGATTCCATGTGGAGGCCGCGTGTACCAAGAACGAGACTGATGCTTGCGTGGACCGTCCAATTGTGACCTGTGATTCAAACCAGAGCGTTATTTATCTTGTACCCAAGACTCCTACCCAAGTTACGCTGAAAGGAAGTTGTGTTACGGTGAGCGGGGATAAGTTTGAGTTGCTCAAGAGCATTGACCGCTTGTTGTTCCAATGGTACAAGATTGTAAGATGAGTTTCAGGAGTAGTAAAGTGGTGTGAAAATTGTAATATATGATGCGGATATCAAAGAAGAAGGCGTTGAAAAGCTCAACCGTATTTTTAGCGAGAGTCCGTACGAGTTAAATTGTACAGGCGGTCGACAGCAGGTAAGTCTGAATTGGGAAGGACGAAAAGTTTCTCTTCTGGCATACAGCAAAGATGATATTTGTATTTTTCATGGAGCGGTTGTCAGTATTCCTTCTGAAGCAAGAACTAATCTTGAAGCAAAATTCGAAGAATTAGAATGCCTAGAAAAAGTCGTNAAAAAANTGAAGCGAACAAAATGATTTCGGTCTATTGTTCAGAACGTCTTGATGGAATCGCTGCTGCTGCAATTATTCTTCGTCACGCTTCGCTTGCGCGTCTTCCTGCGCAGTTTGGAGGAGTGCTCCACCCTGAACGGCTTCAAGAAGAGTTGGAGGCTTTGTCCCGATTACAGGGAAAGTTAATGTTTCTGCTTGATGTTTCATTAAACCCACATGATGTTTTGCTTTTAGATGAGGTGCTTGAAAAAAACAAGCTGGTGTACTGGACAAGCAGTGATGCACAAAGCGCAGTTCCTTCTGCGAGGCTTATCGACCCTGCTCGTGATAATGAGTGTTGCGCGCAGGCCGCGCAAAAGCGTTTTTTGCCAAACGACCCTATTGCCCGCCAGTTGGGCGATATGGCTCACGCGGTGAAGTTTTGGGAAGAAGACGCACAAGGGCGGAAAATCGCCGAGCTTGCTGCCAGCGGATACCCAATCGCCGAACTGCTTGAACAATTGTCGCGGGGTGTGTTCTGGAACGACCGCTTCAACTTGTTTTACAAAAAATATGAGGAGAAAAAAGAGGAGGCTTGCGAAGAGATGATGCAGTCTCTCATCTTGAAGAAGTATCTTAGTGTGAACATTGGGTTTGTGCTCTGCCCGTTGCCAATAGCCACCGCGGAAAGCGGCGAGCACGTCTTGAAAAGTCATGCTGGCATTGATGTTGTGGCTGTGCTTTATCGTGATGGAAAATTTGCATTGCGCCGCCGCGATTCTTGTAATGCGGACATGCGCGAGCTTGCCGCGATTTTTGGTGGTGGTGGGACAGTGCACGCGAGTGGTGGCCGTCTTGCAAATGGGATCACTAAAGAGAACCTGCCTGAAGTTCTTCTGCACCTGGACATTGCGTTCAAGAATTATTTTGTTTCAAAAGTTAACGACTTTTAAACATGGCTACTTTTGAATCAGCAGAAGTCTATAACTTGTTAATTGTCAACTGGGCTTCTGCGCAAAGCAAACCGGCGAATATTTAAAGTCTTGGTTCTTAAAAAAGATATGCTCTTCACTCTGCGTGAACTCATCGACATTATCATTATGACTGCTGCAGTCGGCTTTATTTTCAAGGATATGTTTAAAGAGCATGGCCGGTTTATGCAAAGTGCGTTTTGGTTTGCTTGTGCCGTGACTGCTCCTGCGCTTATTTTGCACGAACTCGCGCATAAGTTTGTCGCGCTAGCGTTTGGTTTGCAGGCGACATTCCATGCGCACTATACAGGTCTTGGGCTTGGAATTGTGCTCAAGCTGATTAATTTTAACTTTATTTTCTTTATTCCAGGGTATGTGAGCATTGAAGGAGCGGCAAGTCATCTCGCAAGCGCACTTATTGCAGTGGCTGGCCCTGCGTTCAACCTCATTCTGTTTATCATGGCCTGGGTGTTGTTGAAGCAGGAAAAGCTCACAACGCGCAGTTTCTTGCTCTTGCAGGCGACCAAGCAGATAAACTTGTTTCTGTTCATATTCAACATGCTTCCGATTCCGCGTCTGTTTGACGGCTGGAAGTTTTATGAAGGAATATTCCACGTGCTGTTTGGATGATGGATTTTCAAGAACCCGCGTGAAGTGGATTAGTAAACGACACAAGTTTTAGGACATTACTTCTGTCGTTTACTAATAAGACAACGACAACCATTGTCCATTAACTTTTGTCGTTGTCTAGATTTCCGATATGTTTAAAAACCGCCCTCTAGTTCTTGAAATCAGGTGATTGTGTGAGACAAAAACTGCTTCAATTGTATAACGTTCATTATAAGAAGTTGACCATTTTGAGTTTTGTCCTCCTGCTGGCTTGTATTCTTACGATTGGTGTTCATTACGCTCAGACTGGCGAATTGTTCAAGAAAGGTGTTTCGCTCAAAGGTGGAATTTCCATGACTGTTCCCATTGACACTCCTGTTTCTGTTGAAAGTTTCGAAAGCGCTCTTGCCTCAAGATATCCGAACGCTGATGTGAATGTGCGCGAGGTGACTGAAGGAGGCAAGCCAAAAGCGCTTATTATCGAGGCGGCAGACGTCACCCGTGAAGATTTACTTAAGTCCGTTCCTGAGCTGGGTGTTCCGCTGGTGGAAGGAAAGTACAGTACAGAAACCATGGGAAGTTCGTTGGGGAACCAGTTTTTCGCGCAGACCGCCAAAGCAGTCATTTTCGCATTTATCCTCATGTCCATCGTTGTCTTTATCACCTTCCGTTCGATGTTCCGTTCGGGATTTATTCTTCTAGCAGTCGCTTCTGATATCATTTCCACGCTCGCTGTCGTGGACCTCCTTGGCATCAGGGTGGGTACTGCTGGAATTGCCGCGTTGTTGATGTTGATTGGATATGCGGTTGACACAGATATCTTGCTGACCTCGCGCGTGTTCAAGCAAAAAGTAGGAACTGTTTTTGAGCGTATCACTGATGCAATGCGGACTGGTTTATTGATGACTGGAACTGCCATCACTGCTTCGATTGTGGGAGTGATATTTGCGCAGTCCGATACAATTCGTCAGATCATGTTGATTGTCACAATCGGGCTTGTGTTTGACATGATTTATACTTGGTTCCAGAACGCGGGAATTTTGCGTTGGTATTTGGAGAGGAAAAATGAGCAAGCTTAGGAAAATTTTCGCCAACACCAAAGTAATTATTTTGCTGGTGTGTTTACTGCTCGCTGCTGTTGCAATTCATCCTGACCCGTTCAATAACGGAGTTGCCATCAAGGCGATCGCGAAAAATAGTAGTGCAGAAAGTGCAGGGATGGAAGGTCCTAAGTCAAAAATAACTCCTATGTCTTTAGAAGTCATCACGCGGGTGAACAACAAAGATATCACAAGCGTTGCAGAGTATTTCACTGCCGTAAGCAACCTGCGTCCNAATCAAACAGTGCAAATCAAGACGAGCAAAAAATCGTATTCCTTGGTAGCTAGACCNCTTATTAATGTGACNGAACTGAACGAAACAGAAACCATTCCAATTAATAAAACAATTGAAATTAATGAATCAGTGAATGGAACGTTTGTTTTTGTTAACAAAACTGTTGAGATAAACGTAACTCGCAACAAAACACTCTCTCAAATAGTGGGAGTGGCTCAATTGGGTATTAGCGTTGCTGATGCGCCGACAAGCAACTTGCGTAAAGGGCTTGACTTGCAGGGCGGTACCCGCATTATCATGAGACTGGAGGGAAATGTTTCGGATGATCTCGTACAGGACACTATTGATGCATTGCAGCAACGTTTGAACGTTTACGGATTAAGCGATATTGTCATTGCTCCTGTCACCGGCGGCTTGAGTATTCTTGATGAACCAGAAAAATTTATCCTTATTGAAATTGCAGGTGCAACTGAAGCTGAAATAGAACCTTTAATAAAAACTACCGGAAAGTTTGAGGCAAAGATTGCCAACCAGACTGTGTTCCGTGGGGGACAGGACATTACCTATGTATGCAGGACTGCGCAATGTTCAGGAATCGACCCGCAAAGGCCGTGTCAGAGCAGTGCGCAAGGCTGGTCCTGTGGTTTTAGCTTTGCGGTTACCGTGAACCCATCTGCGGCCGAGCGATTTGGTGAGCTTACTAAGAATATTCCTGTGCAGGGCGAGAGTCTTGCCGAGCCGTTGGTCTTGTATCTTGACGATCGCGAAGTTCAAAGCTTGAGCATCGCTGCAGGGTTACGTGGAAAGGCTGCGACTGATGTTTCTATTTCAGGGGG
>C687J35174_10007970_pt1 | contig 13546 bp, 8 predicted proteins | sample RifCSPhighO2_01_FD_35174 | JGI IMG/M metagenome (IMG submission 35174) | reverse complement strand
CCCGCCGTACTCGCCCATAAGGGGAAGGTGGCTCCGCTGGTTGCGGCCGACGCGGCAAGTGCGGAAGTACCGGCAGGCGCTCGTGCGGGTGTTGAGGTAGCTTCCTCAACAGACGAGGTTGCAATGCGGCTAATTGCGGGCACCACAGGGGCCGATACTGCAGGCTCGGGCTCTGCAGTCGGTGCAACAGCTTTAGATGCAGTCTCGCCAGCCGCAACTGCGGGTGTCGCTGGCTCGGGCTCTACCACCTCAGTGTTGTCGGGGTAGCGCAGCTGCGCCTGCGCGGTTGCGGCAAAGCCCAAGGTGCCTGCACTTATGTTTATCGACGAACCTTCAAGCACCACGGAGTGCTCGGGCAGGCTAAACTCGCTGTCTGCCTGCACCACCTTCCAAAAGGACACGTCGAGGTCGCGGCCCGAGTAGTTGCGCAGCGACACGCCGCCGCCCGGCAGCACATCGAGCAAAACTCTCGCCGGCTCGGCCGTAACCGTTATCCGGGCCGAAGATGTACGGGTGTCGTTCTTTATCACCAACTCCACAGCGTAGCGCCCCGGGTAGCTAAAGTGGTGCATGACCCACGGGCCCTCGGCCGTCGTGCCGTCGCCAAAGTTCCATAAAAATTTTGCGTAGTTAATGACATCGCGGTCTCGGTCGTACGCGCTCGCTACAAACTTAGAGTCGGCGCCTACGACGACCGCGCGGTCCCCGCCTGCGTCGGCAAACAGCTGCGGCAGGGGCGGAGCGACATAGCCCGGGTTGGAGGTTGTCTGGTGCGAAACGCCCGAGCTGTTGCTCTCGTCCTCCGTATCAGGCGGTGTGTAACTCTGCGTGGCGTTTGCCGCACCCGGAGTCGGTAAGGCCGAAACCCACGTGCCGCCTCCGGCATCTTGGAGGCTCGCGCCATTGTCGGCTCCGCCCATGCCGCTTGTGTAGGCAAGCGAGCTTATCGTGGCACCCGTGCCATCGATAAGCGAGACAGTAGCGCCCGTGTTATTTAAAGAAATGGACGACTTAACAACCGAGTATTGCCCCAAGTACTCGCCCATAAATACCGACGGGTCGCTCGCTACGACGAGGTAGCCGCCTGCAGGCACCACTAACGAGCCGCGCCCTACCCCGCCCGCAGGGTCGGTCAGCGTATGGTTCGAGCTGTCGGCAATGCGCCACGAGCCCGAGCCCGCTCCGCCCACCAGCGGCACATCTTCGCTACCCGAGTTATACAGTTCGATCCACTCGCGGCCCGCCTCGGTGCCTTGCGGGTTGTACATGACCTCGCTTATAACCACGCCCGCCCGCACGGCCTGAGGAATGGCAAGGACGCACAGGATTATAAAAGCTGCTTTTAAAAATGCCTTAAGGCTCTGGCTGGTCGTTGTGCTTCTTGCGTCCATGGTGCGACTCCCCTACTTCCGAGTCGACAGAGAGCATAGCACGGAGTACGTCTTTTGGAAGTGAAGATGGTTTGTACGATTTTATGGCAATATTGTCTACAGTATGGGGCTAAGCCCCTATAGTATTTACTTTTTGTGTTTTAATTATTTTTTATTATCTCCTTCATTGTGTGTTATGTTTTTATTTATACTGTCCCGAATAGCTTTAAGTGCCTCTGTAGTTTCAGCCTCATTAATCCACTTTGAATAGTTGTGCGGGAGATCAACAGGAAGCTCTGCAAGCAACGCATGGCTGCGTGAACGCTTGCTTGCGCTCCCCCACTTCCATTCTTGAGCCTTGCCGCACAATTTGGCACGCACAGGATTGCGCTCTATGTATTTCAATACAGTTAAAAGATGCTTGTCCCCTTTTATGAGCGATGATTTGTATGTGCCTTGGTAAAGATGACCATGCCCTACGGTATCATTACGGGCATGGTGCCGGCGTACGTGCGAAGTCGCAAGCCAATGCATAGTTTTTGACAAATCTTTGTCTTTATGGGGATACAGCAGCAAGTGCCAATGGTTGGGCATCAGGGCATATGCAAGTATGCGCATACCATATGTCTCTTTCACTTCTGAAAGCAGGTACTCAAAGTCCTTGTAGTCATACCCCGAGTGGAACATAGCTGCCCTACCGTTCGCGCGGTTAAGGACATGGTACACACAATCGCCGACATCGATACGGGGTCGCCTTGCCATATTGGCCGCGAGCATACCAAAAGACCACAATTTTAGCTATTATTAGGGGCTTAGCCCTTTTCTTTTGCCTTTTATTTTTCGTCGATTTTCAACATCTCTTCCAGTACGTCTTTTGGAAGTCCTGCTGGTTTCGGCGATGTAGGCGCGATTTTGTCCAGAGCCTCCTTGAGGTCCGGCGCATGCTGTGGCGTCGTATGCGCGTGGGCCCCGGGCTTGGGGCTCGCGGCCTTGGGCGCATCGGCCTCTTGCGCGGGCTTTTTTGTCACGGCGGCCAGCGCGTCGCGCAGGCTCGTGGCGCCCTCAAGCGGCGGCTTTTGGGGCTCGGCAGCCTTGGGCTTTGGCGCGGCAGGCTGGCGGGCTGGCGCGGGGCGCGCAGCGGGTTTGGGCGCCGCGGGTGCTTGCACCTCTACCTTAACCGCCTGCACAATCGTAGGCGCTGGCGATGCCTCATCGTGCCGTCGGGTAGCTACCGACACGGGCACCACCGCTGCAGCCGGGGTCGGGGCGGGTGTGGGCGCAGGTGCAGGAGTCGCGCGGGGTGCCGATGCGGCAGGCTTCGCTGTGGTGCTTCCGTACTTGGGCTTTGCGCGACGCGAGCCGTCGGGGTTAAACTCGTGTACCGGCTTGGAAAGTTCCGCCGGCGGGTCGCTCCCTTGCCACTCTTCTATGACCTTTTCTACCTCGGCACGCGGCTTGGCAAACTGCTCGCGCGATGATTCGAGCACTTTTTTAGTATTGTCCTCGGGCGACGTGTCGAACGGCGGCAGGGTCGTTGCGCTAAAGGGCGGCGAGCCTACGCCATCTATCATGAGCGTTAGGTAAATTTGCGCAAATCCTAAGTTAACCAAGTCGGTCGCCTCAAACTGCGGCGCAAACACCGTTTCCAGCGTCTCTGCGTCAAACGGCCCCACGCGGAAGGCAACCGTCGTGCCCACGTTGCCAAAGACCGCGTCGCGCACCTCCTCCTCCATCTGCTCGACGTACTGGTGCGCAATGATGAGGTTTAATTTGTACTTGCGGGCCTCGGAAAGGATGTCGCTAAAGCTCTCGTTGGCAAAGTTTTGGAACTCGTCTACGTAAAAGTAAAAGTTGGGCAGTGCCTGCATGTTTACAGACGATACGTCGGCGCGCGACATCGCCGCCAAATAAATTTTGGTAACGAGCATACTGCCCAAAAGCGTCGCGTTGACCTCGCCTACCCTGCCCTTCGACAAGTTCATGATGAGTATTTTTTTGTCGTCCATTATCTGGCGTATGTCAAAAGACGACTTGGGCTGGCCCACGATATTGCGTATGAGCGGGTTGGAGGTAAATTGCCCTATCTTGTTTTGAATAGCTGGCGTCGCGTCCTGGGTGTAGCGATCGGTGTAGTTGGCAAACTCATCGACCCAGAACGATTTTACGATGGGGTCCTGCACATTGTCGACCACCTTCTTGCGGAAGTGCTTGTTAATCAAAAGACGGTTGACATCCAAGAGCGTCGCGCCCGGGTACTCCAAAAGCGCAAGCAAGGTGTTGGAGAGTATGTATTCCATGCGGGCACTCCACGCATCGACCCAAATCTTGCGGAAAGCGGAAAGGAGCCCCGACACCACCAGGTGGCGCTTGTCGTAGCCCACGTCCTCCATGACGTTAAAGGCCACCGGATACTCCATATCAAAGGGCGCAAAGTACACCACGTCCTTAATGCGGTGCGCCGGCACGTACTCCATAATGCGGTCGGCTGTAGAGCCGTGCGGGTCGATAAAGGCCATGCCCTCGCCGTTGCGGATATCCTGTATGGCCATATTCTCCAAGAGCGTCGACTTGCCCATGCCGGTCTTGCCTATCACGTACATGTGCCGCACCCTATCGCGCCGCTTTATGCCAAAGGCAAGCGGCTTGCCGCGCGAATTCGTCTCGGCAAAATATGTTATTTGCTCGGGGTTTTCCGGCACATCCTTATTATAGCAAGTCCAGAACCTAAAAGCGTGTCGAGGCTAATACACTACTCCGCCCGGCAAGATAAGCGTCCCGCGCGGTTGCTGGTTAAAGTCGAAGTCATTCACTAGGTCGCCCAAAATCGAGACATTTTCACGCACACTTGGACGGGAGTCCGGCCTTCCATCGGTGAGTGGGTCTATGCGCAAACCGCCCAGGAAAGCATCTTCGATAAATTTGAGGTAGGCGTCATGACTCAACACTTGATGGTCAATATATCCTTGTTTAGCGTACGGACTGACCACGAAACTCGGCACGCGTATGCCGTATCCGTCTTGCGTCGGAAGGGACGGAGGAACTACGTGGTCATAAAAACCACCCCAGTCGTCCCACGAAACAAATATCGCGGTCGAGTCCCAGTTTGGGCCTTGCATAACCGTATTGATGAGTCCAGTCACGTATGCCTGGCCCGCACTTACGGTCGCGTTAGGGTGTTCGCTCACAAGCGCATTTGGTATCACCCAGCTCACCGCTGGCAGAGTTCCGCGCCGTGCATCTACGGTGAACTGCCCTATCGGCACAATGTTACTCATTTGATGGTTGTCGTTAACGGTTTCAAACGAGGGAAGCGGATTCCAGAATCCGGGAGTACTTGTTTTTTGCACTACACCCGGGCAATACACGTCGTCCGGGTCGACGCAGTCGGGCTGATCGCCCTCGAAGAGATAGTACTTCCACGAAACGCCGTTTTTATAGAGTATGTGGGTAAGATCGGTCCACGCAAAGTCAAACTTTTGCGAGAGGGTTGCTAGCTCGTCGAGCCGTGTCTGCACTGCGGTAGGAAGCCCCAGAGAGTGATACGCTTCTTTGCAATCTTCGAGCGGATCGTCTACTTGACACTCGGCGTCGATCTGCGACTTTAGATAGGTTGCCAGGGCGGCGCTTAGGCCTAGCTTATCAACCGCCTCTGCGCACTCTGCGTCCTCCGAGTGACGGCACTGCACGATGAGGTTGTTTTGCAAGTCCCCTTCGTAGCTTGGTTGGCCGGGAACGCAGGACATGGGTCCTTTACCCGTAGCGCAAGTTGCCGACCACCCTGACACCATAAAGAGATGCGCCGGGGCACTCCACGAATTGACCTGCGCAAACATGTTGTCATGCAGCACGAAGTTCCGTGCGTACGCCCAGTAGTTAGGAATCTCGCGGTCATCTATATAGCCCATTACGTCGGTCGTAGTGGTGGCAAATACGCGCTGCGCTTCCGAAATAAATCCGTTCATCAAGCCGCCATTTATATCGGCAATCGAGCTCGGCGTGCCGTGCGGGCCGCCGACATTGCGGTCGCGAGTTTCGTGGTATGGCTTTGTGCAACCGCCGTTAAAAGGGTCCGGAGAGCAGACCGTAGGCACGCCGTTAGCGTCCATGGGGATGCCGTTAGCCCCGGGGAAGGTGCCGAAGTATTCATCAAAGGAGCGATTCTCCTGCATGATAATAACGACATGCTTTATCTTATGGATGCCGGTATCAACTCCACCCGCGACAGTAAAGTAAAACCCATGCTCAAACGAGGTATTGCCCGTTGCGTCTTGGCATTTGACATACTGTACGTATCTGCCACCATCGACAACCGACACAGCCACACTGTGAGTGGTGCTGCCTGTCGCGGTAAACGGAGTCTGGGAGCCGAAAGCTACTCCCGGTGTCATAGCGTATCTACAGACTGACGCTTCACTTGTCGTTGCGACAAGCACTGCTGAGGCGGTCCCTGTCGCGAGCGTCCCGACCGGGCCAAGGTCGAAGATAATAGGAGGGGTGATATCCGCTCCACTCGGAACAAAGACGAAATCAGCTGCCGACACGGTGGCAAAAAGAGCGGCGGACATTGAGTTGAGCTTGATCTTCATCAGCTTACCGGCCGGGGTGGTAGCAGTGATGGTTACCTGACTGCTCGTGGTCTGTACGGCGGCGGCCTTAAGCTCGGAAAGAGAAGTAAAGCCCATAGCACTTACATCTATTTTATCGGTGCCCGGTACGAAGTCGACCACTATAGTAAAGGAATTGGTTGGGCTAATAACAAAGAGATTGCTACCGGCCCCTCCGGTTAGCTTGTCGCCGACACTTGCCCCGCTTGCGCCGGTTATGAGCGTGTCGTTGCCCAACCCGCCCAAGAGCGTGTCATCCCCCGGTCCGCCGGTTATCGTATTGGCTGCGCCATTGCCTGTGCCTTTGAATGTACTCGTGCCGGAGTAAGCGAGATTAATTTGGGCGCCGCTAAGCGTATATGTAGCAAGAGAGGTGGTGACGTTATTCCCGACGATGCAAGTAGCGCCTCCGTTTGCAAGAGTACCCGCACATTCTGAAACTCCACCGGGGATCGCCACCGAAAAAGAGATGTTGCTTTCTGATGAAATATTCCCTGTCCCGTCCTGACATTTTACATAATACGAGTAACTAGCGCCGTCGGTCGTCAAGACCGCTGTCTGATGAGAGGTTCCTCCGGTCGTCTGGAACGCAGTTGCAGATGAAAAGGATGTGTTAGCTGTTGCAGAATATACGCACGAAGCCGATTCGTCTGTCACCACAGCAAGCGTAGCGCTGACCGTACCTGAAGGCAGCGTACCTGTTGGAGTCAGCCCCCACAAATTGGGAGGCGTCGTATCCGAAGAAACTGCCGCGACCACAAATGATACCTGACCTTCTGTCGAAGTATTCCCCGCTGCATCCTGACATTTTATATAATAGACATAACTCGTAGCGTTGGCGACAGGCACCGAGTTGGTATGCGACACGCTGCCAGTGGTCTGAAAAGATGTCTGCACGGCAAAATCATCACCGGCAGTAGTAGAATACTTGCACGTAGCGGCTTCGTTAGTGCTCACCGTTAGTGTCGCGTTGCTCGTACCGGCCGCAAGCGTCCCCGTGGGGCCAAAATTCGATAGCGTGGGCGGTGTGACATCAACCCCAGAAGGAGCAAATATAAAGTCCAATGCATTGCTGAGCTGAGCTATGGTCAACTGATTAAGCCGGAGCTTCATGGTGCTCCCGGATAAAGTGCTGGTGACAGTAACTACACTTGCACTTGTCTGAACGGCTGCGGACTGAAGTTGCGCAAGCGTGGTAAAGCCCATAGCACTTACATCTATTTTATCGGTGCCAGGAACAAAGTCGGTTATAACGCTGAAAGAATTTCCGACACTTATAGTAAATATATCGCTGCCAGATCCGCCGGTCAGCTTATCTCCGACGCTTGCGCCGCTTGAACCAGTTATGAGCGTATCGTTGCCGCTGCCGCCAGACAATATGTCGTCTCCCGCACCGCCAGTGACGGTATTGTTGAGACTGTTGCCTGTACCCTTAAAGTTGCCGCTCGACCCGGTAAAGGTCAGGTTGAGAAAACCACCGGTAAGGTTGTAGGTAAGGCAGCGAGTTCGGACAGTCGAGTCACTTGTGGTCGTAGCGGTATCAACTGTCGTCCCCGTACAAATGGCTACCCCGGAAAATTCTTCTGCTGCTGCCTGGTGGTACATGACGCTATAGCCTAGGACTATGCTGCAAAAAACTAAACAGGCTACGAGGCTCGGGAGGTGGACCCTGGATGTCTTATCCATAAATAAATGTATGTTTATAAAAGGCTACTATAATCTACCGAAACCAAGATGTCAACATCTCCCAAATCCACGCAAGTATATCTCCAAGGGATCCGATAGCCGCTAACAGACTGTTCGAATACGCCTTTGCGAGCTGGTGTTGGCCAGGCGTTTGTGCCAGCGTAAACACGAAGTCCCCTGCGCTTAGTGCACTTGCGGCAACGCCGGTCAGTGCCAGTGTTATACCACCGCTCTTTATGTTTGCCGGAGGCCCCGCTTGTGTCACCGCGGCCGTCACCTCGGCAAACGTATGCAGGCCCATCGCCGCAACATTTACCTTGTCGCTGCCGGGCACGAAATCTGTGACGATTACGCTTGCGTTGGTACTGTTAATGATAAAGGTGTCCGCGCCGGAGTTGCCCGAAAGCTTGTCGGCGCCGCCCCGACCGTCGAGTGTGTCGTTGCCGCCACCGCCACTAAGCGTGTCGCTACCGGCTCCGCCTAGAATGACATTGTTTAGAGCGTTACCGGTTCCCTTAAAGTCGCTCGAGCCATTGTAAGTGAGATACAGAAGCCCGCTGCCACCGGAAAGCACATAACTGGCACAGTCAGTGGTGACGGCGTCTGTACTTGTTGCAGTAGTGCAAGAAACGCCGCCGGTGCTACCGGTTGGAGGCGCGGGCGTAGTGGTGGGGGGACTGGTCGTCGTGGTGTCAGAAACATTGGTGGTGTTCGTATTGCTCGGCTGTCCGGTACCGCCGGACCCTTGCCAGACGCGGACATAGTCGATTTGCATGTCCGAGGGGAACGGCGTCGTCGAGTTGACAGGTCCCGACCACGATTCGCCTCCGACCGCGAAGTTGAGCAGCAGGAACATCGGCTGCTTGAGGCCGGCAGGCGTCGGCGCAGAACCCATGACGACCCCGTCCAGGTAAAAGGTTATGGTTTGCGAGTTCCAGTTGACAGAGTAGGTATGAAAGTCGAGCGAGAGGTCGGTGCCGGTATCCTTGCGCACCGTCTTATTGTGCGCATCCTTATGCGCTCCTGTCGCCGGGTCGACCTCATCATAGTGGAACGTCGCGTTGAGCCGCCTTTCGTTTAAGCTCCGCGCAATGTTTTGCGGCGCCTCCATGATGTCTATCTCACCGCGGATGGTCGGGTCTCTGACGGTTTTAAGCATCCAAAAAGCCGGCCAAAACCCGACTCCTTTAGGTATCTTGATGCGGGCTTCAACGTAACCGTAGGTAAAGTTAAACGAATTATACGTTGTAAGTAGCCCCGAGGTGTATTGGAGCGGGAATGTCCGTATAGAGTACTTGTTGCCGTCGCTGCCTGGGTACGTGCCTGTAGGGTCCTTCTTCCACGTTTGCATGGTAGCGACCGCCAGGTCCTGCAACAGTGCCGGTGGCATACGGTCGGCCCTGATAGACAATACCCCGTTGTTGAAAATGAACGGGTTGATGTTGGGCGCAAGACCGCTGCCCACCGCCAGTTTGTAAGCCGGTGCACCTGCTTGTATGTTGGGGATCGTATAGGAATTTAGTTTGAAGTTGGCGTCGATGTAGAGGTTGCGTGTAAAGAGCGACGTGTCATTGCGGCCGGAGATGTCGTTGCCGAACCACCAGGTCGTCGTCCACGGGTTGTTCGACCCTTTGGTATAAATTTTCGGCTGATTGAATTCGTCCTGGAATAGGAGCGTATACCCGGGGAAAGGAGGCGGGATCGAAGTTGCGATGCCGGTCGTCGTTTGCTCTTGCGTAGGAGCGCTCCCAGTATCGGCTGTCGTGCTGTGCCCCGTTTCTACTATAGGTATGGGCACCGTTTCGACAGTACTGACCGGGACTATCTGCTCTTGGACAGGAGGCGGAGACTGTGGAGGTTTTGGTACTTCAACTTTCGACACTCCCGGCTCTACGGGAGCAGGCCCCTTTGCAACCGGTGCAACTGGCGGTGGCGTGGTTTTTGTCTCGTTTACGGCGACACTGCTCTTTTTAAAACCCATCAACGTATTGACGAGCGTGAGCGTCCGGGGACCGACAGCGCCGACCGGCTCTAAGTCGTTCGCAGACTGCAACGCTGCAACCGCTTGGCCGGTTGCCGGGCCAAAATATCCCGTAATTTCGGAGGCATAATATCCTTTTGTTTTAAGAAAATTCTGAAGCACCGCGACGTCTGTCCCGCTGCTGCCCACATCGAGCGTACGGGTAATGACTCCGGAGACGCTGCTGACGGAAGAGGCCTTGGGATAGTCGACGGGCGTTTCTATTTTGACAGACGTCTGCACTGGAGCGGTTGGGGCTTTTTCCCCCTGCACCACCCCGCCGCGCAGGTAGGTATGATCTTTATCCCGAGCGTCATATAAGATGTTGTTATCTACCAGAGCAAAGGTAGCCGGGTCCGCCCCCTCTATTCTCGAGGCGTACTGCCAGGTCGTGTTGTATACATAGTTTTTGTCTTTAAAGTACCGGCCGTTGCCGCCGACATACTCGAACGACTCTGGGTCGGGCTCATCCGCGTACCCCACGAGTAATACCTGGCCGTTATAGAACACATGCTCGTCAGTTTTGGTATACCGGTCGTCCCCGAGCTCATAGACCGACGTGCTTGCTATGCCTGTGTTTTGCGGGGTCTCAAGGTGCAAAAGCACGAGCGTACCGGACCAAAGGGAGCTGACGACAAGCAGTAGAGTGGCACCGAGTTTGCCTAGAAATTCCACACCCTTAATTGTAGCCTATTTAAAATACTGAGTCGACTCAGAAGTCAATTACGTAATTAGGTACGTACCCCTACTGGTACTGGATAAAGATGGGGGTGGGGGTCAGGTTGAGGATTTCTTTTTTGGTTAACAGGCGCGGCGGGTCCTCTTTGAGGTCGTTTTTGTAAAACAGCTTCAGCCCCGTAAACTGCACCGGCTCGGGATTTACCACGTGGTAGTAGGTATTCTTTTTGCGCTGCGGGCTCCCCCATCCATCCATCTGCATCACCACCTGCACCTCGGGCGTGGGCCGTATGTTTTGGTAGTTGGTAATCATCTTCTGGGTAAACCGGTGCAGCACCAGTATTTTTGGCGGCAGATCGTACTCCTGCACTTTTTTGGACAGGTAGTCTATCGCCCAATTTATCGTCGCGGCGTCGGTGGTGCCTATGACGTCGCCGGGTGCGTCGGTGCCTTGCATATCAAACTCGGGGTCGATGGCCAGATGCACCTGCGGCATCTTAAAGTAGTCGTCCAAAAGCGGCAGCTCCTCCTCGACGCTCGACAGCCCCACCTGTATGTCGAGTATCACAATGCCGTCTATTTCTTTGGCGTACTCGAGCGCGAGGTCTATCTGGGTGTCGGGCATGCGCAGGCGGTACTTGCCATCGCGGCCCGCGCTCCCCTGTGCGGTCACGTCAATATATTCGATAGCGGGCAGCACGGGCGTCGTGGGGTCGGCGGCCTCCCACGCAGCAACCTCCGACTTAAGCTTGGCAAGCACCGTGTCTTTATCAAACTCGCCCAAGATGCCCATCTGCTTGGAGTAAAAGTTGCCGTAGTAGGCAACAATGCGCTTAAACGGCAGTATGGCACCCGCCTTCGGCATAACGGTTGTAATAGGCCACAGAGGTTTTTTCTCGGTTGTCGAGGCGGTGGTAGTCCCCGCCATAAATGCCGCATACCAAGGAGATGAGGTGGCGACATGCGCCAATGCCAGCAGGCGCTTGTTGTAGTCCTGCATATCCAAGACGGGCTTGGGTTTTGGCTTACTGGGCAAGAGGCTGGCAAGAGTAGGGCTAGCCTCTGTGCCATACGAGACCGAGGTCAGCGCCGGCAAAAAAAAGTAGGCGGCCGCCACGACCGCGGCCACGCCTACTGCGACCGCAAGCACCCGGAGCGCATAGCCCGCGCGGCCGGGCGGCTTAGTTGAGCGAGCTGATGCCATGATCGCGTTGGGTCGGAGTGGATTGGGGGGCTTGGTTTTCGACAAAATGCCTCTTGCCCTCGCCCACGCCCCGCGACAGAGCCTCGCCCCGCAGCAAAAAGCCGACCCCCGCCAAGCAAAAGCCCGCAAGCACCAGTATGACGGTCTTCCATAGTCCGGGGACGCCCAGGTACGGCGTGGCGGCGACCAAGACACCGAGCGCGATGACGGTCATCTCTTTGGACATGAGCCTATTCTACTCTCCTTCTACTATTACGACAAATTCGCCGCGCTGGTGGTTAGGGTCTGCCTCCAGTTTTGCCAGCAATTCTTGGGGTGTCCCGATGAGCGCCTCCTCAAACAGCTTGGTGAGCTCTCGGTACAGGCCCATGCGGCGCAGGGGTGCGACCTTGGCCAGCGACTCTAGCGCCTTCATAATCCGATGCGGCGATTCGAGGAATATGCTCGCCCGCTCCTGGCTAGCGATCTCTTTAAATAAAGTCTCGCGCCCCTTCTTTTGCGGCAAAAATCCATAAAACACAAACGACGGCGCGCGCAGCCCGGCCACCGCAAGCGCCGCCGTAAGCGACGAGGCGCCGGGTATGGTCTCTATCTTTATATCAGGCAGCCCGCTGCGCACAACAGATACTAGCTCAAGCCCGGGGTCGCTCACCCCGGGCGTGCCCGCGTCACTCACGAGCGCCACCGACTTCCCTTCCGCAAGCAGTTTTACAATTTTATCAAACCCCGCCTTGCCGGAGTTGGCGTGGAAGGACACGGTCGGCACGTGTATATCGTAATGGCTCAGGAGTTTTTTAGTAACGCGGGTATCCTCGCACGCCACCACGTCGACCTCTTTTAGTATGCGCAGGGCCCGCAAGGTAATATCCTCGAGGTTGCCGATAGGTGTCGCCACCACAGAGAGCTTTGCTGCCATAGAGCTACCCTAGCACACATCAAAAAAACGGTGTAGGTTTGGGAAAGACACAGCACATTCGGGAGGCGTCATGCTTATCACACCAACCAAGGACGCGGGGGCGCAAGCAGCAGTATCGCTTGAGTTCGAGCTTGGGCCGTGCGCTTTTACGGCCCAATTCCACGGGAGCGAGGGTGGCCATAATTGGTCGACATCGCAACTCATTGGCCCTAATGCCGAAGCGTACAAAACTCGGCTCGACAAGGTCTTCTCTAGTCATGGTATACGCGAGGCGCACACCGTAAATGCGACCGAGTTCAATACCGTGATCTTGTCCCCGGGCGATTTCTCTCTCAAAAAATCGCTCTCAACAAGTTGTTACTGGCAGGCACCCGAGAATCCGGCCGAAGGGCTCTCGCTGCCCGTAGGGCATACGGCATTCCAGGGTCCGGCCGGCTGCTACACTATCGTTGCAAGCCGGTACAACTCCCATGACCGCAGGGTTTACGACCCCGTCAAAGCGCATGCAGGCCGATGGTCTCTAATACGGCCGCGCACGGTCTTCCGCAAGCACGAGAGCGTCTGCTATGCCGTGCTCGAAAAGCTCGGCGTGGGTACGCCCTACGAAGCAAAAGACGTGTGGGTCAAGATTCTGTGGGGCATCCGTCCCGAGGAATTCCCCCACAAGCTCCGCGAGGGTCCGCATGCCGATACGAACACCTGGCTGTGGTGGTACGTAAACAAGAATGGTTGGGCTAGCGGCTCGATCGTTCAGGGCGACATTGCCTACTTCAGTCTCGCGATGATCGCCAAGCACCAACTGATGCAACGCGGCGTACCTGCGCACCAGATTAAACTTGAGCATGCCGACCTTCCTCCGGGAGCCTACAAGGACGGCCGAGCGAACCAGCCGCGCAACCTCGTGGTGGTAAAGCGGCTCTCTTAATACCAGATACGCGACATACGACCGGCCCCTTATTGGGGCCGGTTTTCTCTTTATTTTAAGGCAAGTTCAATAAGTAAGTGCAACACCTAGTAATCTAGAAAGGTGATGCAATACAAGCATTTTTCGGTAGAAGAGCGGGAATG